>ENA-UOYA01002539-UOYA01002539.1-activated-sludge-metagenome-genome-assembly--contig:-NODE-2539-length-17545-cov-8.438365_pt1 | contig 17545 bp, 18 predicted proteins | sample MGYA00238163_ERZ764804 | MGnify/ENA primary metagenome ERZ764804 (study PRJEB28919, sample SAMN05720223) | activated sludge metagenome | isolation source: Anaerobic digester | place: Hong Kong... | reverse complement strand
TATGGGAAATGGCGATATTTTTATCTCCAGAAAAATAGATACAAGTTGGACAATACCCGAAAATATAGGCTATCCGATAAATACGGAAAATGACGACAACGGATTGACGGTGTCTTACGATGGGAAGATGGCTTTCTTGTCTTCTAATCGAGCAGGTGGTTTTGGTGGTTTGGATATATACAGATTTGAATTGCCGGAAAAAGTACAACCACAAAAAATTACCTATATAAAAGGTACTGTTAAAGATGTAAATAGCAAGCAATTGCTACAGGCTCAATATACTATTGTGGATTTGGTTACGCAACAGCAACAAATGACAGGAACGACCACCGATGGTATATTTTATATTTCACTGCAATTGGGGAAAAATTCTGCATTGCAAATACAAAAAGATGGATATTTGTTTTATTCGCAAAACATCAACTTAAAAGAAATTGGTACACAAATAAAACCGTATGAAATAGAAGTTTTGTTAGAGCCGATAAAACCAAACAGTAAACTCACTTTAAATAATGTCTTTTTTGATTTTGATAAAAGCAATTTAAAGCCGGAATCGTTTATAGAGTTAGATAAATTGGTAGAATTACTGAAGAAAAATTCGAACCTAAAAGTTGAAATTGGCGGATATACAGACGATAAAGGTGATGAGAAATACAATCAAATTTTATCACAAAATAGAGCCGAAACGGTGTTGCAATATTTAGTGCAGAAAGGAATTGATAAAATAAGATTAACAGCAAAAGGGTATGGAGAAACTCAACCCATTGCACCCAACGATACGGAAGAAAATAAAGCTAAAAACAGAAGAACAGAAGTAAAAGTGTTATAGTATTATAATGAGTTTTTAATCGCCACCCATTTTTCTAATAACTTTTTTACTTCATGTAAGGCTATCATATTTGCTCCGTCACTCAGTGCATTTGTTGGATTGGGATGTGTTTCTAAAAAGATGCCGTCAGCTCCTGCAACAATAGCACATTTCGTTAAAGTGTCAATAAATTCAGGCTTTCCGCCACTTGTTCCTGTTGCTTGATTGGGCTGCTGTACAGAATGTGTAGCATCAAAAATTACAGGAAATCCAAAGGATTTCATTCGCTGAATATTTCTGAAATCAACAATCAAATCATTGTAACCGAACATAGTGCCGCGCTCTGTGAGCCATATATTTTTATTGCCGTTTGCTTCTATTTTCTCTGCGGCAAATTGCATCATTTCTGCACTTACAAATTGTCCCTTTTTTATATTGATGGTTTTGCCGGTTTCAGCAGCAGCAATTAGTAATTCTGTTTGCCGGCATAAAAAAGCAGGAATTTGAATCACATCAACTATCTCTTTTACTAATTTGCAATCTGTTGTTTCGTGTACATCTGTAAGAATAGGAATATTAAAATGCGATTTTATATCGGCTAAAATTTGCAATGCCTTTTCTTCGCCAATCGTAGTAAAAGAATCGAGTTTGCTACGATTTGCTTTTTTGTAAGATGCTTTGAAAACAAATGGAATATTTAATTCAGTTGTTATGGCTGCTAATTGTTCGGCAATCTTAAAACAAATATCTTTGCTTTCCACCACACATGGCCCAGCAATTAAGAAAAATTTATTTGTATTTATATTCATTTTCAACTATTTTTTAACCACTTAAGGCACGTAAGAAACATAAGAATTTATAGTAATTCTGAGAAATATTGATTTACTAAAGATGTGGTGTTGTTTACAATATTATCCGAATTGAAATTAATCAATAATCCTTTTGGCTTTTTTAAAGGCTTCATGTAAGTTAATAATTGTGCGTTAAACAAAGGAAGCAAAGTTTCTACAGATTTTAATTCAACTACAATTAAATTTTCGACTAAAATGTCTAATCTTAAGTCACAATCAATCTCAATATTTTTATATTTTATTGGAATTCTTAACTGTGAAATAAAATTTAAATTTTGATTCCTTAGTTCTTCTTCTAAATATTTTTGATAAATGGATTCTAATAAACCTGGACCCAATTCTTTGTGTACTTCAATTGCACAACCAATAATTTTATAAGCTAAATCATTTATACTTTTTTGTGTTATCATTGTTTGAAATTGTTTTTTTACCCTTAAGTTATATAAGGAATTTTAGTTTCATAGTTAAACAAATATTGTATCTTTTTTCTTTAGTTTCTTTAGTTTCTCAAGTGGTAATTTTTTTAATCAATAATCATATTTATTTTTCCATCTGTCTTTTAGAAACTTCCGCAGCTCGTTTTCACGTGCATTATTTCCGGGTTCATAAAATTTAGTACCACTCATTTCTTTAGGTAAAAACTCTAAATCCACAAAATTATTTTCATGTTGATGTGCATATTGATACCCCTCGCCATAGCTGAGCTGCTTCATTAATTTAGTAGGCGCATTTCGTAAATGTAAAGGCACGGAATAATGAGCAGTTTTTTGAGCAAAAGGCAAGGCTTCATTAATGGCTAAATAGCTGGCATTGCTTTTGGGTGACGCAGCTAAATATGTGGCACACTGCGCCAAAATAATTCTACATTCAGGATACCCTGTTTTTTCTACGGCTTCGAAAGTGGCATTTGCCAACAAAAGTGCATTTGGATTCGCATTGCCAATATCTTCACTCGCTAAAATAAGCATTCTACGGGCTATAAATTTAGGATCTTCGCCTGCATGTATCATGCGTGCCATCCAATAAATTGCAGCATTCGGGTCGCTGCCACGAATGGACTTTATAAAAGCAGAAATAATATCGTAATGCTGTTCGCCACTTTTATCATATCGAGATATATACGTTTGTATTATACTTTCTACTAATGCATTGTCAATGGTCGCATTTTCTTTTAAATTTTCGCAAACCAACTCTAGTACATTCAATAGTTTGCGCGCATCTCCACCCGAAAAATAAAGTAAAGCATCATATTCGCGGATACTAATTTTTTCCTGTTTTAATTGTACATCTTGTGTCAGTGCATGGTTTGTAATTTGTTTTAAATCTTCCGCCGCTAAAGGGTTTAAAACATACACCTGACAGCGGGATAAAAGTGCTGCATTTACTTCAAACGAAGGATTTTCGGTAGTTGCGCCGATTAAGATAATAGTGCCATTTTCTACAGCACCTAATAAGGCATCTTGCTGCGATTTATTGAAGCGATGAATTTCATCAATAAATAAAACTTTAGTACCAAAAGTTTTTGCCTCATCAATTACACTTCGAAGCTCTTTTACACCCGAAGAAATGGCACTTAATTGCTCAAATGGAAGGTGCGCTTGCTCGGCTAAAATCCTAGCCAAGGTAGTTTTGCCAACGCCCGGTGGCCCCCAAAATAGAAGTGAGTGTAATTTTTGTTTTTCAAGCAGATTTCTTAGTGGCTTGCCTTCTCCTAATATATGTTGTTGGCCAATAATTTGGTCTAATGATTTTGGGCGCATTCGTTCGGCAAGTGGTGGGAGCATACAGTAAAATTAAAGATTGTAAGTTAATTCTTTTAGATGTTAAAACAATATTTACAAGTACCAAATCAAACTTTGAAAATTCAGAGTAAAGACGGAAGTGTATTTGTGTATAATTTATCTGAAGTACTAAAGATAACTAAAGAGCCTCGTTTTGCAAATCCAATACAAACTCAACCAACACAAATTTTAGATAAACAAGTAGAGGGCAATCAAGCTGTAAATAATGCTGTAATTGATACAATTAATTCCACACCAAAGAATTCATACACCTATAATACTCCAACAGATAAAAAGGTATATCTGAAAAAAGGATTTATTGGAGTTACAGAAATTGGCTCATTATTTTGGGTAAGGTCAATGGAAAATTACGATAATTTTTTTCAAATAGAACTCGCCACATTGGCGAGTTTTTTTTATCTTTAACCTATGGATACCATTCAAGTTGATATAATAAATCCAAAAGCAACTAAACTCTTAAAGAATTTAGCGGACTTAAATCTTATTTCTATCCGAGAAAATAAAATTGATGCTGATTTTTTAAAAATAGTAAATAAAATTCGTGCTAAAGCAAAAAAAAATCCGCCTGCCTTAGATGAAATTACAAAAGAAGTAGAGAGGGTAAGATCAAAGCGTTATGCAAGTACAAAAAGATAGTATAATTATTGATACTAATCTTTGGATTAGTTTTCTGCTTACAAAAGATTTTTCAAAATTAGACAGTATCCTTGCTAACAATTCAGTTAAACTTATTTTTAGTAGTGAATTATTGGAAGAATTTATTACGGTAACACAACGAAGAAAGTTTAAAAAATACTTCGATATGGATGATGTACAAAAGTTGATTTTATTAATTTCTGATAAAGCAATTTTCGTAAAAGTCACATCATTAGTAAATAGTTGTCGTGATGAAAAAGATAATTTTTTATTGGCATTAGCTAAAGATTCTAAAGCAACTCATTTGATAACCGGCGATAAAGATTTGCTCGTGTTGAAGAAGTATAAGTTTACTCAAATTGTAACCATAGGTGAATATTTAACCGATAAATAAACTCCAAATATTTATGTACAAAATTCTCCGCTTTTTTCTTTTTAAATTAAATGCCGAAACTGCGCATCATTTTACTTTAGCCCTGTTTTCTTTTTTAATAAAAATTCCATTTGTAAAATCAATTTTACAATTCTGCTATGCCGTAGAAGACAAAAAATTAGAACGACATTTATTTGGGTTAACTTTTAAAAACCCCGTTGGCTTAGCCGCCGGATTAGATAAAAATGCAGCATGCATAGATGCATTCGGTGCCATAGGTTTTGGATTTATAGAAATTGGAACGGTAACTCCATTGTCACAAGACGGAAATGAAAAACCTCGTTTGTTTAGATTGATTGAAGATGAAGCCATCATTAATAGAATGGGCTTTAATAATGCCGGTATGAAAGTAGTACGTGAAAATATCTTGAAATCTGAAATCTATTCTAAAAAATCAAACCATAACCCTCAAATCCTAATTGGTGGAAATATCGGAAAAAATAAAATTACGGATAATGAGCTTGCCGTTGATGATTACATAAAATGCTTTAAGGAATTGTATGCCGTAGTAGATTATTTTGTGGTTAACGTAAGTTCGCCGAATACCCCGAATTTACGGGCATTGCAAGAGAAAGAACCGTTGAAGAAAATATTGTTTCAATTGCAAGAAATTAATCAACAACAAGTAAAACAAAAACCTATATTACTGAAAATTGCACCCGATTTATCCAATAATCAATTAGACGATATTATCGAAATTATATTGGATACAAAACTTGCCGGTATAGTAGCAACAAACACTACTATTTCCCGAGAAAATTTAAAGGCTAAAAACAGTACAATAAAATCAATAGGAGCAGGTGGTTTAAGCGGTAAGCCATTGACCCAAAAATCGACCCAAATTATTAAGTACATTGCCGAAAAATCACAACACCAAATTCCAATTATTGCTGTCGGTGGCATTATGACGGCGCAAGATGCCATAGATAAATTAAATGCAGGCGCAAGTTTAGTGCAACTTTATACCGGATTTATTTATGAAGGGCCAAATTTGATAAAAGAAATTAATATGCAATTGTGTAAATAGTAGAATTTTTCTGTAATCTTCTACTTTGCTTTTTTCCCAAATTCATCAATCTTTATTCTGAAAGTAAGCTGATGATCACTGCCCACTCTATGATATTGCGCATAGGAGTAATCCAATGCAAATTGCTTGATGTTTACTCCAAAACCAACGCTTATTCCGGCAAATCCTTTTTTCTTGCCTACGCCCAACTCTTGTCTCCGCAAGTGATTGTATCCCATGCGGAGGCGCACCGGCTTGCCGGCTTGTATTTCAGTACCAAAGTCGAAGTGCCTGAAAATATTATCCATAATTTCTGCTCCCTTGCTCGTTTTTTTTGGAGTACCAAATACAGTGGTTTGTTCTTCTTGCGGATACTTTAAATTCCAAACTTGCAAATCATGTGCCGTAATAGAAAGAGTGATCGGTAATTTTTTAAAGCGTTTGGAGAAAGTAACATCCAAAGCGATAGGAAGTCTTTGTCGGCCTTCCGATTTTATGTAAGGCTTTACTTCCACACCGGTATTTCGAACAATAGCCGTAAATGCCCAATTGGTTTTAGGATTATAATAACCTAAAGCAAGGTCGCCGGCAAACCCTAAAGAAGTATAAGTTTCTAAGCTGGAGATGATAAACTTTAAATTGGCGCCGTAATAAAATTTATTCCAATGCCTTCCAATGCCTACCTGTAGGTTAAAATCAGCCGCACGGAATGTTCCCGTAGGATTACCGGAAATATCTCGTCCATCAAATTTCCCATACGACGCATACTGCATGGTATAGGCTAAAGTCGATTTTATTTTTGGGTGATAATAGGCAATCGTAATATTTCCAATATTGGTTTTATCGGTGTAAAATGCATTAGAAATAGATAGTTGTTTGTGATAGGTGCTATCTAAAAAGCAAGGATTGGCAATTGCTAAAGATAAATCAGGGTCTTTTAGGTTTTTAATACTTTGAATGCCACCTCCTAAACTTTCCATTCTGGAAGAAGTAGGAAATTGTAAAAAATCATAAATATTTTTACCTCCGAGCTGTGCACGTACCGGAAAGGCAAAGCATACGAATAATAATATGATAGGAAATTGCTTCAAAATGATGTTACAAAATACACATTTTTTATAAAATTATAGCTGAACAAGAAAATGGCGTGTCTGAATTAGGTACAGGTGCGGATTTTAAAAAAAATCAAAATGGCATATTATTTGTTACTTTATTTATACAGTTGATGAACAAAACTATACAGCAACTCGTTGATATATTTGTGTTTGAAATTTAATTCACATTTTCTTTAAAAGACAATTTGCGAATGTTGTTCTTTAAAAATAATTTATGTGTACATTTGTCCAATAAAATAATTTGAGATGCCAGTAATACAATTCGACCAATTAACCCCTGAAGAAAGAAATTTATTATATACTTCTCCTGCGTTAGTAACTTACCTTATTGGTGGCGCAGATGGTAATTTTGATACGAAAGAAGAAGTACAGTCTTCTCATTTTATCCGTATTCACGCTGCGGATGGCGATCCTATTTTATTCGATTTTTACAAACACGTAGAGATTACCTATTTTGATGTGCTGGATGCAGTCGTTAAGCAATACGAAGATGCACCGGTAAAAGAACGCACAGACAAAATTGTAGCAGAGCTGGAAAAACTGAACACTATTCTTCCTAAAGTAGATAATTTATATGCTCGCGTATTTATAAAATCATTGAGAAGCTTGGCAAAAGTAGTAGCAGAAGCCTCCGGTGGCGTATTAGGTTTTTTAGAAGTAGGCTATGAAGAAGAGCGACTGATGGGTTTGGAAATGATTACTTATCATCCCTAAATGCCTGAAAATAATCAAATTGACGGAAAAGAAATCCCTGCCTCTTTGCAGCAAATTGCAAAAGTGGTAAAATTAATGGACAGCCAGTTCCGTATTCCCGGCACAAAATTTACTTTTGGTTTAGACCCCATAATTGGGTTAGTACCCGGATTTGGAGATTTGATTGATTACGCAATTTCTGCCTATCTAATGGTAGCCATGATTAGAAATGGTGCCAGTGGAAGAGCGGTAGCCAAAATGCTTATTAATATAACTGTTGATGGATTGGTAGGAGTAATTCCATTCCTCGGACGTTTTTTCGATGTATTTTTTAAGGCCAATAGAAGAAATTTAGTTTTAGCAATTGAACATTTTGAAGACGGTAAACATCAAGGAAGTGCATGGCCAATTGTACTGCCAATATTGATGGTGTTAGCTCTATTTTTTATACTAATAGGTGTATTCGCTTTCTATTTATTAAAATGGTTTTACTTCTTGCTAAAATAAATCTAAAAAAAGTCTAAAAAATAGACATAAAAAAATCGGGTTTTTAAACCCGATTTTTTTATGTCTATAGAAATACTATTCATCATCATCATCGTCATCGTCGTCGGATACACTGTCTTCGTCATCATCATCGTCATCATCATCATATTCATCGTCATCATCGTCGTCAAATCCATACTCTAAGTCATCGGCGCTTTTTACTTTTCCTTTAGATTTTCTTTTTGGAGAGTCATCTTCGTCGCTCTTATCAAAATCATCAAAATCACCGCCGGCGCCTACAGAAATTTCTTTCTCGATAGGAGTGGTATCGTCCGTAAATATTTCATCTTCATCATAATCATCCACCATTTTTTGAAGTTGGGTACTTACTTTTACTAAATAAGAAAATTCTCCCAATTCAATAGGTACAGCAGATACTAATTCTTTTTTCGCATTGGTAAATTGTATGATAGCTTTATTGTATCCATGTGGGTATTTTTCAGATAATGCTTTCAATACTTCATCGGGTACATTTTTGTAATCTACGATTACTTTTTTAAATCCACCCGGTGGCGGTGTTGGTGCAGTTTTAATCGGTGTAGTCACTGCTTTTTTCGTTTTTGCAGAAGCGGTTGCACTTTTTTCCGCTTTTACTTCTGGCTTTGCGGATGCTTTCGGAGCATCTTTTTCTTTCTTCGATTCCGCTTGTGCTGCTGTTTTCTGGATAGTGGTTGTTTTCTTGGAGGTCACGACTGGTGAGGTTTTTTTGTTTTGTACTGGTAAATTAGTTATTGGCTTAGTTATAGCTACTGCGGTAGCTTTTTTAGTAATTGTTTTTGATGTAGGCTTTGCAGCGGGCTTATCGATTGCTTTTGTTTTAGCTTTTGCAGGAACAGCTTTTGCAGGAAGTTTTTTGCCGGCAACTGTTGGCTTTGGAGCAGCAGCTTTAGCGGACGATTGGGTGGTTGCTTTTGGAGCCGCCTTCGCCTTACTGCTCTTAGGAGAAGCCGCTTTTTTAGCTGCAGGCTGTGCTACAGATTTAGTCGCCTTTTTAGGCTCTTCTTTTTTTGTTTTCTTTCCCACAGACAAAATGTTGTTAATGAGTTTTAAAATCATTGCTAAATGTAAAATGAATTAGGGGAATTATGCAAATATTTTCTGAAAAAAATTTCAAATTTATTTTCTTTTTAAAATTAAAGCCCTTGAAATGATTTTTATCATAATGCAACATTACATTTTATTGATTAAATTTATCATAAAATAGAGAATGAAAAAAATAATTGTAACAATTGATGCCATAAGCTATAATGAACAAGCTTTGAAATATGCTATTCAAATTGCCAAACAATCCGGTGGAATGATATTGGGCGTTTTTTTACATGATATTTCGTATGTGTATGCAGATTTGCCCGGAATATTTGATTTGGTTCCGGTAGAATATAGTACAATTATTAAAAGGCAACAAGAAGACCAGGAGAAATTAAATGCAAACATGCATTTGTTTAACGAAACGTGTAAAAAAGAAAATATTAGACATAAAATTCATGCACATGATGGCGTAAACGTAACAGATTTCCTGATTAAAGAATCTATGTTTGCCGATTTGCTGATCGCTGACGAACAAATAAGTTTTGCCATCCAAAGAGAAGATAGTATCTCTACATTTTTAACGGATATACTTGAAGATGCACACTGTCCGGTGTTAATAGTACCGGAAAAATTTACGCCAATAGAGCAAATATTTTTATGCTATGACGGCTCGCCTTCGGGCACTAAAGCAATTAAAATGTATTCTTATTTATTTCCGGAATGGAGTACAAAAAATACTACATTAATTTCTTTTAATGCAGAAGCGTCGTCACATATTTCGAATAGCGAAAATATAAAAGATTTATTACACCAACATTTTCCTAATCTAACTATAGATGTAGAACATGAAAAACGACAAGAAGATTCTATGCTGAGTTATTTTAAACTGCATGAAGAAAATGCACTTATTGTGATGGGAGCGTATGGCAGAAGTTCATTTTCTAGATTATTTAGAAAAAGTGCTGCCAATGCTATCTTAAAAAATATAAAAGCTCCGATTTTTATTACTCATGAATAAAATTAAAAATATGCCTACTAAAAAAACAGCAAAACCGATACCTAAAAAAGTAGCAAAAGCAGTCGCAAAACCGACAGTAAAAAAAGCTACAATCCAAAAGGCTAAAGAGCCTCAAATTGTAAGCAACCCACTTTGGAATATTTGGGACAATGGCAAGGAATATAAAATTAGATTATCTGTTCCGGGATTGACGAAAGAAAATATCAATGTACAAACGGATGGCAACACCGTGACGATAAGTTGCAAAAATGAAAAAACCACCGAGAAAAAAGGCAAAAACTATTTGGTGCAAGAATACAGATATGATGCTTGGAGTAAATCGACCCGATTGCCGGAAAAAATTGATACAGACTCCATAAAAGTGAGTTATAAAAATGGCGTATTGAAATTAACTTTAGAAAAGAAACCGCAATAGTGCTTAGAATCTGTATAAATAGAAATTTAATAACATTCTTTTAAAATCTACATGCTTATTTTTGAAAGAATAAATAGATGGAAGTAGGTTCATCTATTTTTAAAACTAAATCTTTCAAAATGATAGAAACAGATATTTGCATTATTGGAGCAGGTCCCGTAGGATTGTTCACCGTTTTTGAAGCCGGATTACTAAAATTACGCTGCCATTTAGTAGATTACCTTCCGCAGCCCGGAGGCCAGCTATCAGAAATATATCCTAAAAAACCTATTTACGATATACCCGGCTTCCCGACAGTAGGCGCACAAGAATTGGTAGATAATTTATTGGAACAAGGCAAGCCCTTTAATCCAACTTTTACATTAGGAGAGCGCGTAGAAGAAATAAAAAAAATGGAAGATGGTTCATTTGAATTAACAACACATTTAGATACTAAAATACACGCAAAAGTAATTTGTATTGCCGGCGGTTTAGGCGTATTTGAACCACGCAAACCGGCTATCGAAAACATAGTAGCTTACGAGAAAAAAGGAGTAGAGTATATGGTACTCGATCCTGAAAAATTCAGAAACAAAAAAATTACTATTGCCGGAGGCGGCGACAGTGCATTAGATTGGACGTTATTCCTTGCCGATATTGTATCGGATTTGACTTTAGTACACCGCGGAGAAATGTTTAGAGGCGCACCCGATAGCGTGGATAAAGTGAAAAAATTAGCCCAAGAGGGAAAAATAAAATTAGAACTTAATGCGAATGTAACGCATTTGCATGGAGAGGATAACTTACAACGAATAACAATTACCCATAATGATGGCAATCTTAAAGATATAGATGCGGATCATTTTTTAGCACTATTTGGGTTAAGCCCAAAATTAGGCCCTATTGCAAATTGGGGATTAAATATTGAGAAAAATGCAATAAATGTAGATACCCGCGATTACTCTACGAATGTAAAAGGAATTTACGCTATTGGAGATATTAATAATTACGAAGGAAAATTAAAATTGATATTGTGCGGTTTTCATGAAGCTGCAATCATGTGTCATAGTGCCGCAGAATTGATTTTAGGGAAAAAACCTACGTTGAAATATACTACCGTTAATGGGGTAAACGCATTTTAGGTAGATGTTAAACTAAATTTCACAAAAGTTAGTGCGCAAATTTTCTATTTTTGTCACTAACTTTTTTGCTTTTGGACGCAATTACAATTTATATTCAGCAAGATGACCTGTCTTTTACTCCTTTAGAAATTCCGCTTGGAATAGAGTTTTCATTGATGGAAATTTTAAAAGGCGAGCAGCATCCTATTGAAGGAATCTGCGGCGGAATGGCTATATGTGGTACTTGCAGGATTGAAGTTTTAAATAAAGACGAAATAATGGTCAGCGGCCCGAACGATGATGAATTATGCCTGCTTGAAACATTACCTTGCTATAATAACAGTTGCAGATTATCATGCCAAATACGGATTTCCGAAGAAATAGACGGCATGAAGTTGCGGTTCCCCTCCGACATCTAATTCTTTAGTATTCAAAAAGTCATTCAAATACCCATTTTTGGTTACCTCTATGTTTGTATATTACAAGTGTTAATAATATTGCAATTTTAAAAACTTTCTATTGCAGATATTTGCAGTAGTTTTGCAGGTTAAAAAATCTGTATTTAAAATAAAAATTGTTTATGAGGTTTGAAAAAATAATTGCCTTAGGGATTCTTATAGTTATATGTTCCGTTTCCTCTTTTGCCCAAAAAGAAAAAAATGAGGAAAAACTAAAAGATAGAATTAAAGAACTGCCACAAGTAGTAGTAAGAAAATCAAATAGAGAATTTACTATAAAAGGTACTGTATTAGATAAATCTACAAAAGAACCTCTAATTGGAGTGAATATTTTTATCGAAACCGATAAGCTAAAAGGCACTGTAACAGACTTTGACGGTAACTATGAATTAAAAGCCAATGAAGGCGACGTAATCGTTTTTACCTACATGGGCATGAAGGACGATAAACTTACTGTTACCGGAAATCAAGTCTATAATCTTACTATGGAAGAAGAAGGAAATGTAATGGATGAAATAGTAGTATCCGTAGGTAGAAAAAAAGAAAAAGCGTTAGATGCACCGGCCTCAATCGTATCGGTAGATGCAACAGCTATTAAAACAAAAGCAGGCTTAGGTATTACAGATTATATAAAAAATACAGCAGGAGTACAAATCATGCAAACCGGCGTACAAGGCGGACAGCCGTCCGTACGTGGTTTTTCCGGATATTTTAGTAGTGATGTGATGTCGCTGACGGATACCCGTGTGGCTAAATTACCCAATACCGGCTTGAACATGTTTCAAATGATGACCACTACAGATGCCGATATTGAGCGCATCGAAGTATTGAAAGGCCCTGCAGCAGCATTGTATGGCCCCAATGCCAACCAAGGTGTAATTCATATTATTACAAAATCGCCGCTTAAATATCAGGAAGTGAAATTTTGGACGTCCATTGGAGCACGTGTTCGCATAAAAGATACTTTGCCGGATATTAATCGCAATGATCCAAAATTTGACTATAAAAAACTTACCCAACGTATGTTGTTTACAGCAGGGTTTTATGTGTCGGATACCATACATTCTAAAAACCCAAATGTAAAAATGGGGCTGAAAGTTTCCGGACAATTATTCACCGGACACGATTGGAGATATAGTGATATTTACGAACCCACCACTGTAATAAAATTTAGAGCTTCCTCCGACTCTGTATATCATGAGCGTCCGGATGGTACAAATGACCCAAGCGGAAAGGGGGTGCCGGTAAGCGCACCTCGCGATGAGAAAATACTAAACGGACAAACCGATGCACGATTTGACGTTCAAATAAAAGACGACATTAATATCGTTTTTGCCGGCGGCGTAAATGTAAGTAATGGCATTATCCCCAGCCCGATAGGCGCTATGCAGAATAAAAATTGGACCTACTCTTGGGCACAAATGCGCTTTACGTGGAAAAATTTATTTGCTCAAGTATATATGAACGGCAATAACTCGCACCAAACTTATTTTGTGCCGGTAGGCGGTCAGTACATTGATAAATCTCACATGTACTCTGTGCAGTTGCAAAACTCCAATCAGTTGTATAAAAAGCGCATTAATTTAGTTTATGGATTTGATGCCTTTTTTACTCGCCCAAATACGGCGGGAACTTTAAACGGTAAATACGAAAATAAAGACAATATCGATGAATACGGCGTTTATTTACAAGGTGATTATGCCATACATCCTCGCTTTAGCCTTATTGTAGCTACACGATTGGATTATAACACTGCTGTGAAAAAACTATTATTCTCGCCTAAAGTAGCGGTAGTTTATAAGCCCGGCACCGGACATAACTTGCGTTTTACCTTTAACAGAGCTTTTAAAAACCCTGCCTCAGCAGCCTACTTTGTAGATGTGAAACAAGCAGATATACCGGATGGTATTCAAGTACGAAACGAAGGTACGCCCAACAGCGGATTTAATTATAGTTTTAACGCCAATCCAAACTATGGAGGAGAGGTGTTGCCACAATTTTTATCGCCTTACGGTACCACCGGACAGTATCATGATGTGAACGACCATTCTTTTACTACTACCGGCTGGAATGGTATTTTATCGGCTATCCGAGGACAATTTAGCGGAAGAGCAGATATTGATCCAAATTCTCCGTTATTACCATTAATAAATATGGTGGTAAATAGTATTATTCCACAATCTATTCCGAACACAATTGACCAAGTGGTGAAAAATCTGAATACACGCGAGCAACAATTCCAAGATAATAACGGACAATGGAAGAAAACACAAAATATCGGTAGATTAAAACCTACTACTACCTATACGTATGAGTTAGGATATAAAGGGGTAATCGGAAAAATGTTAGGATTGCAAATTGACCTTTATAGAACAGACTTTAAAGATTATCTCGCACCGGTCACATTATTAACTCCGGCAGTTATGTTTGATGATAACCAACTGATGAATTATTTGGCACCCAGAATTATACAAAATTATGATAATTTAGACCCTTTAGTGAAATTAGCAATGAATGCCTTTTTAGACCAAAGTGCTAAATTTGGTGGCAATAATAACGGTACTGCCAGCGATGAATTTGTAAACCTAATTCGGCAGGCCGTTCAGAATTTACCTATCGGGGTAATTACACCTAAAGAAGCCGGAGGCCCGAATATGCTTTTGGTAACAAGAAATATTGGAAATGTAACCGTTTATGGAATCGACTTCAATTCCAATTTATACCTGCCGAAAGGAATTTCTCTTATGGCAAATTATTCTTTTGTAGATAAAGACTCTGTGAAAGTGGAAAGTGCTCCACTAGGATATGTGGCACTTAATGCTCCCAAGCACAGAGTGAATGTAGGTATTAATTACAATGCAGACAAAATTGGACTTAATGTAGGACTTAAATTCAAATGGAGTGCAGGATTTCCGGTATTGTCCGGTAATTACATGGGACGCGTAAAAGCTACTCACGATATGGACTTAGATGTTTCATACACTCCTAAATTCTTAAAAGACCATTTGAATGTTACGGTATCTATTACCAATTTATATAATAGAAAACAACAGTATTTCTTAGGTGCTCCTTACATGGGCTTAATGGGCGTTTGTAAATTTACCTACACCCTATAGTTTGTGCCAATAATTTTATAAAATAGTCGGCATAGCCGGCTATTTTTTTTACCATTGTGCGCTTATCCGTTGCTTTAGTGTATTTTAACCTATTGAAGCACAAAATACATATACGAATTTTGGATCAAACACAATTTCACTTTGGCAATATAGCAGCAATTATAAAATAGTTTTGTAATATTGAATATGCAGATTCAGCACCTTACTTTGTTGTTAAATATACCATTACTGCTAATTGGCTTTTTTTTACTTAACCGAGGCTCCGGATTGCTTATTGACGGCGCTGCATCTATTGCCCGCAGAGTAAAAATACCCGAATCAATGCTTAATTTTACTATCGTCGCTTTTGGTACTTCTTTGCCTAAAGCGTTTACGGTATTGCTGGCTGCATATAATGGCTATTTCGATTTAGTGTTGGGTACAATAATCGGGAGTTGCATTTTTAATCTGCTGGGCGTATTGAGTATTACAGGCTTTTTCAGGCCTATTAAAGCCAATAAAAACACAGCCTCTATAGGTGTGATGTCTTTGGTGATTAGCGCACTATTGTTGTTTATATTAGTAAATTTCCCTGCATTTTCCGCCAATTCCGAAACACTTTTTATTACAAAGTATAATGCCGTAGTGTTGCTTGCTGCATTTGTAATTTTTATGACGTATGGCTCTTTCAACATTAAAAAACATCAGGCAATTTGGTTTGACGAAACGGAAACAGAACCCCCATCTTACTATGCCGTTTGGGTGTCTGTTTTGCTAATAGTTGTAGGAGTTATCGGACTGATTGCCGGCGGTGTTTTGGTCATTGATAATCTAATAGACATATCAAGGAAATACAATTTGTCTCAGCGATTTTTAGGTCAGTTCGTGCTGTCTTTAGGGGGTTCCGTGGTAATGATGTACTGGATAATGATAACTAAAACCCATCGCTCCAAATTTGAAATAAGTAATTTGCTGGGGTTAAATATGTTGAATTTGCTCGGAATATTGGGAGTAGCTGCATTTATTCAACCGATACAATTTAATCCACAATTCAATATCGATATTTTTATTTTGATAGGCAGTACAATACTAATTGCCGTGCTATTATGGATGGGCAAAAAACTGACGTTAAATCTTTGGAAATGTAGATTTCTATTTCTGCTTTTTTTACTCTATACAATCTATTTATTTGTGTATTGATAAAGTAATTTTATGCAGTTTTCTTTCTACTTACATGATATACTCCTCTGCCTTCTGCCACTAAAGTAGCATCTACAGCAGCAAAAACTTGCATATTGGTAGTGATAATTTTGTTGCCACTGCGTACAATGCGTGCTTCTATAATTAAATCGGTATTACGTGCCGAGCGTATGTAATCTACACGCATATCTACCGTTACAATTTTATCTTCAAACGAACTTAAAGTGGCAATGCCTGCTATACCGCCTACCGCATCCATCGCTGCCGAAATTACGCCGCCATGTATTGCTTGTATTCTAGCATCGCCCATCAATTCGGGTTTGAATTTTATGCTCGCTTTAGCATAGCCATCACTCAGTGTTTCCAATTCCAATCCAATGTATTTATTAAATGGTATCAACTCGTTGAAAATATTAAAATACATTTCTTTTGTTCCTTTCATGTTGTAATTTTATGCTTTTAGTATAAATAATTCTTCAGTAATATAATCGCAAAATAATTTTCCCGAATCCGTTAACGTATATATTCCATCATTACATTCTACCCATTTGTTATCTATAAACGGAGTAATTTCTAATTGAAAATGTTGTAAAAAAATAGTACCAAAATTTTGTTTTATTGTAAGGCTATCTACCCCAAAAATGGTACGCAATGAAGTCATTACATATTCATTGTATCTATCGTTGTCCGCTAATATTTCTTGCTCAAATGCAGATTCGTTAGCAATTATTTTTTTTACATAATTGGAATTATTGCTGATGTTCCAGTATCTTATTTTCCCGTCAAAAGAATGCGCACTGGGGCCTATCCCTAAGTACGAAATTCCTTTCCAGTAATTCGTGTTGTGGCGAGCAAAATGTGGAGGTTGGCAAAAATTAGAAATCTCATACTGTAAATACCCATGCTGTTTCATCTCTTCCAGCAAAATGGAAAATTGTTGTACCATTAGTTCCTCGTCCACGGCTGCCTTTTTCTTTTTATCTATTTCTATAGCTAATGCTGTTTTGTTTTCTACCGTTAAAGCATAACAAGAAATATGCGGCAGATTTAAGCTAAAGGCAGTTTGTAAATTTTTTCGCCACTGTTCGTTATTTAACGTAGGTGTGCCATAAATTAAATCTATGGAAAGATTGTCGAAGCCGGCTTGCTGCGCAAATTGTATGCTCTGCAAAGCTTCTTTAGCAGTATGTGCTCGGTGCATATAATGCAGGTCGTCATCCGTAAAAGACTGAATGCCGATGCTGAAACGGTTGATGGGCGTTTCTTTTTTTAAGGCTTGCAAATAGGCTTGCGTTAAATCATCGGGGTTTGCCTCTAAGGTGATTTCAGGCTGTTCTGTA
>ENA-UOYA01002535-UOYA01002535.1-activated-sludge-metagenome-genome-assembly--contig:-NODE-2535-length-17563-cov-5.490233_pt1 | contig 17563 bp, 17 predicted proteins | sample MGYA00238163_ERZ764804 | MGnify/ENA primary metagenome ERZ764804 (study PRJEB28919, sample SAMN05720223) | activated sludge metagenome | isolation source: Anaerobic digester | place: Hong Kong... | reverse complement strand
GTCGACGCCGCCATCAAGGACCCGCTCTTCGAGGTGGTCGGCGCGCCCTTCAACCTGACCTCGGGCTGGGAGATCCGCCGTCGCCTGAAGGAGGCTCAAGCGGCGAACATGGCGCTCATCGCCACCGATATCTTCCCCCTGACGCTGATCAAGCCGCCGCCGCCGTCCTCGGCGATCCACAGGTCGCTGCTGTTCCGCCGCCAGACCGAGCCGCTGGCCGGAACCGGCACCTACGCCTTCCTGCACGAAACGCCGGCCTGGAGCGCCTCGGAGATCTGCCTGGCCTTCGCCCTGACCGAGCCCGGCTTCTCCACCGTGCAGGTCGAGGCCAGCCGTCCGGAAGTGGTCGCGAAGATGAGCGCCGTGGCCGACCGCGATCTGCCGACCGGCGTCGCCGCCCAAATCGAGATGGCCCGCTTCAGCGCCCAGGCCCAGGAGGTCGAGGCCGCCGAACAGAGCGCCTGACGACAGGCGACGACGGGCCGCGCTTGACCCGGGGACCCAGGCTCCCTAGCTGTCAGGTGAAGATCCACGTCACGTCCAGTCCCGAGGGGCGCTCAATGTCCGACACGGCCGCCGCCAATCCCGCCCACGACTTCATCGCCTCGACCATCGAGGCCAACCCCGTCGTGCTGTTCATGAAGGGCGTGCCGGAACAGCCCCGCTGCGGCTTCTCGGCCGTCGTGGTGCAGATCCTCGACCATCTCGGCGTCGACTTCGTCGGCGTCGACGTGTTGCAGGACGAGGAACTGCGCGCCGGCATCAAGTCCTTCTCAGACTGGCCCACCATTCCCCAGCTCTATGTGAAGGGCGAGTTCGTCGGCGGGTCGGACATCCTGCGCGAGATGTTCCAGACTGGCGAGCTTCGGCCCTTCTTGGCCGAACAGGGCGTCCTCGCCTGATCGGCGCGCCGACGCCGTGAGCTTCGCGCTGCTGGAGCCGCCGCCCGGGCGGAAGGTCTTTACGCGCCTCTTCGCCCCGTCGCCCGCCGACATCGACGAGAACGGCCACGTCAACAACGTGGTCTATCTGCGCTGGGTGCAGGAAACGGCCATTGCGCACTGGAGCTCGCTCTGCCCGCCCGAGGAAGCGGCCAACTGGGCCTGGATCGTTCTGCGCCACGAAGTCGACTACCGCCGCCCCCTCCTGCCGGGCGAAACCGCCACGGCGCGCACCTGGGTCGCCGAGGCCGCAGATGGTCCCCGCTTCGACCGCTTCGTGCGCATCGACGGTCCGGACGGCGCCATGTGCGCCCAGGCCCGCACGGTCTGGTGCCTCATAGACGCCCGCCAGCGCCCCAGGCGCGTGCCGCCGTGGATGGTGGAGATGTTCTGCTGACGCGCCTTGGCGCGCGCGGCCTTGAGCCCTCGGGGTTCGGAATCTACCAAGGGGCGTGATTGCAAGACGCAACATCCTGATCGGCGTCGCGGCCACGGCTCTGGCCGGGCCGGCGACCGCCGCCGCCAGCGGAGCTCCAGCCATGTACGGACTGATCGGCAAGATGACCGCCTTGGCCGGACAACGCGACGCCCTCGCCCGGATCCTGCTTGAAGGCAGCCAGGACATGCCCGGCTGCCTCAGCTATGTGGTCGCCCTTGATGCGGCCGAAGCGGACGCCCTTTGGATCACCGAGGTCTGGGATCGCGAGGAGAGCCACAAGGCCTCCCTGTCGCTGCCGTCGGTCCAGCAGGCCATCGCCCGGGGCCGACCGCTGATCGCCGCCATGGGCCCCTTCATGACGACCGCGCCGATCGGCGGCATGGGCCTTCCACGCTGACCGTTCCGCCCGAGGCGCCGCCTGGCCGGAATTCCGGTCGTCACGGCCCTCGCCAGGCCGTCAGGGGATTCAGCAGGAACACCGGCGCTCCGTCGGTCAGTCCCAGTTCCTCGTAGGTGAAGGTCAGCCGCGCCTTGGCCGCGGCGAACGCGCGGCATGGGTCCAGCTTCTTCCGGCCGAAGGCGAGGGTCACGGCCTCGCCGCGGCGCTCGACATAGAAGGCGAAGTCGGCCTTGGCGGTGCAGCCGCCCGACGCCACCTCGATCACCACCCCGTGGCGGTCGGCGGCTGCGGAATAGAGCGGCTCAAGTTCGGCCAGCGGCGCCCCCGCGGGCGCCAGGACGGGCGCCGGCCGGGTGGCGCATCCGGCCAGCAGGGCCAGGCCCGCGATCAGAACGGTTCGGCGAAGCATGACCGCACTGAACCACAGGGGCGCGTCCCTGGCGATCAGCCGCCGCCGAGCCGGCGGTACATCACCGTCGTCGCCCGCAATTCGTCCACCCGCGTGTCCCGGGCGTAGTCGGGAATACGTCCGGCTGTCTCGTAGCCCAGCTTTGCGTACATGCCTTCGGCCACATCGCCGGTGAGGGTGTCGAGCACCAGCATCGTGCGCCCCTCGGCCAGGGCCTGCGCCTCGAGCGCCGCCAGCAGCCGCGCCGCGATCCCCCGCCGGCGAGCCTTCGGGTGGACCAGCATTTTCGAGACGTCCGCCCGATGGGTCTGGTTCGGCATGTCGGCCAGGATCAGTTGCACCGTCCCGACCGTCTCGCCGCCGGCTCGCGCCAGGAACAGCCGGCGGCCGCTGTCGGGCGTGAGATCGGCGAACACCGACGCCTCCCAGTAGTCGCGCGCCGCCGTGACGGCGAAGGGCAGAACGAACCCCACGCTCGCGCCGTCGAGCACGCAGGCGTGCAGGATGTCGGCAAGGGCCGCCGCGTCGGCTTCACCCGGGGGCGCGCGCAACATCTCGATCTGCAGATCGGGGGTCATTTCGGTCTCGGCTCACAGAATGGCGATAAGGTACCGGGCCTCGTCCGGACCGGCGTTGGCGAGGCTGGAAGCGCCGAACAGGCGGTAGCGCAGGCAGTCGCCGGCCTCGAGGTCGTGTCGGACCCCCTCGATGGTCACGGTCATGCGCCCCTCCAGCAGATAAAGGTGATGCTCCAGCCCGGCGCGCGGCGGCCCGGTGTAGTCGACCCGCCGCCCCGGCGGCATCCGCACCTCGATCAACTCGCCCGCGAGGCCCGCGGTCGGCGGCGAGACCGAGCGCCGGCGCAGCCCCGTTTCCGGGTCGGTCCAGACCGTCTGGGCGCCGGCGGCGACAAGGGCGGCGCCTTGCCCCTCAACCTCGGCCAGAAGCTGAGACATCGTCACCCCGAAAGCCGCGCACAGCCGTCCGAGCGCCGCCGCGGTCGGGCTGACCTCGCCCCGCTCCTGCCGGGACAGGCTCGCGCGGCTGACTCCCGTGCGCCGGGCGAGGTCGTCCAACGACCATCCGCGCGCCTGGCGCAACTCGCCCAATCGCCGGGCGAGGCGCGCATCGATTTCGTCAGCGCTGGCGTTCTCTCTCATATGAGAGAAGATATCTCAAATAAGAGACATCGCAAGGGCCGCGAAAAAGGGCCCCGGATCGCTCCGGGGCCCTGAACTTTTCGTCGGTGTCCGGCGTCCGATTACGACGCGTAGAATTCGACGACGAGGTTCGGTTCCATCTTCACCGGATACGGCACTTCGGCCAGTTCCGGAGCGCGGACGAAGGTCGCCGACATGCCCTTCACGTCGACCTGGACGTAGTCGGGCGTCTCACGCTCGGCCGAGGCCAGGGCTTCCAGCACCAGGGCCATGTTGCGCGAACGCTCGCGCACGGCGACCACGTCGCCGGCCTTCACGCGGTAGGACGGGATGTTCACGCGCTTGCCGTTCACCGTCACGTGGCCGTGGTTGACGAACTGGCGGGCGGCGAAGGGGGTCGGCACGAACTTGGCGCGGTAGACCACCGCGTCCAGGCGCGACTCGAGCAGGGCGATCAGGTTTTCCGAGGTGTTGCCCTTGCGGCGCGCGGCTTCGGTGTAGATGCGCGAGAACTGCTTCTCGGTCAGGTTGCCGTAGTAGCCCTTCAGCTTCTGCTTGGCGCGCAGCTGCAGGCCGAAGTCGGAGACCTTGGACTTGCGGCGCTGGCCGTGCTGGCCGGGGCCGTAGGCGCGCGAATTGATCGGCGACTTCGGACGACCCCAGATGTTTTCGCCCATCCGGCGGTCAAGCTTGTACTTCGCGCTATGACGCTTGGTCATATGAAACTCTTTCGTCTCGACACAGGCCGGCCCCTTCCCGATGAAGGCGCGTTTTCAACGGCGGCTCTTGCGTCACCCGTCATATGAATTCGTCCGCTCGGGTCGCCCCGGCGGATGAAGGGGCGGTGTATGGCGGCCGGGCTCCTTCGAGTCAAGCGCTCCGCCCTAGACGGCCTCGACCGGCGGCAGGCGATATCGCCCGCCGCGCAGTTCGGCCCTGGGCATATAGGCCCGCATGAACAGGGCGAAGGGCCCGTCCGGCGCGGGCAGCCAGTTGCCCTCCAGGCCGGGGCCGGGGGGCTCGTGTCCGATCCAGATGTCCAGCGAGCCGTCGGCGTTGTGCGCCAGGCCCGGCGTCCGATCCCCGATCGAGTAGCGGCCCAGGGGGTTGTCGGCGAAGAAGTATTGTCCGTCGTCGGTCGGCTCGTAGAGCGTCAGCGACCAGAAGCTGTCGACCGGGATCATCCGGTCGGCCGCGAAGTGGATCCGCCAGGTTCGCGTCCCGTCATAGAGCGCCCGCGGCAGGTTGCCCTGGGCGCGCATGTACATCGCCTCGACCGGCGGCAGGGCGGCCAGGCCGGACAAGGCGACCGCGGCGCGGAAGAGGTAGTTCTCGCCGAAGTCTCCGATCGCCGGATTTGGATAGGACCAGCCGTCGACGAAACTCGCGCCGCCCAGGCCGCCGCGCCGGGCCTCGCGCACCGCCTCGGCGATCCCGGCCTCGATCTCTGCCGCCTGGGACGCGCTGAACCGCGCCGGGTCGAAGCCGTCCGTCAGTCCCAGCGCCGCGATGCGCCGCAGTTGCGCCTGGTCCGTGGCGGGCGGCGGGTTCAGCGCCAGGAGCCGCGCCGCCCCGGCGAAATAGTCCGCCCAAGACGCCGATCGGCCGGCCACGGGCGCGGGTCGCGGCGCGGCCGGCCCCTGGATCGAGATCCCCGACTGCACCGCCCGCGCGGCCTCCAGGTCCGGCGGGCCGTCGATCAGGATGCGGGCCAGGGCCCACACCTGATTGGTCGGCGCGCGCACGACGTTCGGTCCCTCTCCTGCCGCCGTTGGCCCGATCAGGGTGAAGGTTCCCCCCTCGCCGCCCGTCGTCCGCGTCCCGAGGATCGCGAAGTTGTTGGTCCAGGCGTCCATCAGCGCCAGCGACAGATAGCGCTCGCCCGAGGGCGGCAGGGTCAGGCTCACCGGCCCTTCGCTCAGGTCGATCTTGGCGGTCGAATAGAGCGTGTCGTTGTTCGGCGTGGTGATGTCGCGGAACCTGTGGTCCACCAGGTCGCGCACGTGGCTGATCGTGTTCAGGGGCGTGTCGGGCCCCAGCCCCATGATGTTGGCGTTGGCCACCTCGACCAGGGGCAGGACGTAGAGCCAGGCTTCCTTGGCGGCCGTCTTCAGATCGACGCTGCTCATGATCAGGCCTCCACGATCGGCGGCAGGCGATAGCGCCCGGTCAACATCTCGCGCCGAGGCAGATAGGCGCGCAGGGTCAGGGCGAACGGCCCCTTGGCCGGGGCGGGCAGCCAGTTCGCCGTTCGCTCGCCGCCCGGATCGCGCCGGCCGATCCAGATGTCCAGAGCGCCGTCGGCGCCGACCTTCAGGCCCGGCGTGCGGTCGCCGATGGCGTAGCGGTTGATGGGGTTCTCGGTCAGGAAAAACTGCCCGTCCGCCGTCGCCTCGTACATGGTCAGCGACCAGAAGGCGTCGACGGGCAGCTTGCCCGGCAGGCTGAGCCGATAGAGCCCGTCGCCCGTGTAGATTCCCCGCCCGTTGTCGCCTTGGGCTCGCATGTACATGGCCTCCACCGGCGTCAGGGCCGCAAGGCCGCCCAGCGCCACGGCGGCGCGGTAGCCATAGTCCTGACCGAAGAAGCCAAGGTCCGCCTGCGGATAACTCCAGCCGTCGATGAACACGCCCCGCGCGAAGCCGGCCAGAAGAGCGGCCTTGGCTTCGGCGATCCCCGCCTCGATCTGGGCCGCGGCGGCGGCGTCGAAGCGCTTGGGATCGAAGCCGCCCGTCTCGGTCAGGCCCAGCGGCGCCATGCGCCGGAACGCGGCCCGGTCCTCGGCCCGCGGCGGGTTCTGGCCGATCAGGTCGGCCGCCGCCGCGAAGAAGGCGTCCCAGGCCGCATTCCTCGGCGCGAAGGCGGGCGCCAGGGTCGCCGCACCGGTCAGTTTGATCCCGTCCTGCACCGCATGGGCGGCCGCAAGGTCGGCCTCCCCATCGACCAGGGTGCGCGCCAGGAGCCAGGCCTGGGGCGTCGTCACCCGCACCACGTCAGGTCCGCCCCCGGCCTGTCCGGGACCCACGAGCTTGAAGGTCCCGCCGCCCCCGCCGATGGTCCGCGTGCCCAGAACGGCGACGTTGTCGGTGTACATGTCCATCACCGCCACGGACAGATAGCGCTCGCCGGACGCCGGAATGGTCAGCGTTGCGGGCCCTTTGCTCAGGTCGACCCAGGCGTTGGAATAGAGCGTGTCGTTGTTCGGGGTGGTGATCGCGTGATTGTCCGGGGTCGCCAGCTTGCGCGCATGGACAAAGCCCTGGAAGCGATCGCCCACGCGTTGCGCGCCGGCCGTCATCCGGACGCGAGCCGCCGCCATCTCGATCAGCGGCAGGGCGAACAACCAGGCGTCCCGCGCCGCGGTCTTCAGATCGCCCGATTGAGCCAGGGCGCGCGCGCCGGGCGCCAGGGAAATGGCCGCCACGGCGGCCAGCAGTTCGCGTCGGTTCATCTCAGGCCTCGGTGATGGGCGGCAGGCGATAGCGGCCGGTCAGCAGTTCAGGCTTGCCCAGATAGGCGCGCATGAAGAGCGCGAAGGGCGCGGCCGGCGCCGGCAGCCAGTTGGCCCGGCGCCCCTCGCCCGGATCGGCGTTGCCGATCCAGATGTCGAGCGAGCCGTCGTCGTTATAGGCGAGCCCCTCGCTGCGATCGCCGATGGCGAAGCGGTTCAGGGGGTTCTCGGCGAAGAAGTACTGCCCGTCGTCCGTCGCCTCGTAGAGGCTCAGCGACCAGAACGAATTCACCGGGATGAGCCGGTCGGCCGGGAAGTGCAGTCGCCAGTTCCGCATCCCGTCGAACAGCGCGCCCGGCAGATGGCCCTCCGCGCGCATGTACATGGCCTCGACCGGCGGCAGGGCCGCCAGGCCCGACAGCGCGACCGCCGCGCGATAGGCGTAGTCCTGGCCGAAGTCGCCCAGGCCCGGTTCCGGATAGGACCAGCCGTCGATGAAGGTCGAACCGCCCAGGCCCGACTTGCGCGCCTCGCGGCGGGCCTCGGCGATCCCCGCCTCGATCTCGGCCGCCTCGGCCGCCGAAAAGCGCGCCGCATCGAAGCCGTCCGTCAGGCCCAGCGGCGCTATGCGGGCCAGCAGAGCCCGGTCGGTGACCGGCGGCGGGTTGGCCGCCATCAGGGCCGCGGCGCTGGCGAAATAGTCCTGCCATGCGGCGGAGCGCGCGGCCTGGGCCGGCGGGGGCGGCGCAGCCGGACCCTGCATGGACAGGCCGGTCTGCACGGTCTTGGCCGCGGCCGCGTCGTGCGGCCCGTCGACCAGCACACGGGCCAGGGCCCAGACGTGGTTCGTCGGCGAGCGGATCAGATTGGCGCCCTCGGCCGCCTCGTTCGGCCCGACCAGGGTGAAGGTTCCGCCGTCCGGCCCGGTCGTCCGGGTGCCCAGGATGGCGAAGTTGTTGGTCCAGGCGTCCATCAGCGCAAGCGACAGATAGCGCTCGCCCGAGGGCGGCAGGGTGATCGTCACCGGTCCATGGCTCAGGTCGACCTGGGCGGTCGAATAGAAGGTGTCGTTGTTCGGCGTCGTCACCGCGCGGTGGCGGTGGTCGGCCAGACGCCAGACATGGGTGAAGACGTTCATCTGCTGGCCCAGTGCCAGGACCCGCGACCGCGTCGTGGCGATCTCGATCAGCGGCAGCGCATAGAGCCACGCCTCGCGCGCGGCGGCCTTAAGGTCGGCCATGCCGTTCCTCCCGACGGAACCTACGTCTTCGTCGACGTACGCTGGACCAGAGACCGGGCGGTTTGTCCCGCCTCGGCCCACCAGCGCTTCACCATCTCGCCCGCGTCTCCAGGCGTGGCAAGCCTTACCGCCTGTCCGGCCCACAGCGAGATCAGGTCGGGGGCGTCCGCCTTGGCCGCAGCCGCCCGCAGCGGCTGGGTCAGGCGATTTTGCACGGGGTATGCCGGAACATCGTTCTCCGAACGGCGCATGGCCCGCATGAAGCCGTTCTCGATCCCGCGGGCGTGGCGGCCGGTGAAGGCGCGGGTCAGCCGGGTCGGATCGTCGGGCGCGTCGGCGATCGCGGCGCGCCACGGCGGGCTCGCCCCGCTCTGGTCCGACAGCAGGAAGGCGGTCCCCATCTGGACCGCCGCCGCCCCCAGCGCCAGGGCGGCGGCCACGCCCCGCCCGTCCATGATCCCGCCCGCCGCGATCACCGGCAGGTCGACCGCCGCGCGGATGAGGCTCACCAGGGCCAGGGTCCCCACGAGGCTCGACTCCGCTTCGGCCAGGAAGTGCCCGCGATGGCCGCCGGCCTCGAAGCCCTGGGCGCAGACGCCGTCCGCGCCGACCGCCGCCCAGGCGCGGGCCTCGGCCACGGTCGTCGCCGTGCCCACCACCAGCGTCCCGACCGCCTGCAGCGCAGCGACCTGCTCCCGCCTCAGGATGTCGAAGGTGAACGAGGCCACCGGCGGCGCGGCGGCGATCACCGCCGCCAGTTGCGCCTCGAAGTCCGGGGCGAAGTCGTTCGGGGCGTCGGGCGGCGGCAGGCCCAGCTGTGCATACCAGGGCTCGAGCCGCGCCAGCGCCTCGGCCACCGCCCCGCCGTCGGGCGTGGCCCTCGGCGCCATCAGCAGGTTCACCCCGAACGGGGCCTGCGTCTGCGCCCGCAACGCCTGCACCGCCGGGCCGATGGCCTCCGGCGCCAGGGCGCCCGCCGCGATGTGGCCCAGCCCGCCGGCCCGGCAGACCGACAGCGCCATGGCGTCGGTCGAGGCCCCGACCATCGGCGCCTGCAGGATCGGAATCGGCAGGCGCTCGAGCAGGACCGAGAGGCTCATCGCTATTCCTTGGCCTTGGCCGCCTTCTGGCGCGCCAGCTTCTCGAGAACGCGCCCGCGCCCGCGCGAAAGGGCCGTCACCACGCCCCGGAAGGTCCGCACCTCCTGGTCCGAGAACCGCGCCCGCGACAGGGCCGTGCGCAGATTCTGCACCATCGAGGGCCGCTTCTCCGGGGGATGGAAGAAGCCCGCCTCGTCCAGTTCGTGCTCCAGATGTTCGAACAGACCCAGCATGGCCGCGCCCTCGGCCGGCGGCGGTCCCTCGCGAAAGTTCGGCGGCGGCGCGTCGGTCTGGGTCATCCGCCACTCGTAGGCGTTCAGCGCCACGGCCTGGGCGAGGTTCAGAGAACGGAATCGCGGGTCGATCGGAATGGTCACGACCGCCTGGCAGAGCGCGATGTCGGCCGTCTCCAGCCCCGCCCGCTCGCCGCCGAACAGAAGGCCGACGCGCTCGCCGCTGACCGTCGCCCTCGCCAGCTCCGCGGCGGCCACGCGCGGGGTCAGGACCGGAAGCTGCAGTTCCCGCGGCCGCGCCGTCGTCGCATAGACCAGCTGCAGGTCGGCGACCGCCGCCTCGACGCTGTCGAAGACCCGGGCGTCGTCCAGCGGCCAGTCCGCCCCCGAGGCCGAGGCCCAGGCCCGCTCCTGCGGCCAGCCGTCGCGCGGGTTCACCAGGCGCAGGTCCGCCAGGCCGAAATTGGCCATCACGCGGGCGCAGGCCCCGATGTTCTCGGCCAGTTGCGGCGCGGTCAGGATGATGCAGGGCGGCGGGGCGGAACCGGTCGACATGCGGCCTTTCTGCCCCCTGGGCGCTCAAATGCAAGCGCGCCGGCGCGCAAGCCTTGCCGCGCGCCCGCGGCCCGGCCCATAGCCGTGAGCATGTTCGACCGTCGCGCCCTCCTCCCCGCCCTCGCGGGCGCCGTGCTCCTGACGTCAGCCCCGGCGGCCGTGGCCGCGTCCGCGGGCGACCTTCGCCGACGCCTGGCCGCGCTCGAGACCCGCAGCGGCGGCCGTCTCGGCCTCTTCGTGCTGGACGCCGCCAAGGGTGCGGGTTTCGGCTATCGCGCGGACGAGCGGTTCGCCATGTGCAGCACCTTCAAGGCCCTGCTGGCCGCGGCTGTCCTCGCCCGCGTCGACGCCGGCGCCGAGCGTCTCGACCGCCGCCTCGACTACGCCGCCGCCGATCTTCTCGGCCACGCGCCGACCGCGCGGGCGCGCCTCGGGCAAGGCCTCACCATCGTCGAGGCCTGCGAGGCCGCCGTGTCGCTCAGCGACAACACCGCCGCCAATCTTCTGCTCGCGACCCTCGGCGGGCCTGCCGGCCTCACCGCTTGGCTGCGCCGGATCGGCGACCGCATCACCCGGCTCGACCGCTGGGAGCTCGACCTGAACACCGCCCTCGTCGGCGACCCGCGCGACACCACCACGCCCGCCGCCATGGCGCGGACCCTGCGCGCCGTCGCCCTTGGCCAGACGCTGTCCTTCACGTCCCGCGAGCGGCTGGTCGCCTGGCTGGTGGCCAGCCCCACGGGCGCGGCCCGTCTGCGGGCGGGGCTGCCCGCCGGCTGGCGCGTGGGCGACAAGACCGGAACCGGCCCGGACGAGACCGGGACCAGCAACGACGTGGCGGTCCTCTGGCGTCCCGACGGATCGCCCGCCGTAGTGGCGGCATTCCTCACCCGCTCGACCCTGCCGGGTCCGGGCCGCGACGCGATTCTCGCCGAGGCCGGGCGAATCGCCGGCGAGGTCCTGGCCTGAGGGCGCCGCGCGGTCGCTGCACGCCCCCGGCGCCGGGCGCCTGAACCACAGGATTCTCTGCAGCTTTCGCTGAGTTGACGTTCCGTGGCCTTTGCCGCACGCACGAGGAGGGCTATACGGCCTCAACCCTCACATTCGCCCCGGAGCGCTTCGCCCTCATGGCCAAGATCAAAGTCGCCAACCCCGTCGTCGACATCGACGGGGACGAGATGACCCGGATCATCTGGAAGCTGATCAAGGACAAGCTCATCTTCCCGTTCCTGGATCTGCAGATCGACTACTACGATCTCGGCATCGAGTACCGCGACCAGACCGACGACCAGGTCACGATCGACGCGGCCAACGCGATCAAGAAGCACGGCGTCGGCATCAAGTGCGCGACCATCACGCCCGACGAGGCGCGGGTCGAGGAATTCAAGCTCAAGAAGATGTGGAAGTCGCCGAACGGCACCATCCGCAACATCCTGGGCGGCGTCGTCTTCCGCGAGCCGATCATCTGCCGCAACGTGCCGCGCCTGATCCCGGGCTGGACCCAGCCGATCATCGTCGGCCGTCACGCCTTCGGCGACCAGTATCGCGCCACCGACTTCCGCGTGCCCGGCAAGGGCAAGCTGACCATGAAGTGGCAGGGCGAGGACGGCCAGGTCATCGAGCACGAGGTGTTCGACTTCCCCTCCAGCGGCGTCGCCATGGGGATGTACAACCTCGACGAGTCGATCCGCGACTTCGCCCACGCCTGCCTGAACTACGGCCTGCAGCGGAAGTATCCGGTCTACCTGTCGACCAAGAACACGATCCTCAAGGCCTATGACGGGCGCTTCAAGGACATCTTCAACGAGCTCTACGAGAGCGAATACGCCGCCAAGTTCAAGGAAGCGGGCATCGTCTACGAGCACCGCCTGATCGACGACATGGTCGCCTCGGCCCTGAAGTGGTCCGGCGCCTTCATCTGGGCCTGCAAGAACTACGACGGCGACGTCCAGTCGGACCAGGTCGCCCAGGGCTTCGGCTCGCTGGGCCTGATGACCTCGGTGCTGCTGACGCCCGACGGCAAGACCATGGAGGCCGAGGCCGCCCACGGCACCGTCACCCGCCACTATCGCCAGCACCAGAAGGGCGAGTCGACCTCGACCAACTCGATCGCTTCGATCTTCGCCTGGACCCAGGGCCTGGCCTTCCGCGCCAAGCTCGACGGCAACGAAGAGCTGGCCCGCTTCGCTGACACCCTCGAAAAGGTCTGCGTCTCGACCGTCGAAAGCGGCTCGATGACCAAGGACCTCGCGCTCCTGGTCGGCGACCAGCAGGGCTGGCTGACCACCGAAGGCTTCATCGACAAGGTGGCCTCGAACCTCGAAAAGGCCCTGGCCCAGTAAGGGCAGACCTCGATCCGAACTAGCGCGGGCGGCTGCGGCCGCCCGACCGGGAGGCGCGGCCGGCCTTGGACCTCCTTCTCCGCATCGCGCCCTTCTTCGCCCTGATCGCCGCCGGCGCCGCGGCGGGCCGCTTCGGCCTGCTGGACGCGCGCCGGGGCGGCTGGCTCTCCGCCTACACCTTCTGGATCGGCTTCCCGGCCCTGCTGGTGCGGTGGCTGGGCGACGCCCCGCCGCCGGACGCCGGACTCGCCCGCGCCCTGGGGGCCTACGGCCTGACCATGGCCGCCGTTCTCTTCGCCGCGCCCCTCCTCGCCCGCCTGCTGCGCTTCCCGCGCGAGGCCCAGGCCGGCGTCGCCATGACCTCGGCGGTCGGCAACACCGCCTTCCTTGGCGCGCCCCTGGCGGTGTCCATCTTCGGCGAGGCCGTCCGCGCCCCCGCCGCGGCCGTGGTCGCCGTCGACTTCATCGCCCTGATGGCTCTGTCCATCGCCGTGCTGCAGACCGGCAAGCCCGGCGGTCGCCTCGGTCTCGCCCTGCGCCGCGTCCTGCTGAACCCGACCGTCGGCGGCGCCGTCCTGGGCCTCGCCCTGTCGGCCGGCCACGTGCGCCTGCCCGCCCTGCTCGACACCCCGCTGTCCTGGCTTGCCGCGACCGGAAGCCCCGTCGCCCTGATCGCCCTGGGCGGCCTCATCGGACGCGAACGCGCCCGTCCGGACGCGGCGGACGCCGGTCCGCTGGGCCTGACACTCATGCTCAAGCTGTTGGCGGCCCCGGCCCTGGTCTGGGTCGCCCTCGGCCTCGTCGAGGCCGCGCCTCAGGTCCGCGCCACCCTCACCCTGCTGGCCGCCTGCCCGACCGCGGTGAACGTCTTCATCCAGACGCGCACCCTCGACGTCCACGCCCGCGGCGCGGCCCTCGCGGTCATCGCCGGCACCGTGATCAGCGCGGCCACCCTGACGCTTCTCGCCCACGCCCTGGGGGGCTAAGCGAGGCGGCTCAGCCCGCCAGCGCCGCCTTCACCGCCGCCAGGCCCTCCGAGGCCTTGGCGCCGTCCGGCGCGCCGCCCTGGGCGAAGTCGGGCCGGCCGCCCGCGCCCTGGCCGCCCATGGCGATCACCGCGGCCTTGGCCAGCTCGGCGGCGTTGAACTTGCCGACCGCGGCCCCGGTCAGGGCGACCGTCACGGCCGCCTTGCCCTCAGCCACGCCGACCAGGGCGATGACCCCGTCCGGCAGCTGCTTCTTGAACTCCTCGGCGATGGGACGCAGGTCCTTGCCGCCCACGCCGTCCATGACGCGGGCGATCACGGCCACGCCGCCGATCTCCTCGGGACCGGAGGCGCCGGCCGAGCCGCCGCCGCCCATGGCCAGCTGGCGCTTGGCCTCGGCCAGCTCCTTCTCCAGCTTGCGGGCCTGGGCCGACAAGGCGTCGATGCGGGCCGTCACCTCGGACACCGGCGCCTTGAACTGGTCGGCCAGCGACTTGGCGACCTGGGCCTGCTCCAGCAGCCACAGGCGCGCGGCCTCCCCGGTCAGGGCCTCGATGCGGCGGACGCCGGCGGCCACGCCGCCTTCGGACACCACCTTGAACAGGGCGATGTCGCCCGTGCGGGCCACATGGGTGCCGCCGCACAGCTCGACCGAATAGGCCCCCTCGCCGCCCAGCGCCTGGCCGAGCGTCAGCACGCGCACGCTGTCGCCGTACTTCTCGCCGAACAGGGCCATGGCGCCGGCCTCGATGGCCTGCTGCGGCGCCATCTCCTCGGTGCGGGCCGGCAGGTTCTGGCGGATCACCGCGTTCACCTCGGCCTCGATGCGCCCGATCTCCTCGGGCGTCAGCGGCTGGCCGTGGCTGAAGTCGAAGCGGATGCGCTCGCCGTCGACCATCTGGCCCTTCTGCGACACGTGCGGCCCCAGCACGTGGCGCAGGGCCGCGTGCAGCAGGTGGGTGGCCGAGTGGTTGGCGCGCGTCGAGGCGCGGCGCTCGGCGTCGACCGCCAGGCGCGCCCGCGTCCCCGGGGTCAGCTCGCCCTCGAGGATCTCCAGGTGATGGACGTAGAGATCGCCCGCTTGCTTCTGGGTGTCGCTCACCCGGGCGCGGCCGCCCGTCCATTCGATCTCGCCGGTGTCGCCCGCCTGGCCGCCGCTCTCCGCGTAGAAGGGCGTGCGGTCGAACAGGGCCTGCACCTTCTGGCCGGCGCCGGCCTTGTCGGCCTCCTGGCCGTCGACGGTGATGACCAGGAGCTCGCCGGTCGCCTCGACGGACTCATAGCCGACGAACTCGGTCGGCCCGAGCCGGTCGCGGATCGCCAGCCATTCGGCCGCCTGGGCCTGCTGGCCCGAGCCGGTCCAGGCCTCGCGGGCCTGATCGCGCTGGCGTTGCATGGCCGCGTCGAAGCCGTCGAGGTCGACGGTCAGGCCCTTGGCCCGCACCGCGTCCTGGGTCAGGTCGAGGGGGAAGCCGTAGGTGTCGTAGAGCTTGAAGGCCGTCTCGCCGGACAGGACGCCGCCCGAGCCGAGGCCCGCGGTCGCCTCGTCCAGCAGGCTCATGCCGCGGCCGAGCGTGCGCCGGAAGCGCTCTTCCTCCTGACGCAGGGTCTCGACGATCACCGGCTCGGCGCGGCGCAGTTCCGGATAGGCCTCGCCCATCTGGGTCACCAGGGTCGGCGCCAGGCGGTGCATCAACGGCTCCTCCGCGCCCAGCAGATAGGCGTGGCGCATGGCCCGGCGCATGATCCGGCGCAGGACGTAGCCGCGGCCCTCGTTCGAGGGGCTGACGCCGTCGGCGATCAGGAAGCTGGACGAGCGCAGGTGGTCGGCGATCACCCGGTGCGAGGGCGTCACCTCGCCGCCGCCGGTCAGATGGCGCGAAGCGTCGATCAGGGCGCGGAACAGGTCGACGTCGTAGTTGTCATGCACGCCCTGCAGCACCGCGGCGATGCGCTCGAGGCCCATGCCGGTGTCGATCGAGGGCTTGGGCAGGTCCGTGCGGCGGCCGTCGGCGAACTGCTCGTACTGCATGAAGACGAGGTTCCAGATCTCGACGAACCGGTCGCCGTCCTCGTCCGGGCTGCCCGGAGGGCCGCCGGGGATGTGGGCGCCGTGGTCGTAGAAGATCTCCGAGCACGGGCCGCACGGGCCGGTGTCGCCCATGGACCAGAAGTTGTCGCTGGTGGCGATGCGGATGATCCGCTCGTCCGACAGGCCGGCGATCTTCTTCCAGTAGCCGGCCGCCTCGTCGTCGGTGTGGTAGACGGTGACGGTCAGCTTGTCCTTGGCGATGCCGAACTCCTTGGTCAGGAGGTTCCAGGCCAGCTCGATCGCGCGCTCCTTGAAGTAGTCGCCGAACGAGAAGTTGCCGAGCATCTCGAAGAAGGTGTGGTGGCGCGCCGTGTAGCCGACATTGTCGAGGTCGTTGTGCTTGCCGCCCGCGCGCACGCATTTCTGCGACGAGGCCGCCCGCGGTCCGGGCGGGGTCTCGACCCCGGTGAAGTAGTTCTTGAACGGCACCATGCCGGCGTTGACGAACAGCAGCGTCGGGTCGTTCTGCGGGACCAGCGGGGCGGACGGAACGACCTGGTGGTCGTTCTGGCCGAAGTAGCCCAGGAAGGTGCTGCGGATGTCGTTCAGGCTCGGCATGACGGTCGGAACTTCTGAGGGATCTGTCGACTTGGGGGTCCCACGGCCGGACGCAAGCGCCGCCGGGGGCGAGAGGCGACCGTTTACGGGACTTGGGCGCCCGCGCAAAGAAAAAGGACGCCCGGACGGGGGATCCGGACGTCCTTTCCCGGTCTCGAGGCGCCCGCGTGGGGGCGCGGAGGGCGCGGGCGGCGGGTTGGCGAGCCGCCGGCGCCGGAGAGACAGCGCCTCGAGGGGTGACGCTTCAGGAAATCATGGGCTCGAGGCCCGGCGGCGCGCGCCCTTGGGCTGCGCCTTGCGGGGCCCGGGAGGGGGTCAGTCCTCCGCGCCCTCCTCGGGGCCGCCGACCAGGAGTTCTTCCTCGATCTTCACGGCGTTGCCGCGCACGGCCTTCTCGATCTCGGCGGCCAGATCCTTGTTGGCCTTGAGGAACTCGCGAACGTTGTCGCGGCCCTGGCCGATGCGCTGGCTGTTGTAGGAGAACCAGGAGCCGGACTTCTCGATGACCCCTGCCTTGACGCCCAGGTCGATGATCTCGCCCAGCTTGGAGATGCCCTCGCCGTACATGATGTCGAACTCGACCTCGCGGAACGGCGGGGCAACCTTGTTCTTCACCACCTTGACCCGGACATTGTTGCCGACGATCTCGTCGCGCTGCTTGACCGAGCCGGTGCGGCGGATGTCGAGGCGCACCGAGGCGTAGAACTTCAGGGCGTTGCCGCCCGTCGTGGTCTCGGGGCTGCCGTACATCACCCCGATCTTCATGCGGATCTGGTTGATGAAGATGACCAGGGTCTTGGCCTTGGAGATCGAGGCCGTCAGCTTGCGCAGCGCCTGGCTCATCAGACGGGCCTGAAGGCCCGGCAGGCTGTCGCCCATCTCGCCCTCGATTTCGGCGCGCGGCGTCAGGGCCGCGACCGAGTCGATGACGATCACGTCGATGGCGCCGGAGCGCACCAGGGTGTCGGTGATCTCCAGGGCCTGTTCGCCGGTGTCCGGCTGCGAGACCAGGAGGTCGTCGAGATTGACGCCCAGCTTGTTGGCGTAGACCGGGTCGAGCGCGTGCTCGGCGTCGACGAAGGCGGCGGTGCCGCCGGCCTTCTGCACCTCGGCCACGACATGCAGGGCGAGCGTCGTCTTGCCCGAGCTTTCCGGCCCGTAGATCTCGACGATCCGCCCCTTGGGCAGGCCGCCGATGCCGAGCGCCAGGTCCAGGCCCAGCGAGCCGGTCGGCACGGACTCGATCTCGACGACCTTGCCCTTGTCGCCCAGCTTCATCACCGAGCCCTTGCCGAAGGCCCTGTCGATCTGCGCCAGCGCCGCTTCCAGAGCGCGCTGCTTATCACCGTCTTCTTTAGCCACGAGCCTCAACGCCGACTGAGTCATATCCAGCGTCCCTTATTCCATGATTCCGCCAACCCGACCGGCCTCGCCCGCGGCGCTCCGGCGTTGACTCAGTCGTACGCGCTTTGTTCTCTGTTCGCAAGATGTTCTTTTCGGCGGGCCGCCGGGGTATAGCGAAGCCCCGACGCGGAGCACGTCGGGACCACACCGCTGCTTTCTTGGGATCAAATCCGCGGGCGACGACGTAGACGCCGGCTCAGGTTGGATGGGTCAATGCCCAGCGCATGTGCCGCGGCGCGCAGACTGCCATGGG
>ENA-UOYA01002533-UOYA01002533.1-activated-sludge-metagenome-genome-assembly--contig:-NODE-2533-length-17572-cov-8.449449_pt1 | contig 17572 bp, 16 predicted proteins | sample MGYA00238163_ERZ764804 | MGnify/ENA primary metagenome ERZ764804 (study PRJEB28919, sample SAMN05720223) | activated sludge metagenome | isolation source: Anaerobic digester | place: Hong Kong... | reverse complement strand
GGGTTGCCTTCAATCAAAAACGAGTTATTCTATTTGGTGTCCAAGCCTGTTAGGAGGCAATGTACATGCTCGATGGCCGTTGGTTCGCTCTCGACGAAGACATGGATGATATTGATTTTGATGAAGAGCACGTGGAGTTAGCATCCGAGCTGGGAGAATACGGCCCGGAGGAGGAAGAGGACTTGATAGAGGAAACCATTATCACTGAGACTGTCAATGTGCCGGAGCCTGTTCCCGAGCCGGTACCCGCTCCCGTTGAAGAAGCCGCACCGGTGCCTGAGGCTCCCGCTCCGGTCAAGAAGCCGGTGAAAAAGGCCGCTTCGAAGCCCGCCGCCAAGAAGGCTGCCGCGAAGAAGGCCGCTGTGAAGAAAGCGGCGCCGAAGGCGGCCAAGAAGGCCGCTGTGAAGGCGAAACCCAAGAAAGCGGCCAAGAAGGCCGCTGTGAAGGCGAAGCCCAAGAAGGCGGCTGTGAAGGCGAAGCCCAAGAAAGCGGCTGTGAAGGCCAAGCCGAAGAAGGCTGTCAAGGCGGCCAAGAAGCCAGCCAAGAAGGCTGCAAAGAAGAAGTAGCCACCATCTCCCGAGAATGGTTCTCCGGGGCGTCCGGATAAGGGACGCCCCGCATGTCTTCTCCACTCTGGTCCACCGATTCCGCCGAATGCCTCTAAACGCCCGAAGACTGGTCCGCAAGATGCGCGGTGGCGCGCAGGCGCATCTGGTCGAGGCTGAGGACGGCCGTTTCTATGTAGTCAAGTTCCGCAATAACCCGCAGCACCGGCGCATCCTGGTCAACGAAATGATTGCCTCCGTCTTCCTGAAATATCTGCGCATCGCCGCTCCGGAGACCGCCATCATCCATCTTTCCCAGGACTTCCTCGACGCGAATCCCGAAGTCTACATCCAGATGGGTTCCACCCGCAGGGCCGTGGAACCGGGCTGGCATTTCGGGTCGCTGTACCCCGGCGACCCGGAGCGGGTGGCCGTTTACGACTTCCTGCCGGACGCCCTGCTGGCGAAGGTGGCGAACCTCGCGGAATTCCTTGGGATGCTCGTCTTCGATAAGTGGACCTCAAACGCGGATTCCCGCCAGTCCGTATTCCTTCGCGCCCGCTTGCGCGAGTGGATCCCTAATGCGGCGGATCATCCCTTGCGGGTGGGCTTCGCCGCCCTCATGATCGACCACGGGTACCTGTTCGACGGCCCGCATTGGGAGTTCGCCGATTCGCCCATCCAGGGTCTGTATTTTCGTCCACTGGTGTACGAAAGCGTGCGGTCATTGGACGATTTCCAGCCGTGGCTGGACCAGGTGCGGTACTTCCCCGAAGAAGTTGTTGACGAAGCCGCGCGGCAAATCCCGCCGGCCTGGCTCGAAGGAGACGAAGAACACCTGGAGCGGCTGCTCGAACGGTTATTGGAGCGCCGGAAGCACGTAGCGGACTTAGTGAGCGACTGCCGCAAGGGCCGCGTCAATCCGTTCCCGCATTGGCAGTAGCCGGGTGCCGTCCTCGGGATTCCAGCTTTGTTTCAAGACGCAAGCGCGCTAGTTGCCCGGCATCTTGAAGACCGCGTCGTCGATGGGGGCGTTGGCTTCGATGGTCTCCCAGACGATGCGCGCCAGGGGCCGTCCTTCCACGCGCTGTTCCATCGAGGTAGGGACCAGCACGCCGTGGACGGATTTATAGTTGCCCGGAAACGCCTCGATTTCCGTCTCGCGGCCCATGACGGTGCGGCGGCTTGCGCTTTTCACTTCCAGGTAGCTCCGGGCGTCCACCCAATGGTAGTCGACATCGCCGCCCTGGCGGATGGCCTTGACCTTATAGGCAGGCGAGCCTTCGATGTCTTCCTTGCCCAGAAGTTCCAGGGTGATGCCTTTTTCATTGGCGTTCACCAGTGGACCGTCGAAGTCGGCCGTCTCGCTGGTGCGGCGCGTTTCCTGGTCACCGGACTTCCGGGCGTTGGCGCCGCGGGCGGTATTGAGGTCCCATGCCGTTGTGCCGTCGAAGGCGCGGACCACTTTGTTGCCATTCACCACAATCTCGAACCGGACCGAATTCGGGCGCTTGATAAGCAGCGTAAGCGGCGCCTCGGCCTGAGCCGGCATCATGATCATCTTGCCGGTGACTTTAAGGCTCCGGATGGCCTTCATGCGCTCGATCCCGCCCCTGGCAGCGGCATGCTTCGCGGCGATTTCGTCCACGGTCGGGCCGGCGGCCATCGCGAAGCAGGCGGCCAGGGCCAAGATGGCGGGGAGTCGAACCATGCCCTCGATTATAGTTCACCGGTCCGGCCACGTTAGGGCATTAAGGTGAAATCGAGCCTCATTGTACTGCATTTACTTCAGATTCCCGTTGCTGGCGGGCCTTGCTAGAATGGGAAAACTCCCATGCAGGAACGAATCACCCGGCCGGGCCCTTTGCGGGGCCGCATCCGGCTTCCCGGCGATAAGTCCATCTCGCACCGGTACGCGATTCTGGGTGCTTTGGCGCACGGCGAAACGCGCATACGGCACTATTCGAGTGGCGCCGATTGCGCTTCCACACTGGGCTGCTTGAGCGCGTTGGGCGTGCCGGTCGAGAAGCAGGGAAGCGAGGTTCGCGTCCAGGGATCGGGCGTTGAAGGATTCCGCGCGCCGGAAGCGATGCTCAACGCGGGCAACTCCGGCTCCACGATCCGTATGCTGAGCGGCGTTCTGGCGGGGCTGCCGTTTGACACGCGCATCGCCGGCGACGAATCGCTCGCGCGCAGGCCGATGGACCGCATCATGAGGCCGCTCGCCGGAATGGGCGCATCCATCGACGCCCGCGACGGTCGCTATCCCCCGCTCGCAATCCACGCGGCCAAGTTGCACGGCATCGACTACACGCTGCCGGTGGCGAGCGCCCAGGTGAAGACCTGTCTGCTGCTGGCCGGGTTGAACGCGGAAGGCGAAACCGTGGTGCGGGAGAACGTTCCCACGCGGGACCACACCGAAGTGGCGCTGCGGGAATTCGGCGCCGCCATTCGCGTCGACGCGGGCGTAATCAGCGTACGGGGAGGATCACGTCTGGCGGCTCGGGACCTGGACGTGCCGGGCGATCTCAGCTCGGCGGCGTTCTTCCTGGCGGCCGCGCTGATGGTGCCCGGCTCGAACCTGGTCGTCGAGCGTGTGGGACTGAACCCGACGCGATCCGCGTTGCTGGACTTCCTGCTTTCCATGGGGGCGGACGTGAAGGTGCTCAACCGGGAGCGGCGGGCTGGAGAGGTAATTGGAGATATCGAGGTTTTCTACTCTTTAATACGCGGCGGAACCATCGAAAAGGCCCTCACGGCTGCGCTGATCGACGAGATTCCCGTCCTGGCGGTGCTGGGAGCGATGAGTGAAGAAGGCCTGGTCGTTCGCGACGCCGCCGAGTTGCGGCTGAAGGAAACCGACCGTATCGCCACGGTGGGCGAGAATCTCCGGCGCATGGGCGTGAACGTCGAGCTTGCGCCCGACGGTTTCCGGGTGCCCGGGCGGCAGCGCTTCCACGGCGCGGAGGTGGATTCGTTCGGCGACCACCGCATCGCCATGGCCTTTGCGGTGGCCGGACTGGCCGCCGACGGTGAGACAGTAATTCAAGGCGCCGAGGCGGCGGCTGTCTCCTACCCCGAGTTTTTCGCTACACTGCGTCAAGCGGCCTGCTGACCTATGCCTGTCGAACAAGACCCGTCGCTGGCTTTCCGCTGCCTGGCGCACGATCTGAACAACGTGTTCACCACCATAAATGAAGCTGCGGACCTGCTGGCGGGCGATGCGCGCTGGAGTTCGATCGCTGCCGCCCTGCATCGGAGCGTGGACCGCGGCAAACGGCTGGTAGACGGGTTCTGCGAGTCGGCCGGCGGCGCCACCGCGTTGAACGAGCTCCTGGATTCGGCCATCGGCGCGACGCAGGACTTCCTGGACCTGGTGCACGGGCCGCGGGTCGAGTTTCATCGAGACGTGGCCCAGGACGTCATGATGCACGGCATACCCGTGTTATGGGAAAGAGTCTTCGTGAACCTCTTTCTCAACGCAGCCGAAATGATGACGTCCAAGGGAACGATCGAAATCGCGGCCGTGCGCGAGGCGGACCGCAACTTGATTCGCGTCAGCGACGACGGCCCCGGAATCTCCCCCGAGCTGCTTCCGCGCATCTTCGATCAAGAGGTGAGCAGCAAGGGCAAACGGCGGGGTCTCGGCCTGCACATCGTGCGCACCATCGTTGAGCGCAACGGCGGCCAGGTCACGGCGGGCCGCGCCAGGACCGGAGGGGCGGAATTCGCCATTGTGCTTCCCGCTTGACCGGGCGCCGCTACCATGTTTTCGCGACCGCTGCTACCACGTTCATGGGATCGAACCGTTACCCGCGTTACGCTTATCCTGGAAGTGCCATGAAGGTTTTCTTTACGGACCTGGATGGAACTCTGCTGGATACGCGGACGTACTCATTCGAAGCGGCCCGGCCGGCCCTGGACCTGCTTCGAAGCAAGGGCATCCCACTTGTGATTTGCACGAGTAAGACGCGCGCCGAGGTCGAATTGTGGCGTACGCGGCTCGGAATCGAGCACCCGTTCATCGTGGAAAACGGCGGCGCGGTATACATCCCGAAAGGGTACTTCCCCTTCAAGATCCCGAACGCGATCCAACGCAACAACTGCTTTGTGTTGGAATTCGGCACACCGTACCAGAAACTGGTCGCCGCTCTCAAGCAGTTGTCCCACGAGAGCGGTTGCCAAACGCTGGGCTTCTCCGATATGACCGTGGCTGAACTGGCCTTGCGCTCACTTTTGCCCATCCAGCAGGCCGAACTAGCGAAACGCAGGGAGTATGACGAGCCCTTCGAAATACTCTCTTCGGGCTCCTACCGGTTGCTGGAAGCCATCGAGCGGAGAGGACTGAAGTGGACCCGCGGCGACCGCTTCTACCACATCATGGGAAGCAACGACAAAGCCAGCGCAGTCGCACGGTTGGTCGAACTCTACCGGAAGGCGCATGGGGAGATCTTGACCATCGGCGTCGGCGACGGGTGGAACGACGTCCGCTTCCTTTCCAGTGTGGATGTTCCCGTGTTGGTGCGCTCTCGCTTCGATACGGCCATCAAGCGCGCCGAGCCGCGTTGCCGGGTGACCGATGCGCCCGGTCCGCACGGCTGGAACAACGCCGTCCTGGATCTTCTAGCCGCGTGATCTGCGTCCGGCACGCTCATCAAAGCCTCATCCGCGCCCACGCTTGCGCATAATGTGTATAGGTTGCGAGGTGCATGATGAGATCCCGGAGCTGGCCCGTCCTGGTTGTGGCTTTCGGCGCGCTCATGATCCTGATGGGCGTGTACGGTTACGTCGCGGTGAGGAGAGGAGGCCGCATCTACGACGAGATGCAGGCCGCGAACGACAGCCACCGGCGGAGCCAGCAGGCACTGACCGAGATCCGGTCCGGCATCTACCTGACCGGGTTGTGTATACGTGACTATCTGTTGGATCCGTCCCACCTCAGCACCGAGAGATACCGCTCACAATTTGCGGAAGTGCATGCCTCCACCGTGCAGTATCTGGAGCAGCTTCGCAAACCCGCACGACCGGAGGAGACTTTGGCGTTCGAGGCTTTGCGGGCTGAGATGGAGTCGTACTTTGCGCTGCTCGCGCCGGTATTCGAATGGACGCCGCAGCAGAAGGTCCTGCTGAGCCCACGGTTCCTGCGGGAAGAAGTGCTTACGCGCCGCAACTCGGTGATGGCCATGGCGCTCGAAGTGCGCGAACTGAATCGGGCGCACTTCGCTCGCCAGCGCGAGGATCTGGCGCGCGCGCAGCGGTCGTTCCAGACTTACCTGAACCGGATGACGGTATTGGTGCTCTTTCTCGGAACGATGGTGGCCGCGGCCAGCATCGTTCGCATTACTCGCTTGGAAGCGCGCAACCTGGAGCATCAAAGGCTGACCGAGCGGGCCGAGAATGAGTTGCGCAGGCTCAGCCAGCAGCTGGTCCAGGCCCAGGAGGACGAGCGCAAGCTGATTGCGCGCGAATTACACGACCAGGTGGGACAGATGCTCACCGCGGTCCGCATGGAAGTCGGCGGCCTGGCGCAGTTGCGGGGGGCTGACGAGGAGCAGTTTCGGGCTAGCGCGCAGGAGGCCCGGCAAGTCGTCGAGCAAGCCCTGCGCGCCGTACGCGACATTGCCATGGGGCTACGCCCTTCCATGCTGGACGACCTCGGGCTGGCGCCGGCCATCGAGTGGCAGGCACGGAATTTCTCGCGGCGTTCCGGTGTGCCCGTCGATGTGCGGATAGACGGCAACCTCGACGGGCTGCCGGATTCCCACCGAACCTGCGTGTTCCGCGTGGTGCAGGAGGCCCTGACCAACTGTGCGCGGCACGCCCAGGCTGGGAGGATCCTCATTTCCCTCCACGGCAGGGACGGCCTGCTGTCGCTAGCGGTTCAGGACGACGGCGTCGGTTTCGGCATCGACGATTCGCGCGGCAAAGGATTGGGATTAATAGGTATGGAAGAACGCGTGGGGGAGCTTGGCGGGCGCTTTGAGGTTGTCTCTCAGCCGCACAAAGGCACACTCATCCATGTGGAGTTGCCGGTTCATAAGGAGGCGAAAGCATGAGCAAGATCAGGATTCTGTTAGCGGACGACCACGGCCTGGTGCGCAAGGGACTGCGCTTGTTGATAGAGTCGCAAGAGGGAATGGAAGTTGTCGGCGAGGCCTGCGACGGGCGCGAGGCCCTCAAACTTGCCGGCGAGCTGAAGCCCGAAATCGCCATCCTGGACATCGCCATGCCGAACCTCAACGGCATTGACGCCGCCGCGCAGCTTGCCAAACGCGGTGATAAAGTGCGCGTAATCATTCTCAGCATGCATTCCGATGAAAGCTATGTCGTGCGTGCCCTGGATGCCGGCGCGCGGGGGTATCTTTTGAAGGACTCCGCTGAGGAAGATCTTGTGCAGGCCATCCGCACTGTGGCACAGGGGCGCCCCTACTTCAGCCCCGCCATCTCGGCGACGCTTCTGGAGGATTATATCCGCACCTTGCACCAGCGGGGCTTGACCGATACCTACGACCTGCTCACCGACCGGGAGAAGGAGGTGCTCCAATTATTGGCCGAAGGGAAGTCCAACAAGGAGGTGGCGGCGCTGCTGAATCTCAGCCCGTACACAGTGGAGACACACCGCACCAATCTGATGCAGAAGTTGAACTTGCACAACACGGCGGAGATTGTGCTTTATGCCGTTCGCAAGAAGATCATCGCTTGACCTTGGAAACGGGAGGCCTTTGCGGCGCCTGCGGCTTCGGTCCCGTGGAAGGCGCGGGCTGGGCCGACGATTTGGGCGCGTAAGCGTACGGAGCCCGCAGCTTGGGCAGCCGCTGGAGCTTCAGAAGATGATCGAACGAAGCCGGTTGGCTTTGCTTGCCCGGCAACTTAGCCTCCCCGCCGGGTTCCCGGGCTAGCGCCGGGTCGGGCTTGACGGGGGGGGCGGAAGGCGGCAGCCGGCGGCTCTTGCCGGCGGGCGTCTTCTGGATCTTTACATAGGCGCCCAATGTTCGCGCGCTGCGCGAGCAGGTAGGCGCTTGGCTTTCTTCTTCTTCCAGCCATTCTATGATTGGGCTTTTCGGATACTTCCGCGGATTCGCCACGACATCCCTCCTTGCAACCTGTCGGAAGCTATCTTCGTCTAGTCTGAGTCTAGACCTGAACATGCCGCCTTTCAAGCGTTTCGTGTTCGCATGGATTGTTCTTTCGGGAGCGGTTTACGGCCAGGACGCCGGGCAGATTGTGCGTATGGCGATCGAACGTTTCAACCACAGCACGTCCGTCGGCCGCCAATATGGATTCTTTGAACTTGAAGTGCAGCGGCAGTTCGACGACGAAGGAAAGCTGAAGTCAGAGCGTTCGCGCACTTTTGACGTCACTATGCAGGAGGACTCTCCCTACCGGCGCCTGGTGGGGCGGGACGGAAAGCCCCTGAGTGCTTCTGAGAACGCGAATGAGGTGGCCAAGTTCCATTACGACATCGAGCAGCGCCGCCGTGAAACTCCATCCCAGCGGGCCAAGCGCCTGGCGGAGTGGGAGAAGCGGCAGGATCGCCAGCGCAAGTTCCTGCGGGAGATGCCCGAGGCTTTCGAGTTCACAGTTCTTCGCGAGGAACGTTTCGAGGGACGCGACACTTGGGTGATTCGCGCCTTGCCGAAACGGGACTACCATCCACCTAATACGGAGGGAAGGATCCTGAGCAAACTCGCTGGCACGTTTTGGATTGACAAAGCCGAGCTGCACTGTGCCCGGCTGGAGGCGCAATCGGTGGATACGCTCGCGTTCGGCTGGCTGCTGGTGCGCGTCTCCAAAGGCGCCAGGCTTACCATCAGTCAGACTCGCGTGAACGGCGAAGCCTGGTTCCCCAGCCACGTTTTTGCCTCCTACCGCGCCCGCATCGGCCTGATCAAGCTGATTGTCGGGGAGAACGAGTATAGTTACTCGAACTATCGCAAACTGCGGGCCGGATCGCGTCCTGCGGTGGGCGTCCCGGGGCCGTGATTCCGCCGCCTCGGTTCATTTGTGTTTAGAATTGTTCGTTGCACACCAGATCTTCCATTCGCAACTACCTTGAGTACTCGATCGCTCGCGTCCTGCTGGCGAGCCTCGCGTACGGGCCGCGCCCGGCGGCTGAACGAATCGCCCGTGTTTACATATGGTTGCTCGACAAAGCCGTACCGCGGCTGCGCCGGGTAGCCATGCGCAATCTGGAAATCGCCATGCCCGAGCGTTCCGCTGGGGACCGCCGGGCCATCGCGGACGGCGTTTTCCGCTCCATCGCCCGCATGATGGTGTGCTTCGCGCGCCTGCCGCGGATCAGCCCCGATGAGGTGGGGCAGTGGATACGCTACGACGGCTACGATCATTTCACGGCGGCGCTCGCCAAGGGCAGGGGAGTGCTCTTCGCGACAGCCCATCTGGGCAACTGGGAATTTAGCGCGTACGCGCACGCCATGATGTCGGGTCCCATGCATGTGGTTGTCCGGCCGCTCGACAATCCTCTGATCGACGCTCTGGTAGAATCCCGCCGGACCGCTAGCGGCAACTACATGATCCAGAAGAAGAACTTCGCGCGCGGCATCCTCAAAGCCCTGGCCGCCAACCAGGCGGTGGGCATTTTGATCGATCAGAATACCTCGCTCGAAGAAGGCGTCTTTGTGAACTTCTTCGGCGTGCCGGCCTCGGCCAACGCGGGCTTTGCGAAGCTGGCCGCGCGGACCGGTGCCGCCGTGATCCCAGGCTTCGCCTTGTGGTCGCCTGAGGAGAATCGCTACGTGCTTAAGTTCTATGAGCCAGTGGAGATCACGGGCGATTTGGCGGCCGACACGCAACGGCTGCATTCGCAACTGGAGTCGGTGATCCGTGAGTATCCCGACCAATGGCTGTGGATTCACCGCCGCTGGAAAACGCGGCCGCCAGGCTCGCCGCCGCTTTACTGACAGACGCTGTGCGCCGCTTCGTTAGAATGAAAGAGTGATCCACTCTCAGATTCTTTATAACGGCCAAGTGTGCTCCGCCTGGGAAAAACTGCTCTGTCCCGGCCAACTCGGCCTGCTCAGCGGGTGGGGCGTGTTTACCACCCTCCGTGTCTATGACGGGGTCCCCTTCGCGTTCGCGCGACACTGGGCGCGGATGAGCAAGGATGCCGCGCTGATGCACGTGCCGATGCCCGAGGACCCGGCTGCGATCGAGCGCGATCTTCAAGTGCTTATCCAGGCCAATTCGGCCGTCAACGCCTCCCTCCGCCTGGTAGTTGTACGCAACCGTCACGGCCTTTGGGAAGGCCCTGCCAACACTAGGGATTACGATGTTATCGCCCTGACCACGGGGTTGAACCAGTGGCCTGCTGATGTGAAACTGGCGCTGAAGGCAAACGCGCGCCACGCGGCGTGTGAGTTCGCCGGGGCGAAGATTCTTTCCTGGGCGCAGAACCTCACGTGGAACGAGGAAGCGCGTTCGCGAGGATGGGACGAGGCGCTCCTGCTGAACGAACGCGGTGAAGTGAGCGAGTGCACCTCGGCAAACCTGTTCGCGGCCTATGGCGACGAAGTGAGAACTCCACCCCTCAATTCCGGATGTCTGCCAGGTGTGACGCGGGACGTGCTCCTGCAGGAGATTCACGTTCCGGGCCTGCGCGTCGTGGAGCAAACCCTCTTTCCGGCCGACCTGGAGGGGGCCGATCAGGTATTCATTACGAGCACAACGCGGCACCTGCTGCCCGTGGCCTCGATCGAAGGCTTGTCGATACGGAACCAGGGTACGGCCTGCCGGCGTCTACGGGATGCGTTCGACGCCTATGTGCGCGATTATGCGGCCTCCCGCCGGAGCGCGGCTGCTTGATACCTTGGTGATTTCGAGCGGCACGCCCGATGCGGCCTCACTGCCCCAAATGCGGAAGCGGAATCCGGTCCGTGCGGGACTACCGGCCGTTGTGGACAGAGACGTTCAGGCTTCGCCTGGGATCCTGGCCGTACCACCGGCGGCGTTGCCAGTGCGGGTTCGTCAGTTACGGGTCAAGGAGCAGGCGCCCTGAAGTAGACGAACGGCGTCAGGTCTAACTGCGGGACTGATGAGAAGGCAAAAAAATGGTTCCAAGTGACCCGCGCTTCAGCCTGCCCCCCAACCGTCATGCTCGGCTTTGGGCTTGTCATTCGGTAGAACCGGGCGCCTGCCTCTCTGCTCCCCGCCGCTGCCTTTAAGCAATTGCGGATCACCGCTCGGAGGCTCGCCAGCTATTTTCCACCGATAGAAGCCGGCGTCTCGTGACGGCCTTTCGCTCTCCCACAGCGATTGTGCCCGTTTCCAGGCACCCCCACGGTGGGGTCAAAGTTCCTGGCCTGCCACTTCAACGCCCCGCCGAAGCTTCATCTGGCCCGTTCGGCTTCCGTCTCACCACCTCGTGTGAGTCTTCCCCACTCCGGGGTGGGTCACTGGCGAAAACCCGTTGCCAAATGCCCGATCCGGCGGTCCAAATCCTTCCTCGGCTTTTCGCTCCCCTTTGGGATTTTCGCCCCGCAGGCTCGTAGCGCTCAAACCGATTCCGAACTCAGAAGCTTACCGAGACGTCTCGCCCGATTTCCCCTCGCTCCCCGTCGGCATCGCTTTTATGACGTCTGCCTTCGGATCATCGTTCCGGGTCCGCTACGTTCCGTCCGGCTCGCTGCTGCGTGAACCTCTTGGAACCATCTCCACTATGCCCCAAGTCCGTTTCGAAGTCAAACAAAATGTGCGCTTCTCGCGCTGTTTTCCTCAGATTATATTTGGTTTACTTTCAGTAACTTGCGAACGACCCTCGGTGGATTCGATGTGGATAAAACAACCCGGTCACAACTTGTTCCCGTCGAAGGTCAGCGTTCGAGTTTCAGAATCATGCCAGTGTCGGTAGCAGCCCAAATGTGAGCCGGACCGGCGGCCGCCAGGATGGCGCGATGCGCCACCGCCCGATAGTCGACGGGCATCTCGTGCCAGGCCTTGAGGTCAACGGATCTTAATATCATTAGTTTGCCGGGAATGGGCGAGCGCCGCAACTTCCCGGCGCACTCAATGGCCGCGATGTATGCGTTCCCCTCGCCGTCCTCGTATGCGTCGGTCGCCATCCGGTCTTTTTCGCGGAAGACGCGCCAACTCTTGCCGGTGCGCAGATCCACACAGAAAACCTCCGAGGGGTACTCGAACGAGTCGTCGAACTCGAATACCGAGAGGGCGGACGCGGCCGGGCTGATGCGAAGCAGGTTGATACGCCCGAACATCGATGTGACTTGAGAATTCCAATTGGCGCCGCCGTCGCGGGTCTCCAACACGATGGTGCTGGCGGGGAGTTCGCGCCGTTTCAAGGCCGATTCGGGGTCCATCCAGTCCGGCAGGCGGGAGGCGTACCTTCGCGGCGGCTGGCTCCAGCCCGCAATGATACCGAATCGCCCGCCCAGGAAATCCATCGCCGTGAAGACCGTGTTCGCGGTAGAGGTGGACACTTTTTCGGCCGCTTTCAAAGCACTCCAGGACTTTCCCCCATCGCTGGTTTCGAGGATTGTCTTGCGCGGGCCGATGGCAAAGCCTCGATTCTCATTCAGAAAATAGACGCGCAGGATTCCGCTCCGTCCCGACACCTTGTTCCATTGCAGGCCGCCTTCGTCGGTCCGCCAGACTCCCCGCGCGGTCACCATCCAGCCCAGGCTGTCGTTGAGGAAGAACAGCGAGAGGGGATGATCCCTGAGCTTCTGGATCGACCACGTCGCCCCGCCGTCGTTGGTCGAGACCATGACCGGCTTTGTGGATTGCTCCTCCTGCAGCGCGCCGACTGCCAGGCCGCGGCGCGGGGACGGAAATTTGAGATCGCTGATGACGAGCGTGGAGCGGATCTCGTCGTGGAAGTACCGCAAGCGCCAGCGCGGCTCGGCGCCCGCGAGGGTGCAGACAAACATCGCCAAGGCCGCGAGGGTCAATAGTCGACTTTCACTCATCGGAATGTCAGTTCCTCGTCCGGCCCTGCCCGCTGGCCAGCACGAGTTCGGCGTGGTTTGCGCCCTCGACGGAAGTGGGGTCCATGCGCGCCAGCGCAAGCAAGCAGCCGAGTTGCTCGCCTACCGTGGTGAGCAATTCCATCTCGCTTCCGGTGTGGGCGTGCGGCATGCGGTGCTGCACGTTGATGACGCCCACCACGCGGTTGCGGGCGATCAACGGCGCGGAAAGGAACGCTTCGAAGGTATCCTCCGGCAGATTGCTGAAGTACCTGAAGCGCGGATCCTGGTTGGCTTCTTTGGAGATGGACAGGAGACGCCGTTCCCGGGCTACCCATCCGGTGAGTCCCTCACCGACTTTCAGGCGAACGTTGCCAAGGTTGGGCGGGCCCGGCTTGTTCGAAGCGCAGAGCACCAGTTCGTCGTTGTCTATCAGGTAGACGAAGCAGGAATCGCATTCCATGAATTCGGTGACCAGAGACACGATTCCCTGCAGGACCTCCTGCAAATTCATTTCGCGCACCATGAACCGGCTGATTCTTTGGAACAGGCGGAGCTGCTGTTCCGCGCGTTCAAGGCGCATTTCCAAATCCCGTACCTTCGGCACGTTACCATTATCGCCCGCCCGGCGGGCTTCCCGCGTGGGACAATCTGGTGAAGGAGATGGGGTCATGAGAACTGCTGGAAAGCCGCGGTGGCTGTGGCTTCTACTGACGGCGCCGTGCGCACTCGCCGCGAACGTCGACCTGCGCAACGCCGTGGTGGTGACACGCGCAGGTGGGGTGCCGGAAGTCGAGAAAACGGCCGTCACAGTACTGGTCGAGGAAATCGAGAAACGCAGCGGTATCCGGCTGCCGGTAACCGCGGACGCGCCCTCGCCCAAGACGACTGTCAGCATTGCGTCGGGTGTTGCGGTTCCAGGGGGCCGTCCGGAAGGTTACCGCATTCACATCGAGCAGGCGGACCGGACCATTGTCAAGATCGACGGCGTCGACGCGCGCGGAGCACTTTACGGAATAGGGCATCTGCTGCGGCTGATCGACTGGGGACCAAACAGGCTGGAGTTACCCGCGCCGCTCGACATCACCTCCTCGCCCGCTTACCCGATACGTGGCCACCAGCTCGGCTATCGCCCCACGGCCAACTCCTACGACGCCTGGACGCCGGCCCAGTATGAGCAATACATCCGCGACTTGGCCGTTTTCGGGACGAACGCGATTGAGAACATCCCCTCGCAGGACGAACGCCAGAGTCCCGTGATGGGAATCACGCGCCGCGAGATGAACCGCGCGATGAGCCTGATCTGCCGTCGGTACGGCATGGACTACTGGATCTGGCTCCCTGTCGAGTTCGATCTGCGGGACCCGGCCGGGAAGCGCCGCGCCGCGATGCTGAAGTGGTTCGAGGATTATCTGCGGGACACCCCCGAGATCACGGGCGTTTTCGTTCCCGGCGGCGATCCGGGGAATAACCCGCCGGAACTTCTCATTCCTTACCTGGCGGAGATGGTCAAGCTGATGCGGCCCTTACACCCGAAGGCTCGCATCTGGCTTTCCATGCAAGGCTTCGACAAGAGCAAGGCCGAGTACGTGTATCGGTACCTGGAGCGGGAATCGCCGGATTGGCTCGGCGGCCTGGTGGCGGGACCGAGCAGTCCTCCCGTCGCCGGAACGCGCCTGCGCCTCCCGGCGAAGTACAAGTTACGGCTGTACCCGGACATCACGCACAACAAAATCTGCCAGTTCCAGGTCCCCGAGCTGGATCAGGCCATAGCGTTGACGCTGGGCCGCGAGGCGGTGAATCCGCGGCCCGTCGAATACGCGCGCATCCACAACTGGTTCGCGCCATATTCGGATGGCTTCATCTCCTATTCGGACGGCGCCCATGACGATGTCAACAAGAACCTCTGGAGCGCGCTCGCCTGGGATCCGTCGCGGACGGTGAACGACGTTCTCGCCGATTACGCGCGTTTTCACTTCGGCCCGGAGGTGGCCGCCGGGGCGGTGGACGCGATCCTGGCTCTGGAGCGCAACTGGCACGGGCCGCTCGCCGGGAACGGTGGAGTGGAGGGCACGCTGCTCCAGTGGCGGCGGCTGGAGGCCCAGGCTCCCAAGCTGGAAAGTAACTGGCGTTGGCAGATGCTGCTGCTCAGGGCCTATTACGACGCTCACGTGCGGAGGCGCCTGATGCAGGACTCCGCGCTGGAGAAGGAGGCCAACGCCATACTGGCAAGGGCCGGCGAGTTCGGCTCCGAGCGGGCTATGGGCGAAGCCATGCGGATTCTGGATCGCGCGTCCTTGGAACCGGTGAGCGCCGATCTGCGCGCGCGCATCTTCGATTTGTGCGAGAAGTTATACCACTCGATAGGACTGCAGACCAGTGTCGCCAAGTATCAGGCCAGCGGTGCCGAACGTGGTGCTGTATTGGATTTTGTAGACCTGCCCCTCAACAACCGCTGGTGGCTGGAAGACCAGTTTACAAACATTAGCAAACTTCCAACAGAAACTGAAAAAGTGGCCCGGCTTAAGACCGTCGCATGCTGGGAAGACCCCGGTCCTGGCAGTTACTACGACAATGTGGGCAATTTCGCGAAGGCCCCGCATCTGGTGAACCCGGCCGTGGATCCCATCGAACTCGAAGACGATCGCATCGAACCGCTGTTCTGGTGGTGGGACCAGGGTAAGAGCCGCGCGCGCCTCTCCTGGCAGGTTACGATGTGGCCGCGCGAGCTTGTGTATGAAGGACTGGACGCGAACGCTTCCTACATCGTGCGGTCGACCGGCTACGGGAAAGCGCTGCTGCGCATCGATGGCGAGCGGGTCCTGCCCACGCTGGATGGCCAGAAGATGGGCGAATTCAAAGAATTTCCCGTGCCGGCCAAGTGCCTTATGGACCGTAAGCTTGTGCTGACCTGGGATATTCCCAACGACGAAGGGCATCTCAACTGGCGCCAGCGTTCACGTCTGTCGGAGGTTTGGTTGATCAAACGGTAGGGGTCGCATATATGGCCCCCGCCTACGGATTTATTGAATGAACCCGAGTTCCCGCAACGTCGCAGCCGGCTCCTCGTCATCGAACCGCGTCAGCATGGCCTTCTGGTATCCATTATCGAGCGCGATGGCGAACGGCGGATCCACGAACTGGAACGTCCGCCGCAACCTTTCGGCGTCGTTCGAAATGCCTGCCTTAAAGCCTGTCGATTGGACGAATTCCACGGCGAACTGGGGCTGTCGCGTGGGGACGGCGATCAGCTTTGTCGCTCCCCAACTGTGCTTGGCCAGCGCGCGCGCCGCTTCGTCACAGTGCCGGCACTCGGGATCGAAGACGTAAATGAAGACGCGCCCCTGATTCAGCGGGAACTGCTTGCCCTCCACGAGGATGGAATCCGGCGCGCGCGTGCCCTTGAGCCGGGCGGCGCTGATGCCGTAAGACATTCCGGCGAACACGGCCACGGCGCCGAAAATCAGGGCCGCGTTGCGCAACCCCCGCGAAGGCTGCGACCACCAGCCGGCGAGCGCGGCGCCCACGAGCATCAGCGCGTCAGTGACGAAAAACATCGGCCCCACCAGACGCTGAATCCACGGGAAGCAATTGCATTCTTCCCCGCTCAGCACATCGTAGTAGTAGCCGATGTAAGCCATGAACGCGATCAGCGAGAGACCTACCAGCCACGCGCCCCAGCGGCGGAAGCGCGGCACCAGGATCAGAACCCCGGCGAAGGTTTCACACGTGCCGACGAAGATCGCCACGGGAAGGCTGATCGATTGTGGAAATTGCGCCTGCGTCATACGTACGGCCGCGGCGAACGGGTCGACTACTTTCCAGATGCCGCTAATAAGATAAACCAGGGCCAGAAGGAATGCTACAAGGTGGGAAATGTTGCGCTGCCATATGGGCAGCTCCAGCGGAACCGTGTCGTCGCCCGCCTGTGCCATACTTTGATCCATGTTCCTTATTCTATTCTTGATTGCAGCTCCTCTGTGGAGCCAGATGGCGGATTTGGTCGTCGAGAACGCGAACATCTATACCATGGACGCGGCACGTCCGCATGCGTCCCGCCTGGCGATCAAGGATGGAATCATCCTGGCGCTTGACGAAGACGCGGACCGGCTCACAGGGGCGTCGACACGGCGCCTGGACGCGAAGGGCGCGACCATCGTGCCTGGGTTCATCGACTCGCACGCGCACGTGGAGCACTTGGGCCGGACTCTGGAGAGCCTGCATCTGCGAGGCGTTACGAGCATTGACGCCGTGGCGGCCATGGTCGCCGAAGCAGCGCGAAAACTGCCGGCCAGCGCCTGGATCCGCGGCAATAGTTGGGATCAGACGAACTGGGGCGGCGCATTTCCGACGGCGGAGCCGCTGACGAAAGCCGCTCCAAACCACCCAGTCTATCTGACGCGCGTCGACGGGCACGCTTCGTGGGTGAACGCAAAAGCTCTGGCGCTGGCGGGAGTCGGAAAGGCCACGCCCGATCCGCCCGGGGGCAAGATCGTGCGTGCGGCCGATGGGACGCCAACTGGTGTGCTGATCGATGCGGCGCAGGCGTTGGTGGCGCGCCGGATTCCCGATGCCTCGCCCGCCGACGTGAAACGCTGGATCGAGCAGGCCGCCCGGGAGTGCGCCCGTCAGGGGCTCACGTCCGTCCATGACGCGGGGGCGGGGAGGGCGGAACTTGCCGCCTATCGCGAGTTGATTGCGGAGCACCGGCTGCCTATCCGTGTGAACGCGATGATCGGCGGGGCGGGCCGTCTGTGGCGCGAGTATCTCCAAAAAGGTCCCGAAATCGGAGACCGGCTCACCGTACGCTCGATCAAGCTGCTGATCGACGGCGCCATGGGTTCACGCGGCGCGGCCTTTTATCAGCCGTACTCGGATGATCCCGGCAATTCTGGCCTGTTGCTTATGACACAGGAAGACGTGGCGCGCGTGGCGCGGGAAGCTGTGCGCGGCGGTTTCCAGGTGGCCACGCACGCGATCGGCGACAAGGCCAACCGCATGGTGCTCGACGCCTATGCCTCTGCACTCGGGGGCCACAACGACAAGCGCTTCCGCATCGAGCACGCACAGGTGGTGGCGGACGCGGAC
>ENA-UOYA01002531-UOYA01002531.1-activated-sludge-metagenome-genome-assembly--contig:-NODE-2531-length-17583-cov-10.154039_pt1 | contig 17583 bp, 11 predicted proteins | sample MGYA00238163_ERZ764804 | MGnify/ENA primary metagenome ERZ764804 (study PRJEB28919, sample SAMN05720223) | activated sludge metagenome | isolation source: Anaerobic digester | place: Hong Kong... | reverse complement strand
CCAACTACGCCTTTTCTTGATTTGCTTAAAGCAGCGCAAATTTTGTAAATTGCGACAAATGCGATTCATTTCTGTCATTATTTCGTCAACTTGCGCGGAATAATGGCGCAAGCAAGCACTATCTTTGCACCCTGATAAAACAGAAGCACATAGGATATGTTAATAAAACAGGGTTATATCACAGGCAATCTGGATGAATTGAATGCCTATGATTTGGAATGCACCATCGAAGACTTGGACCATAGTTTGTTCCTGGATAACGGTGTGAGGAATGAACTGATGGAAGAATACATCCAAGAACGGTGGTTCAAAAGACAAGAAATGTTTCAGTACACGCCCGAGAACATCAAGAAACTGGATGAAGCCAATGAACTGCTGAAACGAAGTACAGAAACGATTTCACGCAGGGCATGGAAGATTTTCCAGATGGAAAGGGAGAGTATGCTCCGCAATCCTGTCAAGACGTTCAACCAAATAGAAGTGGAACCGCATCTGATGGTTCCGCATGCGTATGAATTTTATCCTAAATCCGTGTTTGACGGCAAGATTGATGTTGGATTGTGGGACTCTCTGGCTGATTATTATCATCTTGAAAGAGTCGGCGGCATTCTGATGGGGTCGAGCCTATCCACCATGTTCGACAATGATATGAGTGAAGATGACTATGTTTCCAATTCGCTGTGGGGAGTGGGAATCGACGAAACCGAAAAAATAACGAGTTGGGGACACGGATGCATGATGGATGAGGATGCCACAAAGGACATCTGCTTCGTATGGCCATTCCATCAACTGGTGAGCCATGAAAATATGACATTGTCTGACTTGATAAAAATAAAAGAATATAAGGAACTGATTAACGTAGAATATTGGAGGAACGACGATGATTAATGTATTAGCAGGATTCCCACAGGAAATAGAAATCGGCGAAAGCTGTTCGCTCGACAGTCTGGAATATCTGATGCTCAGACTGGACAATTCCAAAGCGATACATCAGGAATGGAAAGATCAGATCATGGACATATATAAAAAGGTGAGAGCCCAATATCTGGACAAAACCTTCGAGTGGAACTCGGCAAACCTTGAAGCATTACAGGCATCCGACCGGCGACTGATGCAGGCGGTGAATGACACTTATCAGAAAGTGGCGAACATCATGGAACGGGAACTGGATGCCAAAGAAGCAGACCGGCTGGTGAATGAAATCCGCATCCATCTTGAAGTTTGGGGCGTTCCTTTCGGGATGACGAGTAACAATATGTCTGAGCAAGAAATCGAATTTTGGGATCTGCTATTCTCGGAAGGTTACCGCGACGAAGACAGAAATTGGGGCATCGGCCCTTTCTTTCACATTGAAACCATATCAGAATCCGCCAAGGAACACTTGAAGGAGAAGATGGCAGCGTGCGAAGATGTATACGACAAAGGGTTGCACCCAATGTTTTATGAGGTGAAAGACAAATATCAAGTGGCATGGCAGGATATGGCTGGCATCGGGGAGTATTATCTCACGCTGCATTTCATCTCCTGACCACTGTGATTCATCGTGAAAAATAAGTTAAAATTCGGGATGCGGAGAACAGACTTTCAAAAAAAAGTGTATATTTGCAGATGCCTATGATGTAAAGATACACAAACATTCCAGAAGATAACATTATTAACCCTTTAATACATCTAATTATGAACCAAACTGTATTAATTTTGATTATTGTTTTGGCTGTGGTTATTGTGATTGTACTATTTGCTTATCTTCACAAAAAGCACATCGATTACAATGAAAACGATTTGGAGCAATTCATCAGGAATTTGTTCGAGAAGAATGCCGGTGGAAATATCCAAAAGTCTCAATTCATCAGGGAACTGAAAGAAAAGTATAAATGTACACAGAAAGAGGCTCTGTATCTCCTGGGCGTTGCCCGCAAAAACGGAATCATAGAGATGGAAGAGAAAACAATCACTCTGAAATAATAAAAAACAAAAAATACACATCGTTTTAATAATCAAAAACGATGTGTATTTTTTTTTGTATCAACCTGCTCGGTATTCTACTAGACAATCATGTTTACCAGATAGTAAACGATTGGAATGGTGACGAAGGCGATGCCGATGAAGTCGATGTAGACACCTGTCTTGATCATCTTGGTAATCGGAATGTAACCACTGGCATAAACGATAGCGTTAGGCGGTGTGCTGACTGGCAACATGAAGCCCAAAGACGAGGAGAGAGCGACGCCTATGGCAACTGGAACAGGACTGAAACCAGCCGAAACAGCCGCGCCGATTGCCAACGGGCCTATCATATTGGTGGCGGCAGTATGCGACGTGAGTTCGGAAAGCAGCAACGCCATCACGCAGAATACGGATATGAGCAGCAGCTGGGAAGGCTCGCCACCCATCATAGCGATGATTTCATCACCAATCCATGCTGACAATCCTGTGGTATACATCATTCCGCCCATGGCCAAGCCACCGCCGAAGAGCAATAATGTGCCCCACTCCACACCGGCTACGGCTTCTTTCCATTCGAGCGTCATCTTATGCTTCTTCAAATCTACAGGCAAGAAGAAAAGCAACAGGGCTCCAACCATTGCCGCAATTGCCTCTGGGAACAGTCTGTTGTACCAATCAAGCACAGGATGGTCGGAACCCAAAATGATACTTAAGAAACCAGGAGCGACCCACAGGACGACAGCCACAATAAATGCGATGAGCGTGTTCTTCTGGGCACGGGTCCAACGACCCAAACCTTTCACCTTCTCTTGTATCAGATCTTGAGCGCCTTCGATATGTTTCACATCGGCAGGGAACATCTTGGCTAGCACGATATAGGCGATGATGAAATATAACACCATGGCTACAAATCCCCAAATCATCCACTGGAAGAAAGAAACATGGATGCCTGCCATTTCGTTCAGAAATCCCAGCATGATAATATTAGGTGGCGTTCCGATGGGCGTAAGCACACCGCCGATAGAGCATGCATAAGCCGTCATCAGCATCAGGCCCGTAGCATATTTGTAACTATTCAGATTGATAGGCTTGCCGTTGGCCGCCATCATTTCACTGATGGCATCGAGCAATCCCAGCGATATAGGGAACATCATGGCTGCCGTGGCAGTGTTGCTGATCCATCCGGAGCAGAGCGCACATGCCAATCCTATCGCCAAAAAGATGCGGCGCGGACTGTCGCCCACCCACTTCATCGACATGATTCCATAAGCGATACGCTTGTCCAGACCGTTAACCATCATCGCCTTGGCAATGATAAATCCACCTAAGAAGAGGAAAATCATCGGGTTGGCAAATGCTGCGAAAGCCTCTTTCATCTTCGCCACATCGAAAACGACGCACAGCGTAGGACCAAGAAGCGAAGTTACTGGGATCGGGATTGGCTCCGTAATCCACCAGAGAGCCACAAGAGTTATTATTGCTAACAGTTTATGACCTTCAGGAGTTAAACCAGAAATAGGGGTAATCCATACAAGGATAGCGCAAATGGGTCCACAGATAGCACCAATGATACGCCGTTTTCGATCGAAAGAAGAATCTTTGCTTGATTCATCTTGTTCTACCTTGCTGGTTGTGTCAATTTTGTTGTCACTCATAAGGCTAAAGGATTTAAAGTTATAATATAAGATTAATGTTGCAAATATAGGCTATTTTTTTTATAAAACAACGGAAATATTAAAAATTTTTTAATTAAATTTGTTCCTATCGCCGATGACAAATGTGTCATCTTGGCAGAACATGACAACAGCATATCCCCTTGGCATACCATTTGTTATAATAACAGCGGACTTAAATGTCCGAATAAATCATTAACAATAGATAATAACAAATAAAAAATATACAATTATGGGAAAGATTATTGGAATCGACTTAGGTACTACAAACTCTTGTGTTGCCGTGTTTGAAGGCAACGAACCTGTAGTAATCGCAAATAGCGAAGGCAAACGTACCACTCCTTCAGTGATAGGTTTCGTGAAAGACGGCGAACGCAAAGTTGGCGACCCTGCAAAACGTCAGGCCATCACCAACCCGAAAAACACCGTATACTCTATCAAACGTTTCATGGGCGAGACGTATGCTCAGTGCCAGAAAGAGGCTGATCGCGTACCTTTCACCGTTGACAACGAAAACGGATATCCACGTGTAGACATCGACGGACGCAAATACACTCCGCAGGAAATATCTGCCATGGTGCTGCAAAAGATGAAGAAAACCGCTGAGGACTATCTGGGCCAGGAGGTCACAGACGCAGTCATCACCGTGCCGGCATACTTCTCCGACTCTCAGCGCCAGGCCACCAAAGAGGCAGGTGAGATTGCCGGACTCAAGGTGCGCCGTATCGTGAACGAGCCTACGGCTGCCGCACTGGCCTACGGTGTGGACAAAGCCAATAAGGATATGAAGATCGCAGTGTTCGACCTTGGTGGTGGTACATTCGATATCTCAATCCTCGAATTCGGTGGCGGTGTATTCGAAGTGCTCTCTACCAACGGTGACACCCATCTGGGTGGTGATGACTTCGACCAGGTGATCATCGACTGGCTGGCAGACGGCTTCAAGGCCGACGAAGGCATCGACCTACGCAAAGACCCGATGGCTATGCAGCGTCTCAAGGAAGCTGCCGAGAAAGCAAAAATCGAGTTGTCTAGCACCACTTCTACAGAAATCAACTTGCCATACATCTCTGCCGAGGGTGGAGTGCCAAAGCACTTGGTTAAGACGCTGACACGTTCTCAGTTTGAGCAGTTGGCACACAACCTGATTCAGGCTTGTCTCGTTCCTTGCCAGAACGCGATGAGAGATGCCAAACTGACCACATCAGATATCGACGAGGTCATCCTCGTGGGCGGTTCAAGCCGTATACCTGCCGTGCAGACATTGGTTAAGAACTACTTCGGCAAAGAGCCATCCAAGGGTGTAAATCCCGATGAGGTGGTAGCCGTAGGTGCATCTATCCAGGGTGCCATCCTGAACAAAGAAGGTGGCGTGGGCGACATCGTCCTCTTGGATGTAACGCCTCTGACACTGGGTATCGAAACCATGGGCGGCGTGATGACAAAGCTCATCGACTCCAACACCACCATCCCTTGCAAGAAGAGCGAGGTGTTCTCTACAGCCGTAGACAATCAGACCGCAGTGACCATCCACGTTCTGCAGGGCGAGCGTCCAATGGCAGCACAGAACAAGAGTATCGGTCAGTTCAACCTTGAAGGTATCGCTCCGGCTCGCCGTGGTGTTCCTCAGATTGAGGTTACATTCGATATCGATGCCAACGGTATCTTGAACGTCAGTGCCAAGGATAAGGCTACAGGCAAGGAACAGGCCATCCGCATCGAGGCTTCGTCTGGCTTGAGCAAGGAAGAAATCGACCGCATGAAGGCTGATGCCGAGCAGAATGCCGAAAACGACAAGAAGGAACGCGAGAAAGTGGACAAGATGAATCAGGCAGACTCCATGATCTTCACCACCGAGAACTTCCTGAAGGATAATGGCGACAAGATTCCTGCCGACAAGAAGTCTCCTATCGAGACCGCACTGCAGCAGTTGAAAGATGCTCACAAGAATGGTGATGTAGCTGGCATCGACACAGCAATGGCTGCTCTGAACACAGCTGTCCAGGCAGCTAGCGCACAGATGTATCAGGGCGCACAGGGCGGAGCTCAGCCAGGTGCCGACGCAGGTGCAGGTGCTGGATTCCAAGGTGGCGCACAGGGTGGTCAGCAGGCACAGGGCAATGGTCCTAAGACCGACGACAACATCCAGGATGCTGACTTCGAGGAGGTAAAATAGAATATAATATCCAATAGATATATTATACTATTCAAATTAATAAGGCGTGCAGTTATTTTAAGCTGTACGCCTTATTTTATATATCCCTCCTGATCATAACCTTTATGCTCCATATTAATAGAATCGACAAGACGTTGAACTCTTGTATCAGTTATAGACATATTAGCATATTTGGAATACTGCGCATCATAACGTGATTGACTTCCAAAAGGCAAACGGATAAAGATATCTTCTGGAATAAAAAACTCGGAACGCGATGAACCCAAATGTGAATAAAATTCAGTAAGGAAAATATGAATACCAGCCAAATCGAAATCACCAAAATGAATATAATGGTTGGGTATTCGTTCCAGCCATCTGATTAAATCACCATTCTGGGGATAACGTGATACGAACAATATCTTAGAGTATTGCTTGAAAAGATATTGCTGACGAGTAATTTGGCGGAAATTTTCGCTATTTTCCACTCCGACAATCACGACATCAGTAGGAAGATGGAATGTTTGATAATCGTAAATGAACGTGAACGTACCCTCTGCGGGATGTATTATAAAAGGCTTGTTATCGACCATAGCTGGTATATCCACATAACTATTGACCAAAAATCCCATCATGGTACGGTGATGCACGAACTTACTGTCGCCAGTCAACGACACCTGTTCAGCGCGGGATGCCTCAGACTCTTCTCCACTCAACAGATTCTTAGTAGCCACAAGATCTCGGATATCAAACTTCGTGGCAAGATATTGTTTAAAGGCTTCCGTGTCTGTTGCCATATAACTAAGTTGACGGCCATGGCTAACTTTCCATAAAATATGATCCGTCAACATCTGCTCTATCCAGTCGCCTTTTAACGATGACGATGCCACACTTTCACCCTGTGACAGAAGCAGAAACCGCTCTATCAGTTTTAACGTTTTCTTCATCTTATGGTCAGCAATGATTTTACGATGGTATTACTTTTGGCATCCTTATTTAACGAATAAGTATAGCGATAGGCTTCAGCCGTGTAGGTAGTAGGTGAAGAGTTGATGAGATATATGTTCCGCTTATTTGCAAAGTCAAGGATTCCCTTCACATTGTTTGGATGAAGTTTCCCAATCTCGTCCATCAGACAATGAAGTCGGAAATTACCAAATTTACGACTCACTTTCCGTTTGAACACATTGATAAGCATGATGTTGACCATGGCTTTCACAAGAATGTCTGTACCGTCGGAACCAACATTGGAGAGTTTCTCCACCCAGCCAGTATCATTATCATTTTCTCGGACCTTAAACTCAAGTTTAAATGTGTCTGCCAAAGTAATATAGTCTCTTTTCTGTTCCAAATCCATGTTATCTATCAAACTCATCAATAATTCGACCGCCCGCTGATTAGACTTTAGCAATGTATCTTGGTCGCTAAACAAATTAACCTCCCCTAAATCCATATTTGCATCTTCCACAAATCGAGCAATCGTCAGCAGCAACTGCATTAAGCGGTCGTTACTCTCTACACTTCTCAATTCAATGTCCTTAATGACACCTGCAAAATTATTTTCCTTAAAGTCCTTATTGATATCACTGATGGTGCCTTCTATCATACCTTTATGAGACATCAAATCGTTTACTTCACGAGAGATTCGGCGGATGATTTCTATATATACATTATTTGTCCTCAAGCGATATTCCTCTATTTTCCTATTACTCAGAAACTCATCCAGCTGGACCGCGAATTCAATAAAATCCCTATCCACATTGAATTCGGTTTTGAAGTGGAACGTGTTCTGCTGAGAGAAGTGTTTTTTAAACGTGGCGACCGCCTGTTTGAAATTATCCATCAGCCGAAGTTGTGAACCGATATTATCGCGCAAATTGTTCAATATATCCACGAGTTTCTTAACTGTTTCCTGTTTTTCCATCTCCTTCATTTTCATCGGACAGGTATCACTGTTCATGAAGTTCTCCACATCTGTAATCGTCTGTTGGATACTACCAATATGCGACCCCAACACTTGCAATTCGTCACGCAACAGACTGATTGCCGATGTATATTTACTCCTCCTCAATTGATATTTATCCTCCAAATCATCAATCTTCTGTTGTATAAGTTTGCGCTGATCGCGGAATTTCTGTTCATGATCGAAGAGATCTTCTTTATCATTTTGCCATGCGACAAACTCACGATAATGATCATTAATGAAACGAAGTTGCTGATTTACCTTTTCCAGACTCTGCCTAAAGGATGCCAACTGATTTACGTCCACACCCAGGCCTTTCAACTCAGCATCCATTTGCTCATTAAGGACACGAATCTGATTATTACTATTCTCTTGTTGCTTATCCCAATCCGCATCAAGAACTGAAATTCGTCGACGTATCTCTTCTTCCACTTCTTTTCGTTGAGTAATGGAAGATTTTTTCAGTTTTTCCAATTCACGGGATTCCAATGATTTCAATTCAGCCTTATCACGGGAAATAAGTTGAAGCATCTGCTCCACTTTTGCCAACTGTTCCTGCTTATCTTCCAATTCCTTCTTGCGCCATGCCAATAACTGGTCTGACACTTCATCTAATAATTTCTGGTTGCTACTGATTTTCATTGGCACAACTCGAAGGTTTGTTTCCGCCTCAGCGCATTGTTGGCGTAACTCCTTTATTTGTCTACTCGGTTTGCTCTCCAATCGTTGAATATTTTCCTCTAACTGTTTTTTATGAGATACGATGTCAGCACGCAACTGTTCTATATGCTCTTCGATAGCAACTTTGTCGCGCTGGATATTTTCTGGCGTACGCACTTCCTTGTCTATATTGTCCAGATTCAATTGAACACCAAAGATAGCATCATCGGATTTTAACAGATTTGGCGAAAGCTCCGAATTATATAATACAGCTTTTTCATCAAGCACTCTGCCAAAAGTATTTTCCCATCCTTTCACATTGCCCGACAGCCACTCAATGAGCGACCCTTTCTGCTGATCGAGCAACTGCTGAAGCTGTGAGGCATCAGCAACGAGACTGGCGATTTTCTGCTCCATCCCACTGACATAGAGTCTGTTATCAGCTTCCATATTACTTCTTTCCAACTTTGTTTGCGCTGTGATACCAGCAATCTGTTGTTGCAGCTGTTGAATCTTCAACCTCAGTTCACCTTCATCTTTTCGAGCAGAATTTATTTTTCGCTGATATTCATCCATCTGCTGCTGAAAAGGATTCATCTGTTGCAGTTTTAATTGTGACATCTGCAACTGTTGCTTATCATCTTTCCTAATATTCTCCTTTTCATCAAGTTCTGCTCGCCGCATCTGATAATAAGACTGTTTTTCCTCACGAGTTTTATTATATTGGGCCTGCTGTTCACTGATACGCTGAATTTTTTCTCCATTCAATTCATTTTTCTTTTCCAAAGTCTGATTCTTGAACGAAGAAAGTTTCTGAAGTTCCTGTTGTTTGAGTGTTTCATACTTGTCTTTCACCGAACGATTTCTGTCGGTCAGCGTATCAATCTGTTGCTGCAACGTATGTTGGCGGGTAAGCAGAACATCTTTCTCTGCTACCTGTTGGCATATATGTTCAATACCTATTTCCTCGTAATGTTGCCTTTTTTTCCTGATATCATCCAATTTCACTTTCAATGTAGCCTCTTCACCCACCAATTTATCACGCTCTACTTTATATTTACCTTCCTCCTCCTGTAACAGTCGATTCTGACGGTTCAGTTCCGTCTGCTTGACACCATCCTGTTGCTGTAATTCAGGCAATAGTGCCTTATCACGGTCGAGTGCGAAACAAAGTTCGCCACAGAGTTCATCCACCATTCTTCTGGTACTCTCGTAGAGCGTGTATTTGGAAATCACATTCTCTGCGTCCACTTGTACCTTCACCTGACCGTTTTTTTCTTTTTTGAACCATTTCCAAATATCTTCATATTGCTGACGGAAGTCCTTCACATGATCCCGATAAACATTAAGATTGATTCCTCCGTCACTGAAGTCCATCGAATCGATGATGATATCCTTAATAACACGGCTCTCAAGACTCTGATTGAGAAATATATTTTGGATGGTTCGCGGGACATTCTGATATTTTGCGCTTTCCATGATGAAATACTGGCGCAATTCCTGAGGCAAATTCTGACGGTTGCCATAGATAACATCCAAATAGGTTGAATAATGACGGATAATGTTGCTATATTTACGGTTACCTATTTGCTGATGAATCTTTGTCCATTCATAATACACGTTCCCATCATCGTCCATAAAGAATTGACGCTGATAAGAGCAATCGACGAAACGAAAAGCCGTACGACCCTGATTTTTAAAAGCCATAACGAAAAACTTTCCATTTTCATGAGCCACCTCATAAATGATATAGCTGTCGGGCGATGGCAGATAAAAGTCATCAAACCCTTTCTGTTCACGCTGAATTCCCAGTTTCGACTTATCTGCATTATAAAAGAAAAGAATTGCACGTAACAGTGTACTTTTACCCACGCCCTGAGTACCTATGAAATGGACATTGCCGTCAAGGTTCACTTCTGCGTAACGGATGTGTGCACTATTGATAAATACTATTTTATTCAGGTATCTCATCTTTCACCTCCTCATCTATATTCAGACATTCCATAATATTTGTGATGTATCTGAAGGCCGTAGTAACTTGATACCTCCCATCCACCTCGTTTATAACCTCGGCAAAACCTTGCGATACGAGAGCATTTGCTAACGCTTCTATTTTATCATGTATACTCTGTTTGTCCTCAAGAATATGTTCCAACTTGTCACGAAGTTCCACATCACTCGCCACCCGTACCTCTATCTGGGCCAACGTGAACTGAGTTCCAGAATCAAATGTAGAATCATAATTGGTCAGAAAATCAAGATAATCAATCCACGGAGTGAGCGATTTGAGTTTATTCTCGGTTGTCACCTTCTGCTCTTTGCGTGCAAAATAGTAATAACCGTCCCCATTGGAGAGGATGAAATCTATTTGTTCAAAGTATTTTTCATAATCGCTTTGATTTTCCTCTATATCATTATATATAGCACGTGTATCTGTATCGATACTGTTGCTTGAGACAAACTGACCGCGGGACAGCCTTTGGAAAACTTCATTGGTATATTTCATAACGGTAAGATGATAGGATATTCGATATTTTGCAAAATACGGGTTTCGTCTGTAAATCTGATTTCATCGGGATATTGTGAGGCAAGTTGCAAAAATAGCACCAACCGCTCCTCTCGTGTAGTGTCACTTTTGAAATCATATAAACGGACAAAATTAAAGAGATCATTGCTCTGCGCATTGAACATATTGAAAATCTCCTGGTGGTTGAACACGCGCATTGTTTCCGTGCCAGCATCAAGATATTCATGATCAATCTTTCCCAACAAACGCTGACGGATTAGCGTCTTTTTCGAAAGTTGACGACGCACATCAGCCAGAATAGACAAGGCGGCATCGTCATTGCGAAGAAAGTCGATAGACACTTTCGTCGTAAAACGAACCACAGGCTCCATCCATACGGGATTACGCTCGCCGAGCACACTCTTAACATTTGTGTTCTCCTCCAGCATAAACTGATCTTTGAGATATTTGAGTTGACGTATTTTCTTGACTAAACGACTTTGATATTCTATTCGGTTGAGATAATCAACAATCTGTTTTTGTATGTCTATCAGACTATGTGATGACTCGCGCAGTCCTGAGCGCACATCGCTAATGGTCTGACGCAGCAAAACATCCATCGCACTGCTGAAGAAAATAGTTTGTTCGTCCATTATCTTCTCTGTCTGACGGATCAGTTCGGCAATATCTACGCATTTTTTGTCAAAATCCACCAACCTGAGCTTTTTCAGTTTAAAGTTCGGTTCCTGTTTGTAGGTATCCTCCATATTACGCTTCAAGTCGATGATATTTCTTCGTGTCATTTGGGCTATACTATGAAAAGTATGGCGAATATCACGCATAAACGAACCCTTTCGTTTTTCCGTGTCGGCAGCAAGATACGAATCGATATTCAACCTCAACTTATCTACATACTGCTTCACCGAAGCGACATTAATTTCTTCATTGACCTCTAACACATTTTCAAAGAAATGAAGATAGTTATCATCCAACTCCAGCGTATCATCCGTCTGTATAATCACACCATGCGAAATCAGATAGCGAAGTTTATTTTCATCATTATCCAACGTCTCCAATGCGTCATCATATTTGATGGCTACAGTCTTTCGCTTGTTAAACATATCGATTAACAATTTATCTCCATTTTGGAGACCGCGAATCAGTTCTTTGATTGTTTTAAAGGCTGGCATTGAAGATAAGTATAAATACAACTACAAATATACAACAAAATATTGATCAAGGCTATAGTTTTATTACGAAATCAATAAAAAAGCTAAAAGACACATATATTTAAAGACATAAGACATATAAAAAAGAACAGGTAAAACAATACGCATTGTATTCTTACCTGTTCTTTTTTGTCTTTTATTTATATGTTCTTTATGTCTTTCTGTCTAAAAAACATGTCTTTATGTCCAAGATGGATGTGTCTTTCTGTCTAGACATCAATTAACGCCTTCCACGGTATATCCTGCATTTTTGAGCAATTGCAGCACGCCCTTGTCGCCTGGCAGATGACCTGCGCCTACGGCGAAGAATGTAGGTTTGGCAGACATGATGGCTGGCATTTTCGTGAGCCAATCGGCATTGCGATTGTTGATCAAGGCATTTTCCTCTTCAGGAGTGCAGTCACAACTGTTTCCTATCTTCTCATCCATTGCTGCCTTTACTGCCGTCAGATCCTGAGCATAGAAAGCATTAACGATTTTATCAGACATTGACTCCATGAAATCCTGATGGTCGATAAGACACATCAACTGTTCCACCTGACGTTTCATCGGAGTGCTCTGCAACAAGGTCTTGATTTGGAAATCCACCGTTTCAAATCCGCCCACGGGCTCGTTGTTTTTCTTTGCCTGTGCCTGGAAATACTGGTCGAATGTGCTGGACGGGTCAAACTCGCCCATGTGTTTGGTCATAAACATCAATAGAGTGAGTTGAGTGACCAATGCCTGCGGTGTGAGCTTTCCCATCTGCTTTTCCACCATCGGACTGGACATATCCACACTCATCGTCTTTTTGAGATAAGCATTGAGACGCTTCATCTGGTCGGCAGTGAGAATGGTTTTCAGAGATTGTCCTTCGGGCAGCATCATGGCATTCTGCATCTTCTTCATGTTGTCAGCAGACTGCAAATCGGTCATATCCAGTTCGCCATACACCTGTTCGGTATTGGTGAGCGCATCCTTCACTCCGGGAATCTTATCCACGAAACCTACATTTGCCAAATGATATGTGCCGATGATGTAAGACGGTTTCTGCAGGTCTTTACCAGAGATTTTATACAGCAGTTGCGCATTTGCTCCGATGACGAATACGGTCATCAAGAGCAGGATTGAAAATAATTTCTTCATTTTTTATGGTTTTAATTAAACTTATTATATAACTCAAGACTTATTCTGTGGGCAAAGATAATAAATATCTCGCAAACGGCAATTATTATTTACAAAAAAGACTTCATACCCATAATAACAAGTATGAAGTCTTTTTATTATTTCATCAGTAAATGATTACCAGATGTGTGCACGTTTGTTTTTCGGGATAAAGAGTTTGTCGCCCTTCTTCACGTTGAATGCTGTGTACCATGCGTCGACCATCGGGAGGGCGCCGTTCACACGAGCCACATTGGGCGAGTGGACATCCGATTTAATCAGATAGTCCACAATCTGCGGTGTGGCATTGCAAGCCCAGATACGGCCATAAGCCAGGAAGAAGCGCTGTTCGGGTGTGAAACCGTCTTTGATTCCGAGCGGATTCTGCTTCATCGAGTTCTGAAGTGCACGGTAGGCGATGTTGATGCCACCGTTGTCACCGATGTTCTCGCCGAGTGTCTGCTTGCCAACGATATGCTTGCCCGGCAACACTTCGATGGAACTGAAATGGTCTACGAGAATCTTGGTGCGTGCCTCGAAATTCTTTTTGTCGGCTGCTGTCCACCAGTTGTGCTGATTACCCGTTTTGTCGAACTGTGAACCTTGGTCGTCGAAACCGTGACTCATCTCATGACCTATCACTGCACAGATGGCACCATAGTTGGCTGCATCGTCAGCTTTCGGGTCGAAGAACGGCGGTTGCAGGATGGCAGCAGGGAAACAGATTTCATTTGTGGTCGGATTATAATAGGCATTGATGGTCTGAGGTGTCATCCCCCACTCCATCTTGTCCACGGGTTTGTTCACCTTACGGTTGATATAATCGTTTGTGAGCCATTCAGATACGCGGCTCATATTCTCATAGAGCGAGAGACTGTCATCGATTTGCAGACCTGAATAGTCTTTCCATTTGTCAGGATAACCAATCTTGATGATGAAGTTGCTCAGTTTGTCGATGGCCTGCGCCTTGGTAGCGTCGCCCATCCATGTGGCCTCCTGAATGCGCTCCTTCAGTGCGGTCTGCAGATTGTGTACCAGTTCGAGCATACGCTTCTTGCTGCTCTCAGGGAAATATTTCTCCACATAGAGCTTGCCGATAGCCTCGCCCAGCACTCCGCTCACGAGCGAAACAGAGCGCTTCCAGCGTGGACGGTCCTGCTGAACACCGCTCAGCACCTTGCGAAACTCGAATGCCGTGGCACGGAAATTATCGCTCATCTTGCCTGTTGCACCTGATATGATTTTGATTTCAGCATAGGCTTTCAGGTCGTCGAGAGATGTCTGAGCCAGAATTTTCTCCACAGCATGGATAGGTTCGGGCTGCCCCACATCCACTGCATCGAAAGCCGGGAATCCTGAAAGCAGGAACACATTGCCCCAGTCGATGCCAGGGAAATCCTCAACCAGCTGACCGTAAGTCATCTTGTGATAGTTGGCATCCACGTCGCGCAGTTTCACCTGGTCGTAGCTAGCCTTTGCTATCTCCGTCTCTATAGCCATCACGGCGTTCATCTTCTTCTCGGCTGTAGCCTCATCGTCGCCCACCATGGTGAAGAGTTTCTTCATGTAAGTCTTGTAAGCCTCGCGCACCTTCTTGGTCTGTTCGTCTTCATTGAAATAATAGTCGCGGTCGCCAAGTCCGAGACCGCCCTGTCCGAGCGACACGATATTCATGGCGGCATTGCGCTGGTCGGCGTCCACACCGATTCCATACATCATCGTGCTTCCACCCTTGCGGTCGATATCAGCCGTGACGAGTTGGTATTCCTTGCGGTTTTTGATGGCTGCGATGCGTGCCAGCACTGGTTTGATGGGGTCGAAGCCCTCTTTGTTCAGACGCACACTGTCCATCATCAACTTGTAGATGCTGCCTATCTTCTGTCCCAGTGAACCTTTCTGCTGCGGTTTGCTGGCATACTCTTCGACGAGGCCGCGGATGCGAATCTCGTTTTGGTCTTCCAAATCCTCGAATGCACCATTCATCGGATGTTCTGCATCCAACGGATGAGATTTCATCCATCCGCCACCGGCATACTCGAAGAAGTCATTCCCCGGTTTAACGCTCAAATCCATGTTGGCCTTGTCAATGCCTGATGTCAGGTTTTGAGCCCCAGCTGTTGTTGCCATCAAAGACAGAGCAACTAAATAAAATTTTGTTCTCATAAATTTGTTGTTATATTATCTGTATATTTATTAGACGTAAATTAAACGAAAAAATTACATTTTAGTCACATAATTATTGTCCGCCGCCACCCTGAGGTGCACCGCCGCCCTGACTGCCTTGACTGCCACTCTGTTTCACATCATCGTTGGTGATGGAGTGTTCCGCCTTCTTCACGGTAGCTTTCAGGTCGCCGATGCGATAGCTGACAGTGAAAGCGAAGTAACGCGACGGATAGCTCACAGAGGTTTTATAGACGAAAGTCGAGGATGATGTGGTACCATTATATTTCAGATATTTCGTGAACAGGTTGCTGACGTTGGCAGAAACAGTGAGTCTGTCTTTCAGGAAGCTCTTGCTCACGTTGCATGAATAGAAACTCCAACCGCTCCCTTTGCCTTGCAGTTGATAATCGGGTGTCGATCCGCCGGCATTGATACCGAAGCGCAGTTTGTGCGGAAATTCATATTGCAGACCTCCGAACGCCATCATGCTCCAGCCGTAATTGGTCAGTCCCATCGCCTCGCTGCTCACATATCTGTATCCGCCGCGGATGTTTGCATACAAGCGCAAAGGTTTGAAAGGATTCCAACTGGCATACGTGCTCAGTCCGGTGTCGCGGCTCTTGCCGATGTTCTGATAGGTGGTATAGAGTGCGCCGGCTGGTGCAAAGTGTACGCCATCGTCGAAATACTCGCCTTTCTCGCCTATCAGCCTGCTCACATTCTCGATTCCGTCGTTGCTGAACGAATGATAGAATTGTGCGTTCAGATTGAATTTCATGCTGAACATGCCGTAGTTGAGTCTTATCGAATGGGCCTTCTCGCTTTTCAGATACGAGTTGCCCTGATTGATGCTCATCGGCGTGCGGTCGTCGAAATACGGGTTCAGATTGGTGATGTTGGGCCGTGATATTCGCATGTTGTACTCCAGTCGCAGACTCGTGGTCATGCCCAGTTTATAGCCCAAGATGACCGACGGCACCAGATTGCTGTAATGGGTGTTGAAATTGGCATCCGCGGGAATGGCACCCGACAGATATTTCACCTGCTGATAGGTGTATTCATATCTCACGCCAGGCATGAACGAGAGGTTCTTGTAGTTCAACGTATAGCTGGCATAAGCCGCGAGGATGTCGTTGATGTGCTTATATTTGCTGCTTCTGTTTTCCTTGTAGTCATATTCGTCGGTCGCGGCAGATGCCTCATACACCTTGTCGTCACTGGTATTGTTTCTCAGGATGAACTTCAGACCGAAGTCCAGTTTGTGATATTTGGCGAAAGGTGTGGTATAGTCGGCTTGGAAAGTATGCTCCATCGTCTTGCTCTTGCCTTTCGTATGACTGTTATAGAGCATGTAATTCTTCACGATTCCCAATCCCGCGGCATCGTCGATATCTTTGTAATACAGATACTGGTCGTTGGTCTGCGGTTCGTTGTTCAGATGATACGACAGGGTGAACACGCGCTCCTTGTTTTTGCGCGACATGCGCTGATAGTCGATATTTCCCTCCACATACATCTGCGACATGTCGCCTGTGCTATTGGATGAATACGAATAGGCGCGAGTGGTTCTGCCCAAGTTCCACATCTGATTTTGCGACAGGGCATCCGTATTCGCCGAATAGCCCATCACGTTCAGAGCCGCCGACACCAGTTGCAGAGTGTCGATATCATAACTTGCCTCGAAAGTGCCATAGTGGAAATTTATTTTGTTGCTGGATGTGGAATAGGTGTCCAGAAATCTCTGTGCATCCGACGTCAGGTTTTCGCGCGCTCCTTCGGATGTATATGTCGGCTGTTTACGGTGGTTGTAGCTGTAGTCCACGCTGAACGTGAGTTTCTTGTGCTTCACCGTGGCATAGATGCTCGACCCCAGAGCCTCGTTGTTGCCTGCTGCGGCACGCAATGTGGCGGTGTAACCCTCGATGCCTGTGTTCTCGGCGGTCACGATGTTCAAGATACCCGCCACGCCCTCGGCATCGTATTTGGCACCGGGCGACGTGATGACGTCAATCTTTTTGATGGTGCTGGCAGGCATACTCTTGAGCACCTCTTTCGGATTGTTGCTCATCATCGTGCTGGGCTTGCCGTTCACATAGATTTTAAAACTGCTGTTGCCGTTCACTTTGATGTTGTCTTCGCCG
>ENA-UOYA01002528-UOYA01002528.1-activated-sludge-metagenome-genome-assembly--contig:-NODE-2528-length-17591-cov-16.738481_pt1 | contig 17591 bp, 7 predicted proteins | sample MGYA00238163_ERZ764804 | MGnify/ENA primary metagenome ERZ764804 (study PRJEB28919, sample SAMN05720223) | activated sludge metagenome | isolation source: Anaerobic digester | place: Hong Kong... | reverse complement strand
CTTACTTATTAGTGGTAATAACTTCTCATTTATATAATTATATAAACCACCTTTACTCTCTATCTCCCTCTCAATAGATTCTTTATTATCATATTTCTCATACAAGAATTGTAAGTTCTGAGTATAGTCTATCTTACCAGATGCTATTTGATGAGTTCTATTAACTGAATTCTTATTTAGAGAATTCTTATTATAACTGATTAAGTTAGAAACTGTATTATTATAGTATTGAGTCTTTAGATGTTTTTCAGTAGGTACATCGTTTCTTAGGTTCTCTGGATAGATAGTTGTTAAATATCTATAGTACTCAGGACTATTTGAATCTTCTACATAAGCATAGATATTTCCATCTGCACTTTTCATATAGATTACTTCATTACCTAATCTAGCACTTGGTCCATTCTTCTTACCTAATATCTCTTTCTCTTCTAACACATTAACCTCAGGATTCTGAATCTCATGTATTTGTGTTTGAGGAGTAGAATTGACTGCATCAATAAATGTAACTGACTCTGGTTCATCAGTAATATCTACTTCAGTACCAGGAACATCATTCTCAAAGTTTTCTTGTTCTTCAATTTCTATTTCTTCATTCTCTTCTTTATTCTTTTCTTCTTCTGTAGGTTTTGCTTTTTCTTTTTCTACCTCGTAGAATGTAGAAGCATAATCTATATAATCATTAATCTTATTCTTAAGATCTTTTTTCTCTTTAGCTAAATCTTTGTTAACATCACTAACATCATCTTTTACTGAGTGAGTAAATGAACCACTTTCATCATTCATTACTACTAAGTTTCTTGCACGACTAATAGCAGTATACATTACTGTATTGTAGAAATACTCTGTGTCATCTCTGTGATTAGTAGCTAAGTTAGTATTTAATAAAGTAGGTTTAACTATATCAATATATACTTCATCAAAGGTTCGACCTTGAGCATTCTCTATTGTTAGTATCTCTACATTGTCAATCTTTCTTTTAGTAATCTCATCACTATATTTAGATACTTCATCTTGATTAGAAACTATAATAGCTTTAGTTGTATTCTCTTCTTTAACAGTTTCAAGCCTAGTAAGTATGTCATCTAAGGTTCCATCAGTTCTTTCACTTGAAGATAAGATAGCACCTTTAGCATCTTTATCTTTTATTTCAGCTGAAGACTGTAAGTCTACATTCTTAATAACTTGATTAGTATCTCTAAATTGATTAGCTAAATTGTTGATAGAGCCAACATCAGATCTATATGCTACTGTTAATGGTGAATAAGTTTTTAAGCTATTACCATATTTAATACCAAATCTGTTTCCATGAGTATAGAAGTAATCAATAAATGGACGATTAGAAACTCTCAACTGAGTTGGATCACCCATAAATAATACTTTCAACTGATTATCTTTACTTCTCTCTTTATTAATAAGTGTTAATTTATCAAGAGTATCCATCATAGTTTTATCAGAGTTAGCGTTAATTTCATCAATAACTAATAGATTTGTATTCTTAAAGAAATCATTTGGTTTAGCTAATAATTGATCAAGAACTAATCCATTACTTGATGTTGATATACCTTTTAGAGTATTAACAGCTGACTCATTGTGAGCTGATAGTATAACATTATCTAAAGAGATATTGTTAATAGATAAAAAGTATTTCAAGAAAACTGATGTTTTACCTGTACCAGCAACACCCTTTAGATAAGATAGAATCATATCTTTATCATTCCACCATTGATAAGCTTCTCTCAAAGCTATCTCCTGTTGGTAAGTAGGTGCAAATTCATATGAGTTAACTAATTGTTTTAAGTTATTATAATAAGGAGTAAAGTCCAATTTAGATTTTAGATTGTTCTCTAAATTGTTTAAAGCACTATACTCTAAATGTAATTCTACATAATCTACCAGCTTATCATAAGGCATATTTAGAGAACCAGAGAATTTCTTTTTCTTTAGTTCATCTAATAATAATGCAGGAGATAAATGTTTTGAATAATTGTATAATGGAGAAGAGAACCAATTCTCTTTCTCACTATAAGTTCTTAATGCTTTATCATTAAAAGAACTCATTGTATAAACTAACTGTTCAAATATAGTATCTGGATTAGCTAAGTAGTTATCAAAGATTGTATTACTTTTAAATCTAGCTTCTCCTCTTGCATTTTGAAAGTTTTGAATCTCAGAAGATACTTCTTTCTTTAGAGTATCAATTAATTCGTGTAAAGGTTTTAATTCCTCTTCAGTTTTATCTCTTAAATCTCTAATAACTTTCTCAATAACTAAGAAGCTAAACTTCTCGGGAAATTTACTCTTTCTAATATCTTCACCATATAACTTATTAATTTCCTCAATTAATTTTTGAGTAGTTTCTTTAAGTTGTAAGTTGCCTTCTAAGTCTATTTCTACATTTAAACCTAATTGATTAAAGTAACTTTTATCTCTAATATTACTAGAGATTTGTTGAATTACTTTTCTGTTATTCTGATTCTTAATAGCTAAAGGAATAATATGATTTTGTAGATTATTAATTAAAGATAATATATCTGTATACGTATCTCTTAATTCTTTACTCTTAAATTCAGTAACTCTTGGTTTAAGAATTTTTTCTACGTCTTTTAATTCCTCTAACCTATTCTGATAATAGAATACATCTTCTATCTTATCAAGTTCAGTTTGATTCTTGTCTTTAAAATCTTTCTTGTATTTATCAACTATCTGTTTAGATACCTGAAATGAGAATTCAGGATTCTCTTCAACAAATAGAGATTCAAAGAACTCATCTTGATTCTCTAAGTCTTTCTTCCATATTTGTAAGAACTTATTCTTATTAACATTCTTCTTAGAGAAGTTTTTCATTTCCTCTAACTTAGAATTGACTTCGTCTTTAGATTTAAAGTCTTCTTCTATATTCTCAAGTTGATTTATATTAGAACTAATATCTAATAGTTTATCTAAATCTACTTGTGGTAAACTTGCTATAATTTGACCAATAGCTTCTGCTTTGATATTATGATAATCAACTCCTATATTTAAAGAGTTCTCTTCTATAATATCACTTAAAGCTGTTAAAGCTTCATCTCTTGTAATATCACCTCTATCAAAACCTTGAGTAATAACAACTGCCTCTATATTATAATTGTCTATAAAGTAGTTATTCATAAATGATAGGTACAATAAGTCAGGTCCAAAGATATGGTAGATGCTTGTATTGACATCATCAAAATCTAAATAGATATCTCCATCATAGAGATTATTAACTATATTTATAGATTGATCAATAGCATCATTCATCTTTTGTTTATATTGATTAAACTGAGATGCTTGGTCTTTAAGAGACTTTAAAGAGTCTTTTATATTCTGTTCAATAGAATCTAATAGAGTCTTTAACTTATCTTGTAGATCTTCAACATATTTTAAGTCAGCTGATGTATAATTGGTTTGACTTCCATCATCATTAATAGATTTAGTTAATTGTTGAATACCATTAAATATTTCTAAAAGAGCTTGATGAACTCTTTGATATGATTCAGGAGTAATAGGAGAAGAATTAACTAAAGATAAGTCATTCATACTAGCTTCAATAGAATCTTTTATCTTAGACTTTCTAATAGTTTCTTCACCAAGTTCTCTATAGTATTGATATTTTTTACCTACTGCTACTTCATTACCATAAGCTTCATTAATTCTTGATAAATAGTTCTTACCATTCTGATAACTATATTTAGATATCTCATACTGTAAGACTTTTAATCTATCTTTATCTTCTTTACTAATTGTTTCTTCTAAAGACTTTTTCTTCTCCACAGGCTTTTCTTCTACCTGTTGTTCAGCTTGTTGTCTTTGGAATTTAGATATAATAGGTCTAAGTAAGCCTTTACCTTTATCCTTTAAGCTCTCAACTTTAGTTTTCTGTTTTTGAGTTTCTACTTCTTCTTTATATTTATCAAGTATAGATCTAAACTCATCAACTTTACTATTAATAATTTCTTCTTCAGTTTTAACTTCGTCTATATATTTTTGTCTATCTTCCTTATTTGAAAGCTTTTTAGTTAACTCTTCTGATGATTGAATCATTTCAGTTAACTTAGTTACAGCTGCTTCAGATAAACCAGTAGTTTCTGATTCAGAAATTAATTTAGATAAAACTCTTCTTTTAGTAGCTTCATGAAATAAGGCTTTACTAACTTTCTCATATATATATGAGCTTTTAGGATCTGAAGGATCTAATGATATATTCTTTTGTATAGTATCAAATTCAGACTTTAAAGTTTCAGCATTAGCAATAGCCATCTGAATATCTTTAGCAAATCTTTGATTAGCAATAGCTTGATCCTTTTCAGTTGAATTAGGATCTTGATTTATCTGATCTGATATATTCTTATATTCTTGTGCTTGTGTATTTAATTGGTCTTTAAAAGCTTTAAAAGCTTCATCACTATTTTCATATAAAGGATTAGCTAAGTAATCCCACAATTTTCTTGATGTATAATATTGGTCAACTATAGATGCATGACTTAAATCTCCTTTTAGTAAGGCAGATATCTTTTCGTTTCTATAGTCTTCATCTAACTGAATTTGGAAAGCTTTATTTTTAAACCATTCTTCATTTAAGACTGGCTCATTGTTATCATTGTAGATAATCTTTCCATCATTATCTTTTTTGTATCTATTCTCTAAGAAACCTTGATAGATTTTATCAGATGCTTTTAGATATTCTCTTTGTTTCTCAACTTCTCCAGTTAAGAAATTAATAGTATTAATCTTTTCTTTAGCTTCTGAATAATGAGAATGAGCTTGAAATGGTGCACCAATAAGTGCTCCTAATATCATAGATGCTTGTCCTTCAGTATTAGAGAAACCTTTTAACCATTCGTTAAAATAACCACCAGTGAAACCTTCACCATTCTCAATTCCTTCAGCTTTTTTCTTTTGGAATTGTTGAATAGCGTTTTGCATACCTTCCTCGTATAAACCTTCAGAGATAACTCCTAATGCAGCACCTTTCAATGCTTGTTTCATTAGGCTAATCTCTGCTGCTGATAATTCTCCTCTTGCAATCTGTCTAAATAATCTATTAGATTCATCTATAGGATTACCTATAAATGCTTTCATTTCAAATGCATTCGATAGAGTTAGAATAGCTAAGTTAGAAGTAAATGTATTTGCAGCAGCTTGTGATGCTTTCTCCTTAGCTGTCTTTGGATCTAATCCTTTTCCAACTAAATCATTATAAACTGAATCATAACTATCTTTAGCTTCAAAACCAGATTCAGAAACAGTATTATATATTGTACCTGAAGCGAATGAACTCCATTTATTTAATGAAGCAGCAGCTTCTGCACTCATACCTAATCCTTCTCCAGCAGCACCTAATCCTTTACCAATACCTTTACCAATAAAAGAACCAGCATATGCTGAAGCTAGGAAAGCTAAACCATCTGTAAAATCACTTGCCAAGAATTTAGCAGTACCCATCTTTTGTAAGATGTTACCCTCATTATAGTCAAACGATCCGTATATAGGTAAAGAAGTATCAAGTGATTTAGATGCGTCATGAAAGTATTTAGCAAAGTCATTGTTAATCATTGTATCTACATTGTTAACATTGAATCCATCCATTACTCCCCATTTACCTAAACCATAAGCATAACCCATACCTTCCATAAATTTTAATGGAATATTTACTACTGCTTTTCCAAAACCATGCATCCATTGCTCAGTAGATGATTGTCCCTGAGACATTTGATTTTCCATCTCAAGATAACCTCTTCTAGGATTAAGTGTATTAAATAAAGGGTTATTTACATATTCAGATGCTTTATTAGCATCATAGTTTGGAATTATATTTTGTTGAATAGGCTGTAAAGAAGGCTGACTTTTTGAATTTATTTTAAAATTTAATAAGTCATTCTTATCAATTACATTTGATAGTTGTGCTGTATCTATTGGTTGTGGCATTATTTATCTATAAGATTGTAGAATTTTTCTTTTAATTCTGCTTCATCATGGAATTTAACTTCTTGTCCTAAGAGTGGTCCGCTAATGAAGTAGATTGTATTTGCATCTTTTTTCTTAAATGTTCCTACTGGAGATTTTACTACACCTCCTACTTTTGTTTGAATAGCTGTCTTAGCTCCTTCATCATATTTAGTATAGTTATTAATATTTTGATCTACTCCTGTTTGTCTTATGAAGTTTACATTATTAATTCTTGCATTAACTCCTGTTTGGTTATAGGAAGGTTGTTCTTGAATATATTTTTCTTGTCTTGCTAATCCCTCACTGAATGCACCTGCAATTGAATTTTGCACTGCTGCATTTTTAGAGAACAGTTCAACTTGTTTAAATTCACCAGTTGGTTTACCTTTCTTATCTAATACTCTAAATGAAGCAATGATTCTTTGAGGATCAGTTCCTGAACCATTCATATCAGTTGATACAGATATACCAACATTTTTATCAAAGTTATTATCAGCTAGATAATCAGACAATACACCAGTTTTTCCTTCTCTATCAGTAAAGTTAAATGATTGAGCAATAGTTCCTAAACTTTCTAAGTTTTGCATTTGTTTAAATACACCATTCTTAGTTTCAGTTGAAGGAGTCCAAGTTCTTATCTCAACACTTGATGGTCTTTCTTCTTTAGTAGTAACTTCAACAGCTCTTAAATCGTCAAACATTTTATTCATTTCTTTATATACAGGATCTCTGTCATCTTTTATAATATCTTGTCCTAAATTATTTAATGTTGGAATATCTGTTTCAGCACCGGCAGCACCAGTGAATAAAGATAATATTTTCTTACCAAAACCATCTTTAAGAGTCCAATTAATTTTATATTTAGGTTTACCTTGATCATCTTTTAATGACTCTAAAGCTTTTCTTTGTACTGCTTCATCAATCCAAATACCATTACCTAAGTTATATTTAGGATTATGCATTGCCATTGTATAAGCATTTAAAATATCTTTTGTTTCAATTATCTTTCCATTTAGATCTTTTACTCCTTCAAAATATTTTTTAAAATTTGTTTTTACCGTACCATCTGGATTTAATATATGTTTCTCAACAACTTGTCTATAAGAAGATGTAGCATTATATAATTGTTGAGTTGATAGAGGTGAACCGTCAAAGTTGGTTTGAAGATTGTTAATCGTTTCCTGAGTAGGTGTAATTGTTTCATTATATACTCCAGGAATCATTTGTTCATCTTTCATCTTATTTTCCTGTTCTTTTCTTTTCCAGAAAGACTCATCAGTTCCAATTGAGTATCTTTGTCTATCTTCTTCAACTACTCCTAATCCAGCCATTGCTCCATGTATTGCAGATGCTGATGGATTATAAGGATTTAAATCAGAAATCATTATTGGTTTTCCATCAATATCTTTTAAACCAGAATCTCTAGGTTCTAATAATAAAGGAATGGATTCTTCTCCTAAATTACCTAATCGAACTCTTTGTGCTAATGATGAATTATAATGAGGATTAGATATAAGAATTTCTGTAAGAGTTTGTTTAACTCTCTCAGGTGGAATCTGTTTTAACAATTGCTCATCTGTATACTTATATCCATTATTACCTAATCTATCTCTTTCTCTTTGAATAAGAGTAGATTTAATCATATCTTTATTATCATTTACAAATTTAGATGAGTCAAAGAATGGAACTAAGTTCTCAGTACTAATAGATCCAGCTCTTGCTCCACCTTTTTTATCATAGGCATTCATAAATGTCTCAGCAGCCTGAGTTACATAAATAGGATCTAAATCCTTGTTATCTAATTGTTTCTTATACCAATCATTGAAAGCTGCATAATTACTTTGTAATCTACCAATTATCTGATCTGGTCTAAATAATTTTGACACATTCTTTGCATGTGTACCTATATCATTTCTTAATCCTCTTAAATCTCCATTACCTTGTTTAGCTACTATACCTTCAATTCCTTTATCGATATAACCATACGCATCATTAGCTGCTTTAACATCTTCTGGATTTGTTAAGTAATTAAACTGAATATTACCAATAGCATCTAAACCAGCTCTGGCTTGATCTTGTTGTTGTTGTGCAACTAATAGACCTTGTTTCATTTGCTCATAAGGCAGTTGAAAGAAAGAAGGCTGAGGAATCTCAGCAGGAACCATAAATCTATTTATATCTGCCATTATTTTCCTTTTTTAGTTGTTGTAGTTGTAAATGTCATAGGAGGATATAGTGTCTTTTTATTGATAGGTAAACCAAGATCTTGTGTTACTTTTACAACCTGACCATCCTCAGCTCTTCCATTTTGGGAAGGTATGTACTGATATTTAGCTCCATTAAATGTAAAGTATCCACTCTCATCTACTTGTCCTCTATCATATAAATCTTTCAATTTCTTAACATCAAAATCTGGAGATAACTCTGATAGTGATTTTGCTAAGATTGTATTGGTTAATGATTGATTAGAAGCTTGTCCAACAGCAGCTATATCTTGACCTAATTGAGTCATCGTTTTTGCCATAAATGCTTGTTTAGCAGCTTTATTCTGAGCATTAACTCCAGCTTGTCTAATACCTTCTTGTCTTAGAACTTCTCCTAAGTTATTTTTAACTTGAGCTTCTTCTGCTCTATAATTATTATTTATTTCTTGTGCTTTACCTGTGATACTAGCCAAACTATTAATATAATTAGCTTGAGCTTTTTGCATATTAGCTAATTTAACTCCTATTGAAGAAGCATTATCTGATATGTTTTGATTATTAGCTTGATTAGCCATCGTAGCTTCATTAATAAAAGGTTGAGCATCAAATCTTCTATTTTGCATTAAACCTACTATTTCATTTTGATAAGGATTAGTATAAAACTTTTCTTTCTCTGCTGGTTTTAATCCCATTGCAAAGTTGTATAATGTGCCTGGTAACATAGAAGCTAATCCAAGTTTATCACCTGTAGTTAAGTTTTTAAATAAACCATTTCTGCCTGTTGATGGTTGTTTACCATATACACCAATACCAGCACCATAATTATCTCCTGGTGCTTCAATATCAATACCATTCATATCTTGTTGTGGACCAGATGGTAAATTACCAGTAAATAAAGGAGCATTAATAGTTGTACCTGCTGTAGGAGTATTTGTTATTCCTACACCTTTACTTGGACTATCTGATATTAACTTAAGATATTCAGCTCCATGTTTAGTCCATGCATTTTGAGATTCAGGTCCCCATTTACCATCAATACCATATTTAGGTAACATAGTTTTATCTCTATCTTTAACCCAATTTTGGAACATTCCTATTCCAGTATTCATATTAGGTTGATTAGTTAGACCTGTATACATATTAGCATCAGGATACATTCCTGAATTATTATAAAATAAGTTACTCCATTGAGAATAGGTATCACCTGACAACTCATTTGGAGCACCACTATTAGCAAATTTTCTTAGATCTTTACCGTATTTAGCTTGCATTTTTCTTACATCTTTAGACATATCTACTTGTTCTTTTAGTTGCCTAGCTTGTTCAGCATCTTGAATTAGTGTATTAATTTCTAATTCTTTAGTTTTTTCAGCAATTAAATCGTGTTTAGCTTTATATTTTCTTTCAATAGACTTAGCTTTATCTGCAAAAGATTTAGATACATCTTTAATATTTATTGTAGGTAATCCTTTTTTATCATACCCAAGTCTATCTGAAAATATATATTCTTCATCTCCTTCTAAAGTCAAAGGTGTACCTCCTTTTTCATGTACTTTTCCTCCTATATTTTTAATAGTATTATCAGAGTATAGCATTGCTTCTTTTTTTTCAGCTTCTATATCAGCTTCATTAGGAGGAATACCTCCTAAAGAGTATATCTTAGTTTGTGTAGTTTTCTTTTTATTTTCTAATAGTTGAATTGTATTTTTAGAATTATCATGTACATTTTCATAGGTATAAGGCAAATAAGTATAAGAACCATCCTGTAATTGTCTTATCATTACAGGAAACTGCAATTTGTTAATATTTTCATATAATCCTCCTTTTTCTATACCTGAGTTTAAATAACCCTTATATATGTAGTCAGGCACACTGTTTTTAAATTTATCTAAAGACAATACTTGATCTGTTGAAGTATTTGTTGAATCATTTATATATCCGCCGTTTTCAAAATTAGAAAAATCTTTAACAGTATTCCTAGGTAACTCATTTATAGAATTTCCAAAATCTAATTTAGAAGCATTAGGATTTACTACATTATATTGTTTATCCCATTTTTCATCTTTAGGATTTCTTTGTTCTTTTACTGCATCAGCTAAGGCTGTAAATCCTTTTACTAAAAAAGAACCTAATTTTAAGACTCCTCCTACTGCTTGACCCATAGGGCCGAAAGAGCTTGCTACTTCCCCTGCTGTATCCATACCTTTCTGAATACCAGAACTTATTTTTTGACCAGTTCTTGAAACTCCATGACCATCATTATCTTCAGGTATAAAGCTTGACATTGCCCCTATCCCTCTACCTACACCTCCTATAATATTTCCAGTTTTAGTACTCATACCAAAATTAGGAGTACTGCTAAGTCCAGAATCAAAAGAAAGATTATCAGAAGCTTGTTGAGTTAGACCATTAGCCAATGGCACAGTAGGACCTGTTACTGTGGCAGTAGCAGATTTAGCTCTATTTATAGAAGAAAGATCTCCACTAAAATCAAATTTAGGAAGATGTTTATTTTTTATTCTTTTTTTCATTTGTTAAATTAAACAAAATTAATAAATTATTTTTAATTATTAAAAATAATTAATATTAAATATTAATTATCTATAAGAAATATTATTTAAACTCGAAAATAAGTCAGTTGTAATTTTAAAATCTTCTTTTGTATTAGAAAACAATCTAACCATACTATATTTATCTCGGAGTCTTTCAAGTTCATATATATCTTTATTATCACTTATGGATAAAGAATTAGGAACCTTATCTATAAAATAAGAAGATTTAATTTCATCCCACTCATTAGTAAATAAAGATTTGCCTCTATCTATAACTAAATCTCTAAAATTATTTATTTCCCAAGTTTTTTCATTCTTAGAACCTAATACATCAAAAGAAAAATTATTAAAATCATAGTAGTTCTCTGTAGCATCTCTTTTAACCTTAATATTCCTAAGTCCAGTACTTTGATATGAATTATATATTAATATTCTATCAAAAGTATTATAATCTTTATCTATCCAATAGTTTTTAACAGGGTCTAGAAGTTCAAATTTAGAGATGTATTGAATACTATCTAAAGTTTTAGTTATTCCTGTATCTTTATTTAGTACATATTCTAAAATATAATCATATTTTTTACCGTAGAAATTTTGATAATTATATTTATCATGTTTCCAAATTTTTGAGGAACTATTTATAGATGAATAAAAATTATTAGAATCATTGAAATAATAACTAGGTAAATAAGAATGCCAGCTTATCCAACTTTCTGATAAAAAAGAGTAGGATATTGTCCATGATTTATTTATAAAGTGTTCTTTATTATTTAAATCATATTCTTTATAAATTAATGGATTAAAGGCATTTGTATTTATACAATAATAATCTTTTTTAGTAATAATAATTCTTTTATGTCTAGGATCATATGTAGCTATAGTACCTATACCATTCTTAATGGCAGGTTGATTATTTAAAGGATAATCTATATTAAAAAGATTTTTATACTGCTTATTTAAAGTACTCTCTGTATTTTCTATAAACCAATTTCTTAATCCTTCATTAGATAATTCTTTTAATTGAGACCCTACTAAAAAAATCTTACCAGCTAAATCGTTTACAAAAACAGTTCCAAACTCAGTAGATTTAGTACTCCATTTACAAGTAGAACCTCCATATCCATAATCTATAGATACTAATTCTTTTGGAGGTATTGAGAAAAACTCACCTGTACCTACATATAATGTAGTTTGATCTGTATTAATTTGATATGGCTTAGTAATAATTTTATATAAAGACTGTTCTGTATGAGCATATAACTCATCAAAATTTATAAATAAATTTGTTATACTACCTGTATTTGCAGGCAGGTCTCTATAATTATTAGCTAAGAATGTTCTATAATTATCAGTCTTGGATTCTAAATTACTTTGTTCTGAATAAATTATACGAACAGGAAATTTTTCCGAACAATCTTTACAAAAATCATAATTAGAATTTAATGAAAAATTTGGTTTTACTGTATCTGATTTTGAAAAATCTTTATTATATAGATAGAGATTTTTTATATAAGTATTAGTAAACCATGCTGAAGATGCTCCTAAATTTAAATCATCTGTATTCATTGTTTTTCCATTCCAATCTAAATTTAAGAATTCTTTATAATCTCCATTGAAAAAATCCCAAAAATTATTATTTTTGTCATTTTGTCCTGATATATCTATATGTCTTAATTCTGTATTAATTTCACTTTCAACAAAATAAGTTACTAAACATTTAATAACCTCCATGTCTTTATAATGACAGCATGGCAAGTTACCTAATCCTATATCACATCTTTTTGTAAATGAGGACTTAAAGAAACTAAATTGATTAATAAAGCAATCTCCTCCAAATATTATAGTGGTATTGGTATATTTACTTATTAAATTATTATGACATTTGAAATATTTTCTAAGATTTAATTTACCATAAGCAAATCTATTATATACTTTCATGCTTCCATAAATAACATTTATTTCACCATTATTTCCAAAAGCATCTGAATTACTAACAGCATCTATAGGATTTACAACATCAAATACTACAGTTTCTTGAGCGTTATTATTTAAGAAAGCATTAGATAAATATCCTTCAGCTATTTCTAAATCAGGATCTATATATAAAGGATCTTTTTCTAAAATTAAATTTGTTTGTTGATTAACTTTATTATAAGAAGTATTATAATTTGCATGATATAGCCCTCTACTTACATCATCATCATTATAATCATCATAATGTGATTTTAGATTTCCCTTTAATATCTTTTCTGTTTTAAGGAAAGAGGCACTTAAAGAAGCTTTATAAAATTTAGAAGTTGTGCCGTGAAAAGCTACATTTTTATCATTATAAATTATATTGCTAGAATTTACATCATAATGAGTATCCCCACAATCAGTATCTATGGAAGAATAGTTAGGTATGAAAGAAACATCATTACTTTGCTCTCTATGGTGTCTACCTGCTATTGTAGTTTGAACATAGTAATCTTTAGGATCATTTGAATCTATATAAATATCATTTATAATTGCATTTTTATAAACAATTCCCTTATCAAGTATTGTTTTATTATTGTGATTACGTTCTTCCGATGCTATATAGTAACCTAACAATTCATCTTCATAGTCTGAAGGTATCATGATATTATTAAATTCTAATCCTAAAGGAATTATATAATTTTTTTGACCTACTAATGTGAAATGCTCTTCTAAAGTAGTATCTGGCATCTTATGATGTCTGATTTTTTGACCTATAACTTTACCATCTATTTCTTCAATAGGATATATATAATTACCTAAACAATCTTTTACTATAGGGTATCTTTCTTCTGATTCATAGAAAGCTAATTCTCCTTTAGAATAGTATTCACTACTTACTGCGTTTAGTTCTGTTCTGTAAGCTGTATTAAAAGCTTTCCATCTTTCACAATACTTTTTACCACTTATTATTTTAAAATCAGAATCTAAAAGAAATTTAAAATCAGGTAAGATATTACCTGAAGTATCTTCTGCTAAAAGCAAAGCAGAATCCCAACCTGTATCTGTTACTCCTGTATTATTATTAGGTCTAGAATGAGTATTAGGATCTGATGTAGGAAAAGATACTCCTTTATTAGGAGTATTTTTTTGTCTACCTGGAATATGGAAAGCTGGACTTTCAGTCCCATCTTTAAATACCCATACTATACTTTTAGAATAAATTTCATCCCTCATTTCAGTTCTTAAATCTGTATAACATTTACTAGATTTAGATAGTCCTGATGAGGATGATGAGTTGTAAGAACTATGTTCCACAGCTTTAGTTACATAATTAACCTTTATTTGATTTGCTAACCTTTGAAATTCAGAGTAATCTCTTACTTTACCTTTTACGTTTCCTTTTATTAATCTATTATTAGTTTGAGTAATTGTTTCAGAAACATCATAAGGATTTGTAGATATGATTACTTGATCATATGTTAATTGTGTAGTACCATCTATAGTAATGTCAGATAGAGTATAAGGAATATTATCTGATATAATTGTTATCTTATCTACTTTGTAGTAAGTAGTTATCCCATTTTTAGAATATCCTACTACTAAATTTATATAATTAAATCTTTGATCGATTCCTAAAATATTAAAGCTAATAGATTTATTAGTATTAGGAAATAATAAAGGATCTCCTCCTGTTATATTTTTATAATCAGCATCATAACTACCATATACTATAGGTATAGGTAGGGAATAGTTAAAGTAATCTGTAATATTACCATAAGAATCTTCATAATTAAACATTAATTGATATACTCCTATACTCAGATTACCTCCTGAATTATTAACTTTTATGCCTTCAACCTTAGGTAATTTAAAATCTCTTTTATTCTTAATTAATTCACAATCAAAAAATCCTTGATCATTTAAATAAGAATGTGATGTAGGATTCTTTAATATATTATCTATATTAACAACTCTATCTGAGTTTAATCCATCTACAAAGTAAATAACTCTATCACAACCATTTAATATTCTATATACACCTTGAATTTGATTTTGGAAATTTAAACAATCTCCTTCTAATAAAGTTTGATAAGTACATGTTTCTAAATTAGCTAATATAATACTATCTTTAGCATCAGAGCTCTTTAGGAATAATATAATCTCAGGATTCAATAATAATATAGAACCAACTGGATAGCTGTTCTTGGGTAAGTTAAGACACTCATAGTTACCAGATTCATTAGATAAACTCATTAGATTTGAGTTATTCTCTGATTCATTTATAGCATTTAAAGCAAAGCGATAAGTGCCTTCTGGTTGATGAAGTTCTCTTAAGTCTAGGTTTAATCCTCTATTAAAAACGTTATTTTGTTGTGTCATTAGAAGAATGTTTTATCTGGAGTACCTAAAGTACCAAAGTATTTGTAGTATCTATTTCTTTTAGGTATAAGAGTATTTGAGTATTCAATAATATTTTGCCATTGATCAGTAGTAGGTAATTTAAACTTACCTCTAATCATTCCTTTATACATTCCCCATTGATTTCTATAGTATTCAAAACGCTCTCTTGAACCTTCTTCTTTCATATTCCATCTCTTCTCCCATAGTCTATACATGATATAGGTACGTAAAGCCTGAATAAGTTCTTCATCATCAGGAATTAGAAAGTGATTATCTTCATCCATTGGAGCTCGAAGATAAGCTATAATTATCCAACCTTCTTTAAATGAAGTAACTATCTTACCTGATGGTAAAATAGTAAATTCATGTTGACAATTAGTATGTAAATTAGGAGAATTAGAACACAATACTGATGTAAGGAAAGCATTAGTAGAAGCTCTTAATGGAGCCCAGTATTGGTTAATGTAATCACAGGTAAGAAAATATTTAGCTGAGAAATCTTTATAAACTTGATTAGCTGCTTTACATTCACATTTATCTTGCTCAGACATTTGAAAGTCTAGTTTATATAGCATCTGATTTACTTGTAATAAACCGCATGGTAAAAATGCTTGATGATTCTCTACTTTAACAATAGATACAGCTTCTTCAAATGTTTCATAAATATCTAATTGTCCCATTGCTTTGGAAGCAAATTCGACAGCATCAGCTATCGAAAATAAAGATTCATCTGTTGTATCCAATATATCAGGTACAATAGAATTTATTGATATGAATTGTTTATCTGTCATTCTCTATATTTTATAATAACATTTTCATCTTTAATAGCTTTAGCTAAATCTCTTTTATTCTTTCTTGTGGCTATAAATGTATATGTCTTGTTATATGAAACCCACATTGTAGGATCAATCCAGAATCTTGCATTATATCCAGAAGAATGAGTGTTACTATGATATATCCTCTTCTTTTCTGTACCTGCTTGATTCTCTTCTGCATAATACTTATTTGTTAATTTCCAATCTATTTGTCTCTTTAGACCTTTAAACTTCTTAACTCTAAGTATTCCTAATCTGTTTGGTAATTTGTATTCGTAGGCATTCTCAATTATTTCTGTCATTAATTCTTGAAAGAAATCCTTAGAGATATTAACGTAAGCAGTCCTCTCTATGTAGAAAGGACTCTTCTTATTATATCTATAAGGGTAGGTATGCCATATATTTTTTAATGTTATATTGTTCTTTAATCTTTTTCTACCCATTAATGGAATGTATATTTTTATTCTACATCATTAGCTGTTTGATTATTCTTAGCATTATTTTCATTATCCTCTGGCATTCTCATCATAGTCTTAACTAATTTGTCTAAAGCCATATTCTCAATATCATCAAATAAATCTTCATCTATTGGAAAGTCTTGAGTTGTAGGATCATAACAAGGACCTAGTTCATTACCATTAGGATCACAAGCATTTATAGCTGTTAAGTCTAGTGGATTCTCGAAGATAGCTGTAATAGATACAACTTTGAGAGTTGTTGAACCTTTTATGAATAGGTAATTGTTATGAATAAAGTAAGATAATTCTTCTTTCTTTGTTCGAGTATATTTTTTATACTCTTCTTTTGTTGGAGAAGATTCAGAGATTATTTTACCATTAATAGTGTTAACAGCTTTAATAGCTAATTTATTTCTTGTTGACATTACTTTAGGTATCTTATATTTACTTCTAAGAATAAAGCAGTCATTTGTGAAACAAGGACAATCTGCAAAGTGTCCTAACTCTAATGGTAAACAATCAATAGTTGAGTAATAGAATGGTGACAAATAAAAATAGCTATCCAGTTTTTGTCGTATTCTCTTAGTCCTTAAGGTCTTAAGAATAGAATAAACAAATCTATTGGATAGCACGTTGTCATCACTCGCAATACCATTCTTTAGTATTACTCTTAATCTTGATATTGCTTCGTTTATTTTCATTTATATTTTTCTAAGTATTTAATTGCATTTTCTAATCTATCAATATTATCCTTAAATAATCCTAGTGCACTGTTACATTTATTGCACAATAATCCACGAATTTCTCCTGTAATATGATTATGATCTATACTTAATCTTTGATCTAAATCTTCTTCTTTAATATTACATATTGCACATTTAAAAAGACTTTTTTCATAAAGCTGATTATATTGATCAATATTTAGTCCAAAGTTTCTTTCGACTAATTTTAATCTTCTCTTTTCAGAAGAATTATAGTTTGATTTAGTAATCTTACTTCTACACTCTTTACAAAAACAAGAATAAGATCTACCTCTTCTTTTTGTATTTATTTTATAAAATTCGCTATTTGGTTTCTCAATTTTGCAGTTTGTACATGAGTATAAATAACCTATAGAATTTATTATTTCTAATTCAGTATCAGTATATTTTCTACCCTGCGCTCTTCTTATCATTTAATTTTATATTTGAATTTCTTTTCGGGACAGTAATCTCTTAGCTTATTATATACTCTTTC
>ENA-UOYA01002525-UOYA01002525.1-activated-sludge-metagenome-genome-assembly--contig:-NODE-2525-length-17620-cov-4.666097_pt1 | contig 17620 bp, 10 predicted proteins | sample MGYA00238163_ERZ764804 | MGnify/ENA primary metagenome ERZ764804 (study PRJEB28919, sample SAMN05720223) | activated sludge metagenome | isolation source: Anaerobic digester | place: Hong Kong... | reverse complement strand
TCTCACCCTTTTCCCTGTAAACTTCTCGATTGATTCCACGCCGTAGGAAAACTGGCGGATTCCTGTTTCTTCCTGCATCCACCAAGAAATCCCTTGGGAGTATGTCCCGCCGATTATCGGTATCTGGCTGTTGCCTCTGATGATTTTCTTATATTGATCTTCATAGGCCTGATACTCCGGTCTGTCGGTGATAAGGTCATAAAAACCACCGCCGTATTGGTTCCCCAGCTTAATGTTCGGATATCTCTTTCGAAATTCCTCATCATCTTTTACGTGGCGATCGAACGTATAATCCAGTGGGTACTCCTCGGCGTGATCGTCGGTATGCTGGTAAAGCATGATGTAAATACGGTTTTTATCATCTATCCCGGAAGGTCCCTCATAAACAGCGCACTTCGCGGATATTGGCCCAACGGAGCAAAACAAGGTCGTCAGGGTTATTCCGTATAAGATCGTTTTTTTTAAATTTGGATTCATAAAAATCTCCCGTCGTAATAATCCCGTTTTGTACCTTAAATGAAAGATTTTATAGCATGCCAATGACTATGATTATGTTTATCAGTTAAGATAAGGAAAAAGGGGGCGTGGCCCGTAGACGCGAATGGGAAAAATCCTCACTCTGCTATTCTCTGTTTCGGTTTTTTCCCATTCGCAGTAACCAAATCTCCGATGTCTTGACAAGTCTAGGTATAAAAATGACTTTCTATTCTTTCATCTTACTTTACAAAGTCTGAGGATTCTGCCGTCATTCATTCATAAACTGGTCGATTGCCTGCTGCATTTTGGGCGCGTATTCCTCAACGATAGTCGCCCAGGGTGTTCCTTTAGTTAACTTGCTTATAGGCTCCCACGCCCAATCAGCCGCGGAGCCGATGCCGTGGTAAAGAGGTATGGTGGCTTCAGCTTTGGAGACCTCCCGGTAAACCTGAATCATTTCCTTGCTCCATCCCCAGTTTTCAGCAGCCTCCTTGTACCAAGGGCTCTCAGGGCCGTATTGGGTTTCTTCCTGCGTCATATTGTAATACTTCTGGTAAATCAGATATGCGGCAGCACCCTTGGGATTTTTGGAGGCTGTAGGGATAATGGTGCTGCCAATAGAACCCTCGTACCTGGGTTTGGACGCTCCCGGCATTTTAGGCGCGGGCGCAAAACTGATTCCGCCCGACTTTATGCGATCGCTTATACCGGCTACAGTGAAAGAGTACCATGAACCATAGTAACCCATAGCCACTTTATTCTGCGCAAACAGGTTAAAATCTTGCATCTGGGTAAAGGGTGGCGTCACCTTGTGCTTGAGAATTAAGTCTTGCAGAAAAACTTCAGCTTTGGCTATATTTGGGCTTCGGAAGTTGTTTACAATACCGTTTTTATCAAACTTAATATAGTCTTCGCCTGTGGCAGCGTGAAGCATAAACTGGGGCGATTCGCCCGCAAAGCCGTATTGTGAAACATTGCCGTTCTCGTCATACAGCGTCAGTTCTTTTGCAAGATCCAACAACGCGTTCCAGTCCCATTTGCCTTGGTTGTAAAGCTCCAGCGGCGTGGGCAAGCCCGCTTTTTTGAATGCTGTAGTGTTGAAAAAAATCATGCGGCCGAGAGGCTTGCAACCACCTATCATGTAATATTTTCCTTTCCATTTCCACTCATTCATGGTTTTCAGGTCTTCAGCCCACAGCTTGTCGGTAAGATCAATGTATTTGTCGATTTCCTGCGCGTAACCCTTCTGTAAGATAATAGGGTAGTCCGCATTTCGGCACGGAGCTAGGTCCAGTTGCTCGCCCGCGTTGATCTTCTGGGCGAGGGTGATGGCTAAATTATTATACGGAACGACGACTGTTTCGATCTCCAGACCATAGTCACGCTTGGCGCCATCATGCATGCGTTTGGTAAAATCATCCGGTTCGGTATGTGACAAGCGTATTATTTTCTTGTCTGCCAGAGTTATCTTCGGCAGACCGATCACTTCCGGCGGTTTAACATACGGTTTGCTACTTGTCTTTTTGCTCGATGTTTTGTTAGAAGCAGTTGAAGTGACTGATTCATTTTCGCTTGTTCCGGAATCAGTTGTGTCTGACACAACTGATTCATTTCCGTTTGCCTTTGTTGATGTGTCAGAGGAGCTTTCTTCCCCAACGCTATTACAGCCCGTTACAAGGATCAGGGTAAGCGAGAGCAGAATACAAACAGCACACATCAGAACTCTTGTCATTTTAGCATTTTTCATGATAACGGTCATTCCTTTCTAAACTGTTTTTGGCCTCGGATCGATGTGTTTTCGAATTCTTTGCCTGTGCCGAACCAGAGCATTTCAGTCGCCCTTACCTCCTTTTGTTCATATTCGCGTGGTAAAGAACAGCTTCTGTCATTTGATCTTCAGTGTCAGAATACGGTAGGGCAGCATTACAGACCCGCTATCCAGATCTTCCATCGGGGAATAGTCCATATGGACTCGCTCCGCGGCAAAAGGCAATGTTTCCTCTTGGGGTCGGTAGCTATACATCCGCAGGTATACCGAGCCGCCGCTCACCTTCATCCCTGTGGAAACCGCCGATATGTCCTCCAGCCCGCCGAAGTAGCAGTGGCGTGCGGGGAGCGGGCCGGTGTTGGCGGAGATCTGCGCCGCGATCAGCGGGTTGCCGAACGCCAGCCCCATTCGATGGGCGTCGAGTTTTTCCCCGCCGGATGACCGGTAATCCGTCTCCGACAGCTTTTCGCCGTGGGGAATCAAACGATATTCCCATACATAGCGCCAGTCGTCGTTTTCCCCGCCGCAGATCAGCTTTTCTTCCCGGCTGTAAGCGAATTTGGATCCGTAGTATTTATTGGTCTGCAACTGCGTCAGGCCGAGGCGGCGCCCGTCGAATGTGAAAAACAGGCTTCCCTTCGCCAGCGTGAGGAATCCGGTATTCCCGTCACGCGCCGATACGTCCAGCCAATACCTCGTGTGCGCGTCATAGATATGGCGATTCATAGTATCGGGCCAGGTTTGCAGGGTATTCGCCTTGGACTCACGCCTGTACCGTTCAGGGTAAAAAGGAGTATATCGAGTAAGATTCACCGAACTGTTGTATTCGTCCGCGTCCGGCAGTTCCGTCTGGCCAGCCAGAAACGCGGGGTTCAGGTTCAGGTTCAATCGATCCCGGCGGTCATTCTTCAGGGCCTCGCCCCAAACTTCATTTCGATTGAAAGGCGGATATCCGATTCCTTCGTTATCTCCAACATAAAATTCCGTACGCAAGTCCACGAATAAAAAGCCTTTATAAATTGTAAGGATATGGTAAAATAAATGTTTTTTCAGCGTCCCCTCGATTCGTAGCCTTGTTACGAAAGACCCCGTCTCTACCTGTGTAACGCGTCCGCCTTCAAGAAAAAACGCGCTATCTTCAGGAAACTCCGGACTGTAAAAATTTGCGCTTATGGACAGCGCCGGCCTTCCGTCCACCGCCGCTATAATTGGGCAATCTCCGTCCTGGATGCTTTCTAAAGTTCCGTCCGCTCCTACGCGGATAGCAAGTGATCCGGATTTAATTGTAAACCCTTCTGATTTTAAATGGACATTGCTCTCTTCCAGAGTGATTTTAGGCGGTGTGTGCTCCCACTCTATGCCGTAAACCGCGTGAGACATAGCGGGCATATCCGCAGGGAAAGTTACCATGATCCGCCCGGAATCGCAGGCGGTCACATCAAAGGGCACCTCCTCCCTCGTCATGGCATCGAAAATCTGCTTTACCGTCCGCCAGCAGCAATTTTCCAAAACCACCGAGACCGGCTCACAGCGCCGGAAACTCTGGGTGTTGAAAAGAAGGATAGCGTCCCCTTCGCTGTTCACACGGGAAATCAGGCGGCTTATAACAGGCGTCAGCGCAGCATCAATCAACTCAGCCGCTTCTATGAGCTGACCGGCTGCCGTCTTGGTTGTTCCCGGGACCTCATATCCGTCATGTGCCTCTGCGTTGAGGTGTTGCCGGAAAGCTCTGTCAAACCTGTCGTCCCCCTGCGGGCCGCCGGGAAGCTGACAGCCTTCCAGAGCCAACCAGGACTCCAACGTTTCTGCCGCCGTCAACCTCGCGTGTATGTATGCGTTCCAGCGCGCTAAGCTGTTTCCCACGTGGCCGGCATTTTGGGAATAGAACCACTGATTCGGAGAAGGAAAAACCTTTTTGGCATTTTCACTTGGGATCAGATTCAAAGCCTCCTCCAGCGTAACAAAACAGTATTTTTCACCTTCCGGGTCAATGTCTTTCAGCCGCGGAAACAGTCTCTGGAAAATACTGTTGAAATTTGTATCCTCTACAACCGACATCACGATATATTCAATGCCCTGCTCTTTTTTCTCGTCATAATAGCGATTGAGAATATCGATAATATCGTCAAGTTTTTCTACGCCAGGGCAGTATCCTCCGTACTGAGGCCAATCTATAAAAGCCGCCTCGCTACGCTGCATTCCATGCTGTCCTGTACGGATGTTATCATTCGCATAGGAGGGTATGGCCGGAATAGCACTTTTATCGGGGCCTTCCCATAAAACAAGACTTTCATTGTATTCGGGCGGGTGACCCATGGGTTGATAGTGGGAACGCAGTAATGCTCCTTTGAATCCAAAGTCCAATAAAATCTGCGGCAGATAGGAATACCCTGTGTTTTCACTGAAGGCATAGTATTCCACCTTCCGGTCCAAGTGACGGCGGATGGCATCCAATCCGTAAGTAAACTGTCGAATCGCAGCCTCTTCGCCCACAAGGCTGCTAATCGGCTGGGAATATGTGCCGCCAACAATGTCAGCGCCGCTTTCTCGTATATAATCCTTGAAAAATTCAAAGCGTTCCGAGTCGATCGGGGCATTCATTTCAGCCATATTGTCATACCAGCCGCCGCCGTACTCATTGCCGATTTTCAGGCCTTGTCTGCCATACCGGATATGCGGCAACACATGGTCACGGTAAAAATGCCTCCCGAACAAATAATCCATCGAAAACCGGCCGGCATGATTGTCCGTATGATCGTAAAGCAGTATATAAAGCCTGTTTTTATCGTTTTTTCCCGAAGGTCCATTGTAACGCATATTCATTTCAAACCATCCTTTATTATATGTTTTTACGGATACATACATCAGCCCACTATTCCGGACTGTTCTATGCTTTCAATGAAAAACCTCTGAAGGAACAGGTACATGATCAGCAGAGGAGAAATCAGAATCAGACTGCCCGCCTGCATGGCACAGATGGTCTTAAAAGGGTCGCTGGTGCCCATCTCCGAGCGCAGAACTGCCTCCAATCCTTGCAGTGCAACCGAAATCGTTTTATTGGAGGGCAAGAGTAAGGATGAGAAAAAATAGTCATTCCAATACCACACCGCGGAAAAGATTATCACAGTTACAAATACCGGCACGGCGTTAGGAATTATAATACGCAGAAAAGCTTTTAAGGAGCCGCAACCGTCAATATTGGCAGCGTCCTCCAACTCGCGCGGCATTCCCTTGAAGAATTGGATGAAAATGTACACGATCAGCCCCGATTTGATTCCGTTCGCAAACAACGCTGGAATAAAGAAGGTGAGCTCTTTATTGATCAGATTGACAGAAAAACCGAAAGGCGCGGTAAGACCGAAAAATGTAAAATAGCGGAATTGCATGAAGTATGGGTTGAGAACTGTGGTAGGCGGAACAATGATATTAAAAATCAATAGAGCAAACAGCAGTTTTTTTGCCGGAAACTGGAACCGCGCAAAACCGTAACCCGTCAGTGCCGTTGAACCTGTTTGTAGTATGATGCTGCCCAAAGTGATAATCACAGTAGTAACGGCAGTTTCTCTCAAATCCAGTGCTCCGGCGGCCTGCTTGATGTTGTCCAGTGTCAGCTGCTTTGGAATCCACACCACCGATGGGTCGGTCAAATCAATGACCGGACGGAACGCCATAAGCGTCATATACAAAATCGGATACAGGATAACAAAGGAAAGCCCTATCATCAAAAATGAGCGCGACACCGCCCAAACCCATTTTCCAGTGGCTTGTTTCACTTGCGGTTGCCTGGCTTTTTCCGCAGCCTGCCTAATAATCCGAGAGATCATACTATCCCGCAGCTTTCTCAAAGTATTGCCGATTTGTTTCATAGCAACTTACTCCTCGCATCGTATTGCTAGGCATTTAGTCGTTCAGGTAAATGACTTTTCGATTCACAAAGAAATACAGCAAACCCATCAGGGCAAGGATAAACACAAAATAAACCCAGGATACTGCCGAGGCCATGGAATAGCTGGTTGCCAGAGAAAGACGGTTGATTTCCATTATGACGGGGTTTGTGCTGTCAGTAAAGCTGTCCACAACGGTGTAAACCAGATTGAGCATGATAAGTGGAGAAATCATTGGAAAGGTGATTTTCCAGAAAGTTTCCCAAGCGGTGGCGCCCTCAATCTTGGATACCTCATAGAGAGAAGACGGGATTTTCTGAAGAGCAGCTAAAAACAGCAGTATCTGAAAGCCCGATTTCCATGCAAGATTGAATATGTTGTTCAGTATTTTAAAATACGCATCAGCAATATAATAATTGACTCCGGCGTCGAGCAGTACATCTCTTATGGAAAAGCTGGTAAACAGCGCGGATTCCGTTGTGCCGGACATCATAGCGCGGGCAACGACATCACCGTTCAGAATCCCCAGTACTACCCCGGCAGATATTGTAATAGGGAAAAAGAATACCGCCCGTAGGAAAACCCGACCGTGAAACTTCTGGTTCAGGATACACGCGATAAACAGCGCGAAAATTAGGATCATGGGAAGCTGATAAAGTAGATTCAACATAGAGTCCACCAATTTTTTGGCGAGGGTTTCATTGGCAAAAAGCTGCTTGTAATACTCAAGTCCCTCAAAACTCATCTCCAGTCTGCCAGGCATAATTTGCAGTTTGTTGAAAGAATAAACTAGAGAGGTAACAAGAGGAATCAGAAAAAAATATATCAATCCAATTGCCCATGGAAGCACATAAAGGAAGCCTGCCACGTATTTCTTTTTTTCGTAGGATAACTGTTTTGTGAATTTAATCGCCATGAATCGCTTCCCCCTCTATCAGAATAAAATCCTTCGATGGGACAATATTTTCTTGAAATTTCGCCGCCTGTTCGCCGTAGTTAATTACTGCCAGCAACCCGTTTGAATATTCTGTGATTCGCAAATCCCCTAAAATTTCGTGTCCAACCGCGTGCGCGCCGGAAAGTCGTTGTTTGACCTCAGCCAGATTTGGATATTCCTCCCTCAGAAAATCAATCCAAGGCTCATATCTTGAGCCGTAAAGATATTCGTGACCGGTACCGGATAGTTTATCGATTCCCTCATAAATCCATGTGAATTTAATATCCGCGCCCATTTCAATGGATTTGAGCAACTGGAGCTTAGGATCGGATTTCCCGTTGATATCCGTCAGTGAATACGGAATTACGCCTGATACTGCCAAAGCAAAAAGCGGAACCGCGCGATTCTCGATATCATTGTGCGACATATCGTCCGGCATATCAAAAATATAGCTAGTATAGGGTAACAGATATGCGTTTCCTACTCGTGTATATACCTCTAGCCCAGCATCCCTCATGCTTTTCGCCGTCTGTGCCGCTTCTTCCGTCATTTGCTGGCGAGACATCCCATTTTTTTTGTTTAAATCCGAGTATACGGCGTCACCCAGCGTATCCAACCCGATTTCCTTCGCGCCCGCCTTTTGTGCAGATCTGATAAGCTGACCTGTTGTTTTTTTAAACAGGGATGGTGCGAGATAGAAATACGGGAGTTCATCTGCGTCCATTTGCTGTGTGTGGAGCTTGAAAGAAAACCTCACACCCGGCAGTCCGGTAAACAGACGTGCTACAGATGAGCGAGTGGAAATTCCGTTTCCGCTACGTCGGAGCACATTGAAGTTGATATTCGCTACTAGCGGTATATTTTGCTTCTCCAAAAACCGATTTAAGCGGGAGAAACCGGATTTTCCCCCCAGACTGCCTGAGGGCTTCCAGTTAGTATTAGCCCGGCCCATAATAGCGTCATCATTCCAGTTTTTATAATTCAGGATAATGTTATCAACACCCAGTTCCTGCAAGTCGGCAACCATTTTCTCGGCTTGAGAATAAGTCGTCAGAGGTTGAGTCACCGTCACCGGAAATCCCAACACAGATTTTTTTCTGGCAACTCCTCCGTAAACCTCCAAAAATACGGAAAAGGCACGGGTAATAGGTACGACCTTAATTTCATTCAGCAGGTAAGAGCGGTATTTACGCGCGATTCCGGTATAGCTAGCTTCCTCCTCACTCAAAAGATAATACTTTACACGGCAGCGCTCAAGCTTGGTTTTTCCCTGCTCCAGCGTTACAAGGTCTCTCTCAAAATAACCGCCGATTGTGTAAGTCCCTTGGACAAGCAGAGTGAAATAAGCGTAAGCGTTGTTGTAACCGCTTTCTTTCCTGCTAACTCCGGCAATCACCCCAGCATTGGCTTCTCCATCGGTGATAATTGCCGCAAATCCTCCCTGGTTATTCACTATTCCAAACAGCGGAAGTGCGCTGTTTTCTCGCCTCTTCAGCGGGTTATTACCATTCAGCACATAATCTACGCTGTAAATTTTTTCGTTGTAAACCCCATATGTCTGACGATTATTGTTGAAGTCAATGATTGCGCCACAACCGTCCGGCACTACAATATATCCCTGATCCTCCAATCCACCCGCATTAAAGAAAGGAAGAATGGAAATCTGCGAGACACGGTTATTCCCTGTCTGCACAATCCCGTCAGTATCCACCTCGGCAATCAGACAAGCGTCCTCAAGTACAATGCGCAGAGGAACTGAAAAACCCTCTTCCTCAAAATCATACGATATGACGAATCCGTTTTTTTCTTTGGTAAAACGGAATGTTCTTTCCGCGGATATATTTGTATTGGTCCAATCCTCCTGCCCTGTGTCGTCATTGAAAAAATGTACAATAAGTTGGGAACTCATTGTAGAACGATCCTTTTTGGCGTATGGATCTGTACTCCTCTCCGGCGGATTGGAATACCAGCGATATCCGGTTTTTTGATTCACCACAACAAATTCAGCGGTTGAAGGGTTTGCCTGCAACTCATAGTCCCCCTCCCGGCAAATTGTTTGCATTTCACTTGGCAATTCGGGATAGGATGAGAATAATACATCATTCGGATTTGCCCGGGCGTCTTCCAGCTGCACTGCTGAAACAAGTAAAAAACTTCCCGCAAACAGCATGGCTAAGGCTGATTTGATGATTTTCACGCGCGTGGCCACTCCTTCGTAATTTTTAATAAAATCGGTACTGCAGTTCTTGCATAATGGTTTTAACAAATGAGACCACCTGCTGTATCAGACTAAAGCACATGGAAAGAAGGAACACTATTACGAGTACTCCCACTGCAGTCAGAAAGATTGATACAAAAGTTTTTGGCGATGAATAATGGTGCACCACCTTGACAGCGCAGAACACCAAGAACATAGACCAGGCGATACCCACTGTCAAAAGGATATTCAAAAACGCGCCTTCTTCTAAAACAAAAACATTGCTTAAAAGAATAGTGATATACAGCGAAATCACATAGGGCGTTAATGCATAAATATTAAAAATAAAAATATTTTTAAAGGTTCCCTTTCCGTCCAGCAGAGAGCAAAAGCACCAGTTTGATATCGCCCAAAGTACCGCAGGGAAAACACTTGTTGCAAACAGTAACAATACATTCAGATTTTCGATTCGACGGGTATTGAATATAAAGCCAGTGAACTGATACTGCAGAACGGTTCCGACAAACCATGCAGCCAGAATCAGCAGACTTATGGATATGCGTCCGGATTTATGGTAAGCTAATTCTTCGTATCCGTCAATGGGATGGAATAAGATGTATCCGATACAGTGAAACCCTTTTCGCTGTATAATCTGATTTGTCTTGGGACGCAAAAGTCCGTGCCTGACCAGAAGCGCTCGTACTTTCTGTCGTTTTAACATCAGGAAAAATGCGGCGATCAATAAAATCAGGGCTATTGAAAACAAAACAAATCTATCACGGATATAATCTGTACGATATTGGTTATAGGCGCGGGAATAGCCTTCCCGATCCTGACCCAGATAAAATTCCGACATTGCGTCCTTATATTTCCCCATATCGAAATAAGCTTTTCCCAGTGAGGAATGGGCAAAATAATCGTTTCCATCAATTCGCAGTATATCCTTCCACGGCTCTACTGCTTGATCGTACAGGCCTTTATTGTATAGTTCCATTGCAGCCCGCACCTTCAGCGCATACGTCGTAGGAGCAAAAACAGTGACGTTTTTCTTTTCTGAATCCAGAACGATCAAGCGGTCACCCATCGATTCAATTGCAGACGGTACCATAAACAGCCCACTTTGGACACCTTTACCCCCAAATATAAACATCAGGTTTCCTTCACTGTCATACTGGAAGATGCGTCCTCTCTCAAAATCCAGCGCGCTGATATAGCCGTTGTGATCTACCGTCAAATCCACAAACTGCGTATCCACCATCACTCCGGTGCGTGTCCAAACCACCTCGGAGTCCCCAAATTGTACCGTGTTAAGAACATTTTCACCGGCGGCATTCAGCTTTTTCAATTTGGACAGCGTATTCATGGTCTTTGTACAAGTGTAAATAAAGTTATCCTGATCTACACAAATGTTGGAAAACGCGACAGGAACATACCGTTCGATCGTATCCTTTTTCTTGTGGCTGAAAATTTTACGCCATACCAAGGATATTAGCTGAGCCGGGGTAACATTTACCCGATTGCTTCCAAAAAAGCGCTGAAACTCGCCGTTTTTATTATAGGCTACCGCGCCGTAATACATATTTTCCACAAGCACGTAGAGTGTGTCGTGGCTGTCCTTACTAATCTTTACAGGTTTAAACGGAAGATTCTCCGGAAATATATCGGTTTGCGGTTGTTCAATCTCATGTAGCACCCTGCCGGATTGATCGGAAACCAGCACTCTATGATTGTCACTATCGGCAATATAGATGACATTGTCGCTGTCCACGAACACCCCCTGAGGCGCGTTCAATGTGTGCGTTTTTTCCGGAGCGTAAAATTCACTATATTCCCTCTGAAAACGGAAATCTCCATCCGTTACCACAATACGGTTGTTTCCGGTGTCGGCAATGTAAAATTCTCCTGCCGGTGAATAAAAAATATCGCTTGGGGTTAAAAATGGGCTTGTTCCGATCTCATCGGATGAATATGTACGTTCCGGCTCGTACCCGTGCGGAGCAGGAACGGGCTTACCCCAATAATCATAACGATACGATTCATATGGTGTCATTGCTTTTATCGGCATTATAAGCAGCGTAGCCGCTAAAAGAAAAGGCAAAAGCTTTTTCGCAATATTTGGCATCTTGCGCATACATGAACCTCCCGCCAATGCTTTATTCCTTGATGCCCGAATAGGACATGGTTTCAATAACATTTCCCTGAGCAAACAAAAAAATCAGCACAGGGGGCAAAAGTAGCAGAAAGCTGGCGGCTGAGGATACTCCGCTGCGAATAAATCCGCCAGCCGCGATATTGCGGAAAATAGCCGGTAAAACCTTATACTGATCGCTAAATACAAAATTAAAGCCTGTCTGATTCCAAATAGCCTGAAAAGCAAAAATAATCAATGTCAACCACGCCGGTCGTACCTGGGGCATTACAATGGTAAAAAAAACACGATATTCCCCTGCCCCGTCGATTTTAGCTGCCTCCAGCATGGCGTTAGGTATATTCAGCATAAACTGACGCATAAGGTAGAGCCCCAAGGGCATGGAGAAAGCGGGCAGTATAAGGGCGAAATAGGTGTCCACCAGACCCATCCCCGCCATAACAATGTATTGCGGAATAGCGGTGACATACGGCGTAAACAAAAGGCTAAGTACAATGATGTTAAACAAAGCCTTTGATCCGGGAAATGGATGCTTGGCCAGCGGATAGGCCGCCATAGACGCCAGCAACACTTGTCCAGCAGTCCCCATTGCGCTTATGAAAAGGCTATTGAACAAAAAGCGTTCCAAAGGGACCCACATTCCTGACGCCAATTCAAACAGAGAGGAAAAATGCGCCAGTGTTGGCCTTAAAACATACATGCGCGGCGGAAACACAAACATTTCCTCAAAAGGCTTAATTGCTTGGATAATAATGTAATAAATTGGCAGAACCATAAACAGCCCCAAGCAAAAAAGCATGACGAAAATAACCGCGTTCCCCGCTTTGGAACGGTTCAGTTTTTTTGCTGTGCCAGCTTTTAAGCGCATGATTTTCGCCATTATTCATTCATTCCTTCGCCATCAGATTAGAAAATATGGATTTGATCATAACCATCATAGAAAACAGAACCACAGCAATAGCACAGGCGTATCCCATCTCGTAACGCAGAGTGCCCACATCCTTGATATGGGTAACTATGGTATGAGCAGAATAATTGGTGCTGGGAAACCCGGCCAACTGTTCCGCAACATCGCTCACAGCAAAAGAGGATGCAATCTGCATAACGGCACCGAAGAGGAGCTGCGGCTTCATGGACGGAAGAGTGATATGCCACAACTCCTGCCAGCGGTTTCGAATTCCGTCCACCGCTCCCGCCTCATACATGCTACGGTCAATGGTCTGAAGCCCGGCGATAAATGCAAGGAACCCGGCGCCCAAGCTGAGCCAAAGCTGCACAATAATTATTACGGTTAAATTGGTTTTTGGATCGGTGAGCCACTGAATTGACTCGCTTATAAGGCCTGTCTGGATTAAAAAACCATTTAGAATACCATACCGATCGCCGCTGAAAATAAAAGTCCAGATAATATAAGCATTGCCGGCTACAGAGGGGGCATAAAAAACCAATGTCATAAAGGCGCGCAGCTTTGGATTGAGTTCGTTGATAAACCAAGCTGTTATCAAAGCCACAAAATAGCTTACCGGGCCGGTGACAAAAGCAAAAAGCATTGTATTTTTAATAGAGATTAAAAATACATCGTCGTTAAGAAACAGACGCTTATAGTTTTCTAAGCCTATGAAACGGACGGGGGAAATCATATTAAAATATGTAAAACTCAGTACAATGGCTGTAATCACCGGAACAACCACAAATATCACAAAAAACACAGTGTAAGGGAGTACCATTAAATAGCTTTGATTGTATTTTTTTATGTCGTGCCAAAGCCATCTTTCTTTCATACAATGCCTCCGTTCCCGGTCATACTACTACATATATCATAAATGCAGATATGCTCAATCATTTTCAGAACGATTATAAACCCCTCGGGTAGCGCCACATCTGCGATGTCTGTTTTCGGCATTCTGCTCATTCCACGATTCATTGAAAGCCAGCCATAAAGTCTCACTCTTCCGGTTTTAAAGGTGCTCATTCAAGCTCTTTGTTTTTTGCATCGATTTCCTTGTTAATAAGTTTGTTCTGATAATACAAAACTTCCCTATAATTTTTTCTGTTATAAACGACATCACGGAAAGCGTTGCTGATTCCTCTGGATGTGTAGTAGGAGGCGGGTATCTCTGGAATTTCCCTCACCCACTCTCTTTGGGCGTTTATAATCGAAATTTCCTTTTCCGACCATGGCAGGTTCTCAAAAGCCTGCAGATTCGCAGTGTCATAACGCGCGGCAGGCCCCATCAGCATCTCCAGCTCACGGCCGTAATACTCCTGCGTGCCCGCCGAAGTCCACCATTTCAGCAACTCCCATGCGCCGTATTGATTTTCACAAATTTTAAGTATAATGCATCCGGTGCCGGAAGCCATGCTTGAGCGGTCAATACCGTTTTCGGTTTTGGTGCCGGGGATGGGAAGCATTTCCCACATCCCACGGATTTCGGGTGCCGCTGCCAGCAACAGATTATAATTGCTTATGGGCTGGATACCTATTGGCATTTCCCCTGTACGGAATCGATTGTAAAAATCAAAGGTGACCGGTGCCCCGCTTTGGGTGAAAAACTCCGTCCACTCTTTAAATGCCTCCACAGCCCGCTGGTCTCCAAAATTTGTAGAGGTAAGGCTGTTGTTGTAGTAGGAAATACCCCGCTGGAGCAGTAGTGCCGCAAATATGTCAGGTGATACCGATGTTGTGCTGTTCGAGGGTCCGACACCTACCATCATATTGCTGCCGGAAAGCACCGCAATCACATTGGACAGCTCCTCCCATGTTGACGGCGGATTTAAATTCATTTCCCGAAAAATATCGACACGGTAAAACAGCATATTAAAGCTCTGCGTAACTGGCAGCGCATAAGTTCCCCCGCGATATTGGTAAGGTGTTAGCGCTCCCGGCGCAAAGCGGGATTCCACCTGCTCAAAGTCATCAAACCCGGACAGCTCACACACCGCGCCACGAGCCGCCAGATTCACGGGTACAGAGCGATCCACAATAAGCGAAACATCCGGCCCCTTACCCGCCAGCACCGCCTCAATGAGCGCGCCCTGCACCAATTGGAGTTGCACGGGAATGCCTGTCTCGGGGCTAAATGTCTCATCCAGAGCTCTTTTTATAATATTGGCCTGATCTACGCCGGCGTTAATCCAGACTCTCAGCGCTTTAGCATCATCCCCGTCGCTTATTACGCTGTTGTCCGTTAAAAAGGAATCCAGTAGCGCTTTAATACGGAATAAAAGAACCTGAAAAAATCCGCTTTTTGCCTTTTCTGGAGGCGCATCAGCCGGCACAAGGCACATTCTGTCCAGTATGAGATTCTGTGATTGCACCGCCAATATCCATGAGGATAAACCGCTCACGGAGGAATTCAAACGGCTAAGACGGTTCTTAATGGTTTCCGGATACTTCACAATATCGTTAAGCTGATCGGCGACCTCACTCAAATATACAGCTTCGCTTCCTTTTGAGCCTGCTGACGACTCAATAATCCGCCGCTGTTCCTTTAAAGCGTCGGCCGCCGCAGAAAAACCCTCCAACAGTCCTGGAATCTGTTCCTCAAGAAAATAATCACGATACGGGTCGGGGTTTACGCCCGTAATCATTACGATCTTACGATAAAGGTAGTTAAGACTTTGTGTCACTTCGCCTATGCGCGTAACAACATCGCTGAACTCACCCAGGATATTTTCCATTCGCAGAGTGTGCGGGCCTTCGGTCAAGTAGACTAGGAGTGGCTCCTCCCCGCCTAGGTAGGAAAACTGCCAATCGTTGCTGTAATCGAATTGTACGGCGTCAAATTCCCTAAACGGCACCTTACCGTCCAGATAAATCCTACGCGTCACAAAAAAGCCTCGAATTCCATTCTGTTTATACCGCATACCCAGTTTATAGAATCCGCTGCTTTTCACCTCGAAGTCCCATTCGATCCATTGGTTCTGGGCGCTCCATGACTGCCCAATGCTGTTTAGCCTGATAAGAGACGGATGTGAAGGACTGGTAAGAGGATCATTTTTAACAGAGCCGGGTTGCAGCACCGAATCGGAACGGCGAGCGGCGTCCTCAGCCTCAAAATGTATATCCTCCGGCTGATTCGGTTTGTCTTCATATTGCTTAACGTATTCTTCATAAAAGATTAGAGGAGTGGGGTTGAACAGCCGTATGGACGACAGATAAAACCCCGCCATCTCCGCCTCCAGAGTGATCCGGTGTTCACCCGCCGCAAAATAAAATTTCAATGGCTGATTATACCGCCCGGCCGGGTCGTTAAATGGCGAAACGGTCCAGCAGTCCGCTTTCTCCTGACTAGGCTTGATCTGGTTGCCTTTTTTGTCCTCCCTTGTGCTCCCTTCCTTATCTCGCCAGGTAAGGGGCATGGAAAATCCCTCAGCTTCCTGAAAAGGAATTTCGCCGTCGATCTTTACTGACAGTTCAATTCGCTTGTTGGTTTCCGGAATAGGCATATACGTCATTTCCATTGAATAAAGGCCCGGCTGTGCGATTGAAACGAAGAACGTGACGCTCCCGGTCTGGTTTTCCCACATGAGCACGGAAGTCTTTCCATATAAATCCGGTATAATGGAGATTTCTGCCCCATCCGCCTCCGCCGTCGAAAGATCGAGGAGAATTTCTGCCTGTGGCTCATCCACCTCGGCGTATTTTTCAAGATACTGGCTATAGCCGTTTTCGCGGATTTTAGCCAAAACTCCTTCCGGAACCGTTTTTGCCGAAGTTAGAAAACGGTATTCCCCCGGAAGAAAACAGACAATCATGGCAAACGCCATAATACAGGCAACCATATTTTTAAAGCGTTTTAGGTGTTTCATGGAAAACTCCTTCCGTTTTTCCCCAATTTCCCCCGTTTTATATATAAGGCGATTAGGCTACTTTTCGCAATCGGCCTTTTCGGGACACGACAAATCCGGGTGAACAAAAAAGCTGTATATGCTTCCCAGCTTCGGTTGCTCTTCCGATTCAGCGGAAATCTGATATTCTCCGGGATCCAGGCCAGAAAGGTCAACCTGTGTGTTGCCTAAAGCAATAACATGGTTCGGACGTACGGTTTCCCAGTTGAAAGAATCAAGGCGCTTTTTTTCGTTGCCGATAAACAGGTATAGCGTCATGCTATCCGCCGGAATCTCTGCTTGCGTGTGGTTTAGCAGATAAATATCCAGCTGCATTTTTTCGCCAATCTGCCAGCGCAGACGAGGCAACCGCACGCTTAACATTTGATCCCGCAGAGAGTCCCTCACCGTATAATAAGCGGCACGCGCCTTATCCGGCCAGGAAACCAGAGAATTGTTTGCAATGCATGGCCACGGTTCGTTGAAACACCAATTAATCGCCATGGAAACGCGTGGCCACTGGCGGCGCGCCTCCTCGAAAAAGTGCTTGTAACCGTAGGACTGCAGAATATGACTTCTTTCCAGCAACGCCTCTGTGCTACCGCCGGTATCCCCGTAGAAATAGCACACATCGCTAGGATTAAGCCAGGTCTCATGAAAAGCCCATGCATCAAATGCATGATGGGAATACCAAGGGGCAGAATCCATATTCTGAAAATCGTCCTCTGTCATCATCGCCCTGACATAATCCGGCTCCGCCGCACCGGGACAGCCAAACTCGACAAAAGCTATTATATCCTTGTTGTCGATAAATCTGGCAATATACTCCTCACCCTTCACATCCATGAAAGTATATCCTCCATGAGCGCTTCCATACAGCGGGGAAGTAAATATAAACGGCGTTTTGCGGTCATTCTCGTAACAATTTTTATCCAGCAGGCGCAAAGAGTGTGATTGATTGGTCATTTTCGACCAGCTGTTGAACAGTTCATTTCCTCCGCTCCATATACACAGACACGGATGCGTCCGTAATCGCCGAATTATACTGATAGATTCCCTGTCTAATACGTTCAGGTACTCATCCGTATCGGGGTAGCAGTTACACGCCAGCGGGAATTCCTGCCAAACCATAATTCCCGCTCGGTCGCACATCTCATAAAAGCAATCCTTGTTTATGTAACCTCCGCCCCACACACGGAGAATATTCATATTAGCCTCTTTGGCCAATCTTACTAACGGTTCAAAGGTATGGGGTCCTGTAAGTCCCGCAAATAACTCGGGAGGAACCCAGTTGCTGCCTTTTGCGAATACAATGCGACCATTCAGCTCAAGAGTCATGGGGAATTTCGACTGGGTTTGAAGTCCCTCCTCGCTACCC
>ENA-UOYA01002521-UOYA01002521.1-activated-sludge-metagenome-genome-assembly--contig:-NODE-2521-length-17639-cov-6.187841_pt1 | contig 17639 bp, 20 predicted proteins | sample MGYA00238163_ERZ764804 | MGnify/ENA primary metagenome ERZ764804 (study PRJEB28919, sample SAMN05720223) | activated sludge metagenome | isolation source: Anaerobic digester | place: Hong Kong... | reverse complement strand
AGATACAGGCATGTGACTGGAGTTCAGACGTGTGCTCTTCCGATCTCGGCGAAGCCCAGGGCGTGAATGCGCTTCAGGGCCTCGGGGCTGGCGTCGGCGACGGCGACCTCGTCCACCACCCCGGCGGCGCGGGCGGCGCGGATCACGGAGGAGCCGATCAGGCCGCAGCCGATCACGGCCATCTTCGGATAGATCACGTCGCTCACGGGTCAGTCCTTCAGGAAGTCGGCGAGGGCCTCGACGAGGGCCCGGTTGTGCCCCTCGAGCCCGATGGTGATCCGCAACCAGTCAGTCAGGCCGTAGCCGCCGACCCCGCGCACGATCAGGCCGCGTTGTTCGAGGAAAGCGGCGGCTTCGTCGGCGGTCTTGCCCGGCGTCGTGGGAAAGCCGACCAGCAGGAAGTTGGCCTGGGAGGGAGTGACCTCCAGGCCGAGCCCGCCCAGCTGCTGGGCGAGCCAGGGGCGCCACTGGGCGATCAGGTCGCGGGAGGCCTGCTGGAAGGCCGTGTCGCCGAGGGCCGCGACGGCGGCGAGCTGGGCCGGCGTCGAGACGTTGAACGGCAGGCGGATGCGGTCGACGGCGTCGGCGATCTCGGCGGGCGCGTAGGCCCAGCCGACGCGCAGCGCGGCCAGGCCGTGCAGCTTGGAGAAGGTGCGGGTGACGACGACATTGGCCGCCGTGCGCGCAAGGTCGACGCCGTCCTCATAGGTCGGATCGGAGACGAACTCGGCATAGGCGCCGTCGAGCACAAGGACCACGCTGGGCGGCAGGGCCGCGTGCAGCCGCCGCACGTCCGCGCCGCCGATGAAGGTGCCCGTCGGGTTGCCCGGATTGGCGATGAAGACGAGGCGCGTGCGCCCGTCGACCTGCTTCAGGAGCTCGTCGACGTCGATGCGGCGCTCCGGCTCGGGGGCGTAGCGGACCTCGGCCTGGCAGGCCCGCGCGCCGATGGCGTAGGCGCTGAAGCCGAACTCGCCCTGGACGATGTTGTCGCCCGGCTCGAGGAAGGTCTGGTTGAGGAGCTGAAAGATCTCGTCCGAGCCGCAGCCCAGCACGAGGCGCTCGGGCTCGAGCCGGAAGGTCTGGGCGATCGCCGTGCGAAGGATCGCGCCGCGGCCGTCCGGGTACATGTGAAGATCAGCGGCGGCGCTGACGAAGGCCTCGCGCGCGGCCGGGCTCGAGCCGAGGATGTTCTCGTTGGCCGAAAGCTTCAGCGGATCGGCGACGCCTTCCACCTGGGCCTTGCCGGGCTTGTAAGGCGCGATGGCGAGAATGCCGGGCTTGGGCGTCGGTCGCGCGGCCGAGCCGCGGTCGGGGATCTGGGATGCGTCGTCGGACATGGTCACAGGCCTTGGAAGGCCTGCGTCTTACACGTCGAACGGGTCGGGTGCAGCCCCGATGACGCCGGAAAGCCGTCCCGGGGCGCGGGCCAGGCGTTCGTCCTCGGGCTGATAGTAGCCGGCGAGGGTGAAGAGCCTGAGGCCGCCGGCCTCGGCCAGCAGCTCGGCCGCCGCGCCGTCGCGGGCCAGGGCGGCGACGACGGAAGCGGCGGGACCGGGCGCATCGGTGACCCAGAAGGTCTGGTCGCCGCCGGTCGGCTCGACCTCGACGGCGGCCACGGCCAGGGCCGAGGCCGGCCCCCAGGCGTTGAGACACGGCAGGGCGGCGAACACCCGCAGGTTCGGCTCGGCCAGAAGCCTGCCCCACCAGGGCGTGTCGCTGGCCAGGGAGAGCACCGCCACCCCGCCGGGCGTGCGGGCCGCGGCGATGGCGTCGTCGGCCTTGCCGACCATCCGCATGGGCGGGGCGACGCCGAAGCGGACGCGGGCGGCGTCCAGCGAACGGACGGGGTCGCGTCCGCCGAAGACGGAGACATGGAACGGGCCCTGGCGAGACAGGCTGTCCGCCATCAGCTCGCGCCAGACGCGGATGATCACGCCCATGGCCGCGTCCTTGCGCGGGCGGGCGAGCAGGCGGCGGATGAGCTGGGCCTCGCGACCGGGACGCAGGGCGAACTTGCCGGCGTCGCCGGCCGCAGCCTTGGCGGCGGCCACCTGTCCGGCGAGGCCGGCCCGCTCGTCGATCAGCGCCAGGATCGAGGAATCGATCACGTCGAGCCGGGCGCGCACTTCCTCGAGCGACGGGACGGCGGGCTGATGATCGGCGTCGGCCATTTCTTTCCTCGAAAGCGGAGCTCGGCGCATAGGTCATAGCGACCGGGGGCGCAATAGGCCGCCCCCGCGCATGATTGTCGCTCGCGCGATCAGTAGACTTTCGGGGCGGCGCCCAGCGCCACGGGGCCCAGGGTGGTGCGCCCGGCCTGGAAGACGAGATCGAAGCGGGCCGTGGCGCCGCCGGCCCCGCGGGCGATGGCGACGGCCTGCGCCGCGTCGAGGGCCTCGGCCGGCACAAGCCCGGCGCCGGCCAGAGCCGCGACGCCGAGGTCAGCCCCGCGCACGTCGAGCGGCAGGGCGCCCGCGAGCCGGCCGTCCGCGCCGGCCCTCAGTTCGCCGCCGGCGGCGGTCAGGGAGAGGCCGCCGGCGCTGAGCTGCACCTTGCGGACGGTGAGCTTGCCGCCGGCACGGCTCCAACCCCGCGCGGCGTCCGCCCAGCCGGGTCCCTTGAACCCGCTGGCGTGGTCGAACAGCGCGTCCCACGTCAGGGCGACGGGCTTGGCCCCGGCGGCCCGGGCCAGGGCGCCGTCCGACGCGGCGGTTGCGCCGTCGATCTTCACGAACAGGGCCCCTTGATCCTCGGGCCCCGGCCGCAGGTGCAGCTCGAAGCGCTCGGCGCCGGCCAGGGCGAAGGGCGCCGCGCCGGCCTGGGGCGAGAAGGCGAGCTTGACGCCTTCCAGCGATAGGCGCGGCGGGGCGCGGTCCAGGCCGCCGAGGCTGCCGCGCAGGACCTGCCCCTTGACGTCTACGGCGCCGCCGCGCGGCCGCACGAAGGTCAGGCCCTGGGGGGCCGCGACCATCCAGCGACCGAGGCCGTGGATGAAGGACTCCGCTTCGAAGCGCGGCGCCTCGATCTCCCAGCCGGAGGGATCGCGGACCGAGGGCTCGGTCAGGACCACGAACAGGCGGAACGGATAGCCGCTGACCTTCGCGTCCTTCCAGCTCACCTGGTAGCCGTCGGCGCGCAGGGCCTCGGCGCCTGCGTTCAGCCCGCGCTCGGTCTCGCCCCGCGCCCAGAACCAAAGAGCGCTCCAGGCCAGTATGGCGACGAGGGCGATGATGTAGGGGATGTAGAGACCCCAGCGGCTGTGTTTGCGGGCGGGGACGGGATCGGGCACAGACATGGGCGAAGGGTGATACTGGGTTGGGGCGTTGGCGTGACGACGGACGAGCGGTGGGTGTTCGGCTATGGGTCGCTGATGTGGCGGCCGGGGTTCGAGTTCGTCGAGCGGCGGGCGGCCACCCTACACGGACGACGCCGCGCCTTCTGCATCTATTCGGTCCATCACCGCGGGACCTACCAGCGGCCGGGCCTGGTTCTGGGTCTGGCCCCCGGCGGGGCGGTGCGCGGCGTGGCCTACCGGGTCGACGAGGCGGCCTGGGACGAGACCTACGCCTATCTGCGCGAGCGTGAGCAGCCGACCGAAACCTATTTCGAGACCCGACGCAGCGTGCGCCTCGCCGACGGCCGGCGGCCCGAGGCCCTGGTCTTCCTGTCGGACCGGGGCCACGCCCAGTGGGCGGGCGACCTGTCGCTGGAACGGCAGGCGGAACTGATCGCCGGGGCGGTGGGCCTGTCCGGCCGCAACGTCGAGTACTTGCGCGATCTGGTGCAGCACCTGCGCCACGACGGCGTCCACGACCGGTCCATGGAACGCCTGCTGGCCATGGTCGAGGCCCGCGAGCTGGCGGGGGGTTAGAGAGGCAGCAGCCGGTTCGAAGCGGTTTCGATGCGGTCTTCGAGGGTGCGCATGAACTCGGCGCGCTTGAGGCCCGGCTGAATGGGTTCGAGATATTCGAAGACGATGGTTCCGGGCTTCCGGATGAAGCCCTTGCGCGGCCAGTGGACGCCCGCGTTGGTGGCCACCGGACAGACCGGCACGTCCAGTTCGCGATAGAGGGCGGCGATGCCGGGCTTGTAGTTCGGCGGCGCGCCCGGCTCGGTGCGCGTGCCTTCCGGAGCGATGCAGATCTGGCGCTGCTCGGCGAAGCGTTCCTTGGCTTCCTTGACCATGGCCTTGAGGGCGGCGGAGTGGCCTTCGCGGTCGACCACGATGGAACGGACCTTGGCCGCGTACCAGCCGAACCAGGGGATCCAGGTCAGCTCCTTCTTCATCACGAAGCAGTTGGCCGGCAGGTAGGCGAACTGGGCGAAGACATCGAACATGCACTGGTGCTTCGGTGCGACCAGGGCGGCGCCCTGGGGAATATGCTCGGCCCCGCGCAGCTCGACCCGGATGTCGCAGCAAACGCGCAGCAGCACGAAGATGCCCTTCGCCCAGATCTCGAACATCCGCAGCGACCAGTGGCGCGGGCCGAACAGGATCGGCGTCGAGACGATCGAGATGCCCGCGGACCAGAGATAGAAGAGGGCCACGAAGACGATAGAACGGATGGCGGTCACAGTTTGTCTCACTTGGGCGGCGCGCGCGGGGCTTCAGGACTGAGTCCCAGCACAGCCTCGCGCCCGAGGATCGCCAGATACTTTGAATACTCAAGCACCATCAACCTCGCGCCACGGGCCGTGCGCCACCAGCGGCGGGCGTCGAGGGTCGAGGTGGCGACCGGATAGGCCGCGAGCCGGACGCCCGGCAGGCCGGCCCTGAGCTCCAGCATGGCCCGCGGCATGTGATAGTCGGCGGTGACCACGATCAGGCTGGAATAGCGCATGGCCTCGACCCATTCGGCCGTCTCCTTGGCGTTGCCGAGGGTCGTGGCGGCGGTGAAGCCCAGGTCGACGCAGCAGTCGTAGAGGCGGCGGACGGCGCCGCCAAGATCGCGAACCTGGTCGCGCGTGACCTCGCGGTTCACGCCCGAGACCAGAACTCGGCGGGCCTTGCCGTCCTCGAGCAGGCGCACGGCCGCTGCGATGCGCTCGGCCGAACCGGCCCCGGTCAGGGCTACGGCCCCATCGGCGGGCGGCGGCGGCGGCGCAGGCGTGGAGTCAGCGACGCGCCCCGCGAAGGTGAAGAGGCCCGCCGTCCAGATCATCGCCGCCACGAGAAAAGCCGCCAGGCTTTTCATGCCATCTCCCGGATCAACGCCACGGCGGTGAACCGCGCGGCGAGGGCGGCCACTACGGCTGCGGCGAGCGGACAGGGCAGGACGGCCAGGAGGTCCATCCAGTGGATGGGCAGAACCGGCGTCAGCCCCGCGCCCCCGCCGATCAGGCGCAGGCCGGCCCCCATGATCGCCGCCCCGGCGGCCCCGAACAAGCCTGCTACGGCGGCGATGCGGGCGAAGCGGGCCTGGAAGAGCTGGGCGATGAAGCCGTCCTCGGCCCCCGTGAGGTGCAGGGTCTCGACGACCTCGCGGCGCGAGGCGAGGCCCGCGCGGGTGGCGAAGGCGACGACGCCGGCGGCGGCGGCGGCGATCAGCAGGAAGACGCCCACCCCGAACCAGCGCGCCAGGTCGGCGCCGCGGCGGATGTCGGCGATCCACATCGAGTGGTCGTCGACCAGGGCGTCGACGCCGGCCGCCTTGAGGGCCCGGTCAAGACTGGCGGCGGTGGCCGGGGTCTTGGGGTCGAGGGAGACCACCACCAGGCGGGGCACCGGCAGGTCCTCGAGGTCGGCGTTGGCGCCGAGCCACGGGGCGATCAGAGCCTCGGCCTTGGCCCGTTCGAGGGCGCGGGCCTCAAGGACGCCCGGCGCGCCGGCCAAGGCCTCGGCGGCGCGCGCAGCGGCGGTGTCGGGGCTCTCGGTGGCGGCCGGCCGTACGATGACCGTGGCCTCGCTGGTCAGGTCCTCGGTCCAGCCGCGGGCTGCGCGGTCGGAGGCGATCACGCCGAGGGCTGTGAGGCAGGCCAGGAAGCAGAGCACCGCCACGACGAAGACAAGGGCCACGTCGTGGGCGTCGGCCTCGGGCAGGAAGGGGGCGGGCCGCCAGGCGTCGGGATTGAAGCTGTCGCTCATCCTCAGCTCCTGACCAGCCGGCCGCGTTCGAGATGCAGCACCGGCATCCCCGAGCGGGCCACCATGTCCTGATCGTGCGTCGCGATGAGCACGGTGGTGCCCATGCGGTTCAGCTCGACGAACAGGCGAAGGATGCGCAGGCCCATGTCGTGGTCGACATTGCCCGTCGGCTCGTCGGCCAGGAGGATGTCGGGACGGTTCACGACGGCCCGGGCGATGGCCAGGCGCTGCTTCTCGCCGCCGGCCAGGGTCGGGGGCATGGCGTGCATGCGCTCCTTGAGCCCCACCCAGGCGAGGAGTTCGGCCACGTCGTGCCGGTAGGTGTCGGGCTTGCGACCGGCGATGCGCAGCGGCAGGGCCACGTTGTCGAAGGCCGACAGGTGGTCGAGCAGGCGAAATTCCTGAAACACCACGCCGATCCGGCGACGCAGAAAGGGCCGGTCGTGGGCGGCGACGGTCGCCACGTCCTGCCCGAACAGGTGCACCACGCCCCGCGACGGGCGCGCCGCCAGATACATCAGCTTGAGCAGCGAGCTCTTGCCGGCGCCGGAGGGTCCTGTGACGAAGTGGAACGATCCCTGGCCGAGGGCGAAGTTCAGTCCGCGCAAGGTCTCCGGGGCGCGGCCGTAGCGCATGGAGACGTCATCGAAGCGAACTACACTTGAATCGGCTGAAGAGGCGCCAGACACGGCGGGCTTTCTGGACATGGGGACCGAAATCGGCGACCTCGTTAGGAGGAGTCTGGAGCGTCCGATTCGTCATCCATGATACTGACCTGCCCAGAGTGTTCCACCAGCTATTTCGTGGACGATTCGAAGATTCCCCCTGAGGGCAGGGTGGTGAAGTGCGCCTCGTGCGGGGCGCGCTGGACGGCGACCCTGGAGCAGGATTCGGTGCTGGCCGCGCCGGTTTCCCTGGACCTGACGCCCCCCGATCCGGCGGTGGACTCCGCCCGTTTCGAACCCCCGCCGCCGGCCGCCGACGAGGAGGAGGCGTTGCCGCCCCTGACGGCCGACGACCTGCCCAAGAAGTTCCGCGCCAAGGCGGACACCGAGCGTCGTGTGCGCGAGGCCGCGACGACCGGCGTCGTCTGGGCCGCCATGGCCGCCTCGCTGGTGGTGATCCTGGCCCTTGCCGTCGTCTTCCGCGTGAACGTCGTGCGCCTCTGGCCCAAGACCGCGGGCGCCTACGCAGGCGTCGGCCTGCCGGTGAACAGCCTGGGACTGGCCATCGAAAGCGTGCGGGCCGAGCCGTCGCTGCAGCGCGGACACGCGGCCCTGTCGGTCTCGGGCGTGATCCGCAACATCGAGGGGCGGACCATCGAGACGCCGCCCCTGCGCATCAGCCTGCTGGACAAGGACGGAAACCCCGTGGCGACCAAGATCGCCCGCGCCGCCGATCCGCGCGTGCCGCCGGGGGAGACCCGCCACTTCGCCCTGGTCGTGATCGACCCGCCCAAGACCGCCCACGACCTGGAGGTGGCCTTTGCGCCCGAGGCCGCCGGCCATGCGCCCAAGGCCGCCAAGGTCGAGGCGCCTGGCCACGCGGCCCCCGCCCTGCGCGGTCCGGCCCACGCCGAGGCGCCGGCCGCCGCGCCGCCGGCCGAGGGCGCTCACGATCCGGCGCCGGTCGACGCGGTGCCGCTGCCGGCGGACTCCCCCTACGCCCTCGAGCATCATGACTGAGCCGGCCCCCACGGTGCTGCTCGACGAGGCCGAGGTGGCCGCGCGGGTCGAGGCCCTGGCCGCCGAGATCGCGCCCCGCATCGACGACGAGACCGTGGCGGTGTGCCTTCTGACGGGCGGGCTCTGGTTCGCCGCAGACCTCACGCGGGCCCTGGCCCGGGCGGGGCGTTACGTGCGGTTCGACGCCCTGTGGCTGGCGTCCTACGGCGACGAGCGGGCCAGCATGGGCCGGTGCGAGGTCAGAGCCGATCTGCAGCGACCCCTGGTGGGACGCCGTGCGCTGGTGGTGGACGACGTGATCGACACAGGCCTGTCGCTGAGCGAGGCCGCCCGCCTGGTGCGCGACGCCGGCGCCGCCGAGGTGCTGACCGCGGTCTTCGCGGCCAAGCCCTGGCCGACGCCCCGGGCCATCGAGCCGGACTTCGTCGCTTGGCGCGCGCCGCCGAGGTTCCTGGTCGGCTACGGCATGGACGCGGCCGGACGGCTGCGCGGGTTGCCGTTCGTGGGGGCCATGGACTGATTTCTGAGCGCGCGGTCGATGGACCGCAGCGTGCCCTCGATGCAGCAGCGGGCGACGGTCTGCAGCAGCGCCGCCGGCTGGATCGGCTTGGCGTGGACGGCGTCGAAGCCCAGGGCGAGAAGACGCTCGGATTCCTGGTCCAGGGCGTCGGCCGTAAGGGCGACGACGGGCGTGTCGGCAGGCCCCGCCTCGCCCCGGCGAATCCGCGACAAGGCTTCGGTCCCGTCCATCACCGGCATGCGCACGTCCATCAGGACGACATCGAAGGGCTCGGCGGCGAGGCGCTCCAGGGCGTCCACGCCATCGCCGCTCACCGCCACGTCGGCGCCGCCGGCCTCGAGCACGGTCTGGGCGACCCTGAGGTTCACGGGATTGTCGTCGACCACCAGGACCCGGCGGCCCTCGAGGCTGACGGTCTGTTGCTCGCGCTCGGCCCGGGGCGCGGCGGCGGTGCGTAGCGGCAGGCGCACGCGGAAGGTCGAGCCTTCGCCCGGGCGGCTTTCCACCTGGATCTCGCCGTCCATCAGCTCGGCGAGCCGGCGGCAGATGGACAAGCCAAGCCCCGTCCCCCCGTAGCGACGGGCGGTGGAGGTTTCCGCCTGGGTGAAGGCCTGGAACAGGCGAGCGGTCTGTTCGGCCGTCATGCCGAGGCCCGTGTCGGCGACCGACATCTCGACGCCGCCGTCGGCCGGGGCGGCGATGCGCATGACGACCGAGCCGGTCTCGGTGAACTTCAGGGCGTTGGAGATCAGGTTCTGCAGGATCTGGCGGACGCGGATCGGATCGCCCTCGACCCAGGTCGGCGCGCTGGCGTCGAGATCGAGCCGCCAGTCCAGGCCTTTCATCCGGGCGGTCTCGCTCCACAGCAGGTGAAGCTGGCCGCCGAGCTTGTGCAGATCGAAGGGCACGGTCTCGAGCTCGAGCTTGCCCGCCTCGATCTTCGAGATGTCGAGTATGTCGTTGAGGATGGTCAGCAGCCCGTCGCCGGACTGGACGATCATGTCGAGATATTCGGACTGGCGCCGGTCGAGATCGGTCGCGGCCAGGGCGCCGGCCATGCCGAGGACGCCGTTGAGCGGGGTGCGCAGTTCGTGGCTCATCATGGCCAGGAAGGCCGACTTGGCCTCGTTGGCGGCCAGGGCCTCGGCGCGCGCCTCCTCCAGGGCGCGGGCGTTGTCGCGCAGGATGCGGGCGGTGTCGAAGACATAGGCGACGAGCGCGGCCAGCACGACGGCCACGGCGAGCAGCTCGGCGCCCTTGAAGCCGCCGAACACGCCGAGGATCACGACGGTGACGGCGATCGGCGTGGGGGCGAACAGCAGGAAGGCGTAGCGGCTGGCCGCGCCGTACTTGAGGCTCTCGACCATGACGCCGAACAGGATGATCAGGCCGAACGCCTTCATGCCGTCGGAGCCGAAGGTCCAGGCCGAGGCGCCGAGCACCGACCAGGCGATGGAGAAGCCCAGGGTGGGCAGGACGCGGCCCAGACCCGTTACGGCCCAGGCGCGGCCGGCCTGGAAGCTGCGGTGACGGAGCGCCAGGGCGCATTCCAGGGCGCCCGTGACGGCCACCCAGCCCACGGCGGCGAACGCGCCGAAGTTCAACCCGAGAACGCCGGCGATGCAGGCGGCGGCCACGACGCGGAGAATCCGACCGCGGGCGCTCATCTCGAGCGACACCCCGGGTAGACCCTCGTCCGCGTCCTGCCTGAACCCCAAGCCTGCGCCTTTCCTGCGCCGAAACTCGCCCTCTTCTTTGCGCAGGAGGGGTTCAGGAAGGATTTATATCGTGCAGGTTCGGCGTGTTTTCCCGAGGCGAATCGAGGCGCTAGCCGAGCCAGGGGGCCGGGCGCTCGCGATCGAGCATGTCCTCGTAGCTGGGCCGTGGCCTGACAACGGCGAACTGGTCGCCCTTGACCAGGACCTCGGGGACCAGCGGACGCGAATTGTACTCGCTGGCCATGGCCGCGCCGTAGGCCCCGGCGCTCATGAAGGCCACGAGGTCGCCCCCTTCCAGAGGCGGCAGGTCGCGGTCGCGGGTGAAGGTGTCGCCCGTCTCGCAGACCGGACCGACCACGTCGTAGGCGAGGGGCGCGCCAGGCCGCGGCGTCAGGGGGCGGATGTCGTGGTAGGCGTCATACATGGCCGGCCGCATGAGGTCGTTCATCGCCGCGTCCAGAACCAGGAAGCGCCGACCCTCCGGCCGGACGTGGACATGGGTGACGCGGGCCAGGAGCACGCCGGCGTTGGCGCAGATCACGCGGCCGGGCTCGAAGGCGAAGCGCACGTCCAGACCCTTCATGACCCGGGCGATCATGGCGGCGTAGTCGGCCGGCGAGGCGCCCTCGGGCTGGTCGAAATAGGGCACGCCGAGGCCGCCGCCGAGGTCGAGCCGCTCAAGGGGCATGCCCTCGGCGCGCAGACGTTCGACGAGGCCGCGCATCTTGGTGAAGGCGGCCTCCATGGGGCCGAGCTCGGTGATCTGGCTGCCGATGTGGCAGGCGACGCCGAGGGGCTTGAGGCCCGGATCGTTGCAGGCGTTGGCGTAGAGCCGCTCGGCCTCGGCGAACGAAACGCCGAACTTGTTCTCGCTCTTGCCGGTGGCGATCTTGGCGTGGCCGCCGGCGGCGACGTCGGGATTGACGCGGATGGCGATCCCGGCCCGCAGGCCCAACCCCTGGGCGACGCGCGAGACGGTCTTCAGTTCGGGTTCGGACTCCACATTGATCTCGGCGACGCCGGACCTGAGGGCGAAGGCGATCTCCGCCTCGGTCTTGCCGACCCCGGAGAACACGATGCGCTCGCCGGGAACGCCGGCGGCCAGGGCGCGGCGGATCTCGCCCTCGGACACGGTGTCCGCGCCCGCCCCCAGGCGGCCCAGGGTGCGCAGCACCGCGACGTTCGAGTTGGCCTTGACGGCGAAGGCGATCAGCGGATCGACGAGGCCCGCGCCCGTCAGGGCGTCGCGCAGCACGGTGTAGTGCCGCTCGAGCGTGGCGGTGGAATAGACATAGACCGGCGTGCCGACGGCCTCGGCGATCCGGGTCAGCGGAACGTCTTCGCAGTGGAGCTCGCCGCTCCGCAGCTCGAAATGATTCATCGGCGGGGGTTGGCGTAGGGGTCGGGAAGCGCGCCCTGGGGCGCAGAGGCGGTCGGATTGCGCGTGTCGCCCTCGATCGGGATGGTGCGCGGCGGCGCCGGGTCGCTGGTGCGCTGGCGCGGATCCTGAGTGTTCACCGGACGGCTGTAGTCGTTGGCCTGCCGGGCGGACTCGTCGGCGCCCTTGGTGGTGTTGCGTCCGGCGCCGAACAGCGGGCCGGGACGCTCGAGCTGACCCATCTTGCCGCAGCCGGCGAGCGGAGCGGCGACGGCCAGGGCCAGGCCGCTCACGGCGAGGATGCGGCGAAGGTTCGGACGGCTCATTGCAGGATCTCCTTCCAGCGCGCGATCTGGGCGCGCACCTGAACCGGGGCGGTTCCGCCGTAGCTGGTGCGGCTGGCCGCAGAGGCGGCCGGGGTCAGCACCTCATAAACGCCCTGATGGAGGCGCGGCTCAAGGGCTTTCAGTTCGTCCAGCGGAAGCTGTGACAGATCGCAGCCCAGCGTCTCGGCGCGCTTCACGGCGGCGCCGGTGACATGGTGGGCGTCGCGGAACGGCAGGCCGAGCTCGCGGACCAGCCAGTCGGCGAGATCCGTGGCGGTGGAGAAGCCCGCGCCCGCGGCCGCGGCCATGCGCTCGGTCTGCGGCGTGAAGTCGGCGACCATTCCGGTCATGGCCAGCAGCGCCAGTTCAAGCGCGTCGAAGGCCTCGAAGGTCGGAACCTTGTCCTCCTGCATGTCCTTGGAATAGGCCAGCGGCAGGCCCTTCATCACCACGGCGAGCTGGGTGAAGGCGCCGAGCAGGCGGCCGACCTTGGCGCGGATCAGCTCGGCGGCGTCCGGGTTCTTCTTCTGCGGCATGATCGACGAGCCCGTCGTGAAGGCGTCGGACAGCTTCACGAAGCCGAACTGCGGCGTCATCCAGACGACGATCTCCTCGGCCAGGCGCGACAGGTGCGTCGCGCAGATGGTCGCCGCCGCAAGGGCCTCCAACGCGAAGTCGCGCGAGGAGACGCTGTCGAGGGAGTTGGCGGTCGGCCGGTCGAAGCCGAGCGCCGCCGCCGTCATGTGGCGGTCGATCGGGAAGGGCGAGCCGGCCAGGGCGGCCGCGCCCAGGGGGGATTCGTTCATCCGGGCGCGCGCGTCGGCGAAGCGCGCGGCGTCGCGGCCGAACATCTCGACATAGGCCATCAGGTGGTGGCCGAAGGTCACCGGCTGGGCCGGCTGCAGATGGGTGAAGCCCGGCATGAGCGCGTCGGCCCAGGTCTCGGCCTGGCCAACCAGGGCGCGCTGCAACGCCTGGATCTGGGCGGCCGTACGGTCGCAGGCGTCGCGGACCCAGAGACGGAAGTCCAGGGCGACCTGGTCGTTGCGCGAGCGCGCCGTGTGCAGGCGGCCGGCCGTAGGGCCGATCAGCTCGCGCAGCCGCGCCTCGACATTCATGTGGATGTCTTCGTACTCGTCCCGGAAGGGGAAGGTCCCGGCTTCCATCTCGGCGGCGATGGTGCGAAGTCCCTCTTGGATAAGGGCTTCGTCCTCCCTTGAAATCACGCCTTGGCTGGACAACATCGCGGCGTGGGCCCGCGAGCCGGCGAGGTCCTGCGCGGCAAGTCGCCGGTCGAACCCGATGGAGACGTTGATGGCCTGCATCAGCGCGTCGGGCTTGGCGGAGAAGCGCCCGCCCCACATCGCCTGTCCCTGGGCCTTGGCCTGGGGCGAGGCGGCGACGGAATTGGAACCCTTGACGGAGTCGTCGGACATATGAGCGAGCACCCTACCGCGAAACCCAAGCCCGCCCTGTTGAAGTGGGGGCTCTGGGGCGCCGCCCTGTTCGGCGTCGCGGCGGTTGTCTACATCATCGTCCAGGCTTCGACCAATCCTGCGGGAAGCGGTGATCTGAAGGCCCTGGCCAAGGGCGAGATGGCCAAGCTCGTGCTGCCCGCCGAGCCCACGCCGGCGCCCGTGACCAGCTTTCTGGACGCCAAGGGCGAGCGGCTCCGCATCGCCGACCTGAAGGGCAAGGTGGTGGTGCTGAATCTGTGGGCCACGTGGTGCCCGCCCTGCCAGATGGAGATGCCGACGCTGGCCAAGCTGGCCGCCCATTATGAGGGAAAGCCCGTCGAGGTGGTGGCGGTCAGCATCGACAAGGGCGACGAGGACGCGGCCAAGGCCCGCGCCTTCATCGAGAAGAACGCGCCGCTGAAGTTCTATCTCGATCCGAACGCCAAGTTGCCGTTCGACCTCAAACCGCCGGCCGTGGGCATGCCGACCACGGTGATCTACGGGCGCGACGGCGTGGAGCGCGCACGACTGTCGGGCGACGCCGACTGGTCGAGCGAGGACGCGCGAAAGGTCATCGACAAGGTGCTGGCCGAGGGCTGACGCCGGCCGCGCGAACGCGCCCGCGGCGACCTACCGAAGCAAAGAAAAACCCCAGGGGCGAGCCCTGGGGTCATGTTCTTGTCGCGGGCCTGGACCCGGACGAGGCCGGATCAGGCGACCGCGCGGGGGGCGGCGGCGACCGGGGCGCGGCCGGAGGTGACGGCGCGCAGGAAGTTGATAAGGGTGGCCCGGCCTTCGGGCGACAGGTGCTCGTAAGCGGTGAGGAGCTCGAGCGCGCCGGGGGTGCGCATCCGGCTCAAGAGGTCGAGATCGGCGCCGCCCTCGTGGTTGGGCGTGTCGAGCACGTCGAGCAGATCGACGACCTTGCACCGCAGAGCTCGCGCGATCTGAACCAGTCGCGAGAAGGAAATGCGGTTGGCGCCGTTCTCGTACTTCTGAATCTGCTGGAAGCTGACGTTGCACTGCTCAGCAAGCGCTTCCTGCGACATGCCAATAGAGCGGCGACGAATTCTCACGGCCGCGCCAAGCGCGACGTCCATGGGGTCAGGTGTCTTAGTTGAGGGCTCCGACACGATGCTTTGCAACTCCTGAATGCCACCCGTTCCCGCCGTCGCCGCATACAAGCGGCAACCACCTACGCTATGTCAACTAGCGGACAATCCTGGATTTACAAAAGCGCCACTTCGCCGCAGGACGCGCGTTTTGGTTGTTTCAGCGGCGCCTGCGACAAAGTGTGTCATGCCCGAAATCAGGCATTCCGCGCCATCAGCCCGCCATCCACGGGAATCACCGCGCCGGTGATGTAGGACGAGGCCGGCAGGCAGAGGCTCAGCGTGACGTGGGCCACTTCCTCGGGGCCGCCGTAACGATGCATGGCGGTGCGGCGCTTGGCGAAGATCTCCTTGTGCTCCTCGGGGACGTTGTCGGTCATGCCGGTGCGGATCGGGCCCGGACAGATGCAGTTCACGGTGATGCCTTCCTTGCCGAGCTCGACCGCCAGGGCGCGGGTGAAGCCGGTGACGCCGGCCTTGGCGGCGCAGTAGGGACTGTCGCGCGAGGTGGCGCCCAGGGCCTCGGTCGAGGCGATGTTGACGATCCTCGGCGCCTTGGACTTGCGCAGATGCGGCAGGGCGGCGCGGATCACCCGCGGATGGGCGGTCAAGAGAACCGCCATGGCCCGTTCCCATACCGCCTCGTAGTCGTCGGAATCGATGGGGCAGAAGGCGGAGATGCCGGCGTTGTTGACGACGATGTCGAGGCCGCCGAAGCGGGCGGCGACCGCCTCGACCACCTGGGCTATGTCGCCCCGGTCGGCCACGTCGAGCTTCCAGGCCTGGGCGCTCTGGCCTTTGGCGACGATGGCGGCGGCGACCGCCTCGGCGGCCGCGCCGTCATAGTCGGTGACGGCGACGTTGGCGCCTTCGGCGGCGAACACCTCTGCGGTGGCCCGGCCCATGCCGGATCCGGCCCCGGTGACGAGCACCGTCGAGCCTCTGACGGAGCGGGAAAGTTGCGTGTCGGCCATGTTGAGCGCCTTCAATGCAAGGTCATGCCGCCGTCCACGACCAGGGTCTGGCCGTAGACGTAGGCGGCGAGGGGGGAAGCCAGGAAGAGCGCGGCGCCCGCCATGTCGGACGGCTGGCCCATGCGGCCGCAGGGAATGGAGCGAAGCGCTGCTTCGCGCCGTTGCGGATGCTCGGTGGTCACCTTGGTCAGCTTGGTGTCGACAAGGCCGGGCGCGATGCCGTTGACGCGGATGCCGTCGCGGGCCCAGGCCTCGCCCAGGGTCTTGGTCAGGCTGACCGCGCCGGCCTTGGAGGCGGCGTAGGCCGGATTGCCGAAATTGGAGCGGAAGCCGGAGATCGAGCTGACGATGATCAGCGAGCCGCCCGCCGCGGCGAGGGCGTCATGGAACTTCATGCCGCAGGCCATCAGGCTGTCGAGGTTGACGGCCATCACCTTGTCCCAGCCCTCGGGCTGAAACTCGGCGCGCCTGTAGGCGACGATTCCCTGGCAGAGCACGAGGACGTCGAGGGTCTCGAAGGGCGGGCTCCAGGCGGCGATCGCTTCGCGGCTCGAGACATCGACACAGGCGTAATGCAGGCCGCTCAGGTCCGAGCCCTCGGCCGGATCGTAGTCGGCGGCGCTGGCGCGGGTGCCCCAGACATGGACCTCGGCGCCCTTCTCGCGGAAGCCATGGGCGATCCCATTGCCGATTCCGCTGGACCCGCCGACCACCAGCACCGTCTTGCCCGTGAAGTCGAGCTCGTTCATCCGCGCCATTCCTTTCGTTTCCTCAAGGCTCAGGGTGGCGCGCCACGGCCGGGGGCCGCAAGGCTCACGCCACGGCGCCCGACGTCACGTCAGGGCGCGAAACTGGATCTGGCCTGCACGCCCCAGTGGCCGTCGACCAGGGTCACGACATAGACGGAGTCGAATCCGCCGATCAGGCTTCCGTCCTTGCGATAGCGGGAGAAGCGGGTGTCGAAGTGCACCTTGTCGGGGCCGGCGTGGATCACCCGCCGCCGCTCCCAGGCGGAATGATCCCACTCGGCCAACGGCCCGCGGTCGAACATTTCGGGCTTGTGATAGCCGGGCTCGATCAAGGCCACCTTGCCCGAGGCGATCCGGATGCTGGGGAAGTTGAAGGTCGCCTCGAAGGCCGTCACGTCGCGGGCGTTGAAGGCGGACATGAAGGCGTCGAGGCACGTCATGGCCCCGGCGATCGCCTGGTCGCGGGCGGCGACGTCGACGGCCGCCCGGGCCGGACCGAGGGCGAGCACGGTGCTGGCGGCGCTGGTCCTGATCGTCAGCGCATGGCGCCGGGCGAACAGGTCGGCGGCCCTGGCCGAGGGCTGGCGCGAGGCCTCCCAGACGCCGTGGTCGGCGTAGCGCGTGATCAGCAGCATGCGCTGGCGGCCGGATCGGGCCTCGGCGGCGGTCTGCGCCGTCTCGAACAGGCCGAAGATGTCGCTGTCGAAGCCGCCCTCGAAATCGCCCCAGGCCTTGCCGGACAGATCGACGAACTCGGCTTTGTCGGCGGCGGCGATCTCGAAGAGCCGATGCACGAAGATCCCGCCGGACCGCGGCAGATCGGTCGGGCCGGGGCGCAGGGTGGGGGTGAGGCGGTCGCGACGGACGGCGGCCAGGGCCGGATCGGCGGCCACGGCGGCGACGGCAGCTTCGCGGCCCGGCGCCTCGGCCGGCCAGCGCAGGATCAGGGCCGCCTCGTCCGATCCCCAGCCGAGCTGCTGCGCGAAGTAGCCGACCAGTTCGCCGCCGGCGTTCGTGACCAGGGCCTTGTGCTCGGCGAGACGCCCCGCAAAGTCGCGCGGCGCGGAGCGGGCGCGGTCCACGGCGAAGGACAGGAAGAGATAGTCGTAGATCGCCGTCGCCGGCGGCGCCGGGGCGGCCTCGGCGGATCCTGCGGTCGAGACCGCGAGGCCGGCGGCCGCGCTGGCGGCCAGCCAGCGACGACGGCTGAGGCCGCCCACGCGCTGCGGCTGTTGGTCGTTTGGCATCGCGGCCTCCCTGGCGGCCCGCATCTCGCGGCGGGCTCAAGGGCGGAATTGTCGGCCGCGGCGCGGCGCCGCGTCAATGCGGGGATGGCCCCCAAACGACGTCCGGCCCGGTCAGACCAGGGCGCCGTGGCAGTGCTTGAACTTCTTGCCCGACCCGCAGGGACAGGCGGCGTTGCGTCCGGTGTCCTCCCAGCCGTCGGGCAGGGCGCCGACCGGCAGGGCTTGCCGTTGCTCGGGCGACAGGCCTTCGGGAAGGGCGCCCATCTCCAGCGCGTTCTCGCCGGTCAGCGGGTCGATATGGACCTCGGTGAAGTCGAGCGGCGGCGGCTCATGGGCCTGCTGGAACTCATAGGCCGGAACAAGCAGCCAGCGGGTGACGTTGTGG
>ENA-UOYA01002520-UOYA01002520.1-activated-sludge-metagenome-genome-assembly--contig:-NODE-2520-length-17642-cov-41.025246_pt1 | contig 17642 bp, 12 predicted proteins | sample MGYA00238163_ERZ764804 | MGnify/ENA primary metagenome ERZ764804 (study PRJEB28919, sample SAMN05720223) | activated sludge metagenome | isolation source: Anaerobic digester | place: Hong Kong... | reverse complement strand
TACAGCAACCAATCCAACCCCTCCTGAGCCAGCTTGCTAATCAGGAGTCGACTTTGAAGCTTTAATAGCCATTAGCCCATTGCCAGCAAGCTTTCCATCAAAAAAGATGAATCGCCACGGCAGTCAATGGCGCGACGCTTGCGACGACGCTGGCTGGCCTGCTTTGCGGGGGTGTCCGCCAACCCCTACCTGCTGGCGTAGTGCTTTCGTCATCAACGTCTGTTACTTTGCGACATCAGGCGCAGCATAAGCGCCCGGCACGTGACCGGAGGACACCACACCAGGTCTGGAGTCCACCATGATGAAAGTTGCCACCGAGCAGCACATCGACAAACTGATCACCGAGTCTGCCGACGAGCGCAAACGTGTGCGCCGGCTGGTGGCGTCGGGGCGCTGGCGTGACGCCGAGCCTGACGCTGATCGCAGCCGCGCCTTTGCCGCGCGCGGCGTCAAGCGCAGCGTGGTACCGGCGGCTGGCGCCGAGGCAATCGTCGGCAGCACCATCGACTACCAGCCGGTGAGCTTTTTGACCGAGGGCGCCACGGTGCGCCGCGCAGTGGCCTACGTCGAGATCAACACACCGGTGTCGCATGCCTCCGGGTCCGGTTTCCTGATGGGCGAGGACCTGTTCATCACCAATCAGCACGTCATTGCCGATGCCGCTGCCGCGCATTCGGCGGTGCTGATCTTCGACCGCGAGATGGACGAACGCGGCCAGCCGCGCGCCACCACGACGTTCCGACTCGATCCAGACGCCTTTGCACTGTTCTCGCCGGAGGATGACCTCGACTATGCGGTGATCGCCGTGGGTAGCCGGATCGCTGGCAGTGCAACGCTGGACGAAATGGGCTGGTGCGCGCTGTCCGACACGCCGGACCGTCACGTTATCGGCATGCCCGTCAACATCATCCAGCACCCGAATGGCTGGCCCAAGACCGTTGCCCTGCGCAACAACACCCTCACCTTTCGCACCGACCGCGCGCTGCTCTACGAAACCGACACCGAGCCCGGGTCCTCCGGCTCCCCGGTGTTCAGCGACGGCTGGGACGTGGTGGCTTTGCATCACTACGGTTCGCCGTTCCTGAGCGCTGCCGACACGCCGGACGCGGCTCGCACGGTTGTCAACGAAGGCGTTCGCATCAGTGCCATCGTGCGTGATCTGAAAGCGCGGTCCAGCGCTCTGCCGGCTGCGCAAGCGCAGCGACTCATGGCCGCGCTCGCGCTTGCTGACAGTCCGGCTGCAGCGGCGGGCGGCCACCAGCTCGGGCCACCACGACCGGGCCGTGGGGCGTCGCCCCCGACCGAGAACTTGCCGTTGCCAACCCCGCCACATGCCGCGAATTCCGCGCCTGTTCGCGCTTGCATGTCATCCGCCAATCCTCAAGGAGCATCCGCCATGAATGCCACCAATCCCGACGGCAGTGTGACCGTCACCGTTCCGCTGGAAATCACCGTGCGTCTGGCGTCCGGCGCCGTACCGTCGGCAGCCGCGTCTGTCGGTGCTGCGCTTGCGGCCGCAGGTGCCGGGCCGGTGCGGACGCTTACCCGCGCCAGCGAGGCAGTCAAGGTGGATGCCGACTACGACAATCGTCGTGGTTACGACGAGGCCTTCATCCCTGGCAATGTCGTTGCTCTGCCGGTAATGGCCGCCAGCCTGCGCCGCGAAATTGCACCGTTGCGTGGCAACGAGGCCGGCGCTGCCAGCGGGCTGCTGCGCTACGAGCACTTCTCGCTGGTGCTGCACAAGACGCGACGGATGGCCATCTTCACCGCGACGAATATTGATGGCGCCACCTATCTGAGCGTTGATCGGCAGAGCGGGCAGGTGGGCGATTCCGAGGGTGAAAAGTGGTTCAAGGACACCCGTGTCAGCGATGCCTACACCCTGAATCAGGACTTCTATTCGGGATGGTCGGACTACTTCGACCGCGGTCACTTGACGCGACGGACCGACCCGACATGGGGCACTGCCGCCGAAGCGGAGCGCGCCAACGCCGACACCTTCCACTTCGCCAATTGCTCGCCGCAGCATTTTCGCTTCAACCAGACGGCCAAGTTCTGGCAGGGCGCGGAGCGCTTCGTGCTGGAGAAAGGCTTGCTCGCCAGCGAATCCGGCAAGCGCATTTGCGTGATCCAGGGGCCGATCTTCAACGACACCATCGACCTCTGGGCGGACGATGTACAGATTCCATCGTCGTTCTTCAAGGTCGTTGTCTGGCGCGGCGCGGCCGGCCTGAAAGCAGTAGGAATGATCGTTGACCAGCTAGCCTTGATGTCGGAGACGCGCAAGGCGCTCAAGCCACCGGCACAGCTCGCCAGTATCGATGTTTCGCAATGGCGGGTGGCGATTCCAGTGATTGAACAGCGCACCGGGCTCGACTTCGGCGACGCCGTACGCAATGCCGACACCATCGGCAGCAGCACGCAGCCAACCGTGGGCGCCGAGCGTGCCGTGCTGATGCGGGACATGGCGGATTTGTTGCGCTGAGGGCCGGCGCGGCGCGAATTACTGCTGCTGCACTGTAGGGTGGGCAACTTGTTGCCCACGCTTTGAATGTTTTATCAAACGATTCTGTAGCGCATCAGCCAACGTGACTCGCATCGATTGACCGTTGGTCATTCTCGTTGCCGTTGCCAAGTCCGGCTGACCATATACGTCCACAGTACAGAGACGAAACACGAGAGCAGCCACCACAGCGGGCTCCAATGGGTACCACTGACGAATGCAGGCTGATTCGCAGCAAACAAATATCCCGCAGCTTCAGTTAATGCTGTCGTCCAGCAGTAAGCGGCAGTGGGTAGCCCTTTTAGATCCAACAGCGCTACGACGGTTGCCGGTACCATCAAGCCGACCGCCGTGCTTAGAACCATCAGACACCCGAAATACATCCAGTCAGTAAGCACCAGTTTCCCTCCCGTCGCTATTGACGCGTGGGCAACAAGTTGCCCACCCTACGCGACTGCATGGCTGGTCATGTGTGAGCGGCCTATTGCGTTTCGGCAATGACAGATGACGACGAATCGCCCAGCAGATAGCGCGCTCCCGCTCCCCGCACCGCCGCTACATCCTTCGGGTTGTACAGCGCGCAGGCTTTCATCGACAGACAACCGCAGCCGATGCAACTGTCCAGCTTGAGACGCAGCCTTTGCAGCGCCGCGATCTGGGCGTCCAGTCGAGGCCCCCAATCCCTGGCGAGACGCGACCAGTCCGCCTTGGTGGGCGTGCGGCCATCGGGCAGCGTTGCCAGCGCTGCCTTGATGTCGGGCAAGGCCAGTCCGACCGCCTGCGCGGCCCGGATGAAGGCGATTCTGCGCAGCGCATCGCGCGGGTACTGGCGATGCCCGCGGGCGCTTCGGCGACCACTGATGAGGCCTTCGGCTTCGTAGAAGCGCAGCGCGCTGGTCGCGACGCCTGCCCGTGCGGCGACTTCGCCGATGGTGATCCAGGATTTCTCCATAGCAAGATTCTAGTTGACTTAAAGTGCACTTTAACTTTTACGATCACGTTCATCAAGTCAGATGGATCGATGAACCATGAACGTGTCACGCTCGCCCAGTGGGCGACTTGCCGGCCAACTCGACGCCTGTGCGGACTACGACGCTGAATACAGCCACGGGCTCAGCAACCATTTGCCCATGCTCCTGCATGCATTGCATGCGCTGGGTGCAAGCGATAGTCGCCTGACTGAGTACGCAGAGAAATACGCCCTCCGTCTTGAACCCCGGCGTGCCATACCAATGGATACCGGCAACTGGAAGGCACTGCGGGGTCGGCTCGATGCCTTCGACGCGCTGTCGGCAATGTTCAGCGAACGCATTGCCAGCGCCGGTCGCGACCGCGTGTTGCGAGACGCGTTGCTATACCTGATGCCGGGCGTCGGTGCCGGCGCCTTCCATGGCCTGATTCGTTGCGGACACGCGGTAGCGTCGCAGCATGACGGCGAAGTTGCCAACGGACTGGCCTATTGGGCTGCAGCTTGGATGCCGCTGCTGCCCGGCGCTGGCTCCGACGAGAGTTGGCATTTGCCGTCGCCCTCTATCGATCTTGCAAACTGGGTGCGGCGTGCGCATGATCTGCATACGGCAATTGATACCGAGCAACCGCGCATCACCCTGCGTATGAAGGCATGGTCAGCAGCGCCGCAGTTCCCGGCGCTGGCGCTCGCATTGCGCACCGACGATGGCACGCTCGCGAACATCGCCCGCTTCGCTGCAACGGTGTACGCGCAAACTGGCAACTTCACGGTGATGCACATGGTGACCGCAACTCACGCGCTGTTGATATTAAAGCCGTGGCATGACGATGTGCAGGCGGCCACACGCTGGTTTGGCGTTGCGCTGCTGGCGGCCCTGCGGGCGGCCCGGCTCTCACCAGCGCAGCTTGATGCAGGTCTGGCTGCCATGAACGATGTCGAAGCTATCACCGCCTTGCCCGTGTTGCCCTGGCAGCAAATCGCCACAGCTGCAATCGCCAGTGACGATGATCATGCGGCAAAGATCGTCTACTCAAGTCGCGCACTGTTCGACGCGTTCGGCGATATCGTCTTCCATGCCGCAGCGACCAAGGGGATGTTGACGCAGGCGCGATCAGATTGAAGGCTGCCAGTCCGGCGTCGTGATCGTGCAAAGGACAACGGCTCCCGCAGGAGCCGTTTTTGGTCAGAGCCAGCGATTCCGTATGAATCGCGCAGCCCTTGGGTCAGCCGCGTTACGCCGCGACCGATTCCGCCCGCTCAACGAAATCAGGCATTTCGTTGAAGTTCATGTAGCGGTAGATCTTGCTGCCGTCAGCGTTGATCGCGGCGGCGTCGGCGAGGTATTCCGCTTTGGTCGGGATGCGACCGAGCTTGGAACACACCGCAGCCAGCTCGGCGCTGCCGAGGTAGACGTTGGTGTTTTTGCCGAGGCGGTTCGGGAAGTTGCGCGTGCTGGTTGACATCGCCGTCGCGCCTTCCTTGATCTGCGCCTGGTTACCCATGCACAGTGAGCAGCCCGGCATTTCCATGCGGGCACCTGCAGTGCCGAAGGTGTTGTAGTGACCTTCTTCCGTCAGCTGGTTGGCGTCCATCTTGGTCGGCGGTGCCACCCACAGCTTGGTCGGCAGATCGCGCTTGCCTTCGAGCAGTTTGGCAGCGGCGCGGAAGTGGCCAATGTTGGTCATGCAGGAGCCAATAAACACTTCATCGATCTTGGCGCCAGCCACGTCGGAGAGCGTCTTGGCATCGTCCGGATCGTTCGGGCAGCAGACGATGGGCTCGGTGATCTCGTCGAGGTTGATCTCGATCACGGCGGCGTATTCAGCGTCAGCATCACCCTTGAGCAGTTTGGGATTGGCGAGCCACTCTTCCATCGCCTTGACTCGGCGCGCGATCGAGCGTGCGTCCTGGTAACCATCGGCAATCATCGCCTTCAGCAGCACGATGTTCGACTTCAGATATTCAATGATCGGTGCTTCGTTGAGCGCAACGGTGCAGCCCGCAGCGGAACGTTCTGCAGAGGCATCAGCCAGTTCGAAGGCTTGTTCGATCTTGAGATCGGGCAGCCCTTCGATTTCGAGGATGCGGCCGGAGAAGATGTTCTTCTTGCCCTGCTTGGCAACGGTCAGGTGACCTGCCTTGATGGCATACAAAGGGATCGCGTGCACGAGGTCACGCAGCGTGACGCCAGGCTGCATCGTGCCCTTGAAGCGCACCAGCACGGATTCCGGCATGTCGAGCGGCATCACACCGGTCGCAGCGGCAAAGGCGACGAGGCCGGAGCCTGCCGGGAACGAAATGCCGATCGGGAAGCGGGTATGGCTGTCGCCGCCGGTGCCGACGGTGTCCGGCAACAGCATGCGGTTCAGCCACGAGTGGATGATGCCGTCGCCCGGGCGCAGCGCGATGCCGCCGCGGGTCGAGATGAACTGCGGCAGCTCGTGATGCATCTTCACGTCCACCGGCTTCGGATAGGCCGCCGTGTGGCAGAAAGATTGCATTACCAGATCAGCCGAAAAACCGAGGCAGGCGAGGTCTTTCAGCTCGTCCCGTGTCATCGGGCCGGTGGTGTCCTGGGAGCCGACTGAGGTCATCTTCGGCTCGCAGTAGGTGCCCGGACGTACGCCCTTGCCTTCCGGCAGGCCGCAGGCACGGCCGACCATCTTCTGTGCCAGTGAGAAGCCCTTGCCCGAATCCGCCGGCGCTTGTGGCAGGCGGAACAGGGTGGAGGGCGGCAAACCAAGCGCCTCGCGCGCTTTGCTGGTGAGACCGCGACCAACGATCAGCGGAATGCGGCCGCCGGCGCGCACTTCGTCGAGCAGCACCAAGCTCTTCAGTTCGCTTTCGGCGATGGTCTTGCCATCCTTGCTGGCGGTGACCTTGCCGGTAGCGTGATCGATGGCGAGCTCTACCGTGTCACCCATGTTCATCTGCGACACGTCAATCTCGACCGGCAGTGCGCCGGCGTCTTCCATCGTGTTGTAGAAGATTGGGGCGATCTTGCCGCCAAGGCAGACGCCGCCGAAGCGCTTGTTCGGGATGAACGGGATGTCTTCACCGGTGAACCAGAGCACGCTATTGGTGGCTGATTTGCGTGACGAACCGGTGCCCACCACGTCGCCGACGTAGGCGACGAGGTTGCCTTTGGCGCGCAAATCCTGGATGAACTTGATCGGGCCGCGCTTGCCGTCTTCTTCGGGGGTGATGCCGGGTCGGGCATTTTTGAGCATCGCCATCGCGTGCAGCGGGATGTCCGGGCGGCTCCATGCGTCCGGTGCCGGCGAGAGGTCGTCGGTATTGGTTTCGCCGGTGACCTTGAGCACGGTGATCTTGATCGACTTCGGCACTTCCGGGCGGCTGGTGAACCACTCGGCGTCAGCCCAGCTTTGCAGCACGGCCTTGGCGTTGGCATTGCCCTTGTCGGCCTTTTCCTTCACGTCATGGAACTGGTCGAACATCAGCAGGGTTTTCTTCAAACCATTGGCAGCAATCGCGCCCACCGCGGCGTCGTCGAGCAGGTCTACCAGCGGCGAAATGTTGTAGCCACCGAGCATGGTGCCCAGCAGTTCGGTTGCTTTTTCGCGCGAGATGAGCGGCGTCTTCTCGGTGCCGTGGGCAACAGCGGCGAGGTAACTGGCTTTGACCTTGGCGGCGTTGTCTACGCCCGCCGGCACGCGATTGCTGATCAGGTCAACGAGGAAGTCACCTTCGCCAGCCGGCGGGTTCTTGATCAGCTCGATCAGCTCGGCGACCTGTTTGGCGGTCAGCGGCAGCGGCGGCACGCCGACGGCAGCGCGTTCGGCAACGTGTTTGCGGTAGTCAACTAGCATGGTGGTCTCCTGCAATGGGTGGTGTCGTGTCGGTTGCAAATGGGTCACTGCTCACCGGGAACAATGACCTTCAATCCCTTAAAGTAGTCGCGGTGAAAACCGCTGTCGTGCGTGATCAGACCTTGGCACTGCATGAGCGCGTGCGCGCCGATGAGGAAATCCGGGATCACCCGATCACGTGTGCGTATGCCCCGGGTGCGCTGACGCAGGCGGTGGCGGTTGGCCATTTCGCCCGCGCGCATCGCTGTCCGGGCCTCGATCATTGAATAGGCGACGCCCATCTCCCGAATCGATTCCATCAGTGCGGCGCTGTCGCCGCGAGCGCAGACTTCTGCAGCCGCTACGTCGCAGACGACCAGCGGCCCGCGCTGCAGGGCGTCGCGTATTGCCGCCTCACCGGCGTCTGCACGCGACTGCTCAAAGAGCACTTCGATCAGCACCGATGCGTCGACCGCGATCACTGGCGGCTCCGAGCCTTGTTCTTTTGCGCTGCCACCGTTGTTGATGTTGCGCTTGCTTGCACGCGTTGCGAGAGAGCGGATGCTGCCAGCGCCCGGCCGCCACGCGATGCATTTGCGTCCACGGTGGGGCTCAGAACGTTCGCAGCAAGACTGCGTTGTGTTGGTGGTTCGACCGGATGCCCGCCCGCGGTCTGTCTGGCAAGCCACTCGGCGCGAGCAGATGCGTGGGCGTCGCGGACGGCGGCTGGCACCTCCACATCGTCGCGCAATTCCTCCCACGGCTCAATGGGATCGTTTGGAGCGCGTCCGCGTGTATCGCGCAGCCAGTCATCAAGGTTGTCACCGGCATCGAGCTTGAATCGTCCGCGGACGCGACTGATCGCGTCATCCACTTTTTTTCGGATGATGAGTTTGCCGTCTTCCACAGAAAAATTGAGCAGCGTTCCCGGCGTTAGGCCCAGCTGATCCCGAATCGCCTTGGGAATGACTACCTGACCGCGTTTAGCGAGAGTGGCTTCCATGTCATACCTTTGAAAGTATGAATAAATTGGTATGAATTATACGGTATGAATTTCACTACTCGCCGAAAGTCGCCTGACCGGTTGCCGCCCTGCCACCCAGAGATCGTCATGAAGATCATGGACGTCTCGTCCGAAGAAGGCGATGCAGTTGACTGACAAACTTCCCTTTGTGTGTCAACGCTGGCTGCTCCACCGCCCACCAGGATAAGTAGCCAATCAGCACCACCATCGGCGCGGTCAGCCAGAAAAGTTGCTGTGGTCCGATGTCGGGGAGCAAGTGCACGCCGAGCTGTTGCGTAGGAAATGCGTACACATAAATACCGTAGGATGGGTCGCCCCAGCGCTCAGCGCTCTGCAGTGGAAGCGCAGGCGTGAGGGCCAGCCATAACGTCGAGTAAGTGATCGCCAGGGCAATCAGCAATGGGCTGGCCGGATGCTTGGGGCTCACCAGACACGCGGCGACAACCAGTATGGCGGCCCATTGCCAACACCATGCAATTCGGTCGCGACTCAGCTGCAGGAGTACTCCGAGGAGAAATGCCATCATCGAGCGCGAAAACACGCCAGGCATCCTGAACAGTGGCCCCTCCGTGAAGGCAGGGTGTTCAAAGAGCACGGCGATCAGCACCACCATGACTGCTGCGGCGGCACTCGGGTGTCTTAACACCCCGCTCACGCCGAGGACGGCGATCATGCAATACAGCACCCATTCGCCGGGGAGCGTCCAGAGGGAGCCGTTTACCGCGTTGCCGAACGGATTGCGGTCGAAAACCCCGGGCAGGCCGTTTTGCAAATCAAGTACAAGATTGCGCCAGAAAAAATTCCAGGTCTGGTTGTGGCTCCAGTAGTCAGGCGTCGCAAGCGTCGTGACGATGGCGCCGACGATCACACAATAGCCGAGGCAGATCGCCAGACCCGGGAAGATCCGTAGCGCGCGTGCCTCGATAAAGCGCAAGGCGTCCTGACGACGCAAGTAGCTTTCGGTGACCAGATAGCCCGATATCGCGAAGAACATCGAGACGCCAAGATAACCGCCGTTCATCTGTGCGTTGCTCAGTTGTTCAATCCAGCCGAGGCCACGGCCGGTGAGCGGCCAGCAATGCGAGCCAAGCACCAGCAGTGCGGCGACAATTCGCAGCGCTGTGAAATTGTTGTGATGTGCAGGGATGCCCATCATTCAATAACCGCTCGACGTCTCGTGCTTGTTCGCTGAGCCTGGATTACGCGGCGACGGCCGGAAGATGCACCCACCCGGACATCAGCACCCGCGCGCTGCGGCTCATCACCGCCTTCTTCACGACCCACTCACCGTTCTCTTGCGTTGCTTCTGCACCTACACGAAGCGTGCCAGAGGGGTGTCCGAAGCGTACCGCCGGGCGCGTACCGCCGCCGGCCGCCAGATTGACCAGGGTGCCGGGGATGGCCGCTGCGGTGCCGATGGCGACTGCTGCCGTGCCCATCATGGCGTGGTGCAGCTTGCCCATCGAGAGTGCCCGCACGCAGAGGTCAATATCGGTCGCTTGCACCGATTTGCCGCTGGACGCGTTGTAGCTGGCGGGCGGGGCAACGAAGGCGACCTTCGGCGTGTGCTGGCGGGTAGCTGCTTCGTCGAGCGACTTGATCAGACCCATGTGCATCGCGCCGTGCGCGCGTATCGTCTCGAACATCGCGAGCGCTTTCGCGTCGCCGTTGATGGCGTCCTGCAGCTCGGTGCCGGTGTAGCCGATGTCCTTGGCGTTGACGAACACGGTGGGGATGCCGGCGTTGATCATCGTCGCCTTGAGCGTACCGACGCCCGGTACCACGAGGTCATCAACCAGATTGCCGGTGGGGAACATCGCGCCACCGCCGTCGCCTTCACCTTCGTCTGCCGGGTCGAGGAATTCGAGTTGCACCTCGGCGGCGGGGAAGGTCACGCCATCGAGTTCAAAGTCACCGGTCTCCTGCACCACACCGTTGGTGATCGGCACATGGGCGATGATGGCTTTCTGGATGTTGACCTGCCAGATGCGAATCGTCGCGGTCCCGTTCTGCGGCACCCGCGCGGCGTCCACCAGACCATTGCTGATCGCAAACGGCCCCACCGCCGCCGACAGATTGCCGCAGTTGCCCGACCAGTCGACGAACGGCTTGTCAATCGAGACCTGTCCGAACAGGTAATCGACATCGTGATCCGGCTTGCTGCTCTTGGCGAGGATCACGCTCTTCGACGTGCTCGACGTGGCACCGCCCATGCCGTCGATCTGCTTGCCGTACGGGTCAGGCGAGCCGATCACACGCAGCAGAATGGCGTCACGCACGGCACCCGGCTGCTGCGCAGCGGCAGGCAGATCGGTCAGCTTGAAAAACACGCCTTTCGACGTGCCACCGCGCATGTAGGTGGCTGGGATTTTGATTTGGGCGGGGTGGGTGGTCATGACCATAGCCTCTTCGTGAATCTCGTTGGGCGTTGTTTCTGCGACTTCACCCCTCAGTCACCTCCGGTGACAGCTCCCCTACTGCGCAGGGGAGCCGACTTGCAAGCCTCCCCTGCGACGTAGAGGAGGTGCTTGAAGGGCGAAGGGGTGTAGGCGAGCGCTACGCGTTCCCTTCCAGAAAGTCCTTCGCAAACCGCTGCAACACACCACCGGCGTCGTACACCGAAATTTCTTCTGCAGTGTCGAGACGGCAGGTCACTGGCACTTCGACGGTTTCGCCGCTCTTGCGGCGGATGACCAGCGTCAGCGTAGTGCGCGGCGTGCGTTCGCCGATCACGTCGAAGGTTTCGGTGCCGTCGATGCCGAGTGTCAGGCGGGTGGTGCCCGGCTTGAACTCAAGCGGCAGTACGCCCATGCCGATCAGGTTGGTGCGGTGGATTCGCTCAAAGCCTTCCGCCACGATCACTTCCACGCCGGCGAGGCGCACGCCCTTGGCCGCCCAGTCGCGCGAGCTGCCCTGGCCGTAGTCGGCGCCGGCGATGATGATCAGCGGCTGCTTGCGATCCATGTAGGTCTCGATCGCCTCCCACATGCGCATTACCTTGCCATCAGGCTCCACGCGGGCGAGGGAGCCTTTCTTCACTGCGCCATCGACGATGGCCATTTCGTTCACCAGCTGCGGGTTGGCGAAGGTGGCGCGCTGCGCGGTGAGGTGGTCGCCACGATGGGTGGCGTAACTGTTGTAGTCCTCTTCCGGCAGGCCCATTTTCTTGAGGTATTCACCGGCTGCGGAGTCGCCGAGGATCGCGTTCGACGGCGACAGGTGATCGGTGGTGATGTTGTCGGGCAGTACGGCGAGCGGGCGCAGGCCGCGCAGCGTGCGCTCACCGGCCAGTGCGCCTTCCCAGTACGGCGGACGGCGGATGTAGGTGCTGGGCGCGCGCCAGTCGTAAAGCGGGCTGATCTTTTCGCCGGTACTCGCCGCGAAGGTGAACATCGGTTCGTACACCTTGCGGAACTGCTCCGGCTTCACGCTCTTCGCGATGACCGCGTCGATCTCCTCGTCGCTGGGCCAGATGTCCTTGAGCGTGACGGGCTTGCCGTTCTGGTCGATGCCGAGTACGTCTTTCTCAATATCAAAGCGCACTGTGCCGGCAATGGCGTAGGCGATCACCAGTGGCGGCGAGGCGAGGAAGGCCTGTTTGGCGTACGGGTGAATGCGGCCATCGAAGTTGCGGTTGCCGGAGAGCACGGCGGTGGCGTAAAGATCGCGGTCAATGATTTCCTGCTGGATCTTCGGGTCGAGCGCACCGCTCATGCCGTTGCAGGTGGTGCAGGCGAAGGCGACGATGCCGAAGCCCAGCGCTTCGAGATCGGGCAGCAGCTTCGCTTCTTCGAGGTAGAGCTGCACCGCCTTCGATCCGGGGGCCAGCGAGGTTTTCACCCAGGGCTTGCGGGTGAGGCCGCGGGCGTTGGCGTTGCGCGCGAGCAGCCCCGCCGCGATCACGTTGCGCGGGTTTGAGGTGTTGGTGCAACTGGTGATCGCAGCGATGACCACTGCGCCATCCGGCATGGTGCCTTCACTAGCAGCAGGCATCTGCCACGGCGCTGCGATACCGCGTTCGGCAAGCGCGCTGGTCGGCAGCCGTTTGTGCGGGTTCGACGGGCCGGCCATATTGCGCACGACGGTGGAAAGATCGAAGTGCAACGTGCGTTCATATTCAGCCGCGACCAGCGCATCAGCCCAGAGGCCGGCGGTCTTGGCATAGGTCTCGACCAGTGCAACCTGCTTGTCGTCGCGACCGGTGAGCTTGAGGTAATCGATGGTCTTCTGGTCGATGAAGAACATCGCTGCCGTGGCGCCGTATTCCGGTGCCATGTTCGAGATCGTGGCGCGGTCGCCCAGCGTCAGCGCAGCGGCGCCTTCACCACGGAATTCGAGATAAGCGCCGACGACCTTCTCCTTGCGCAGGAACTCGGTGAGCGCCAGCACTATGTCGGTTGCTGTGATGCCCGGTTGCGGTTTGCCCGAAAGCTCGACGCCAACGATGTCCGGCAGACGCATCCACGAAGCGCGGCCCAGCATCACGTTCTCGGCTTCGAGGCCACCGACGCCGATGGCGATGACGCCCAGCGCATCGACATGCGGCGTGTGGCTGTCGGTGCCGACGCAGGTGTCGGGATAGGCCACACCGTCCAGCGTGCCGATCACCGGGCTCATGCGCTCAAGGTTGATCTGGTGCATGATGCCGTTGCCGGCAGGGATGACGTCAACGTTCTTGAACGCCTTCTTGGTCCACTCGATGAAGTGGAAGCGGTCCTCATTGCGGCGATCTTCCACCGCGCGATTCTTGGCGAAGGCGTCCTTGTCAAATCCGCCATATTCAACGGCGAGCGAATGGTCCACGATCAACTGCACGGGTACGACCGGATTCACCTTGGCCGGATCACCACCCTGATCGGCGATGGCGTCTCGCAGTCCGGCGAGATCAACCAGCGCGGTCTGGCCTAGGATGTCGTGGCACACCACACGCGCCGGGAACCACGGAAAATCGAGCTCGCGCTTGCGCTCGATGAGCTGCTTCAGGTAGTCGTTAATCTTTGCAGGTTCGGCCTTGCGCACGATGTTCTCGGCGTGCACGCGGGCGGTGTAGGGCAGCTTGGCCCACGCGCCGGCCTGCAGGCGGTTGACGGCGGCGGCAGCGTCGAAGTAGTCGAGACTGGTGCCGGGGAGCGCTTTGCGATCAGTGCTGTTCATGGCGTTTGCAATTGGATTGACGGTGGGCTGCCGGTGCGGGCGCATGGCAGCAAAGACAAAACGGCAACGCCGCTGCAATTGCCAGCGGCAAGCAGCGGTTTGCGGTTTGAATGGAAAGCGGCGACGACGGCGCGTCGCGCGGCGAGAACTACTGCGAGAGCAGGAAGTCCACGCGCTTCGAAAATTCGATGCGGGCTGCGTCGCCCTTCGACTTGCCAAGCGCCGCCTCGACAGCGTCGCGCAATGCAAGCAACTCCTTCGCCGACATCGCGCGCTCGACTTTCATCTGCAGCATCACGCCACGCAGGCCGAGATCGGCGACGGCACGTACAAATTCCGGGTAGAGCAGGCGCTGCTGCGCTGCCTCGTCCACTGTGTGCGTAGCAGTGACCGGGGCCACGTCTGCCATCGGCTCGTGCAGCACTTCCTCCGGTGCGGGGGATGGCGTCGCTGATGGCGCGCGGCCACCAATGCCAGCCAGTGTCGGCACCACCTCGATCAATCCGAGCGTGATCAACTGCTGAAAACCGTCGCGGCCCGCCGGGAGACGTGACGCGATTTCGCTGTACTCGGCAGCGGTCTTGTCGCCGTAGATCATCAGCAACAGCGTGCGCAGCGGGCCAGGCAACTCCTGGCTCCGTCCTGCCAGCGCGGCACGACCGCTGGCGCTCTTCTGTATCCGGTCTCCGGGTTGCATAGTTGTGTTCAGCGTGATTCAGAAGCTTCTGAAAGTCTACGCCGAATGACAACTGGATGCGAGCGGACATGGCGGAGGGCTAGGTACGCTGTTGCAAATTTACAAAAGTCAAATCATCCGGCCCGGTGTAGTTGGCGCTTGGCCGGATGATCTTTCCGTCGATTCGCTGCTCAATCACGTGGGCGCTCCAGCCACTGGTGCGTGCGATCACGAAGAGTGGGGTAAACATGGCGGTCGGCACACCCATCATGTGATAACTGACAGCGCTGAACCAGTCGAGGTTCGGGAACATCTTCTTGATGTCCCACATCACTGTCTCGAGCCGCTCGGCGATGTTGAACATCTTCATGTCATTGGCCTCTTTGGAGAGGCTGCGCGCGACTTCCTTGATCACCTTGTTGCGCGGGTCACTCACGGTGTAAACCGGGTGGCCGAAACCGATCACCACCTGCTTGGCTTCAACGCGCGCCTTGATGTCGGCCTCGGCCTCATCCGGCGTGTCGTAGCGCTTCTGCACTTCAAACGCCACTTCGTTGGCGCCGCCGTGTTTCGGGCCGCGCAGGGCACCGATGCCGCCCGCAATGGCGCTGTACATGTCGGAGCCAGTACCGGCGATGACGCGGCAGGTGAAGGTGGAGGCGTTGAACTCATGCTCCGCGTAGAGGATCAGCGAGGTGTGCATCGCCTTCACCCAGCTCTGCGGCGGGCGCGTGCCGTGCAGCAGATGCAGGAAGTGGCCGCCGATGGAATCCTCATCGGAATCAATCTCGATGCGCTTGCCGTTGTGGCTGAAGTGATACCAGTACAGCATCGCCGGGCCGAGCGAAGCCATCAGTTTGTCAGCGATGTCCTTCGCGCCCGGATGATTGTGGTCGTCCTTTTCGGGCGACACGCAGCCGAGTACCGAGACGGCGGTGCGCATCACATCCATCGGGTGCGACGACGGGGGCAACTGCTCCAGCGCTGCACGCACGGCTGCCGGCACACCACGCAGCGATTTCAGCTTGGCCTTGTAACCCGCCAGTTCAGCCACGGTGGGCAGTTTGCCGTGCACGAGCAGGTAGGCAATTTCTTCAAACTCGCAAGCGCCCGCGACGTCAAGAATGTCGTAGCCGCGGTAGTGCAGGTCATTACCCGTGCGGCCCACCGTGCACAGCGCGGTGTTGCCCGCAGCAGTGCCGCTCAGGGCGACGGACTTCTTGACTTTAGGGCCGGGGGTGACGGGGGTGTCGGACATGTTTTCTTCCTTCCGTGGGGGGCGTTTTCAACGCACCCGAGTTGATACCAACCTAATTTGTTGTTCCGGTTGTGAGGCGCATGGAAACACGCCCCACTTACTGCGCACGACTTCGACGCGAAACAAGGCCAAGCAACGTAAGCGTGAGAACTAACACAACATTGCCGATCCAACCGAGTGTTGGGACGACCCTGGGCTGCTCTGTCTCGTAAGGCGCAAGCGCTGGTATAGGTAACCCGGCCGCGTTAAACGTCAATCTGCCGACCAGACTCGGTTCCTGGCCCTCACACTGGTGCGTGAAGGAAACATCAATGGCAGCAACATCTTGGTTTGCAGTGATATTGACGGAATGGATGACAAACGACCCGGAAACTTGATTACATCCTCGACCATCCATAAACAAGTCCAAGCCAGGGTGACCGACGCTAGCAAATGATGCCCGTTCCGCGTTCAGGTATTGCCCGGCGGAAAGATTGCGCGCGAGTCCATCGGTGCCGATATCAAAGCCAAAAAATCGGCCCGCCCCGTAGTCGGCAAACAGGCGAAAGAAGTCCGGGCCAGCCGGTAAGGTTCGATCCCACACAGTAGGAAAGACATTCGCCGCAGGGCTCACGTAGAGCTGTGGCGGGCCACCCGAGACATAGTTGTTAGTCGCAGAGTTCGTCACGAGCCGGAACGATGGCGCCGCTTCCGCAGTGCCCCCGAACGTGACGCATGATGCAACGAACAAACACAGCGTTGTAGCCCGGAGAAGCGAAGCGCGTCCGGGGCTAACGGTGGCAAAGCGGTTCGTATCCATTTGCCTTGACGCGCTGCGCTTCTCAAGGCTACGGATGACACGCGTTTTCATCGCTTCGCTGGCGGACGCTACGCCTTCTTCGCCGCAAACAACGCATCGAGGTGGTTCTCGAACGCGTGATAGTTGATGCGATCGTAGAGTTCCATGCGGGTTTGCATGGTGTCGAGCACGTTTTTCTGATGGCCGTCGCGGCGGATGGCTTGATAGACGTTTTCGGCAGCCTTGTTGGCGGCGCGGAACGCGGAGAGGGGGTAGAGCACGATGCCGCAGCCGGCGCTCTTCAGTTCTTCCACCGTGAACAGAGGCGTCTGGCCGAATTCGGTGATGTTGGCGAGCACGGGCACCTTCACTGCGTCGACGAACTTCCGATACGTCGGCAGGTCGTACGCGGCTTCCGCGAAGATCGCGTCGGCTCCGGCCTCGACGCATTTGATCGCGCGCTCGATGGCGGCGTCCACGCCGAAGGCCTGGATGGCGTCGGTGCGGGCGATCAGGAAGAAGTCCGGATCAACCTTGGCGTCGGCAGCGGCCTTCACGCGGTCGGCCATTTCTTCGGTGGAAACGATCTCCTTGCCTGGGCGATGTCCGCAGCGCTTGGCGCCGACCTGATCCTCGATGTGGCAGGCGGCCGCGCCGAACTTGATCAGCGATTTCACCGTGCGGGCGATGTTGAAGGCGCTCGGGCCGAAGCCGGTGTCGATGTCGACCATCAGCGGCAGGTCGCAGACATCGGTGATCCGGCGCACGTCGGTGAGCACGTCGTCGAGGTTGTTGATGCCCAAGTCCGGCAGGCCCAGCGAGCCGGCCGCGACGCCGCCGCCCGAGAGGTAGATCGCCTTGAAACCGGCGCGCTTGGCGAGCAGGGCATGATTGGCGTTGATGGCGCCGATAACTTGCAGGGGGGATTCGGCTTTGAGTGCCGCACGGAAGGCGGCGCCGGGAGAGGGCAGGGACATCAGCTTTTCCTTCAACGCCCCATTGCGTCGGGGCTCAGCGCGGAATTACCCGCTTATCGACTTTTGCAGTTTTTACGTTCCAAGCCCTTGTTGAATAAGGCTTGCACGAAAAAGCTGAAACACCGAGTCGTCAGAACACCAAGTGGCGTGTGCAGGAGCGGCTTGCCGCGACAGATCGCGCATGGCCGTCTGGTCGCGGCAAGCCGCTCCTACAGTCAAAAGTCCGTTTTGCAAGCCCACGAAACCGTCGTGCGCACCGCGCGCGACCGTGGGCTTGCAGAACGGCGCTGTCGCCAGGTGGCAGACAGCGCGGAGCGGATTGACGACGGCAGGTGGCCATTCCTTGCGTCCTAGCGCCCACCGGGCGCGTCGTCTTCTCGTCCTAGTAGGCGGCGCACCGCGCCGCCACGTCGTCCTGCTCGGCTAGCCGAGCAAATGCGCGATGGCGTCGCGCTCGTCGGTCAGTTCCTTCAGCGTCTTGTCCATGCGG
>ENA-UOYA01002516-UOYA01002516.1-activated-sludge-metagenome-genome-assembly--contig:-NODE-2516-length-17656-cov-4.932617_pt1 | contig 17656 bp, 14 predicted proteins | sample MGYA00238163_ERZ764804 | MGnify/ENA primary metagenome ERZ764804 (study PRJEB28919, sample SAMN05720223) | activated sludge metagenome | isolation source: Anaerobic digester | place: Hong Kong... | reverse complement strand
GGCGAGTTTTTTGACGACTTCCACTTTTCCGCTTTTGTAAACCTTGAGGAGCTCTAAGAACGCTGGTCCCGGGACTCCTGCTATACCTACCATATCCATTGACTTCTCGGTGTCTGTTATGTACTTGATGTGTTTCTGGTACATCCTATCGGGGTTTTGATAATAAGGGCCGGGTACTTGTTGTGTCATGGGCTTGGGTTCTAGAACCCCGGATAACATAAACCTGTACCAGTCTTTAGTATCTTTATAGAATTCGCTTGCGGCTTCTGCTATGTATCTTCCGATGTATTGTTTGGCTCTTCGGGCTACCTGCCAGTAGGGTTCATCTTTTCTAAAGACCATTCCCCTCTCGCCTTTCCTGCGGTTAGCTTTTAACCCTAGCTCCTTTCTTCTGCGAATTATTGTCGGACGGGATACGTTTAGTGCTTCAGCGATGTCACCATCGGGATAACCTTGAGAGTGAAGCTCGATGAGCTTCTCGGTGTCAATCTCGATTGTCGGCCTGGCTATATCAATCCCCTCCCACTACGTGCGTACTCTTAACTCATGCGCCTGTATTTGTGTATACTTTAACACATAAATTTGCGCTTTTCAACATAAAAAACGTAAGTAGCGGACAGATCGCTCTTTCTTTTTTTCACAAAAAAACCACCTAGTTTAACTAGGTGGTTCTATCGCTATCGGGTAGCTTGGTTTTATCGAGGTTTACACACTCCGCATGGCTCATAACCGGCAGCCTGGGCGGCATTAATATCCTTAAACCAAACCTTGTTTTCCGGGGCTATGCTTTCTGCATACCGGCAGGTCGGAAGATGGTATTTATTTGAGTTACTGCTTCCAACATACTTACCGGTATCCGGTACTGAAGGTGTGATTTCTTCCTGAGAAGGTTCCGGAAGGTTCTTTGCGGTCTTAACGGTATAGGACTGACCATCAGTAGTGATTACGATGTTGCCGTTTAGATCCGTCCTATAGATCTTCGCACCAGCACTCTTCAGTTTTGTTAAGGTCTCTTGGTGTGGGTGGCCGTATGTATTGCCAGCTCCAACACAAATAACAGCTACCTCGGGTTTTACTTTTGACAGGAAGGCTGTACCAGTGGAAGATGTGCTTCCATGGTGACCAACCTTGAGAATTTCTGATGCCAGTTCCCCTGTTAATATGTTTTCAACAGGCGTCTCAGCATCACCGGTGAAGAGAAATTCAATATCACCTGTGTCCAACCGACATACAACGGAATAGTCGTTGGCATCATCCCAGGTTTCCGCTCCGGTTAGGACCTGAAGTAATACACTGCCATAATTAAACGTCTGGCGACTATCCGCCTGGTACACGCAGTCTTCGGCAGCGACTTTACTCTGGTATTGTTTAGAGATCGCAGTGTCGGAATAATAGCCGCTATCAAGAACTTTCTCTACCACAAAGGCATCCAGGACATCAGGAATACCGCCGATGTGATCTTCGTGGGGATGTGTGGCAATTAAAAGTTCAATGTCATCAACATCCTGGGCCCGGAGATAACTGACAATAGATGGGCCGTCCGACCTGTTTCCGGCATCAATAAGGATATCGTTATTATTGGGCAGTTCTATATAGATGCTGTCAGCTTGACCAACATCAATGAAGTGGACTTTTACCGGACTTTGAATAACTGGCCAGGTTGAAATCGTTATCATTTGTGTAGTCGGGTCCCAACCGACAGTGCCACCGAAAGCCTCGCCGACAAATCTCAAAGGAGCCAGGGTACGGCCGTTTACTATTTTGGCAGGGACATCAAGAGTTTTAATCCGGCCGTTAATCGTAGGGGTTAAAGAACCAATTCTTAGATTGACAGTGGTTCCGTCTTTTGTGGCCGTTGCTGTTTGGGTAGACTGGTTCCAATCTACATTAGCCCCCATTGCCTCAAAAATGGCTCTTAACGGAACTAAGGTTCGTCCGTTCTCGATTGTTGGCTGAACGTCAAAAGATAGCTGCTTGCCGTCAAGATAGACTGTTGGTGCGGCGAAGACAGGAGTTGCAAACGCCATGCAGATTAAAAATACCAGACAAATGAGTAGTCCACGTCGTTTCATCGAGTGAGACCTCCTTTGTTTATAATTCTGCGCGTTTAGATCGTTAGTAGCCATCTCAATCGTCTTCCTGAGCGGCAACCATCCAAACCCTCTTTAACGGCAATTCCGCTTTGATATCATCGTCAAGTCGATCGTAGTTCGCAAATAACGCCTCCAGTATTTCCTTCTGAGACCAAAGACGAACACGAAAGAAACTAGGAGCCAATTCTTTATGAACGTTGCTTTTGAAACCACTCCATGATACAAATAGCCCTTCCTGAGCACCAAATTTGGTTACTGCGCCGAGTAATTTATCTACCGCTGGTCTATCAACGGGCATGTCACCAGATTTTACTTCAACACATAATCGGGGGGAACCAAACCCTAATGGACCGGCACCAGCCAGGATGTCTGCTCCACCATCCGCTCCTTCGGGACTTATATAAGTCGTATACCCTTGCGCCTTGAGAATCGCCTCTATCAGACGTGTCAAAGCGTGCCCTTTAAATCTGGCAGAAATGAGTTGCGCAATTTGATCATTTGCTAAGGCTTCAAGATCGCTTTTTCCCTCATCGTTGTCCTCGCCTTTTAATTTTGTAAAGTCTTTTATTGATTCCGCTTTCCACCCGTTAGCACGCATCGCGGCGATCCTTTCTTCCGCATTATTGCGTTGCACACGACAGATAGTCATAAATGCTCCAAAGGAGTAAAGCAAATCTTGTCCAAAATTAGAACGTGGAATAGCTTCGCCTATCCACTTAACCGAGCGCCAGTGATAATATGGATCAGGCCCATCCGCATTAAATTGATATTCCCCATCTATTTCACCTATTTGTATAGCGGGTTGCGATTTTAGAGGTACAATTACTATGTCTCCCAGCTTCATTTCATGTGCAAATGGCCAAACTTGGCTAACCCAGTTCTGTATCGTTTTGGGTTTTGTGTCTGGATATCGTTTATTCATCGCTATAGTAAGGTCGTTTCGGTGATTCAGATCTGAAAGGTTAACGTCTAAACCATCCCAGGTTACATAAACACGTCTTTCTTTAATAAACTTTTCTTCATACTCACCGTGTGAACCAGCTCGAACTACCCAGATTGCCACTTACAAAACCTCCTCCTAGGAAGACAGATTAGCAACCTCCGAATAAACCTTAAGATATATCTATGTTATTTTTAAATATTTGCCCCACCTGAATGGTACTTTCGAAGTCGTAATTGTAATGACTTTTCACCACCTTCCATGTTAATAATGATCTGCGTTTGGGTCTTTAAATCATCTATTGATCCAGTATGTTTTATCCATCCATGTTCGTTATCGGATTCCATAACAAATACTTGCTCAGAATCTCCTGCAACAGGAATGTTTGGATTGTGAGTCACTAGAATTACTTGTCTGATGCCCTTTAATAATCTCAGGTCTTGAATCAAATGTTCATAAATAAAAGTATTGTCCAACTGATCCTCTGGTTGATCTATTATCAATACAGTTCTATTGCCTACAAAAGTTTTTCCTTCCATTATCAATGTCAGCAACGCTACGGCTTTTTGTCCCCCAGAAAGTGAAAATAAGTTTACGTATTTTGGCTCGCCCTGCTTTTGTGAATATTGTTTATGTTTTACATTGACCTCCATGGTAAAACTACATTGCTTCGTAATCTGAATAAAATCATCGTTACGATATCGAATTATAGAATCGTATAGTTGATTTAGAACATCGTTTAACTTAAATAATGGACCTTCAACATCACCAAATGATTTTGGTTCAACTTCTTTTAAATCTGCAAGTTGAACAATATTTTGAAAGTCTTTTCTATAAAGCATAAGTACAAACAACCGAGGTTCGATTTTACTACAGATATCATAAACATACTCAAAACATGTGTTTTTTAGCTTTTTGTTTTTTACGGTTGCATCAATTGTTGCGATAAGATCCTTTCGATAGCGATCATTAAAAAGCTCTTCTTTTACAGATATTCTGATTCTGTTTATGAGTTCAGTATTTATTTCATCTGCGATTTTTTTGTATAAAGCAAGAATTTTCGAATCCACAGCAGCAAATTCTTTATTCAGAGATTCTAACTTTGTATAAAATCTTTCATTTCTATTCGTTCTGGCTAACAGATAAAGTCTTCTTTCAAGCTTTGCTTTCTCCGTTAATAAACGTGAAAATTCAATTCCGAAAGGTGAAGTCACTATCATTTTATGGAAAAACTCATTTAGGCCTTCATTATCTCGTGATGCTTCAATTATCTCTGCTTGTGCGATATTTTCTGAGAATACATTTTCAAGTATAGAATTATGTTTTGATCTATCAACAGGTTTAAAGCGATTTCCAAATAGTTGATAAATCTTGATCCAATGTTCAATGTTACAATCTAAATCCCTTATTTTATTCTCGTAACTATCCCAATAAATACTTGGGTCTGTAACAACACAGTATATACCACTTAAAACTTCGATAAATACCAGAATATAACCAAAGGTGGCTAGGAATCGTTTATCCTTCACTGTTTTTGTTTGTCTTTTTAATGTGAATACTAAACAGTTTAATGCAGTCGTTTTTCCAGCCCCTTTTCCGCCAATAATACAATTTAGGTCTTTATTAAAGCGAAATAGAACCCACTTTTGTGGTTTGTAAGGGTTAATTAAAAACCCTCCGTTTACTGCCATACCTATTACATGTGGGGGAGAGTCTTTTTTTTCATCTGGAATTTTTATTCGAAGATCAGGGTCTTCAAAAGCAAATTTCAACGAATTAAATGATGGATTATTCATTTTAATATGCATTGGCTTCGTCCCAATTCTGTCGATTCTATGTGCGTCGGAATCCTGTAAAAAGGCCAATGGTTCTTTTCTGTGATAAATATGATTATTACGTAGTTCATTTTTAACCATACTTGAGTTTTGGATATTGGAAAATCCTAAGCCCATCAGACCCGGATCTGTTAAAAGCTTTGCCTTTGATTTACCACTTAACGGAGAAAGCATATTCTTAAGTAAAGGTCCGTCATTATCTATATGTGGAATGTATGAAATGCCGCCAATTTCTTTTACACATTTAATCACATCAACTTCACTTTTGGTAGTACCCGGATTTCCTAAGCCTTCCACGTCAGTATCGAAATCCAGAGAATGTTTGAGTTTAATCCAGTCATCTTTGTATGTCTTGGGATTAAAAATTATTATAATATGATTTCCACCATAGCAAGTTAATTCGACTCCAGGAAGAACTTCGAAGCGTAAACCCTTTAGACCCATTCTCGCCAGATAATCGTCTTTGGCTTTTTGGATTTTTGAGTACCAAGCCAGGGTGTTATGATCCGTTATAACTATAAGGCTCAAATTTTGTTTAACTGATTGATGAATAATAAGTTCGGCGGTTAATGTGTCTTTTAAGTCGTCCGCTGGATTTTCACTTAATCGCTCAGCTATTGCCTGGTTTATTAAGTTTGCCTTTACCGCAAATTTGATAACTTCTGTTAAACTCGATTCCTCATAATAATTATTCTCAATTTTGAAGTCCAATTTTGACCCTGGCGTATGGATATGTAAATCTGCAAGGTAATAATCAGCCCCATAATGTTGTTTTAATAACTGGTCATATTGTTCTTTTATTAGATCAGTCTTTATCAAGTGATCACCGCCACTATAAAATCTATATGGTTAAAAATCTCTTATCCTCTGACATAATGTTCCATCTTCTATCCCCATATTCCTATTTCCTGCCCTTTTATGTGAATACTCCATAAAACAAATGGAGGGGATAACCCCTCCGAATTCGTTGTAGCCCTGCTACAAACATGATAACCGGATTATACGAGAAGGTTCACTCATCGCGCTTTCTCGGATGGTAATTCGGCTCTTATGTTAGTCTGCGCTATGCTGCGCCATGTTGCCAGCAAATCATGAGGTACCAAGCGATATAGAATCATAACCTACCTATAGGGGATGCAAAAATAAGTTGATCAGGTAGCTGTCTAGGTTGGTTTCCAAGCGGTTAAATTCAAATTCGCGAAATAATCTTGACGGTACCGTTGATAGCAATTCAGGTACTTGTTTTTGCGCTTCTTTTGCGGCCTGGTCGATATGCGGCTAATAACGGTGTTGTCACTCTTTAGATTCCAGTATAAGAGAGTTTTGCCCCCGACCTAGCTAATCCCAAGTCTAAGCCATGCAAAAAGAATTTAAGTGAATGGTTGGCAGTAACCGTGGCATGGCTAGAAGGATCGTCATCAGGCAAAATGTGGGCCAAATATGTTCTTTGACCATTAACCTCACCCAGTTATTGAACTGCATGAGGTTGAGAAATAAATTATTCGGGAGCTTACCCACTTAATCACAGCACGGTCCTTGACACTGTCCGTATTGCGATTTTCCTTGTAAAGTAAGTATACTTAATATTAGGTTAGTTTTACATATTAATATGGAACAGGAATGATAGAATGCCACGACAGTTATATAGAATACACGGTGATAACATCGTAGAATGTGAACGTGCTGTTGATTATATTTGCCGTTACATTAGGATATCTCGTTTAAGTAGGAGATTCTCTTCACTATCCTGTATGATCGTTGAAATTAACTTTAATCTCAATGGGCAAACCTATCAATGGGATTTGGAGCTGTTTCCTGGCTTCAACAAGTCAAATCGCAACCGCTGGCAAGCAAACATATTTGACTCGTTGAGGAAAAATGGTAGTTTCCTTGATGAAACCCCAGATGTCATTATTACTAAGGTTGATGGCGAATACGAAGAAATATTATGTGCTATTGAATTCTGTAATGCTCTTCAAGCTGGTAATCAAGCATGGCAGCGCAGTGGGCGAGCATTTTCAACTGGAAGAACTGGTTGTCCGTACATTAATATAGTCGACTTTGTTAGATACGAACTTAAGTCATCGTCTAGAGAGCGAAAATCTTTGCGCTTTCCAAACCCTGCCATTCCGTATAGTTACATAAATTTTTCAAGAAGAGCAGACACCTTTGTTGTGCAAACATACGTGTGTTCTGAGGAGTTCCAAAAGGAAAAAGAGGAAAGGTTACGCGAATTTGATGAATCAATATTTGCAGAACAGGAAATATCGCAATACATTGTTAAGAAAATGGCGGGGCTTCCAACTGCTGATATAGAATCTGATTTACTAAATAAAAATCTTATGATGGTAGGTTTTCTTGCTACAGGCAACTCCCGAAGTCGACATTTCGTTGCCACGGACTGGGAGACTCTTTATGAAAATCCTAATAACGATATGGTTGATTATGCAGTTTCTGAAAACAGATTTTCATTTCAGAAAAAGATATCTGTTAAAGCACAAGTAGGTAAAGTAAAGTATTTCCAGGAAATTGTGCGTCATAATAGCGTAGGGCTGGCATCATATGACTTGCCATTTGGTATAATTCCATCAGAGAAAAGAGCACACTTTGCTTCACAACTATCACGTATATATCCTTTTATAAGTAAGATAGATATTACAAAGATTCAAAGTGCCGGTAACGACTTAATTATTTGTCTTGTTAAAGGCTTTAAGCCACGAGGTGATGATAACCGACCAGATCGTGGAGTATTGCCATTTGTTTCAATGCTTACTACGGAAAACAATGAAATACTGACATTTATCTATGGGCCAATTATAGGAAGTAATTATGGGTTATTAATAAATGATAAAGAAACACTTGCTGATAACAATGGGTTATGGAAAGCTTTTCTTGGGCTCAGTAATTATATTTTGCTAGATTCTCCGATTCTCAGAGGCGAAATTACCCATGCAAATGTCTTCATAAATAATAATGACTTAAAAGAAAAACTTTTAGCTCGCCCCGAACGTACTTCCTTTCGTAGAAGTGTCATCTCTTCGGTGCCGAATAGCTATCATGAAGACGATATTGATACGGTTATTCATTATCTCTTTAAATATGTAATCACTGATTGCTTTGAAGGTATGTGCAACCCGCCGGGGGGAGATTGGAGTGGTTTGTCAATCATACTTGACGAAAAGGAATATAGATGGTTGTCTCTACCCCGTGTTAGCGGGGATATTGAAGGAAAACGTCCTGACCATATTATTGAGATATTTAATTTACATGATAAACCAATTCTGCTTTCAATCGAATCAAAGGATAGAAGAGAGATTCTTGAACCTCAAGTGGGGGTTCAGTTAAAAACATATATTAAGAGTCTAATGGCTTTTGTTCCAAGCGTTGAACGAAACTTAGGAGCGTCATGGTCATTTGGTACAGAAGTCGTTCCATATTCAAACTTCTATGTAATATCTGCTGCTGCATTTATTTCAGCAGCAGAAATTCAACCAACGAGTGTATTTCAACGTACAGATTGTGACCTTGTTTTTTCTTTTGAGCCTGATCATATGAACAATCATTGGAAACTTAGATTATATTCAAATTCTGATACCGGAGAACTAATAAAAGGATATATTGAATCCGAAATTACAGCTTCTATGCAAAGCTTTGTAAAGCTCTTTGAATAAGAAACCACAAGCTTTATATTTACCAATTTAGATAGAGCGATTCGAAAACCTGCTGTGATTGTCTATCCATTACCTTTTTGAAAGTGGAATTGCCTGAACCCAATAGAATGTGCCTTTTATATAGATGCTTAGGTAAATCAACAGAATAGTCTTTATTTTCACGGTAGCCATCAAATGATAGCGCATATCGTACATCTTTTGAATTCAATTCTTCCAAATAAGATAAAAACTCTTGATAATCAATAGTGCCATAGTATCTTCCACGAGTATTAAAGTAAGGGGGATCCAAATATACGAAATCCTTGCTTGTTATATCTTGAGTTGTTTCACGATAATCACCAAATCTAAATTCAATTCCTTGCAGTGCTTTTGACCAATCATAAAGAATTATACGAAGTGTATGCGGCTTAATACCTTTCCTGGAGTGATGAAACGAATTGTTGAATTGCCCATCACGGTTAAACCTAATAAGTCCGTTTACGCAAGTTCTTGTAAGAAAAAACAAATCATAAGGAGAAAACGTTGAATTAAAGTTACTTCGTATTTCATAAAAGACTTGATAACCCTCATTTTGTAGACGATTCCATTGTGTTAAATAGTAGCTATATAAAGATTCTGGTTCTGTTTGAATTAGCTTCCATAATTCAATCAGAGGTTTGCATATGTCCCCACAAATTCCTGATTCAGGTCTAAGAGCATATGCTATATTAGCCCCTCCAACAAAAGGCTCATAATATCTATTAAACTTGGGTATGTGTCTTATAATTTCTGAAGCTTGACTTCTCTTACTACCACTCCATTTAATTACTGGCTTAATAGGTATTGTCTTTGACTTTAAATTCATATATCAATATCTCCTTTTATGTACATTATCTTCCTTAATTATGAGGTCATCAGGAGAAAGACCTAAGTAATTACATAACCTAATGAACGTAGTCGCCAATGGAGTTTCACCATTCAAGTATTGATGGATTTTGGGTTTTGAAACGCCCGATAATCTTGACAATTCCGCAATTGATTTTATGTCCATATCAATTATTCGTTTGCGGACAGCTTTTGCATCTACAATAAATCTAGATATGCCTTCACCATTTCCAATATCAACGTCCATTTGCAAACATGTCTGCTTAAAGAAAGAATTTTCTGCTGTATCAGCGAGCCTTTTTAATGATATATCGTAATATTCTTTATCAATTTCAAATCCGAGATAATTACGCCCCATACTTTTTGCAGCTACACACTCACTTCCTACACCACTAAAAGGAGCAAGACATATATCTCCCGGTTTACTTGAAAGTTGAATCATTCTCCGAATGATTTTCAAGGGTTTTTGGGTAGGGTGCTTTCCCCACTTACTTTCTCCACGTTCTTTATTGTTTGGAATATCCCAGACAGTTCTCATTTGTTTACCAGGTATTTTTAGTTGATCTTCAGCAAATGAACTATTTTTTGAGTATTCATAATTAAAGTAATATTCGCGTTTGCTATTGCCCGTATGACACCATAATATTGTTTCATGACTAGCCGTTAATCTTCGTCCTGAAAGATTAGGAAAAGCATTTCTCTTGTACCAAATGACTTCATTTATTATTTCGATGCCTAATTTTTGACAAACAACATTAATCATACCTATATTATGATAAGTTCCAAATATCCACATTGATCCCGTAGGTTTTAAAACACGTTTGGCTTGAGTTAGCCACGACTCAGTGAAGGCCCAGTATTCTTCAAATGATAAGCTGTCCCAATTTTCCATTACTTTATTCCAATTACCGCCCATACCTTGAAGTTTGACACTATTATCCCATTTCCATTCCCCACCTTTAGACAGATTATAGGGGGGATCTGCTACAATAATATCAACGGAATTATCAGGTAATAGTTTCATTCCAGATATGCAATCTCTATGTAATATCCTGTTTATCTCAAAGCTTTCCAAAATTCATCCTCCTATATCGTTACTATTAAAATATTATAATACCAATTTTCGAATATCTGTAAATATATTTTTGCGATAAGGCAATTTATTTTGCATTTGCCAACAAAAAATGAGCTGCTGTGCCAATGAATATTGGGCGACTTGCGATCGTTAATTCCAATCTGATTGATCATCGAAAGCGATCCACTAATGATCATGTTAAACTGATCCACCTTGATCATGTAGATCCGGTTTCTTTAGGCCCTGTTCCTTGACAATTGGGATATCACGCTTGCCTTGGCGAAGCTTCTCCTTCAACCGGTAGGACTCACCGTTCATGTACAGGATGTATGAGCGATGGGTAAGCCTGTCCACTTGAGCGGAAGTCAGCATGGCATCAGGAAAAAATTCACCCCACCGGGAAAATTCCAGATTGGTTGTGATGATCACGCTCCCCCTCTCGTTGCGAACCGATAGTTGGTGAAAAAGCAGTTCAGCCTGTGGCTTAGTGAACGTCAGGTAGGAGAGTTCGTCCAGGATCAGCAGGTCGATCTTCTCCAGCGCCTGTTCGAGACGGCTCAATCTGTGGTTGGCCTGGGCCTCTGACAGATCGTTCGCCAGGTCGGCCGCCGTGTAGAAGCGGACCCGGTACTTCTGCTTGCACAGTCTCACTCCCAGGCCGATAGCCAGGTGAGTCTTGCCGGTGCCGGGGTTGCCGATCATGATGATACTCTCATGCCGTTCTTTTTGCGTGCGTAAAGGGTCAACATTTCGTTTTGGACACAGTAAACCTTGCTATTAATCCAATGCTTTAAACATCGTTTGAGTATGGTCACGCTGATAATCGGACCGGTTTATGTATCAATTTATCAAGCTCTTTCCGTAACCAATCAGCTGCCTCGTTACCCGTAGTTAACACTTCCTCAACCAATAGAAGAGCTTTCTCTGCCTTCTCCCAGGTTTGATCCTCTTTGGCAACAGGGCTTGCGGATCCGTTGATTTCTTCCTGCATCCTGCGGGTAGACCACTGATTGTCCATTGCAGCAGCAAGCCACTTCCGCGGCTCGCTGGTATGTGCCGCGATCTGATGATGCCTGAACGACAAATACGGTATCCGGTCTTCTTCCCTGGGGAAAGCATTGAAAACCCTGGTCATTTTTCTGACCTGGGAAGCCGAACAGCCTACTGCTGAAGCGATTTGTCTGGGTTTTAGCCCCATGCTGTCGTGCATGACCGTTATAACTGCCGCCCTGTCCCACATGGAGTTTTCGCCTTTTTCAAGGCAGAACAGGTAAAGCTCCAAGACTTCTTCAAAAGTCTTACCGGCGACGGGGTTAGGGACATGAATTTCATGGGGCAGCTTGCCGTCCAGGGACCAACCGTTCTTTTCATAAATTTCTTCGATAGTAACTCCTTCTCGCAGGGCAACGATCTCAATCAGGGTTCTCCGTGGTATTTTATACTGCTGGGCCTTATCGTGACAGGCTGCGCAAAGCTGAACCAAGTTTTCCTTTATGTCTTTTCCCCCGGCTCCTCTGGTTTTGATGTGATGCGGCCAGCCATGAGCCGGAGAGCCACAGAGCTCGCAGTAGGGTTTGCGAACAGAATTGATAACTGACATATCGTATTTGGCCAAGACAAACACCCCCTAAAAATTTGGGACGCGCGTCTCATTTTTGAGCGTTCCGGGCAACAAAAAACCCGATTTCTCCGAGAGTCATCGGGTTTTGAACATCTTTTTAAACTTATATGCAAATAGACATCGCGTTTAGATTAAGCTATATTAAAGACACACAGTTTAGGTATCCGTTACTATGTTATCATATTTTTCTAATACTTTCAACATGGTGTTGACACCTTCAAAAAGGATGGTTTCGCATGCAAAACAAAGAATGGAACAAAGAACTGTTTCCGGCCATACTGAAGCAGGCTCTTTACGAAAGAGGCATGACCCAACGGGGACTTGCCCGGATCATTGATGTATCTCCTAATTCAATCCACTCTTACCTTATAGGGAGAAACCTCCCGACCCTTGAAGTGTTCGCGAAAATGGCAATAGCACTGAATTATTCTACCGACTACCTCCTGGGCTTCACCGGCCCTAAAAACCTGAGCGGCGAAGACGACAATTTAAAAGAAGAAATTCTTATCATGAGAAGTTCCTATACCGCCATGACCGATAAACAGAAAAAGGCATTTTTAGAGTTCGTCAAGTCGATATCTAAGGAGTAGGTCTTCTACCATCCATTGGTATTCTTAATAGCAACCGGTACTCCTGGTTGCTTTTTTGTTTGCCCATGGATATACATGGCTACTTTTGTCGTTTTGTAGGGACTTTCTTCCATATAGGAGAAATCTATAGTATTATCATAATACAAACATATGTTCGGGGGTGTTTTAATGCTTGTTCGCCATGATTTTGCACGAATCAAAGCAAGGATGCTGCTAAAAGGCTTTAAGCCGCCGTTGGACTTAGAAAAAATTGCTGACCGGTTGGGGATCAAGTATCATTATCACTGCCTTACCGGTGTGAACTGTTCTTTTTCCATAAAGCACGGCAACCGGTATATAATCGGCATTTCCATTTCCGGTAATCAAGAAGAAGATCGTCGGGCCTTTGCCCGGCAGTTGGGACATATTGTTTTAGGCCATTTTGAGTTATATAACATGGATCTCTTGGAAGAAGAACGGCTGAGCGACCATGATCGCGAGATTCTCATACAAGAGGCGGATGTCTTTGTCGAGGAGCTGCTGGCCCCTACTCAACGCTTCCTGGAGGTCACTAAAAAAAGCACTGGTGAAGATAGTTAGGTTTATCGGACCGCCCTAACTGCTTCATGTTATAGTTCATATTGAGCTTTTGCATAATCTTACCCCACCAATGATAAGCCCATAGATACGGCCCTCTTTCTTTTCTCTTGTTTGTAAAGAGGGGGCCGTGTTTTTGTTGAGTACAAAGCTTTCTTAACAATTCCCCTAGTTCTGACCTGGGATCAATAAAGAATATATCCCTACCGGCTTCGATGTACGAATCTCCAATATCCTCAATGTTCAGGGCAAGGGCCTGGTGAATAGTCATTTTGGTCTCCGCAATCAGCCGGAACAGCACCCTTGGAATTAACGGCAGCATATCTATTTCCTTCATTATGGCTTTGTAATCATCTTCCGGTATCGGCTGTGGGCCTGTGCTGGGTTTTGGTTTTACGGAACCCAAGCTTTCCGCCGGGTTATGAGTTATTCTTCCGGTGTTATACAGCCATTTAAAGAATTTTTTGATTGCTGACTGGCGGGACGCGACTGTTTTAATGCTTCTGCTGCGCGACAGTATTTTCATAAGGTCCACGGTGGTTATGTTTAGATAATCAAGATTCTTAAGCGACTGAAGAGCGTGTTCGTAAGCCTTAACGGTGTTCTCGGAGTAATTGTTGCGTTCTAAATCTGCTAAGAATAAATCAACAGCGTTCATCCTAAAAATCTCCTTTCTTCCAGTGTCCTGTTTGCGGATTACTTACTCCTGCCTTGTGGCAGGGAACTTAACCTTTCATGATAAGATCTGGATAAGGTGTACTGATGACGAGAGCTGGGTTAGAACAATCTATCCTACAGACCCGGGAGAGCATACTCCGAATCAAAGAGGAGATAGATCGGGCTTGTGAGCGGATGGATATACGGTCGTCTGCGCCGCAGACTTAAAGAACTGCAATATCTTCAGATATAGCAGATGGAGAAACGGGAAAGGCTGTCTGATTAGCTACAAGTCGTGGCTAACTTTGGTTTTCTGCAAGGAACGGACCAGCAGTACACCAGTCGCTATACTGATCATCATATGTGCGCCAGGATAATTATGAGGATTTATAAAAGGAATTATATGGCCAACGGGATCAACCGATGGGTCGTAAAAGAATCCGGCAGCCCATGGCCAAAGCGTTAGAAACAATAAAGCGATTGTGAGTATAATCAGCCAGTTGAGTGCTGGTCTGTTTATAAATACTCTGGCCAGATTTTTGTATTCCAGCATCAACCCCCAGAGTAGTCCGGCTAAAGCGGATTTGCCCATTAGGAGAAACAGCCTTGGACTTATCCCTTGTATATGCCTCATGTCCCATTGAACATCCATAACGAAACGTATAAGACCCAAACCTAAAAACAGTGATGCGCAAACACCTGCGATCTTATTCGTCCTATTGTCATATGATGAATTTAATAAATTCAAAACTGACTCCTCCTTCATCAAGAATGATAAAAACTAACATAGGGGGAAGCCGTTTTCGATCAATGCCATATTTTGTGTAAAATTCCTCTGGTCATGGCAGCGACCATTGGAACTAGAGATAACAGATATTAGAACTTCGGCTGACATAAACGGTGTTCGTGGTATTCGGTCATATCTAAATACCTTCTGCCGCCCCAATTGTTATCCATCGTTTGGAACTCGAACAATCAATTCTCAATACCTTGGACGCAATAACTAAAATCAGAGAAAAGATAAGCGGAGCTAATCCCAGGAAACGCAGCTTCTGCAACGTAAGCTGAAAGAACTATAATGCCTACAGAGGCACTCGAAAAGTTATCCAATTAGAGAATCACACAGTATATAAGGCTTATGCTGTTTTGACATTAATAGATTTCAAATCAAACATCGTAATCAGCGTCTTCAGCTTTCGTTGGATGTTCTCCAACATGTTTCAAATAAAAAGTTCAGAGCCTCTTCATTAAAGCCCTTAAACCAAGCGTCCGTTCGAGCCCAGTCAACGAAACCATAATGATTCCGAAATATCTTCTGTTCTTCCTCCGTAGGTTTGTAATCAATAATTTTTATGTTTGTTTTGGGATAACGTTCGGGATCAGGATTGTAATTTTGGTATTCGTCTACAATTCTGTAAATAACCTGTTGAAGATACCTATCGTGTTCCGGTAGAGAAAACCCGATTATCGCCATTCCTGGATTTAGAATTCCTACTTTATAAAGCCCATGCCATAAACGCTCAACCCAACTTGTATAGACGATTTTAATATGTGAGGGGGCAAGCATTACTGGCGATGTATGTGTTAATTTTTTTCGCATTATATAATCGTGAATATCACGAACTCTATACAATTTTTTCATGTCATTGTCATCGCATTGGGGAAAAAGTGGTTCAGGGTGAATATGTGGATTATTAAACACCGGGTGAAAAGTACCAGAAGCCAATTCGAATGTTTTGTATCTACTAATATCAAACCAATCCATGGAACCATGTAGTTTCATTATTATCACATCTTGTTCCGGCGCTTTTGGCGGCCAATACCAAAATCGATAAGACTTACCTATTTTGTCTAAACTCTCTTCTACTAAAGTGTCATAATTAAAGGTAATAACGTAATCTCCAGGATCTAATTTCTTGGCAAATTCTTTATATAATTTCCACTGTGTCTCGGTCATTACTTGCATATAATTATGTAGGCAACATGCTATACAATTGCGTATAATGAGTTGAGTTTTATTACCTTCCGAGCTCCAAGTGTCGCTACCCCGCAATCCAAGAAAATGTTCGATATCAAGATAGGTTACAAAATCCTCTAAATCAACATTATCAGGCCTAATATCTTGTTTATGTACATTTCTTTTAAACTCGAGATACAGATCCAAATCACGCTTAAAAATACCATAGTAGCCTTTTGGGTCTAATTTCAATAATCGAATAATTTCCTTCATTAATTCGTTCCCTAAAGGAAATCCAGCATATCTCGAAAATCCTGCTCCTAGGATAAATATTCTGTACAAACCTATCCCCCCTCGATTATCCTCACTGATCTCATTTGTGAAAAACGATCTGCTATCAGATCATAAATCGATTTAGTTTACATTTAAACAATAATTGAGATGGATTGGGTTCGACCAGTTACAATTTTGAATTCCAATAATCAACAAACGCTCGATAGCCCCGTACATCGGCAAAATACGGTAAAAGCTGCTCTCCTTTAAGCTTATAGGACTCTACAAAGTCAATGCCCTCCCGATATGCTCGCTCCATCCGGTGGTTGCCGTCTATGATTTCAAATACCCCGGGTCTTATTTCTGCCTGGATTACGGGTTTTGAAATATCGACTATCTGTAAATGCTCTTCGTTCACGGAGCCATGGAAATGCGACTTAAACCATTCCTGAACATTAACATTCTCTTTCTCAGCTTGTATTTTCCCAGAATCAATATGTTCTATTATGCAGGTTATGTTAAAGTTAAAAACGCCATTATGATATATTTCATCACCTTCAAATGTCGGTACTGGCATGTAATTTTTATCAAATTTTAATTTCCTACCTTTTTCCATCGCCAAACCACCTCTTAATCTACCGGTCGTACTACTACAGGACCTTCTGTTTCGTCTTCTTTAAACCCAACCGGAATTGGCGAAAGCCATTTTAGGATCAAAGTCCTTTTATCTGGATCGTTTCGTGGCCCCTTCCAAAAATGATGCCAATGTGCTCGTCTAAAATGAGGACGCGGAGAAGCATGCGTACCACCTGTATCATCAATCGTTCTTCTATCTTCCGACTTTGCACCCCTTATTGCTGATCCGATCCGTATTCCAACATCCCAGATACGTGGTTCAGATGCGGTTTGAACTTTACCTTTGCGCAATTTGCGGGTCGGATGAGAAGGCCGTTTGGAACCAAAATCGGCATTAACGCTGCACAGATACAGGACCAGATTTACAAAGGGCCGAACATTGTCCGCGATACTTTGTACTGCCTCCTGCGATTCCTTATCGTATTCCACCGGGTCTTTCTCCAATCCCCTCAATCGTGCACTTTCTTTGAAGCACTCAACGATTCCCTGTTCAAGTGTCCATTTACCTAGATGGATTGGAACTGGTATACAGTGCATGCTTTCTTTGACCAGCACAATTCGCAACTCTGGCCTAGAAGTGTTGACATCATATTCTAGATTAGCAAAACACCCAATTACCGGTTGTTTTAGATAAGTGAATCCCGGAGTCTCGATAAACAAACACCACTCGGGGAGGGAAAAAAACACCTCGGAAGGGATGTTGCCTTCCATTGGCATTGCCGTTATCTCCTCAAGTAGAGTTTCATCAAACCGATAGATACTTTTGGTTATTCGCCATGCTGAAAGGGCTGCCATTGCGCCGGGGGGATAATCAATGCTTAGTTGTACAGCACTCTGATCAGTCTTTTGAGCGTGCTCGGAAATAACA
>ENA-UOYA01002514-UOYA01002514.1-activated-sludge-metagenome-genome-assembly--contig:-NODE-2514-length-17668-cov-5.838415_pt1 | contig 17668 bp, 16 predicted proteins | sample MGYA00238163_ERZ764804 | MGnify/ENA primary metagenome ERZ764804 (study PRJEB28919, sample SAMN05720223) | activated sludge metagenome | isolation source: Anaerobic digester | place: Hong Kong... | reverse complement strand
CCACCGCCAACCGAAACAATACAATCTGGCTTATAGTGGAGGATATATGTCTCGAGGCGATATACATCCTCCCGGGGTGCATTTGGAGCTGCATCTGGAGCAATTCTGTCGCCAGCCAGCTGTACTCCCGCAGTTTTGAGAGAAGCAGCAACAGCGTCGGCAACTGGTTTCAGGTACGTTGTATTGCACACAAGCATCGCATTTGTGCCAAAATCTCTGGCCATAGGTCCCACTTTCCCCAGAACACCGCGACCAAATACATACGAATCCCCTTTCCACTCTCTAAGAAGATTCTTGGATCTTTCGATTAGATTATTCATGATAACTCCTCTAAGATATTAATCTTAAAATTAAATCATGATGATATATTGCTACTAAGCAAAGACAAGATTATCTACTCTCACAGAGGGTCTTCTCTCGCATAGACTGGATGAAACTGTCCAGCTTCTTAACCATCCATAAGGCTCGTCTTGAATTCTTCCTCTCTCATAAGCATTTACCAGACAATCTTCGACATCTTTTGCGCAGTCGCAATAATAGACTTCCCCCTGTACCTTTGACATACTTCATAGACTCATGTTGCGCCATAAGCCGCTCCGAAACACTCAACCTGCTCCGCCTTATACCTAGCACCAACTGCACAAACGCTGTCCTCAGCTCTTCTGGCCCTCGCTTGCTTTGTAAGGACGCTCTCGCATCTTTCCATCCCTAGCAATACCAAAAATTCATGGATTTGGTTCTTGACGCTTACACGCGGTCGCACCAACATGCTCAGTACTTTTAATAGCCTCCGGAGTTGCCCACTCTTCTACGAATAAAGCTTCGACTCAGGCACCATATCTTTCGATATAAATTCGGCAATTGTACACGCATCATCCTTGTCCGTCTTCTTCACTGACTGCGTGATCGCCTTGAATCTCACTGTGTTGATCACTACAACCGCATAATCCTTGCTCTCAAGCCGATTCTTGAAATACCTCGTATTCCCTGTCGACTCAACAGCTACTCGAACATCGGCTCTCTTATTTCGCCACTCCCCAAGAGCCTTCAGAAACCCAAAGTAGCATTCTTCATCTGTATCATACTGACTACATTAAGTTTACATATTAGAAGCACGAATAATTCAGAGTCACATTCGAGGAAACAAGCCGGGAACTCAACCGGAAAACAGGACAGATGTGTTTACTTAGGCGCTTTCGTCCATGCGTTGATAGTATTCCTTATACACACTCCGAACCATGTCCAAATGCTTTTTCATGGCTTCTACAGCGTTATCCCTCGAATGTTGTAATATACCATCGTAAATCGCTTTATGTTCTAGAAATAGCTGCATGGAACCCTCTGCTTGTTTCAGTACTAGGGCTCGGGCATCTTTGATCGAAATTTCCATCAGAGTATTCACCAATTCGGAAGCCTTGATGAGCATATCATTCCCTGTATGGTGTATGATGGCTTGATGAAATTGGATATCCGACTTCACTCCCAAGGCGTTATCGCCTTTTTCAATCGAAAGCTCCATCATTTTGAGGGCTTCCTCTAGATTATCAATAAGCCCTTCTATAGAATCCTTCACTGCCAGTTCCACTGCTTTAACTTCTATCAGCTCTCGTATCTCGAGCAATTCTAAACCGAATCTTGGTCGCCTACAAAACAGTGGAGCAAACAGATTTAAAAACGGTTCGATGTTAAATTCTGTGAGATATGCTCCGCCACCAGCCCGGATGGTAATGAGGCCTACTACCTGCATGACCCGTAATGCTTCCCTGATGGAAGGTCGGCTGACTTGGAATCGTTCGCATAATTCTCGTTCAGATGGAAGTTTATCTCCAATTTTCAATTCCTCGTTGATTATCAATTCGACAAAGCTCCCAATAATCTCCTGGTATATTTTCCGGGTCTGGACAGGCTTTATGTTCATTGTTTTCCTCTCTTATGAAGCTTCATTCTTACTTGAAAGCACTACATGTTCTGGAAACAAAGACAAGAGAATACCGTGAATTCAGCTCCTCATACTCCCGAGGGGCAACAAGCCCCAATGTAGAATACTTTCTCATGCTGTTGTAGTACAGCTTTATATGGTTGACCAGTACCTGACGTGCCTGGTCCTTTGTCTTTAATCCTGCGCTATTCACCAGCTCGCGTTTAAGCGTCTTGTAGAAAGATTCTATAGGCACATTGTCATACGGGTTGGCTTTCCTTCTGTGAGATGGAACAGCTCCCTTGCTTTCTAGGACAACGAGAAAGTTTCCGCCTATGAACTGAGGACCTTGGTCCCTGTGGACTACTAGTCCTGCCCTTGGATTTTCTTTTCCACAACCATGCAAGAACGAATCAATTGCAAACCGTTCCATCATCATAGATGCTATATACCAAACGACAATCTTGCGCATATGCATATCCAGAAATGTGGTAAGATACGGATAGCCTTCTTGTGTAGGAATATACCTAATGTTTCCTACCCATATCTTATTTCGCTTCGCTGCCACGAAAGTCTGCTTCAGCATGTCTGGCCATGCTTTTTTGTTGGCATACTTGTTGTTATAGTTTTTGTAGACCCTACTAGAGCCTTTGGCATGCAAGCCCATATAATTCATGAGCTTTGTTAATCGCTTCCGGTTGACCTTGGTTCCTTCTTCCTGCAGAGACCGTATAATTCGTTTTGCACCATATCGCCCTCCATGCTGCTCGAATACCTCACGTATTTTCTTTGATAAAAACTCATTTGCGATCTTATGGTAGGACGCTTGCCGGTCATGGTATACAGAGAATCCATTGGGTAAGATTCCCAATTTTGTACAGACCTTCTTTATCGCATATCGGTGCTTTTGTTTCACTAGATACCTGCTGAATCTTAGTTGCCTTTTTCTGCAATAAGTCCTGAAATTTTCTAATAGCTTAACCTCTTCTTCAAATTCTCGATTCCATCGTTCCAGATAGTATATTTCTGCTTTGTAGTCATAGAGCTTGGTTCCATTGCCGAAAAATACGCTTTCATCATAGTGTTCGCAATTATTCACCCAACGATATAGACTATTGGCGTGCACAGAAAGCTCTCGGGCAATCTGACAGATTGGCAGCTCATCATCTAGGATTAGTTTGACGGCTGCTATCTTGAACTCCTTGTTGAACTTTCTTCTGGACATGTGCCTTCCTTTTTTCTCTTAACTTCATGTCCATTTTATAATGCCCACTCCAAAGTATATTTTACATACTAGCACTTCTAGAATTTTAAGTATAGTTTACTAGCGATAATGAGTCAACTTGTATTACCAGTTAAGCAAAGAAACACTAAGACAAGATGACAATAGGATATTTGAGTTATCTGAATTTCTATGAGCTCGGACAGTGATGAAAAATCTGCAGAGCATTTCTACTCTTGCTGGTGATATTCGCGGAAAACTTTTGAAACGTCTTTTTCAGGAAGGTCGGCGGATGAACTCGCCTGATGACAAGCTCCGGCCGCAGGACTCGATTATCGAGATTAGAAGCTTCGTCCTTGCGATAAGGCTATCCTTTATCATATATTCCCTGTCGCTGTGACCATTCTCTCCTATCGGCCCCAATCCGTCGAGCACGGGAGTTCCGGTCGCCGCAATGATACTGGCATCGGATGTGCCTGGGCGAAATTCCTCCTGAATAGGTATGCCGAGTCTTTCACCCGCCTCTCTAGCTATTCTAAAAAGCTTTTTATTTCGATCCGAAGCTGCCATGAGCGGACGATTGCTGACCTCGATCAAAGAGCTCGTGGTCCCGGGCGCGTCGAGTCGGTTCACAATCTCACTTAGCTTCATCTTCACATCCGTGATCGCTTGCTCGGAATCGAAGCGTATATCAATGGTGGCCATGGCGGCCTCGGGGATGCTATTCGGCACAGTGCCTCCTTTGATGCATCCGATATTCACGGTTACTCCCGGGAAGACGTCGTTCATCGCTTCGATGTCAACGATCTTGCGGGCAAGCGCCAGTATGGCGCTGGACTTTTCCACCTTCGGATTTGCGGCATGTCCCGCCTTGCCGCGTACATGAATTTCCAGTCCCAGCCGCCCCTTTCTGCCCGTTACCACATCTCCGTTTATCCCGCCGCCTTCAAGAACCAAAGCCAAGGCACTCTTCCGAGCTTCATCCGCGATTATTCCGCTAGACACAGGGGAACCGATTTCTTCGTCGGGGTTGAAGATGACGCGGAGAGGTATGCGGGAGAGAATACCAAAAGAATCGAGAGCCTTAAGCGTAAAAATGGCTTCTACCAGACCTCCTTTCATGTCAATCACACCCGGTCCGTATGCCTTCAATTCATCCTCCCGATACCAGTTGAAATGTGTATCTGCAGGGAAGACGGTGTCCATGTGGCCGACGAGAAGAATGGCTCCGGTCTCGCCAACCGGTCCCGAAGACAGGATAAGGAGATCCCCATAGCCTTCATTTCTTATGCGCTTAATCCGGACAGGAATCTCCCTGATAGCCTGCAGCAAGGTGTCACCGACATGATCCACTCCCGGCTTGTTGTATGTGCCACTCTGGATACATACGAGCCTACGCAGAAGGTCGAACATTTCATTACGATTTCTTTCAATGTATTCGAGTGTAGAGATTTCCATTGTTTTCGGTCTCCGGTATTTTGCGAACGAAAGATACGTCTTATTGTACATATCAATGCTCGCAGGCGTACTCCTTCTCGCCTATTTCTGTTCCTTACGCTCAAATATACTTCATATTGCTATGTCCGTGGAAGACGGTATTCATCATCGGGTCAAGAAGACACCTCGTCTCCTCGAACTGCATTTGGATCCCCTAATTCGTGATCGAGCAGGGCCACCGCCCGATCGTCGCTAAAGGCCCGATTCCACATGGAATTGTCTCTGTACATGTCCTCATCCAGCTTGGAAAAGATCACGTGTCCGAGCTGTCGATGAGTGGGTCGCAAAACGTCTGAAGCAAAGCCTCCTTAGTAGCGGGCTATGACCCGGCGCAGACTCAACTGCCCGCGAAGCGATAATCTACGAATCGGGGGACTTCCTCGACAACATATAGAATTACTCGGGGCGGAGGCTCTATTATAGATCAAGACTGACGGTGCGGCTTCGGCCAACTTTTGCCTGATGCAGTCCCAAGCCGATATCGCGGGCTGAAACGTAGTCCTGCCCGAGTTGACAGAAACGACGGGCCCAGACAGATAAAGAATTGCCTTAACTCGGCGGACAGGATATAATAATAACAGAAGATGGCTATTACCAGCGGGAAAAGACTATGATTAATGCTGATAGCGCGCTGGCCCTCCACGCTGTGGCCTACGCTTGTTCGTAGACCGTGCTTGCGGCATTCACCAACTACCTGGGTATGGACGAGAAGACCGCACACGGGCTGTCCGCATGCTTCATTGATAGAGTGGAGCGTAAAGATCTGGTCTTTAGAGCCCTAGCCAGAGGCAGGCTCAGCCTGTGGAAGGAGGAGGACCGTTATCGGATACAGGCGAAGAGGCTCTCAGACAAGGTCTGCAACACTATCATCAATAATGTGGTCGAGTACCTCGAGGGGATTCCCCCTCTGGAGATATGGTATAGACAAGAGATTCGCGCAGAGCAGGCACTTCCTTAAATCTAACGAGCATCTGGTCCAGGAAATCAATTCGGATCAGAGCAAAAACTTCCCAATGCCTCTTCAAGAGATTCCGTCGGAGAGCGAAGACAGCGTCGTCGCCTTGCCCAAGGTCGAGGATACCTGCATTTGCGACCAGCGGATTTCAGGGACGGCTTCGACAGTTTTCTTCAACATGCCGAAAACAAGGCAGTCGCGGATAAACCTAGGGGTCCAAACCTTGATAGTGCACAAGCTCTCCTGCCTTTTCTGGGCTTGCGAAGTCATACAAGAAAACTGGGCAAATATTCCTTTAAGACCGTCTCCTCGGGCGATGTTCGCCACCCGCTTGACACCTATGTATTCGCCCATAAAATGCAAGAGCTTAATGTGGCCTTGTACCCCTGCCTCGCCGTCGAGCACCAGCTTGTGCTCGAGAGGCAAGGTGATGACTCGGAGGCTTGGAATGCAACCTGCATCGTGATTAGCGTAGTAGTACCGTGCAGCAGCGAATAGTGCTATGTCAAAGCAGTCGACAAGCTCGTCGCCCTCAATGCTTGACACTAATCCTAAAACCTCTACCTCTTGTGCGAGTTGGTCAGTCTCGGGATCTGTGCAAGCGGCTCCTACAATCAGCAGAAGCTGGATGCCTATCTTGCGCTCAACAGCGAGGATATCTTCGCGCTTTATTTAGCTCCCGTTGGAAGCAAAGAGCAGGGGCGATGGAGTTGGACTAGAAAGGGTAAAGAAACATGTTTGATATATACTGCGTACACATAAAAAATGGGATGAAGTTGTGATAAAAATAGAAAGAATAAAGAAGTACATTGGTATGAAAAAAGAAACCAACCTCCGGACTTTTGCTGGGCATGATCAGCAATTTGGGCATAGGGAAACGGCATCGGAGGAGCTACTTTGAAAAAAAATCGACTCGTCATTCTCTCCTTGGATGCTATGGTATATGAGGACTTAGAAACACTGCAAAAATACCCATGCTTTGGGAGGCTAATACATCAAGGGTCCCGGGTGAATCGAATAAGGACAATTTATCCCTCTCTTACTTATCCGGCTCATGTAAGTATCCTTACAGGAGTCAGACCAGGGCGGCATGGTATAGTCAACAATGAACCATCAATTCCAGGCAATCTGAAATGCGATTGGTATTGGTTTCACGAGCCTGTTCGCTCTCGAGATCTACATGACGCCGCCAAAGAGGCGGGTCTCAGGACGGCTTCAATATTCTGGCCAGCCTCAGGCTCACATCCTTCTGTCGATTACCTTCTGGCGGAATACTGGGCCCAAAGCAAAGAGGATACGTTGAAAGCAGCCTATTTGCGCGCGGGAACCTCGGAAGAGCTGTTCGAGAGTGCTGTCCTTCCGTATCTCGAAGGTTTTAGCAGTTGGGAATCCCCGATCAGCGACGAGGCCAAGATATGCGCTGCTTGCGATATCATAAAGAAGTACAAACCCCATCTGCTGACCCTGCATCTAGGCCAGATCGATTACTACCGCCACCGATATGGTATCTTTAATGACATGGTCACCAAGGGCGTAGAGCAATCGGAACGCTATTTGCAAATGCTATTCGATGCTTGCACAGAAGCTGGGACCTATGACAAGACGAATTTCGTCGTTCTCAGCGATCACGGGCAGATAAATTACACACGCCATATGAACATAAATCTGCTGCTTGAGCGTGAGGGTCTCCTTCACTTTGACGTCGATGAGAGGCTATCAAGCTGGGACGCATGGATAAAAACCGCTAACTTCTCCGGCCAAGTCTATCTGAGAGAGCCTGGCGATAAAAGACTGTACGATCACGTTTATCGCATGTTAACTCAATATTGCGAAGAAGGCAACATGGGGATTAGTAGGGTCTATTCGGCCGAGGAAGCAAGGGAGGAGGAGGGTTTATATGGAGATTTTTCCTTTGTCGTGGAAAGCGACGACACGACCTTATTTTCCTCCGACTGGCGAGAGCCTCTGTTTTCCCCCGCGCAGCCTGAGTCTCCTGGCTACTCGAGAGGCAGCCATGGTCATCACCCTTCGAAGGGACCACAGCCTGTGTTCCTTGCCATTGGCCCCGATATCAAGACCGGCATCATAATAGAGAAAGGGCAATTGATAGACGAGGCCCCCACATTCGCCCGCCTGCTCGATGTCGATCTGCCGGATACCGAAGGAAGAGTGATGGAGGAGATCTTAATCCGTGGCTAGATTTAACTCTCGTTTGCTTCCGCGGAGTTTTTATCGGGCTTGATGCGACTTTTCGTCTTGTAAGTTTTACGGATATCAATACGCCAGACAGCGATCAAGGCTGAGATGAAACAGAAAAGGTCCGACCCCATGCCTCCGATGGAGCGATTAGCGTAATTGTAGACGATATAGAGTGCAGGACAGGGTAGAAGAAGCAGCCGCATCCGCTTGGGATCCTGCGAATAGAGCGCTACTGTAAGTAGGAGCGTAGCGGCAAGGGCAAACATGCTAGTAAAACTGCTCCAGGTCGCAATGCCAGCGACGAGGGAGATGAGCATGAAGCCGTAGAACCACAAGCGGCTCTTTCCCCAACTCGTATCGCTCTTCAAAAATACGAATGACCTTGCTGCGCTGATCAGACACATCACGCATCCTGTAATGGCTCCGACCAGGTAATAATTCGAGGCCAAAAGGAGATTGGCCGCGATCTGGAATTTCAGAAGCCGGGAACGGGTCCTTTGCTGATACGAAAGGACCATAGCAATCAAGGCCATTATCCCGAAGGCTTGGGCGATGTAATTCCTCATGCCGTCTATTTCCTATGTAAAAGGTTGAGTTACGTTGCGCCTACACCTTGCAGCAGGCGACAAGATGCCCAGGCGAGACCTCCCGAAGGGAAGGTGTGCGGCTCGTGCATTCGGCATCCGCGCTTGGGCAGCGCTTGGCAAAGCGGCATTCATCGGGCGGGTTGATTGGTGACGAGATCTCACCCTTTATCAGGACGTGCTCTCGTCTTTCCATGATCTCCGGGATTGGGATGGCGGAGAGCAGAGCTTTCGTATAGGGATGTAGAGTATGGGCGAATAATTCCTCCGTGGCTGCCTTTTCCACTATCTGCCCTAAGTACATAACCGCGATGTCGTCAGCTAAATGATTTACTACGGCGAGATCGTGTGTGATGAATATATAGGTCAAGCCCATTTTAGCTTGCAGATCCATGAGAAGATTTAAGATTTGGGCCTGAATGGAAACATCCAGGGCTGATACAGGCTCGTCGCATACAATAAATTTGGGCTCGAGTGCCAAAGCGCGGGCTATCCCTATGCGCTGCCTTCTCCCGCCGTCGAGTTCGTGAGGATAGGTGTTGATAAAACGCTCAGCCAGACCAACGGTCCCCATCAACTCCAGAACGCGATCCTCGATTTTTCGTTTCCCGCGCATGACTCGATTCGCTCGTATCGGCTCACTGATGGTCTGGTATATAGTGTTTCTAGGATCTAGCGAGGAAAAGGGATCCTGAAATATGATCTGCATTTCCTTGCGCGCCCTCTTCATGCTTCGGCTGCTCACACCGGTTATATCCTTGCCCTCAAAGAAGATCTTGCCCGACGTGGGTTCCACTAGACGAAGGATGGTCCTTCCTAGTGTAGTCTTACCGCAGCCCGATTCCCCTACAACTCCTAATGTTTTCCCCCGTTCCAGCGAAAAACTCACGTCGTCTACCGCATGGAGCATCCCATTATGAGTCTTGAAATATTTTTTAAGGTGGGAGATCTCCAGGATAAAATCAGCCATCATGCCTTCCTTTTGCTAAGCTATTAGTAAACATAACGGTCCCTCTATTTTTCATGGCGCTCGATGTGGAAGCCATTGCGCCCATATGCTGCACAGGCAACCATATGGGAATCAGATATCCAGTGCTCCTCTGGTTGTTCGGCCGTGCAATCAGATCCAGCATACTTGCACCGAGGGGCGAAGGCGCAACCAGCAGGCAGATGCGCCGGATCGGGCATCAGACCGGGTATGGGTATGAGCCGCATTGAGCGGTTCCTGATATTCGGAAGGGAGTTGAACAGGCCTTCCGTATAGGGATGCTTGGTGTGATTGAATATATCGGCTAAGCTGCCTTTTTCCACGATACGGCCCGCATACATGACCGCCACCTCGTCGCAGATGTCCGCTACGATCCCCAATGCATGAGTGATCATAATCATGGACATACCCCGTCCCTCCTTCAGCTTTCTCATTAGATCCAGGATCTGAGCTTGAATCGTCACGTCTAGAGCAGTCGTTGGCTCGTCTGCGATGAGGAGTTGAGGATTGCAGGTAAGGGCGATCGCGATGACGACCCGCTGCCTCATGCCGCCAGAGAATTGGTGAGGAAATTCAGAGGCCCTGTTCCTGGGAATACCGACCGTCTCCAGCATTTTCATCGCTTTCTCAATTGCCTGCTTTTTTGGAATGCCCTCATGGATCATATAGCTTTCGGCTATTTGCTCTCCCACGGTAAAAACGGGATTTAATGAGGTCATGGGATCCTGGAAAATCATTGAAACGACGCTTCCACGGATCAACTCCAAGTCTTTTACCGATAGTTCCATTATCTTGTTCCCGCAGATATCGACGGTACCACTCTTGATGACTCCCGGTGGGCTCATGATCAGCTTCTGGATGGCAAGGGCTGTGGTCGTCTTCCCTGCGCCCGTTTCTCCTACAAGGCCTAGGGTTCTGCCCTTTTTCAGGGATAAATTGAGATGATTGACAGCTTTGATTACTTCTTGTCCGACTTCGTAATGAACTGTCAAATCCCTGATTTCTAAAATGCTTTCGGAAAGAGATTCTTTATTCATTCGCGGAATCCTTTAGCGTCTCAATTTAGGATCCAGGGCATCGCGCAAACCATCACCCAATAGATTGAAGGCCAATACCGTGATCATGATCGCTAGCCCCGGGAACAAGGTTAGGTGAGGATAGGTTCGTATGTACTGGCGACCTATGGAGAGCATGGCTCCCCATTCCGGGGCCGGGACAGGTACACCCAAGCCAAGGAAACTCAGACTTGAAGCCGCGATGATCGCGGAAGCGATGCGAAGGGTCGTCTGAACAATGATGGGCGACAAGCAGTTAGGGAGGACGTGAAAGAAAATGATTCGCTTCTGAGAAAACCCGGCTGCGCGGCCCGATTCCACGAAATCTTGACGGCTGACGCTCAATGCTGTCGCACGGGTTATCCGTACGAACTCTGGAATGCTCGTAATACCAATAGCCAACATTAGGTTGAAGGTCGAGGCGCCAAGGGCCGATACGATGACGATCCCCATCAAAGTGCTCGGAACAGCGCCCAGGATATCGGTGAGCCTCATGATTATATCTTCTGCAAGTCCGGAAAAATATCCGGCGATGGCACCAAAGGTGACGCCAATGGCCATTCCTATTATCACGGCCACGAAACCGATACTGAGCGAATAGCGCGTGCCATATAGCACACGGCATAGTATATCCCGTCCTAGGTCGTCGGTTCCGAATGGATGAGCTCTGCAAGGCCGAATAAGCTTCTGAGAAATATTGATCCCTGTTACATCATTGTCATAATCCACTAAGACATCAGCAAAAAGAGCACAAAACACCAGAATGGCGACTAATACTAGGCCAACTATGGCCCCTTTATTACGACGAAACTGAATCCATATTTCGGTACTTTGGCTTCGTCGCGCGTATCTCTCCGATACCAGAATTGGTGCATCAGCCTTTTCCGCATCCCGCGCTAACCTGTGTATATTCTTATTTTTCATTATCGCTTGTATCCCTTCGCAAATTGGGCTTTGATCCTCGGGTCGATGACGGCATACAACAAATCAACTAAAAGAAGAATAAAACCAATTATTGTGCTCTTTAGGATGATACAGCCTGTCACCATGACGGTATCCCGCGAATTGAGGGAGTCCACGATGAGCCTCCCGACTCCTGGCCAAGCAAAGACCGTTTCGATCAATACCGATCCGCCCAGGCAATAGGCGAAGTGACTTCCTGCGATGGTGATGATAGGGATCAAAGCGTTGCTAAGGGCATGTTTCAATATAACTTTCTTCTCAGGAACCCCCTTCGCCCTGGCGGTCTGAAGATAATCCTGCCTGAGCACGTCGAGCATCGAGGATCGTGTGGTGCGGGTTAAGATCGCGGTCATGCCTGTGCCCATAGTCAAGGCCGGCAATATTACATTCTTAATCCCCCCTATGCCCCCCGATGGCAACCAATGTAAATTGAGGGAAAAGACGATGATCAGTATCAAGCCCAACCAGAAAGACGGGATGGACTGGCCCAAGAGGGCCAGTACCAATGCAACATTGTCCTTTATCGTCCCGCGCTTGAGTGCAGAGTAAATCCCCAATGGTATCGAAATTATGATCGTCACTAAAATCGAGGCTATTGTGAGCATCAAGGTAGCAGGAAATTTCTCCATAAAACTCTGCAGCACGGGCTTGTGCGTAATGTAAGACGTACCGAGATCACCCCTCAAGAAATTCTTCATATACAAGAGATAACGAACAAAGACCGACTTATCCAATCCATATGAAGCGCGAAGCTCGGCGAGCTGTTCCGTCGTGAGGTTTTGATCACCCGCTATCACGCTAATGACATCGCCTGGCGCCATATCCATGATGAAATATACCAGGAAAGAAACACCCAGTATAACTGGAATCATGAGCAAAATTCGCTTAATTGCATACTTTAGCATTGCAATATAACTCCTGCCTTCGTATACGCATGCCCAAAACCAGTGCTAAATTTGGCTCAGCTTTTGAACATTGAAATTGCAAACAATTACAAAATACCTCTTATTTGGCGGGTACCCTTACATAGGTGTAATCGTGCGCGCCGCTTGCGGAGATCACCACCCCCTCGACATCCTTGCTCATCGCTACGCCGGAATTAGCATAATATAGCGGGATATAGGGGCATTCCTTGTGCACAATCACTTGTACCTCCTGATACATCTTGAGCCGCTTCGCGGTATCCGGCTCTGCGACGGCGAGGTCCAGCAATTCGGTAACGCGAGAATTGCTATATTGGGCATGGTTCGCTCCACTTGTAGGATAGAGTATACGACGCACATCATCTCCTTCCGGTCCGAAGGCGATGCTGTACATCAGGACCTGGTAATTGCCGGAGGTAGCCTTGTTAGTCAAGCCTGCGGCATCCACCTCGTCAATTGTCACCTTAATGCCAAGGGGAGCAAGCTGCTTCTGGATGATCTGCAGGGCGTTCACGCGCCATGTAGTACTAGTCATGAAAGAAAGTGTAACACCTTTGGAATACTTCGATTTTGCCATATATTCTTTTGCCTTCTGAAGATTGAAGTCATAGCTGGAAAGGCCAACAGATTCCCAATCGTCGAAATACCCAAATTGATAGAAGCCCCACATCCCATTGGCTTTGGCGGCTAAACCGCTGGCAGCCCCATCGATGATATCTTGAACATTTAGGGCGTAGGCTATGGCCAAGCGCAAGTTCGCGTCGCGGCATACTTCCGAGTTCATATTGAAAGCTAGATAGGTGAGGGCGGAGGATTGATAGCTGATCATCTTGAGATTTTTGTTGGCCCTGATGAGGTCTAGTTCGGTATTGTTCGGAGCCTGGCATACATCGATCTCATGATTTTCCAAGGCTATCAGCCGAGAACTTCCCTCAGGAATATATCGGAAGCGAAGGGTCTTCGTGACAGGGCGTTCACCCCAATACTTATCAAATCGCTCCAAGAGCGCATAATCGCCGGACACGAAGGCCTTGTTGACCCAGGGTCCTGTGCCGATAGTCGGGCCTTTCACGGAGTCAGCCTCCACGGCCTTCCTATTCAGCACGCAGAAGAAGGGAGAGGATAGGGTAATGAGGAAATCCATATTAGGCCTGACGAGGTTTAAGACCAAGGTGTTCTTATCGGGCGCAGAGGCCGAACTGATGGAATTATAGAAGGTTTTCACGGTGCCATCACTAGCATTTTTACCATATTGTATCGTGAAGAGCCAATCATCGGCTGTCATCTTCTCGCCATTATGAAAATACACATCATCGCGGAGATTGAAGGTCCAGGTCTTATTGTCGCTCGATACCTTCCAATTTTTGGCAAGTTCGGGAAGGACCTCCTTGGTAGTCTCATCGAATCCGGTGAGGCTGTTGTGCGTAAGCATAAAGATGATACTGTGGGCGACATTGCTGGCTGCAGTCGGATTCGTCGTCGTAGTCTTTGATTGGACGCCGATAACAACCTCATTCTTCCAGCTCGGCGCAGGGGCCGAACTGACGCGGCTAGGCAGTAGAATACCGAGGATCACAACGAGGGTGAACCCTGCTGTAAGGTTTCTCTTCATAGCTCGTTCTCCTTTTAGTTTAGAATATTCTATAAAAATGCGCCCGTGAAGGCGCATACACGATATCGTACTGGGCAATCGAGATTGGCTGCCCATCGATCTCAAAATTATCTACCCTTAGTGCACGCGATGCGTCCTTAAGACCCCCATTTTCGATGAGTCGCAATATTTGGGGGCGAAAGGCTCTGGGACACAGCCCAGGCCTTGCCTGAGCTACCGCATATATCGAAGAAGTGCTGGCATTTCTGCTTGTAGCCCTTTTCCATGACCGACCAGAAACGATAGATGTTATTGCCTTCCATCCCATCCACGAGGAGAGAATCGAGGCAGGCGCGCATGAGCTCGTTGGCCACGTTGACCTTGCAGATCCCCAAAGAGCAGGCTCGGGCTATGTTCTCATCGCCAGTACCACTACCACCGTGCAGGACGAGAGGTACGGGGACCTCTGTGGCTAGTTCCTCGAGCAGGTCGAATCGGAGCTTCGGCTCGCCTTTGTATACTCCATGGGCCGTCCCAATCGCTACAGCCAGACAATCAATCCCTGTCTCCTTCACGTACCGGACGGCCTCCTCCGGTACGGTCAGGGCGGAGTTCCCGTCGACATCATAATTGACGCCGCTTCCCACGTGACCGAGTTCCGATTCGACCTCGATGTCCACTGCGTGTGCGATGCGAACCATCTCCTTGACCTCGGCAACGTTCTGCTCATAGGGAAGCAAAGAGCGATCCACCATGATAGAACCGAAGCCGGCGCGGATTCCCCTCATACTCTCCTTGAAATTGGAGGAATGGTCCCAGATCGACGCGACTGGTACACTTGCGCGGCAAGAAAAATCCTCAATGATACGGGTGAAGTAATTCACTGCATCGGTCTGATAATATCCGGTCAGGATGATGACCGGGGACTTCGCTTCTTCTGCTGCTTCGATGCATGCGCGCAAAGTAAATTCGTTGGCCGCAGAAATAGCCGGGACGCCGTATCTCCCTTCTTTCGCATGGCCAAGAATTTCCGAGAGTTTAGCAATCATCTTCGGACCCCCTTATGAAGCAAGCTTGTAAACTTCGATAATCTCTGGGACCGTGAGCCGGGATATGGCTCCGACCCTATCTTTCCCCGCCGTTTCCGCCGCCAGCCTCGCGAATCTGGCGAATTGCTCCGGCGTCACGCCTATCTGAGACAACCGAGTGGGAAGCCCTATTTTCGCCAAAAAATCCTCAAAGGCATCGATACCCGCGATAGCTGCAGCCTCATCGGTTCCTCCAGGATCTACTCCCATGACCCTTCGGGCGAATCCAGCGTGTTTTTTCAGATTACGTCCGAAACAGTAACGCATCCAGGCTGGCACGATGATCGCCAGCGTGGAACCGTGGGGCTGATGGGTGGCTGTAGTTATTGGATTCTCCATGAAGTGTATTGCCCAATCGGAGGGGCCTCCGACACCCAGCAAACCACTATTAGCAAGGGTCGCCGCCATCTGGAGCTCGGCGCGAATCTCGAAGTCCTCGGGGCGGTCGATCACCGCCCTCATATTGTTCATCGTGGCAATGATGACGGCTTCGCATAATCTGTCCTGTAGCTCCGAATCGCCGCAAAAGTAATGCTCCATGACGTGGGTGATGGCATCGAAAGCGCCAGACAGTGTCTGTCTTATAGGCAGCGATGCAGTGAGAGAAGGGTCTAAGATCGCGAAACGAAAACGGATCGCATCTTGGAACAAAGGGCGCTTGATGATGGGATCTCTAGTGTCATCCACAATCATCGCTGTATTGGACACTTCGCTTCCCGTTCCACTCAAGGTGACGACGCAGCCGACAGGTAAGCACTTTTCCGATTGGCGTCTATATGAGACATATTCCGTGAAGTCGCCCTCATTGACGGCCATGAAGGCCATCGCTTTCGCAGAGTCCATGACGCTTCCACCGCCGACAGCTAGAATGCAGTCGATGTTTTCCTTCCTGCACAATTCTGCACCCTTCAGCACCAGCGAAAGACGAGGGCTGGAAACGACACCGGAAAGCTCGAAAACTTCCAGTCCGGCCTCCCATAGGGAGCGCCGAACCTCCTCGAGAAGAGCAAGCAAGTAGTCACCACCATCGTGGTGGATCAAAATCCTCTTACCGTAGCGAGCTGCTTCTTCGCCAACTTTGACTACACTCCCCTTCCCAAAGACAAAACGCGTCGGCACACAAAAGGTGAAATCGACCATATCTCGGTACCTTTCAAAACTTGATGATCACACGATAGGTGTCGGGTCGGATGGCGGTCTCGAACGCTTTCTTTGCATCATCAAAGGGTATCACGGCAGAGAGAAGCCTCGATGGATCTACCAGCTTCTTGTTGAGGAGCCGGACGGCGGTGTCGAACGAGGCAATACTGGGGCTCACCGAGCCGGTGATCACTCGTTCAGTGCTGTGGATCATATTGGCGCTAATGGCAAGCGGATCATCCGGATAGATAGAAGAATACATCATGCAGCGCCCCATCTTGCCGGTCATCTCGATAGCCTGGGCCGCTACGGCTGGGAAGATAGTCGTATCAAACACTACGTCCGCCCCGCGCCCCTCTGTGAGGTTCTTGACGAACTCCACGGGATCAGCCTCTTTAGGCGAGAAGACAACGTCGCAGCCCAAGGATTCGGCCAATTCCCTGCGGCGGGGATCTATCTCACTCATTATCACACGGGCGCCTCTGCGTTTCGCGGTCAGCATATGCAACATACCCATTACACCACCGCCGATAACTACAACGTCGTCGCCCAGACCAATATTCGCACGCTCAATGCTCTTGCATACGCAGCCTAAAGGCTCGACGAAAATACCATTCTCCCAGGGCAACTCAGGATTGAGCTTCCAGACCTTTGAAGGATCGGCAGCTTTGTACTGCGCGAAGCCACCCGGGCCGTTCATGCCGTAGTCTTCGCTCATATTGGCGTAGGCATTAACACAGAGGTTCTCCTCGCCCCTACGACAGTAATAACAACTGCCGCACGCATGGATCATGCTAACGGTAACAAGGTCTCCGAGAGCAAAATCCTTAGGATTGACCTTGCTGCCCAGCTCGACGATCCTGCCGACCACTTCATGACCACCCAAGAAGGGCATAGTTGCCTTGCCGGATGCATACACGCGCTGCTCCCAAGTACAGATAGCACATCCCTCAATTTTTACCAAGACCTGGTTTGGACGAGTAACCGGACGATCGACTTCTCGAATTTCGATCGTTTCTTTACCAATGATTGCCAGGACCTTCATTTTTTGAGGCATAAGCTTCCTCCTGATGGAACAGATAAAAGCGATAATTAAAAAATATATTACAATTCAAATTTATAGTTGTCAACTGGTAAAACTAGTTAGCTAATTAAAAACTTTTTTGTTTTATATTTGACATAAAGGAAACAGAAAAATAATTCCTTTCAGTGCAAATTGAAGGGAATATTTTAGAAATATTTGAAGAAATGATATGTAATGTGATGTGATTTGCTTATAAGTGTACTTTGCTCTCCTCAAATGGGTTCTATGTTTCTCGGAAGTCTCTATGAGAAGAGAACCGGTCGTGCGATTCTCAAAATCGTCGAAGCCTACCGCCAGAATGGCAAGCCCAAGCGAAGGAGCATAGGCCTAATCCTATAGTCCAGATGGGGCTCTTTTTGGATGAGCAAGGCTTACCAGTCTCCTATGAGCTCTATCGAGGGAACAGAAATGACTCTACGACCCTACCATCCATGCTCGATGAAACAGTAGTAGATTTAGGT
>ENA-UOYA01002513-UOYA01002513.1-activated-sludge-metagenome-genome-assembly--contig:-NODE-2513-length-17670-cov-4.584332_pt1 | contig 17670 bp, 17 predicted proteins | sample MGYA00238163_ERZ764804 | MGnify/ENA primary metagenome ERZ764804 (study PRJEB28919, sample SAMN05720223) | activated sludge metagenome | isolation source: Anaerobic digester | place: Hong Kong... | reverse complement strand
ACAGGCGCACGGATCAAGATGAGCGAACCGCTGTCGCCCAACGACCCCGTGCTCGTGGTCCTGCGGTCGGGGCTTGCGCACACCGCCCGCACCGTCTGGCGGCGCGGGGCGATGGCGGGACTGCAGTTCCAGGACACGATCGACTTCACCCAGGGCGCGCCCGAGCATCTGAAGCGCGTGCGACAGCTCTGGATCGACCGCACCCGCTTCTAGCTTCAGGGATTGGGCGTCTTGGCGGATCCCGTCGAGGCCACCGACTCCAGAAGGACGTCGATTCCGCCGGGCTGAGGCTCGGGAGCCGGGGCGGCCTCGGGCTGCGGTGCGTCAGCGGCCGGGGCGTCGGACGGGGCAGGCGTGGCGGTGTCGAAGGTGGCGGCCATCAGGCCGGCGTTGGACTTCAGCCGTTCCGCCGTCGAGGTGCAAACCGCGGGCAGGGCCCAACTCATCCATTCCTGGGCGACACGGGCCTTGGGCATCGTCGCGGCGGCGGTCCAGATCGACCGGCCCTTTCGCACGGCTTCCTGGCCACGGCTGCTGATCGGACGGATCGAGGCCTTCTCGGCCGCCTCGATCGCCTGCTCGAACAGCCTGAGGTTCGAACGGCCTTCCTTACGCATGTCGGCGTAGACCTTCAGGTCCTCGGCCAGGTTCGAGCCGGGGCGCCGCCAGGTGGTCTCGATCCGCGTCACCTCGGGCATCACCTCGTCATAGAGGTCGAGATAGCCGCCGAGCGCTCCGTAGCACCAGCCGACCAGGCCGTAGTCGTCGCTCGGCGCGCCCACCGGCATGCGTGGGGCTTCGGCCTCGGCCGACGCCTCCGCAGCGGGGACGGGGTCGGCGGCCGCGAGGGCGAGGGCGAGGAATAGCGCGATCATGGCGACGACGTCCTGAGCTCGATCTACTGTTCGGCGGCCGCCGGACCGAACCCGCCGCCCCCGGGGGTCTCGATCTCGATGGCGTCGCCAGGCTCGACCGTAACGGAGAAACAGCCGGGAAGCTCCCTTATCTCGCCGTTCGCCGCGATCAAGCGTTGAGCGCCGGGCAGGGCCGGCTCGCCGCCGGCCAGGCCCTGGGGCGGTTCGATGCGGCGGGTGGACAGCAGGGCCGCTTCCATCGGCGCGAGGAAGCGGATCCGCCGCCGAACGCCGTCGCCGCCCCTGCGTGCGCCGCGCCCGCCCGAACCGCGGCGGATCTCGAAGGTCTCGACCCGGACCGGGAAGCGGCGTTCGAGGATCTCCGGATCGGTGAGGCGTGAATTGGTCATGTGGGTGTGGACCGCGCTGGCCCCGTCGACGTCGGCGGTGGCGCCGGCGCCGCCGCAGATCGTCTCGTAGTACTGCCGCTCGGCGTCGCCGAAGGTGAAGTTGTTCATCGTCCCCTGGGCGCCGGCCATAACGCCCAGGGCGGCGTAGAGGGCGTCGACGACGTGCTGGCTCGTCTCGACATTGCCGGCCACCACCGCGGCCGGCGGCCTGGGCGCCAGCATCGAGCCCGGCCGGGTCAGGATCTTCAGGGGCTCAAGGCAACCGGCGTTCAGCGGGATGTCGTCGTCGACCAGGGTTCGGAAGACATAGAGGGCCGCCGCGTCGACGATGGCCGACGGCGCATTGAAGTTGCTGTCCAGCTGGTCGCTGGTCGCCGTGAAGTCGAGCGTCGCTTCGCCGCGCGCCGCGTCGACCGAAGTTCGCACCACGATCTGCGCGCCGCCATCCATGCGCGCGACCGCCGCCCCGTCGTGCAGCCGGCCCACCGCGCGGCGCACGCTGGCCGCGGCGTTGGCCTGGACGAAGCCCATATAGGCCCGAACGGCGTCGCCGCCGAAGGCCAAGATCATCTGGGAGACAGCGGCGGCCCCGGCCTGGCAGGCGGCGAGCTGGGCCTTCAGATCGGCGAGGTTGCGCTCGGGCGCCCGGGCCGGCCAGGGCCCCGCGCCGAGGGCCGCGCGCGCTTCGGTTTCCAGGAACCGGCCGTCGCGCATGATGCGCAGGGCGTCGAGCAGGACCCCTTCCTCCTCGATGGTGCGGGAGAAGGGCGGCATCGAGCCGGGCTGGATCCCGCCCACGTCGGCGTGATGGCCCCGCGCTGCGACATAGAAGGCCGGCTCGGCCGCGCCGTCCTGGAACACCGGCATGACGACGGTGATGTCGGGCAGATGCGTGCCGCCGGCATAGGGGTTGTTCAGGGCGAAGGCCTCGCCCGGGCGCAGGACAGGATGGCGGTCGCGCACGGCGCGGACGCTGGCCCCCATCGAGCCGAGGTGCACCGGCATGTGCGGCGCATTGGCGACCAGGCCGCCGTCCGGATCGAACAGCGCGCAGGAAAAATCGAGCCGTTCCTTGATGTTGACCGAATGCGCGGTCCGCTCGAGAGCGGCCCCCATGGCCTCGGCCACGCCCATGAAGCGACGGTTGAAGAGCTCGAGGGTGACCGGGTCGGCGCGGTCCAGGGCGATCTCGGACCGCCGCGCCGCGCCCACCCGTGACAGGCGCACCAGACCGCCGGCTTCGCGGCGGGCGCGCCAGCCCGGAGCGACGGCGATCTGGGTGTCGTCGCGAACGACGAGCGCCGGGCCGTCGATTTCGTCCAGACCGGCGACCGGGACCACGGGGGCGTCGTGCGCGCGGCCTTCGGCGAACATGCGGATGGCGTCGCGGGCGCGGACCGCCGCAGGTGCGGGCGTGGCGACCGGCGCGGCGGCGGCGTTCTCGGCGGCCTCGGCTTCGACCGCGGCGATCAGGATGGGGCGCTCCGGCTCGATGAAGCCGAACAGTCGCTTGTGCGCCGTCTCGAAGGCGGCGCGCGCGCCCGCCAGATCCTGCAACGGCGCGGGCAGTTCGGCGTCCGCGCCTTCGTAGCGCAGACGCAGGGTCAGGCGACGCTCGCCGGCGGTCCCGCCCTGGGCGGCCAGGGCGGCCTCGGCTTCGGCCGCAACCGTTTCGAGCAGCGCCCGCGCGCGCGCCAGGCCCGCGGTGTCGAGCGCGACCTCCAGGCCCGCCTGGCGCAGGGCGGCGAGCCGGGCCTGGCCGATGCCGAACGCGGACAGCACGCTGCCATAGGCGGGACAGAGAACTTCGCCGGCGCCGAGGGCCTCGGCCACCTGGCAGGCGACCTGACCGGCCGCCCCGCCGAAGGCGACCAGCGCGTGGTCGCGCGGATCGAAGCCGCGCTCGGTCGAGATGCGGCGCACGGCCTGGGCCATCTGCTCGACGGCGACGGCCACGAAGCCTTCGGCGGCGGCTTCGGGACTGGCCGCGCCCATGGCGGCGGCCAGTTCGGCGAGGCGGGCTCGGGCGGCGTCGATGTCCAGCGGCGCGTCGCCGCGCGGACCGAAGATGGCTGGGAACCCCCGCGGATCGAGACGGCCGAGCACGAGGTTGGCGTCGGTCACGGTGGCCGGTCCGCCCCTGCCATAGGCCGCCGGCCCCGGGTCCGCGCCGGCGCTCGCCGGGCCGGCGCGGGCGCGCAGGCCGTCGAACGCCAGGATCGAGCCGCCGCCCGCGGCCACTGTCTCGACGTCGAGCATCGGGCTGCGCAGCCTCACTCCGGCGATGTTCGCGCTGTCGCGCCGTTCCAGCGCGCCGGCGAAGCGGCAGACGTCGGTGGAGGTGCCGCCCATGTCTAAGCCCAGAGCCATGGGCGCGCCCGCGGCCTCCGCCGTGCGCGCCACGCCGACGACGCCCCCGGCCGGCCCGGAGACCACAGCGTCGCGGCCACGGAAGGCCTCCGCCCGCACGAGCGCGCCGGCGGACGTCATGAAGAACAGCGGCGCGCCCTCGACCGCCGCGGCGACCCGGTCGACATAGGCGCGCAGGACGGGCGTCAGATAGGCGTCCGCCACCGTCGTTTCGGCGCGCGGGATGTAGCGGGGCAGGGGCGAGACCTCGTGACTCAGGGCCACGAAGGCGAACCCCGCGCGCCGCGCGAGTTCGCCGGCCGCCGTCTCGTGCACGGGATTGAGATCGGCGTGCAGGAAGGCGACCGCGCAGACGGTGAAGCCGTCCGCCACGGCCTGCTGAAGCTCTGTGAAGAGACGCGCCTCGTCGAGGGGCTGCACCACCGACCCGTCCGCGGCCAGGCGCTCGGAGGCCTCGACGACGCCATCGTGCAAGGGCGGCGGACTGCGAATGTCCAAGGCGAAGAGCTCGGGCCGCGCCTGGTCGCCGATGGTCAGGGCGTCGGCGAAGCCGCGGGTCGCGACCAGAAGCGTCTTGGCGCCGCGGCGCTCTAGAAGCGCGTTGGTGGCCACCGTCGTGCCCATCTTGATGTAGGCGACGCGCTCGGCGGGGAAGGGCGCGCCAGGCGCCGCGTCCAGGATGCGGCGCATGGCTTCGACCGCGGCGTCCGGATAGGCGGGCGAGCTCGACAGGAGCTTGAGAGACACCGCTGCGGCGTCCGGCGCGTCGATGGTCTGGCCGATGACGTCGGTGAAGGTGCCGCCGCGATCAATCCAGAAACCAAATCGCCTGTCCAAAACTTAACCTTTCACAGCCCTGATAATCATTGTCACGGCGCAGGCGCGACCATAGGCTTCCGCTTACTCCCATGAGCATCTGGCGCAACATCGCAAGTCTCGCGGGGCGCAGGTCCGTCCCCGCGGTCTGCGCCGAGTGCCCGCCTGGGCCGCCGGGCGGAGATCCGGCGTTCGCGGCCGCCGTCACCGCCCTCGGCGCCAAGCTCGCCAAGGCGGACGGCGTCGCCCAGCAGGCCGAGTACGACACCTTCTCCGAGATTTTCGCGGCCGAGGCCGAGTCGGCCCGCGACGTGCGCCGGCTGTACGAACTGGCGCGCCAGACCACGCATGGTTTCGAAAGCTATGCGCGGCGCCTCGCCAAGCGCTACCGCGCCTGCCCCAACGTGCTGGAGGCCGTGCTCGACGGCCTGTTCCACATCGCCGGCGCCGACGGGGCCGTCACCTCCGACGAAATGGCCTATCTGGAGCGGGTGGCCGAGATTTTCCTGATCTCGCCCCTGACTGTGCGACGCCTCAAGGCCGTCCATCTTGGCCTGTCGGCCGATGATCCCTACGCCGTGCTGGGCGTGGCGCCAGACGCAACCGACGACGACCTGAAGATCGCCTGGCGGCGCGCGCTGGTCGACGCCCACCCCGACAAGGCCCGCGGCCTCGGCCTTCCCGAACCGCAGGTCGCCCGCGCCGAGGCGCGTTCGGCCGCGATCAATGCGGCTTACGACGCGGCGGTGCGCGAGCGACGCGCGCTTGAGGCGGTGGGTGCGCCTTCCTGAGCGGCATGGCGAAGAATCGTACAACCGTGCGGATGAGCGCAGTTGACGCCGGGCCCCGGGGCTCCGACATACTTCGTGGTCTCTAGGAAAGGTCACATGGTCAGGACGTTCGCTGCACGATCCGGGTCTGCACTGCGGAGCCTTGCTGCGCTCGGCGGCGCTCTGGCGACCGCCGCGGCCGTGGCGGTGGGCGCCATGCTGGCCCTGTTCTTCGCCGCGACGGTGGTGGTGATCGCTGTCCTTTCCAGCGCGCTACTGGCCCTGACCGGCGTCGCGTTCCGCGCCCGCCGCACCGCCTACGCCGCCGAGAACGGCGTCATCGAGGCGCGTCACATGGGCGGCCATCACTGGGTCGCCTACGGCTGGAACGACCGGCCCTGATCCCGCGCGGCCCGGCGGCCGAGCGTTTCCCCTCAAGCTTCGATCACGCGCCTTGCGAGGCCCGATCCGCGCCTCTACGGTTGTTCAAACATCCGTTGGGAGGATTTCATGATCGGTGTCGTCGCTACGATTAAGGTGCAGGAAGGCAAGAACGCCGAGTTCGAGGCCGTGTTCACCGAGCTCATGGCTCAGGTGAAGGCCAACGAGCCGGGCTGCCTGATGTACCAGCTCGTGAAGAGCCGCACGGACGGCACGGTCTACAAGGTGCTCGAGCTCTACAAGGACGAGGCCGCGCTGAAGCACCACGGCGGCACCGAGTACTTCAAGGCCGCCGGCCCGAAGATGGGCCCGACCCTGGGCGGCCGCCCCGAGGTCGAATATTTCGACGCGGTCGAATAGCGCCGCGTCCAGCATCGCCGGGCGCATGAACCAAGCGTGCGCCCTGGCGTTGCACGGCGATCCAAGGATCGCCCGTGCCCTCCAGCCTGCCTACCGACCCGCCTGAGCTCGTCTTCACCGCACCTGCCGAGCTCTGCATCCTGCGTCGTCGTCGGGGCCGGGGCTTCAGCTATCATCGCGACGGCCGGGTCGAGCAGGACGCCGCGACGCTCGAGCGCATCAGGCGTCTGGCGATTCCCCCGGCGTGGCGCGACGTGCGTATCTGCGCCGAACCAGGGGGGCATCTGCAGGCCGTGGGCCGCGACGGCCGCGGGCGGGTGCAGTACCGGTATCATCCCCATTTCCGCGCCCGCCAGGACGAGAGCAAGTTCGCCCGGCTCGCCGAGTTCGGCGCGGCCCTTCCGGCCATACGCGCCGCGGTCGCGCGGGACCTCGCGGGGCGGGACCTGTCCAAGGCCCGGGTGCTGGCGGTGGTCGTGCGGCTGCTGGAAACGACGCTCGTGCGCGTCGGCAACGCCGCCTATGCGAAGGAGAACAAGACCTTCGGCCTGACCACGCTGCGCAACCGGCACGTCGACGTGGCGGGCTCGACCCTGCGGTTCGCCTTCACGGGCAAGAGCGGCAAGGTCTGGCGCCTGTCGGTCAACGACCGGCGCGTGGCCTCTGTCGTCAAGGCCTGCCAGGAACTGCCCGGGCAGCACCTCTTCGAATATCGGGACGCCGACGGCGCGGTCCGCGCCCTGGGCTCGTCCGACGTCAACGCCTACCTGCGCGCCGCGAGCGGGGCCGAGATCACCGCGAAGGACTTCCGAACCTGGGCGGGGACGCTTCTGGCCGCCGAGCAATTGTCGCAGCGCGATCCGCCGAGTACGCCGACGGCCGCCGCCCGCGAGATCCGCGAGGCGGTCAGGTGGGTGGCGGCCCGCCTCGGCAACACGCCGGCCGTATGCCGCGCCAGCTACATCCATCCGCGCATACCCGAACTCTTCGCCGAGGGGCGGCTGGCCCGTGACATCGCGGCGCGCAGCGGTGGCCGCCGGCCCGAGGCCCTGGTTCCGCTGGAATGGGCTATCCTGCGGATCTTGCGGGCGGAACGACGTAACGGAAGCTAGATCGACGCCTTGCCGCGGCTTCTCGGGCGACGCACTGTGACGCTGAGCGTACCAGGGAGCGACCATGTCCAAGACCTTCAGCGAGCGATTGACGGCGGCGGTGGAATCCGGGGCCGCGCCCGGCGCGGTGGCGCTGCTGGTGGACCGTGACGGCGTGATCCTCGAAGCGGCGGCCGGCGTCAGGGCCGCGGGCTCGCCCGAACCCATGACCTGCGACACGGTCTTCTGGATCGCTTCGATGACCAAGGCCGTGACCTCGATCGCGGCCCTGAAGCTGGTCGAGGAGGGCAGGCTGTCCCTGGACGCGGATCTGGCGCCGCTGCTGCCCGAGTTCGCCAATCTCCAGGTGCTGGAAGGCTTCGGCGACGACGGCGCGCCCTTGCTTCGACCGGCGCGCGGCCCGGTGACCCTTCGCCAGCTCCTCACCCACACCTCGGGGTTCGGCTACGCGTTCATGTCCGACGCCCTGAGCCGCTGGGTCCAGGCGACCGGCGCTGTCGACGCCGCCAGCGGCGCGCGCGCCGCCTATGTCATGCCGCTTCTGTTCGAGCCGGGCGAGGGCTGGGCCTACGGCGTCGGCATCGACTGGGCGGGGCTGGCCGTCGAGGCGGCCAGCGGCCAGACCCTGGACGCCTACTTCCGCGACCACATTCTCGAGCCGCTGGGCATGAAGGACACCACCTTCGTGCCGAGCGCGGCCCAGGTCGCCCGTCGCGCCTCGCTGCACTTCCGTCTGCCGGACGGGGGGCTTACGCCGGCGCCCTTCGATATGCCCAAGGATCCCGAAGTCTGGTCCGGCGGCGGCGGCCTGTTCAGCACGGCGCACGACTATGGGCGCTTCCTGCGGATGCTGCTCAACGGGGGCGAACTGGACGGCGTGCGCATCCTCTCACCCCAGACCATGGCCGAGCTCACCCGGATCCAGACCGGCGAGGTGCGCGCCGGCGCGCTCAAGTCCTCGGCGCCGCAATTGACCAACGACTTCGATCTGTTCCCCGAGATGCATACGGGCTGGGGGCTCGCCACCCTCATCAATCCCGAGCCGGGTCCCCAGGGCCGCAGCGCCGGAAGCCTCGCCTGGGCGGGCATCTTCAACACCTACTACTGGGCCGATCCCGAGAAGGGCGTCGGCGGTGTGCTCATGACCCAGATCGCGCCGTTCGGCGACGCCGGCGCGCTGGAACTGGTGCGGGCGCTGGAGGCCCACGCCTACGGTCTGGACGCGGTCTAGCAGCGCCGCGAGATTTTCTCTGGTGACGTAACGTGGACTGTAACGTAGTGGCGGTCCAACAGTTGTTTGACCGGAGACGCCGATGAGCGCCGAAGCCCTCTTCAAGCCGTTCAGCCACAAGGGCCTGAATCTCAAGAACCGCGTCGTCATGGCGCCCATGACGCGCTCATTCGCGCCGGGCGGCGTGGCGAACGAGGAGGTGGCCCAGTACTACAAGCGCCGGGCGGCGGCCGAGGTGGGCCTGATCGTCTCTGAGGGCACCGGCGTCAACCGGCCCGCCTCGCTGAACGATCCGAACGTGCCGCGTTTCCACGGCGAGAAGGAACTGGCCGGCTGGAAGCGCGTGATCGACGCGGTGCACGAGGCCGGCGGCGCCATGGCGCCCCAGCTCTGGCACGTCGGCGCGGTCCGTACGAGCCACAAGGAATGGACGCCGCCGGGCCCCTATGACAGCCCCTCCGGCCTGTCGCGTCCGGGCAAGCAGTTCGGCGTCGGCATGACCGAGGAAGAGGTCGCCGACGCCATCCAGGCTTTCGCCGACGCCGCCAAGGCCGCCAAGGACCTGGGCTTCGAGACCATCGAGCTGCACGGCGCTCACGGCTACCTGATCGACCAATTCTTCTGGGACGGGACCAATGTCCGCGAGGACGCCTACGGATCCAAGGATCTGCCCGGCCGCGCCCGTTTCGCCGCCGACATCCTGCGCGCCGTCCGCCAGGCGGTGGGCCCGGACTATCCGGTGATCATCCGCATCAGCCAGTGGAAGCAGCAGGACTACGCCGTGAAGCTGGCCGAGACGCCGAAGGAGATGGAGGCCTGGCTGTCCACCCTGGTCGACGCTGGAGCCGACATCCTCCACTGCTCGCAGCGGCGCTTCTGGGAGCCCGAGTTCGAATGTTCGGACCTGAACTTCGCGGGCTGGGCCAAGAAGCTGACCGGCGTGCCCACCATCACGGTCGGATCGGTCGGCCTTTCGGGCGAGTTCATCGCCGCCTGGGCCGGCGAAAAGAGCGAGCCGGCTTCGCTGGACGAACTGCTGCGCCGCCTGGATCGCGGCGATTTCGACCTGGTGGGCGTGGGCCGCGCCCTTCTGCAAGACCCCGCCTGGGCCTTGAAGGTCAAGGAGGGCCGCCTGGACGAGCTGATGAGCTACGACCGTGCGGCGCTGGCCACTCTGAGCTGATCGTCGAAACGGCGCCGCTCGCAAGAGCGGCGCCGATCCCGTGTCCAGGCGCTTGATCGCCAGGGGCCTGTCGTGCGCTATGCGCGCCTCCAAGTTCACCTGCGCAAGGGAGTTCGCCTTGGCCAAGCTTCGGGCCGGTGCGCCCAAGAGTTTCTCCGGCCGTTTCGGCCGCCTGCCGATGATCGTGGTGCTGGGCGGCGTGGCCGTAGGGATCGGCGTTCTGTTCTACACCCAGTCGAAGGCCCACCGCGACGCGGTGGCCGCCGCGACGGCCGAGGCCAAGCCCTGGGAGCTGGTCGGCGATCCCTGTCCCGAGGGCTTCACGGGGCCCTGGGCCAAGCCCGAGTTTGCGCCCAAGAAGTCGTTGGTCTTCAATGGTATAACCTTCACGCGTCGATCGGGGCACGCCGACTGCTCGACCATCGCGGTCGAGGGGAAGAAGGACGAGTTCGTCCCCCTCTGCCAGTTCAACGGCCCGATCCTCGTCGAAGTGAAGACCGACAAGGGCGTCTTCAAGTTCCAGCCGGACGTCGGCCGACCCGCCACCGTGTCGGTAGTGGAGGGCCAACCGCGCTGCGTGATGGCCGCCAACGCCTTCTGAGGGCCCTCAGGCGCCGAAGATCCAGTCGCCCGTCAGGGACGAAAGGCTTGCGCCGACCAGCACCATCTGGCCGCCGCCGCCCAGGCTGATCACCACGTCAGTTCCGGAGGCGGCGACCGTATAGGTCGTTCCCGGATCCAGCTGAACGCGGTCGCCGTCGGCGCGGTTGAAATCCGTCACCCGGTCGATCCCGGCCTCGCCGAAGGTATGGAAGACGTCCGCCCCGGCGCCGCCGGTGATCGTATCGTCGCCTCGGTCGCCGCTCATCCAGTCGGCCCCGGCGTCGCCCGAGAGGACGTCATCCTGCTGGCCGCCTCGGACGATGTCGTCGCCGCTCCCTCCCGCGCAGGTGTCGTCGCCCAGATTGCCGTAGACGATGTCAGCCCCGGCGTCGCCCGAGAGGGAGTCGTCGTCCTTGCCGCCGACCACCCAGTCGGCGCCGTCGCCGCCGGAGGCGACGTCGTCGCCCATGTTGCCGTTGATGTCGTCGAACCCGGCGCCGCCGAGCATCGAGTCGTCGCCATCCTCGCCGCGCAGGTAGTTTGAACCGCCGCCGCCGTCGATGGTGTCGTTTCCGCCGCCGCCCAGGAGCGTGTTGTTGAACGCATTGCCGATGATGTCGTCGGCGGACGCTGAACCCGTGGCGTTCTCCAGGTCGCCCATCAACCAGAAAAGCGTGCCCGGCGTCTCGTTGGCGAGTTCGTCCATCGGCGAAGCAATGCCGACCTTCGTCGGCGCCAACCTGGAGAGAATTGCGTCGGGCAGTTCGATGCGCCAGCCGTAGGCGGAGGTGGCGGCGCTCACCGTGTCCAGGCCGCTGGCATCCCAAATCGTCGAGTAGTATCCGACCGCTCTTACGTCGTGGACGGTGTCGCCCGCGTTCGTGGCCATGTTGGCTCCGTAGAGGTATTGCAGCGCCAGAACGTCGAGCACCATGGGCGTGGCTGGGTTGAAACGCTGGGGGTCAGCGCCCGACTCGATGCTGGATCGCATGATGGTGAACCAAGCGTGGTCGAAGTCGGAGAGGCTAAGACTCGCTAGGTCAGGCCGACCTACATCATCGTCATCGTTAGCGTGCTTAAGACCCAGTGCGTGGCCGATCTCGTGCAGCAGCACATGAAGGGCCACCGTTCCCGCGCTCACGTCGGAAATCTGATTGAGATAGCCGTGGGAGTTTAAGAAGATGTCCCCTGGCCCTCCAGCGTACTGCAGATCATTTTGCGCCGCTGGGTAGAGCGTGAACGCTGCGACGTCGGATCTGTCGGTATAGGAATTCTTCCCATCAATTGTGAAATCGATCTCGCTGCCGCCCGTCGCGGCCAACTTCGGGTCGACAAAGACGCCAACCGAAGCGAAGCGGATGTTTGCATAGAGCGAGAATATGCTCAAAATATCCCCGAAAACGCTCAGATTGTTATCCGGGTACTCCCAAGATTCTCCGGAAATTCCGCCTGAAATTGAGTAATCGAGAGTCCGATCAGCCGTCAGCCCCCAAGAGTAGCCTGAGGTGATGGCGTCAATGATCTTGTCGCCCGTCAGAGGCTGACGGAACGCGGCCGGCGTTGCGTTGGACATAATCCCCCCAAAGGCGGCGCTCGCCGCACTATCTCAGGTGGTGATGATATGTGTGGGCCGATCGAGTGTGCAATCTTAAAGTGGTGATGCGTGCTCAATGGCTCGCTAAAGTGGCGGTCGCGTCGGTTAGAACCGACCTTCGTAATATTCCCGCATCGCCCGACCGATGAAGTAGTCGCTCAAGGCCGTCGCGAAGGTCTGTTCGTCTTCGTCCGGATTGTCCGACGCGGTGTACCCGGTCGCCTGGATCGCCGTCACTATTGCGGCCCTGGCGCGCTGGCCGCCGAGCGTCTTCAGCGAGCCGAGGCGGTCGCGTTCGCGGACTGACAGCGCGCTCCACCCGGCCTGCAGCGCCTTGGCCACCTTGCCGTCGTCATCCTCGAGCAGCCAGCGCTCGGCCGAACGCTCGTACAGCGCGCCGGTCAGGGCGTAGAACATGGCGTTGATCATAGCCTCTTGCTGCCGGTCGTTGTCGGCGCGTGGAAGGCACGAGAAGGCCTGTTCCTGGAACCCTTCGTCCTCGCTGATCAGTCCGAAGTCCGGTTCCATCCGGTTGTCGACGGCGGCCATAAGCTTTTCGCCTGCGCCATCGGGCAGGGCGCGCCAGACGCAATTGATGTCGCCGGCGAGGGCGGGCGTTGCGGCGCAGGCCGCGATTGCGCAGGCGATCGAAACCAGGGTCACGCGCATCTAGGACTCCCAATCTGAGACGCGGGCCTCGCCCGCGCTGACTGACTGGCAATCCCGGCGCCACCTATGATTGCGTCTCTGCGAAACGCCCGCCGACCGGGGGCCGTTGATCCGGCCGCGGTCCGCCGATCAGCAGGAGAAGATGATCTGCCGGGTTCCGAGCACGCTCCACCGCTCCAGGACGATCTTGCTGTCCATCAGCTTCTGGGCGGCGTCCGTCAGGGTCTTGGCGGCGTCGACGACTGCATCCGGGTCCTCGCCGCGCTTGGCCTTCGAGGCGTAGCCCGCAACGGCTTTCAGGTCGCGGCAGTAGCCCTTGTCCTTCTCGGCGTTCTTGTAGGCGGCGGCCATCTGATCGGCGCCGACGCAGAACTTCTGCTGGGCGGTCTGGGCCCAGACGGGCATGTTCTTGCCGCCGTAGCGGATGTGTTCGCCCGTGATGCCGCTGCAGGCCGCCTTCACCTCGTCAAAGTAGGCTTTGCCGACCCGCTCGTTCTCGGCCATGTCGCCGGTCATGGTCACCGGGCGTCCGACCGCCTCGGCGATCTTCTGGCTGCGGGCGACCCACACCTGGGCGCTGGCTTCACCGAAGGCGGCGAGGGCGGGCTGTGCTGTGAAGGCGAGGGCGGCGGCCGCCAGCAGGACAGCGGCGCGGCGCACGGGGAGGTTGTTCATCTGGAACTCCGGGAAGGTCGAAAAAAACGCCCGCTCCCCCTGCCGGAGCGGGCGTTCTTGTGATGTCCAAGGCCAAGCTTGTTGGCAAGGCCCTGCTATCGCGGAGTGGTGTCGTCAGGCGTTGAAGTTGAGCTTCAGGCCGGGGCGCGGCCAGCGCGCCTTGTATAGAGTCCCGGTGCCCGAGCAGGTGATCCAGGCGTCCTGCATGTCGGCGCCGCCGAAGCAGATGTTGGTCACCAGCAGATCCGGGAAGGCGTAGTGCTCGGTCGTGCCGCTGGGATCGAAGGCGGTGATCCCGCCATTGATGATCGTCGCCACACAGACCTTGCCGCCCGCTTCCACCGCGAGGCTGTCGAGCAACTGGTAGTTCTGCAGATTGCAGACCACGCGGCCCGGCCCAAAGCCCTCCTGCGGCTTCAGCACGCCCGGCTCGGCGATATCGAAGGCCCACAGGCGGCCGAGCATGGTGTCGGCCATGTAGACGACCGTCTCATCGGGCGAGAGGCCGACGCCGTTCGGCGAAACGAAGTGATCGCGCTGGCGGCTGATGTGGCTGCCGTCGATCTTGGCGTAGTAGAGCGCGCCGAACTTCTTGCCCTCCGGGGTCGAGCAGCCGTGGTCGGTGAACCAGAAGCCGCCCTGCTTGTCGAAGACGAGGTCGTTGGGGCCGATCAGACGCTTGCCGTCGCAGGAGTCGTAGAGCGTCTTGATCTCGCCGGTCTTGAGATCGAAGCGCTGGATCATGCCGCCGGTGTGGCTGGGCGGCGTCGGTCCGGGGATGGTCAGGCCCTGGTTCTCGAGCCACTCGAACGAGCCGCCGTTGTTGGTGATGTAGATGGCGCCGTCAGGACCGATCGCCGCGCCGTTGGGGCCGCCGCCGGTGTCGACCACCTTCTCCTTGCGTCCATCCGGGTGGACGCGGGTCAGGCGCTGGCCCTTGATCTCGGTGAGGATCACCGAGCCGTCGTTCATCGCGATGGGACCTTCGGGGAACTCCAGCCCCTCTGCGACCAGCTGCACGTCCATCCGTCTCTCTCCCAGGTTATCTCTGTTAAGTCGGACTATACGGCCTTCCCCTCGGGGCGCCGCAAGGGGTCAGCGTCGGTCGAGCACGCGCAGGACGAAGGGGTGGTCGTCGCCTTCGCCGGCGGGGTGGGCCTCGCGCCGCACCTCGACCCAGCCGTCCTCGTCGAACGGCTTGAGGAAAACGTCGCCTTCGACCTCGGCTTCGACCTCGGTGAGATAGATGCGACGGGCCCGTTCGAGCGCCAGGTCGAATAGCGAGGCGCCGCCGATCACGCAGATCTCACGGGCGCCGTCGTCGCGGGCCTGTTCGCGGGCGATGGCGACCGCCTCGGCGAAGTCCTCGCAGACTATGGCCCCTTTGGGCTGGAACGAGCCGTCGCGGGACAACACGATGTTGGTTCGGCCGACCAGGGGCTTCTTCGGCAGGCTGTCCCAGGTCTTGCGGCCCATGATCACCGGCTTGCCCATGGTCACCGCGCGGAAATTGGCGAGGTCGGTCTTGAGCCGCCAGGGCAGGTCGCCGCCTCGGCCGATGACGCCGCGGCGGTCTCGGGCGATGGGGCCAGCGGCGAGGATCACGTCGGTCATGGCCCGCACTTAGCGCCGCGATCGCGCGCGGCCAAGCGAACCTCGCGAAAACGCCATTGATCCGCAGTCGAAGCTGGGCAAATAATTAGAGCGCATTCTAAAAAAAGAGATGGCCAAGGTGGAAACGACCCTTACTCGGCAAAGGCGCTTCGTGACGCCGCTGCCCGACGAAACCCTGGAGGCGCTCGCCGAGCGCGCCATGCCCGACTCGCCGCGCGATGCGGCGATGGAGCAGATCAAGGGCTGGAACCTGCACATCTTCGCCATGCGCAAGCCGCGCGGGCTCCTGCTGGGCAGCGACGTGGTCTTCGTCGAGCCGCCCCTGGCATGAGCGCCGCCGCCATGACGTCGAACGCCGAGCGCGAAGCCGGGGCGGTCATCGTCTCGGCGGCGATCGATCCCGGCCACGACGGCGAGGCGGAACTGATCGTCGGCCTGGTGCATCCGAACGGCGCGCGCGAGACGGTCGCGCTGGATGCGGAACTGGGCTTTCACCTGATGAATGTCTGCGGCGTCAGCGCGGCGAGCGGCCTGATCGGCCAGCCCTGGCGCCGGATCCTGGAGGGTCTCTGAAATGTACGACGTGGTGATCAAGAACGGTCTGGTGGTCGACGGCACGGGTCGGACCGGCTTCAAGGGCGACGTGGCGGTCAAGGACGGCCGGATCGCCGCCGTCGGCGCCGCCGTCGAGGGCGAGGCGACGCGGGTCATCGACGCCGCGGGGCGCGTCGTCGCGCCGGGCTTCATCGATCCGCACACCCACTTCGACGTCCAGCTCCTGTGGGACGGGGCGGCGCGGCCGTCGCTGGAGCACGGGATCACCTCGATCGTCCCCGGCAACTGCTCGCTGTCGCTGGCGCCGCTGAAGGCGGCGGACCGCTCGAAGGTGGTCGGCATGTTCCAGCAGATCGAAGAGATGCCGCCTGCGGCGTTCACCGAGGCCTTCGAATGGACCTGGGAGGACTTCGCCGGCTATCGCGACGCCATCGCCAGGTCGCTGTCGATCAATGTCGCGCCTTTGGTCGGTCACAGCGTGCTGCGCCTTTGGGTGATGGGCGAGGCCTCGCAGGAGCGGGCCGCGAACCCTGACGAGATCGCAGGCATGCAGGCGCTGCTGCGCGAATGCCTGGACGCCGGCGCGATCGGCCTGTCCACCAGCTTTGTCGACGTCGACGAGAACGCGCGGCCGGTGCCGAGCCGGTTCGCCGACTTCGCCGAGCTGGACGCCCTGTCGGCGGTGCTGGGCGAGTACGGCCGCATGCTGCAGATCGTGCCGGAGTTCTACGCCACCGACATCACGATCGCGCGGATCGACCAGCTGGCCGAGCTGTCGCTGCGGCACAACATCCCGACGACCTTCTCGCCGCTGTTCGACAGCGTGAACAATCCGGACAACGTGCCGCGCGCCATGGCGCGGGTGGCCGAGCAGGCGGCGCGGGGCGCGCGGGTCTGGCCGCAGGTGCAGACCCGGCCGATCGACCTGTCGTTCTCGCTGCTGCGGCCCAGCCTCTACTTCGCCCGGTTCCCGACCTGGGTGCGGGTGCTGCGCCAGCCGCTCGAGGCGCGGATCGCGTCCCTGACCAATCCGGCCACCGTCGACAAGTTGATCGCCGAGACCGGCGAGGACGGCGGCGTGGCGGCCATGGGCGGCCTCGTCGCCCGGGGCGGCGACCGCTGCCCGGCGGAACATGTCGGCAAGACCCTGGGCGAGATCGCGCAGGCGCGCGGCCAGGTTCCGGCGCGGGCGCTGATCGAGCTGTCGCTGGAGAACGGGCTCGACGTCGCCTTCCTGTCGGCGAACATGGGCCACGACAACTCCGAGCGCGTCGGCAAGCTGCTGGCCGACCCGCTGGTGCACATCGGAGCGGGCGACGCGGGGGCGCACCTGGCCTCGTTCGCAACCTACGGCGACACCGGCTACCTGTTCAGCGAGTTCGTGCGCCGCACCGGGCACCTGACGCTGGAGGCGGCGGTCAAGAAGATCACCTCGGACACCGCCGAGATCTGGGGCCTGAAGGACCGCGGCCGGCTGGAGCCGGGCTGGGCCGCCGACGTCGTCGTGTTCGACGCCGGGACCATCGCCCGCGGCGAGGAGCGCCCGGTGTTCGACGTGCCGGGCGAGGGCATGCGCTATGTCCGCGACGCGTTCGGGGTGGAGACGGTGCTGGTCAACGGCCAGGTCGCCTACGACCAGGGCCGCTACACCGAGGCGAAGTCGGGCGTGATCTGCGCCTGACGCCCCGCCTCAGACCGCGATGGGGGCGGCGATCGAGGGGTGCGCCTTGTACCCCTCGAGCTTGAAGTCCTCGTACTCGAAGGCCAGGAGGTCGCGCCGGTCGGCGAGGACCATGCGCGGCAGGGCCAGGGGCTCGCGGCGGAGCTGCTCGCGCGCCTGGTCGAGGTGGTTGAGGTAGAGGTGCGCGTCGCCCAGCGTATGGACGAACTCGCCCGGCTGCAGGCCGGTGACCTTGGCCATCATCAGGGTGAGCAGGGCGTAGCTGGCGATGTTGAACGGCACGCCCAGGAAGACGTCGGCCGAGCGCTGGTAGAGCTGGCAGGACAGCCGGCCGACGCCGTCGGGGCCGGGGGCCACGAAGAACTGGAACAGGCAGTGGCAGGGCGGCAGGGCCATGTCGTCGACGTCGGCCGGGTTCCAGGCCGAGACGATGTGGCGGCGGCTGTGCGGATTGGTCTTCAGGCTCTGGACCACATTGGCGATCTGGTCGATCACCCGGCCGTCCGGCGTTGTCCAGGAGCGCCACTGGCGGCCATAGACGGGGCCCAGTTCGCCGTCGGCGTCGGCCCACTCGTCCCAGATGCTGACGCCGCGCTCCTGCAGCCACTTCACATTGGTGTCGCCGCGCAGGAACCAGAGCAGCTCGATGATGATCGACTTGCGGTGCAGCTTCTTGGTGGTGAGCAGGGGGAAGCCCCGGCTCAGGTCGAAGCGCATCTGGCGGCCGAAGAC
>ENA-UOYA01002509-UOYA01002509.1-activated-sludge-metagenome-genome-assembly--contig:-NODE-2509-length-17682-cov-9.528054_pt1 | contig 17682 bp, 14 predicted proteins | sample MGYA00238163_ERZ764804 | MGnify/ENA primary metagenome ERZ764804 (study PRJEB28919, sample SAMN05720223) | activated sludge metagenome | isolation source: Anaerobic digester | place: Hong Kong... | reverse complement strand
AAAGTTGATTGTCTGATGGTGTTGCAATGTTTGTATCTGACAGGTCGGTTAATGAAGCATTGCCTGAGATAACTCCTAATGTTGCTTTTAATACTCCTGAAAGTCCTGTTAATGTTAAACCGCTAAATGTTGGAGAATCTGTTGTTTTAAGTCCTGTTATTGCTGATTGATTTAATTCTTGCCATGTTTTATCTCCTCTAAAGTATTGAGTAGATGTTCCTGAAGAGATTATTGGTTCTTTTGCATCTAAAGCGTTTTTTAGATCTGTTTGGTTTGATAATGTTCCTGTAATGTTTCCCCATGAAACACTTGTAAGATAATCAGGGCTAACATTTTCCCATTTTTCTGTTGTTGAGTTGTATCTTAGTATTTGTCCGTTTGATAAAGAAACAATATTTAATTCTTTTCCTTTTAATTTATCAACTGAAATATTATTGTATACTCCTGAAATGTCTCCTGAGAAATTAGTTGATGAAGTTAAATCATCTGTGCTGTCTATATCAAGATTTGATGGCAGATTTGTAAGGTTTGACCAGTGAACTTGAGATTGTCCTGATGTTTGAAGATTTGTTTTTGTGTAATAATTTGATTTATCAGATGTCCATAAAGGATCTGATTCTGAAGTTAGATATGATGGAGAGAAGTTTATCCATTTAGATGTGGATGTATCGTATTTTAAAAGTTGATTGTCTGATGGTGTTGCAATGTTTGTATCTGACAGGTCGGTTAATGATGGTTTTTCCCATAATACATCTGTTCCATTAGATTTTAGAAAAGATCCTGAATTCCCTATTGTAAGTATTTTCCATTTTATTAAACCACCGGTTAATTGGCCAACAATTAAAGCGCCTTGCGATACGTCTCCTGGATCTGTATCGCTATGTGTTATTGATAAAAGTTTATGTTGGGATACTCCTCCTGTTGAAGATATTTTAATTGTTCCATCAGATTCATGAGAAATTGAGACATTTTCTCCTGCTTCTAATTTCTTGTATTCTAATGCCTCAGCTGAGGAGTTTATTCCAATTATATAATTTGCTTTTTCAGTAGTTATCTCTGATAATCCCCTCAAAGATATTGAAATGTCATTTGACAACTCTCCTCCTCCGGTTAAAGGAAATGATACATTTACTTTTCTTGTTGATGAAACTAGAGGAACAACGGTGCAATTTACATCTCCTGGATTGCATTCTGGATCTAATGTGTCTCCTGGGTTATATGGAAAGGCACGATTTTCAGCAAAAACATAAAACAAAGATAGAAATAAAAAAGGAAGAAAGAAACCTAAAAAGGCAAACCTAAAATAATTTAGTTTTTTATTATCTTTGTTTTTTTTCATTTATATATACTTTATTGTTTTTATTTGTTTAAAGATTATATTTCTTTATCTTAATAATACCTTTTATTAAAGCATTGTGTCAATAAAATTAAATCTGATTTATGAAGGCAAACTTTTGATAATCGTTTAAACTTTTATTTTTTTGTTTATTACTCCATCTCTAGCATCAATAATATTTGAATAGTATGCTGATTCATAAGTTCCATCATCTTTTCTTTTTTCAACTTTTATATAATATTTTCCTTTCGGTACTAAAATATAATATCTCCCATATTGATCTACTGGTCTTGCAATAACTTCTTTATCAATGTTTGGAAGAAAAACTCTAATAATAGCAAAAGACAAAGGGAAATTGCTTAGTTTCTCCATAACAAATCCAAACACCGCTGGTTTAATATTAAACACTCTTAAAAGCAAAACAAAAATATATAAACCTAAAATTATAAAATTAAATAAAGAAGGAGTAAAAACAGAAAGAAAAATAGCTAAAATAAAACCAAGATTAAAAAGAAAATCAGAAACTTTTTCAAAAAGAATATTAAAGCGCGAATAAAATCTAAAAAGATTTTTTCTTTTTTTAATATATTCGTTCCAATCAAAACCTATTGGGTCCATTGGAATGTCTTTAATAATTGCTTCATCTTTTCTTACCTCAAACTCTTCTCCAAAATAAAGATTTTCATAAATTTCATCTTTTGTTTTACCCGTCAGTCTTTTAGAAGGAAAAGCATAATGTGTTTTTGACGCTTCCATTTTGTATTTTCCTTCATCAACTAAAAACCCATATCGTCCATCAATATCAGTAAAAGAAGAAGCAATCTCGTTTCCATTTAGATCTTTCAAAACAACATAAGCAGGGTCTAGTGGCTGTTTTGTCACGCTATCATAAACTGTCCCCCATTTTTTAACTTTCTTTCTTTTTAAGAATGGAGGGAAAATTAATAATGTTTGTATTAATCTTAAAATCATAAAAGAGGCGCCAGCAGTTGAAGCTGTTTTTGAAGTCGTAGAAACAACTGGATTTTCAAAAACTTCTTGTCCTGTTTTATAAACCTGTTGAGCTATCTCATATGTTTTCTCAAACGTTTCTTGAATAATATTTTTTGCTAAAGGAAGCGCTTCACATTTTAATTTATTCCATTGATTTTTAGGAATATATTTTTTTTGAGATTCACACCATAAAACTCCAAAACATTTTTCTTCAGAAAAATTTGTTGGAGGAATATATTTATTTTCCAAAGGACACCAATTATAACATTTTTCTTCACTCCACTCATTTACTAACACTTCTCTTTTTTGGGTATCGCAATATCTCGTTGGAAAAACTTCTTGAGGAAAAGATGGTTGGGAAGGTCTTCCGTCTGATGATGGATAAGAAGGAACTGAAGGATATTCTTGGGAAGGTTGTTCAAAAGGAGGTTGTTGAACTGAAGGTGGAATCTGTGGCAGGGGTTCTGTGGGAGACGGTTGAGTTGGCTCTGATGTAATTACTGGCTGTGGCTGATTTTCATGCAGCTCAGATGGTTTCCAACTTGTCTTTACTTTAAAATTAGATTTCGAACAACTATTTGTATTTGAACAATTAAAACTTATTTTGCTTTCTTTACCGTTAAAGTTAAAAATTGCATAACCAGAAAAATAACCATCAGAATCAATTTTTACTCCCTCAAAATTTATCCATCCAAGATTTTCTCCCCAAGCATAACCTGATAAATTTCCCTTTCCATCATTTGAAACTCCTCCGTTTTTAGGAGATAAATTTATCCATCCATAATTTTGACTCCAAGCATATCCTGTAATCTTATCATTTTTTACTATTATTCCTCCGTTTTTAGTCCCAAAATTTATCCAGCCAATATCCTCTCCCCAAGCATATTTATAAACAGAGTCAATATTTGTCTCTGCGGCAAAAACACTTAAAGAAACACAAAGAAAACAAAAACAGAAAAAAAGAATTTTTAATTTTTTATTTTTCATTACTAATATTTTTAATTATTATTTATTTTATCAAAAGCAGAAAAAAAAGAAAGAAATTTTAATGAATTCTCATACTTTCTAAAATACCTAATCCGACAAAAACAGCAATTAAATTTGAACCCCCATAACTAATTAAAGGCAAAGAAATTCCAACAACTGGCAAGAGTGAAAGATTCATCCCAATGTTTATTAAAATTTGAGAAAATAAAATAAAAGCAAAACCAGCACTGAATAAACGGCAAAAATTTGTTTGAGATGAAAGCGATATTTTTATAATTCGCCATAATAAAATCGCGAATAAAATAAAAACAAAAAACACTCCAACCAAACCAAACTCTTCAGCAATAGCAGCAAAAATAAAATCTGTATGAGATTCGGGCAAAAATCCGTATTGTGTTTGAGAACCTTTTTTAATCCCTTGTCCGAAAATTCCACCAGAACCAATTGCAATTTTTGCCTGTTCTTGACTCCATTTTATTCCTAAATAATCTGCTTCTTTAGGAACAAAAAAACCTATAATTCTCGCCCTTTGATAATCTTTTAATAAGAAAAGCCAAGAAAAAGAAAAAATCACAAGACCCAATAATATTAAAATAAAAAAATGTTTAAGCTTTATCCCTGAAATTATTAAAATCCCAACCCATAAACAAAATAAAATTATAACAGAACCTAAATCAGGCTGAAAAAAAATTAAAAGAGAGGGTAAAAAAACATATATTCCCGAAAAAATAATATGTTGTAATTTATACATTTCTATATGTCTTGTTGAAAAATATTTTGAAAGTAAAATCAATAAAACTATTTTTGTAATCTCAATAGGACTAAAAGAAAAACCGCCTATGCGATACCAGCTTCTAATTCCTCTAATTTTTGGCGCAAAAAAATATAAACCCAAGAGAAGAAAAAGACAAATAAAATATAAAAACAAAATAAGATAAGAATTTTCTTTAAAAACTCTCCAATCAATAAAGCTTAAAATAAACATCGTCAAAATTCCTATTGCTAAAAATAATATTTGCTTTTTAAAAATACTAAAATTATCTTCTCTAAAAAAAGAAGAACTATATAAAGATAAAAGCCCTATCAGTGATAAAAACAAAGCAGAAAAAAACATTACCCAATCAAATTTTTTAAAATGAGTATCTAAATTCATTTATTTTATTAAATCTAAAAATTCTTTTTCGTTAATTATTTTTATGCCTATTTTTTGGGCTTTTTCTAATTTTGAACCAGGATTTTCTCCAACAACAAGATAATCGGTTTTTCTTGAAATAGATTCAGAAACTTCTCCGTTTAAATCTCTAACTTTTTCTTTTGCCTCTTCTCTTGTCATCGAATTTAACTCTCCGGTAAAGACAAAAGTTTTTCCTTTAAGTTTTCCTCCTTCTTTTTTTTCGTTTATTATTTTTATTCCTGCTCTCTCTAATTTTTCTAAAAACTCTATATTCTTTTTATTATGAAACCAATTATAAATATTTTCTGCTGTAACAGGACCGATATCTTTAATTTTTTCCAAATCATTACAAGAAGCATTTTTTAATTCTTCAATAGAATTAAAATAATCAGATAAATCTTTTGCTGTTTCTTCTCCAACTTGTCTTATTCCTAATGAATAAATAAATTTTGAACAAGGAATTTCTTTTTTTGAGTTAATCGAATTTATTAATTTTTTAGCCGATTTTTCTCCAAATCTTTTTAAATTTAAAATATCCCCCTCTTTTAAATTAAAAATATCCGCAGGATCAGATACTAACCCTTCTTCTAATAATCTATCAATAATTTTAGGCCCTAATCCTTCAATATCAAACGCGCCTTTTGAAACAAAATGATAAAACCTTTCTTTTAAAATAGCAAAACAATTTTGATTGATACATCTGTAAACTGCTTCTCCTTCTTTTTTAAAAATTTTTCCATTGCAAACCGGACATTTTTTAGGCATTTTAAAATCTTTTTCTTTTCCCAATCTTAACTCTGGTAAAACTTTTATAATATCAGGAATAACATCTCCAGCCCTTCCAACTATCACTGTATCCCCTATTTTTATTCCTAATCTTTTAATTTCATCTTCATTATGAAGTGTTGCTCGAGAAATTTTTGCTCCCCCAATTTCTACGGGCTCTAAATAAGCAACTGGAGTTAAAGCACCTGTTCGCCCAACTTGAACTTTTATATCTTTTATAATTGTTGTTGCTTGCTTTAATGGAAATTTAAAAGCAATTGCTCCCCGCGGTGCTTTTCCAGCAACTCCTAATTTTTCAAAAATATTATTATTATTAATAATTACCACCACCCCATCAATTTCATAATAGAGATTATCTCTTATTTTTTGAGAATGTTTATAAAAATCGAAAACCTCATTTATATCTTTACAATATTTATTATGAGAATTTGTTTTAAAACCTAAAATTTTTAAAATTTTATGCTTTTCCTCATGAGTTTTTATCTCTATATCAGTAATAATGTCATAGGCAAAAAAATCTAAATGCCTTGAAGCAGTAACTTTTGGATCTAATTGTCTCACTGACCCTGCTGCTATATTTCGAGGATTTGAATAAACAGGTAAACCTTTCTTAATTTGTTCATCATTAATCCTTTTAAACTCATTTTTTGAAATAAAAACTTCCCCTCTTATAATTAATGAGGTTTTCATTTTTTCCTCTAAATTTTTTATTAAATCTTTTAAATCTTCTTTTTCTAAATCTTTTTTAATCTCTTTTATACTTCTTAACCTTAAAGGAATTGCTTCAATTGTTTTTAAATTTTGAGTTATATCTTCCCCAAATAATCCATCACCCCTTGTTGCTCCTGTTTTAAAAATTTCATTTTCGTAAATCAACTCAATTGCTAAACCATCAATTTTTAATTCACAATAAAAATCAATTTTTTTTCTTTCTTCTTCTGTTAAAAGTTTAAAAATTCTTTCTTGCCATTCCAGCATATCTTTTTCAGAAAAAGCATCATTAAAAGAAAGCATTGATTTAAAATGCTTTACTTTTTTAAATTTATCTAATGGTTCACCGCCTATTCTTTGAGTTGGTGAATCAGGAGTTATAAATTCAGGATATTTTTGTTCTAAATCAAAAAGTTCTTTTTTTAGCGAATCAAGAGCAGCGTCAGAAATTTCTTGTTTATCTAAAACATGATAAAGATATCTATGATAATTTATTAACTCCTTTAATTTTTCAATTCTTTGTTTTGCTTCTTTTTTGTCCATTCATTTTAAAAATTATAAAATACTAAAATTATTCAGATTCACCAGTAAAAGTAGAAACTTGTCTATATTCAACTATTCTTTTAGCACCTTTATAATCACCTATTGATTTATACAAGATAGTTTCTCCTTCTTCAGTTTCTTCATCAGTTATTTCAACAGAATATTTTGAATCATTTATTTCACCTTCAAACTTTCCATCATCACCCACTTTTGTGGGATCACACTGATTATTTATAAAACAATCATAATTAGATAAAAAAATTCCTTGTTCAATGCCGGTTTCAGCAACATAATAAGCATTTGTTGAATAAAAAGTATCTCTTATTGCTCTCATTTGCAAAATTAAAATTGTACTAATTCCTAATATAATAGATAAAGCAATAGATAAAATAACAACTGCTAAATAAAGAGCCGAACCTTTTTGAAAATTTTTATTAGAAGAAAACATATTTTTAAAATTAATTTTTTGCTTTTAAATAAATATATTTTAAGGTTCTTTTCTTATCAAAATGTAATACATTTTTTACTGCTTTTATAAATCCTTGGTGGTCTCCCCCAATTTTTACTTTTTTGTTCATTATCGCATCAATTAAATCTTTTTCTGAGGAAACTTTTTCAAAAGTTTCAATATAAGCAGAACCAACAAACTCTTTTCTGTGCGCATCAGAACCAGCAGTAAAAGGAAAATCTTTTTTCTGAGAAAATTTGGAAACTTTTTTATTTGAAAAATTAAAAAAACTTAAAGCATTTAAAATTTCTAAAGCATCAGGTTTTGTTTCTAAAACTTCTCTTATAATGCCTTTAAAATTAAGCACAGTTGGGTCAAAAAGATGCGGAATAACTGCTATTCCCTTTTGTTTTCTAATTTCTTTTATTGTTTCTTTTAAAGATAGCCCGTCAGGGATTAATTTTTTCACATTTATTGCTAAAACATCCCCTGATTTACTTAAAATTTCTATTCCCGGAATAACTAAAATATTTTTATCAAAAGAAAATTTCATTGCTTCAACTGCTCCTCTAATCTCATTATGGTCTGTAATACAAACGCAATCAATTCCTTTTTTAATTGCTGAATTAATAATCTCTTTTGGAGAATGAATTCCATCGCAAGAAAAACTTGTATGAATATGCAAATCAGCTTTCATTTTAAAATAATGTTTTTTGGTTATTTTTATTATTTGTTTCTTCTAAGGAAATTTTAATTTTTCCATAAACGCCATCATAACCTGGACAAACTTCCACTTTTCCTTCTCTCATTTTTATAATAGCTGTTGCTATCTCTTCTCTAACTACCAATTTAAGTTCATTATAAGGAATTTTAAGCAAAACTTCAAACTCATTTTTAAAGTTTTTGATTAATTTATCATATTCTTCTTTTACTTTTTTTGCTGTTGGCAAAACATTAAAAACATCTGCTATTATTTCTTGTAAAGGAACGACGCTTTTAAAAGGAATTGCGTTTTGAGTGACAAAACCATCTTCCCTGTCTGCTAATTCTTCCACCCTATTTAAAACTCCTATTGTTAATGGTTTATGACAAACAGGACAAATATTTTTATTCTCTTTTGTTTCTTTCGGAGACATTGAGATATTACAAAACCTGTGCCCATCATAATGATATTTTCCTTCTTCTGGAAAAAATTCTATTGTATATAAAAATTTTTCCTTGTTTTTTGTTTTAATTGCGTCAATAATTGAAAAATAACTTAAATCTGTATCAAAAACATTTGCCTCTCTTCCAATTTTTGCCGGGCTATGAGAATCGCTATTAGAAATTAAAGAAATATTGTCTAAAGTAGATAATCTCCAATTCATTTTTGGATCGGAAGAAAGCCCTGTTTCTAACGCAAAAATATATTTTGAATAATTATCAAAACATTCTTCAAGGGAATTAAACCCTGATTTAGAGCCAAATAAAGAAAACCAAGGCGTCCAAATATGAGCAGGCACAATAAAACAATCTTGAGAAATGCTTAAAATAATTTTTACTAGTTCTTTTGCATCAAGCCCTAAAATAGGCCTTCCATCTGCTTTTAAATTTCCGATTAAATTTAACCGGGAATTGATTTTTTCTACAATCTCAAACGATGGAGCAAAAATTAAAATATGAATTTTTCTTACTTTGTTGTTTTTAGAATAAATACAACTAATTTCAGAAGTTAAAATAAAACGAGTTTCTGAATTAGAATTTTTAATTTTGAATAATCCTTCTTCAGCGGGAGTTAATTTCTCTAAAATATTTTTATACCACAAGGGATGAGTAAAATCTCCTGTACCTAAAACATTTATTCCTTTTATTCTCGCCCATTTGTCTAAACTTTCTAAATCCATATCTTTGCTTGTTGCCCGAGAATATTTTGAATGAATATGAAAATCAGCAATAATGTTCATAGTTAAAAGTTATATTTTAATTATTTTATCATTTTAAGAAGAAATTAACAATTTTAAATAAGGGGGTTGACAGGATATTTTTGATCCCTATAATTAAAATAGTTATAAAAGGTCGGAAAGAAAATTTAAAAAAAACGCTTATTATTTTTGAAAAAAGCGTTTTAATAATTTAAAAATGATAAAAGAAAATTTATACGAAACATTAGTTTGCCAAGAAGAGGATTTAGAATTAGATGAAAATTTAGATACTGATACAGAAGAAGATGAAAACACCGAAGAAACAGAAGAAAACGCTGATGAGGAAACAGAAGGAGACGATTTAGAAACGGAATAATTCAAAAAATTTTAATAAATTAAAAACCCGCGATTTACGCGGGTTTTTAATTTATCTTTTTTGATCTTTACCTTCTACTCTTCTATGCTCTAATCTTTTCGCCAAATCCCATCTTTTTACATCTTTTTTAATTATTTCTGATTTTTTAATTTCATTTTTTATTTTTGATTTTTTTGAAAATTTTTTTTTCATAAATTTATATTATTTTAAAAAATTAAAGAACTGATAAATAACCACCTATTGAAGGAAAAACACTTGTAAAAAGATAATAAAATAAAAATATAACTAATCCACTGACAACTAAAATATCTAAAAATTTTGTCATAATTTTAAAGATTATTTATTTATGAAAAAATTTTTTTTCTAATTCTCCAAAAACTATTAAAATTAAAAAAGTAAAAAGGAGTGAGACAAAAGAAATAAAATAAAAATTAAAACCAATTGCTGTTCCAATTCCAGCTGCTACCCATAAGCCAGCAGCAGTTGTTATTCCTTCTATTTTATTTTCTCTTTCACGAAAAATAATAACTCCAGCTCCAATAAAACCAACTCCAGTAGCAATCGCTAAAATAATTCTTGATGGGTCAAAACCCAAACCAGAAGAATTTAAAGAACTTTCATAAATTTCAAAAATTTTCTGGGAAATAATTACAAAAAGACAAGCGCCCAAAGAAACTAAACTATATGTTTGAAGTCCAGCTTCTTTTCGTTTTAATTCTCTTTCTAAACCAATTAAAGCTCCAAAAATTGTAGCCAATAATAATTGTAAAATTATTTCTGCCATTATATTAATTTTTATAATTGTTGTTAAATTTTATAAACCTTATAACCTTCTCTTACTTTTTTATTAACTTTTAAACCTATACTTTCTCCTTTTTTTGCTTTTTTAATTTTCTGATGGTCAACTTCCATTGATTTTACTTCTTGAATAAAATCTGTATCTTCTCCGCCAACTATTCTTATATTATCCCCTTCTGACAAAGGTTTTGATAATTTTATCACCGCTACTTTTACTTTTGGAAAATAATGAGTAATTTCTCCAATTAACTGCCCTTCTATTTCTTGAAAATTATTTTTTTCTTTTTTCATAAAAATTAAAAAATTATTTATGACCTTTTATTTTTAAATTATAACATAAAATTTTAAAAATTTTAAATAATAAAAAATCCCCTCCTTATAAGACGGGATCTTTTATGAGAGAGACGGGATTTAATGAGTTCGGTTTTAACCTTTAGGCTGACTTTGGACTTCGTCAGAGAGCTCTTTAAACCTCTTTTATTAAATCCCGTTGTCCTCTTGGGAATATTTTAAAAATATCCCGCACCCTCTCGCTTATTATATTAATAAAATAAAATAAAATGTCAACAGAAAAAATTATTCTTCTATCTGTATTTTAATATTAGAATTAACATTAATACTATCTTGAAAAATCTTTTTAAATTCAATTATTTTTATATTCATAACTGATTTTAAAAGATTGCTATGTTTTTCTATCTTATTCTTATTTTTGCTTTCAATTATTAATTTATTAATTTCTTTCTTTAAAGAAAATCCCTTCTCGCTTTTATATTTTCTTACAGACGAAATCAGATCAATAATTTCCTCAAAATCTTTTTTTATTTTTGTGTTTAATAATTTTTTATTAAATTCGGGAAGTAAAGATAAATGAATACTTTTTTCTTTTTCCCATTTTTTAAAATATGATTGATATATCTCTTCGGTAATATGAGGCATAAAAGGCGCATAAAGTTTTAATACAGACAAAAGCAAAGTATACAAGACAGATTGAGCGGCGTTTTTTGAATTTTTTGAAATGTTTTTATTATAAAATCTTGGTTTTACTATTTCTAAATAATTATCGCAAAAATATTTCCAGAAAAAATTATCAATAACTTCTCTTGATTTTTTAAACTCAAATTTTTTAAGATTATAATGATAATCTTTTATTGTTTCTTCTAAAATAGAAAGAATCCATTTATCCTCATCTTCTAAATTTTTAAAATTTATTTTTTTATTATTAAAATCTTTTAAATTTGAAAGACAAAACCTTGCCGCATTCCAAAGCTTTATAATTGTTCTTTTGCTCGCATTAATCTCTTTTTCGTCCCACCTTATATCCTCCCCTAAACTTGCTTTTGCCGCCCAGTGTCTTAAAACATCTGCTCCATATTTTGAAATTATCTCTTGGGGAAAAACTACATTTCCTTTTGATTTTGACATTTTTTCTCCTTTTGGATCCAAAACAAATCCGGAAATCATCACTGTTTTCCAAGGAATTTTATTAAAATGAAGCTTAGATCTAGCAATTGTATAAAATAACCAAAAATTAATAATATCATGCGCTTGGGGTCTTAAAGACATCGGGAATAATTTTTCCTTTATATTTTTATTTTTTATTAAATCAATTGCTATTTGAGGCGTTAAAGAACTTGTTGCCCAAGTGTCCAAAACACTTTCTTCAGGAATAAATTCTTTACTTCCACAGGAACAAGAAGTTTTTGGTTTTGAATTCAAAGGATCAACTGGCAATTGAGAAATTTCCGCGATTTTTATTTTCTGACACCTTTTACAATACCAAACAGGAAAAGGTATTCCAAAATATCTTTGACGAGAAATACACCAATCCCATTTCAAACCTTTCACCCAATTTTCATATCTTTTTCTCATATATTCAGGAAACCACTTTATTTTCTTATCAATTTTTATAAAATCATCTTTTAAGTCTAAATATTTTATAAACCACTGCCAATTTACCAAAATTTCTACTTCTGTGCCGCATCGTTCATGAACATTAACAATGTGGGAAATTTTTTCTTTTTTTATTGCCTTCCCTTCTTTTTCTAAATCTTCAATAATTTTTTGCCTTGCTTCTTTAATTTTTAACCCTTGATATTCTTGAGATAATTCATTCATCGTTCCGTTAGGGTTAATAGAAATTTTTAAAGGCAATTTATGATCAAAATACCATTCAACATCTGTTACATCTCCAAAAGTACAACACATTACAATTCCTGTTCCTTTTTCCGGGTTTACTTTTTCATCTTCTAAAATTAAAACTTTTTGTCCAAAAATAGGCACTATTGCTTTTTTATTAATTAAATTTTTATATCTTTTGTCATTTGGATGGACGAAAATAGCAACACAACTTGATAAAAGCTCTGGTCTTGTTGTTGCAATTATTATTTCTCCTTCTTCTTCTAATTCAAACTTAATATTAACAAAAAAACTTTCGATATTTTTATCTTCTAAATCAGCTTGTGCAATAGCGGTTTGACAATTAGAACACCATAAAACAGGAAACTCTCCTCTATATGCCCTATTTTTATGATACAGGTCAATAAAAAACTTCTGACTTAATCTTTGAACATCTTTGCTTATGGTAGAATAAGTTAAATCAAAATCACAAGAAATTCCAATATTTTTCCAATCTTTTATAAATTCTGGCCTTAATTTTTTAAGAGTTTTTTGACAAAGAGAAATAAATTCATTTCTCTTCATATTAAAAATATTAACATTATTCTCTTTTTCTACTAACTTTTCTGTTGGTAAACCATTATCATCTGTCCCAAACGGAAAAAAAACATTTTCCCCTATCATTCGATGATACCTTGCAATTATATCTATATGAGTATAGGAAAAAGCATGGCCTAAATGCATTTTGCCGCTTACAGTTGGAGGAGGAGTGTCAACTGAAAAAAAAGTTGCTTTTTTTTGAGGATTAAATTTATAAATTTTTTCTTTTTCCCAAAACTTTTGCCATTTTTTTTCTAAACTTAAAGAATAATTTTTTTTCATTTTTCAAATTTAAAATTTTTAATTTTAAGGTTATAAAAATTTAAATTTTGAGCATTTATACAACTAAATCCGATGTCCCGTAGGAAATGCAAAAACTTTTCTTCGGGCCCGTCCGACGTTTGTCTACATCGTAGGCGAACCGCCGATTTTTACACTTTCATTATATTCTAAATTTTATTATATTCTAAATATGATTTAATTCAAGTCTTTAAAATAATAAATGGGTGCTTTTATTTTGATTAAAGCACCCATTAGAAATTAGTGGATTGACTAATTTTATCAATTAGTCGGTATGTCGTAAGCAGAACCTCCGTAAAAAATTCTGTTGATAATATTCCACCAGCCGATGATTGAAACTCCACATTTTTCAATGCAAGCTATATCAAATAAACTACACTTTGCCTTTCTGGATTTTAAATTTCTGTGTTCTCCTTGTTTGTGGTCCTTGGTAAAATTCAGACCTAGAAGAAGAAAAAGGCTAAGTTGAGAGCTTGGCAGAAGTTCATTGGCCAAGTCAATGTTTTGCCAAAAAGCCTAATGCCATTCTATTGGCATTGCTCGACCAAGAAAAATTTAAGATGACCAGCAATGAGCTCAATTTCCGTTACAACAGGAGTGTAAACATACTACCTCCCATTTTCAATTGGCTAGCTCCTTGGAGAATATACCCCAATAAGGGTGTATTTTGAAAGTACATCTACTTTGTTTCGTATTTTTTCCATATCATCCACTCCTGTGCTTTTTTGGCAAAGTGGCAAAAAGCTGAATCCACTTCCCAAATAGAACCATTAATGTAATCAGCATTTCTCGGACAACCGCCACCGCAAGTTGCTAAAGCTGGACATTGGTAGCATTGTGGCATATTGAGAGGAGATCGCTGACTCCACTCAATAAATACCGGGTCTGTAGTGGGGTCGTATTCGACATCAAAAACATTGCCGCCAAAAGTTTTGCGACTTCCCATATATCCTTGGCAAATACCGATTTGGCCATCGGGACTCACGCTCATTTGTTCTCCGCAACCAGTACAGTCAGCTTTAAGAATTCGCCGATCCAAAAAAGCGTTGATTTTATGATTCATCCGGCGCTCGTAGACAGCCGGATATTCTTCTTGAATTATCTCTTGAACCCTAATAAGAGCTTCCCCGAAATTTGCCTCGTAAACAGGGTCATAATCAGAAACATTGGGGACAATTGAGACATGATTAAAACCCAATGCCTTAATTCCTAACTCATCGAGGAGCCAGTGAATAATATCCGACGCATAATCCAGACTTTCTTTACTCAATACACATGAAACCGTTGGTTTTATCCCTGCTTCCTTCAGAATACGAAGTCCTTTCATAGTCTTTTGGAAACTTCCTTTTCCATTTCTAAAAGTCCGATTAAAGTCATGAATTTCTTTCGGGCCATCAATAGAGACTGAAACCATCACGTCATATCTTTTTAATTCTTCTGCAATCTTTGGAGTAATAAGTGTGCCATTTGTAATCAAGATTTTATCTATCCTATTTGGTAAGTTTTTTACTTTCTGACTCTGTTGAAGATACTCTAAACCATGTTTAATAACTTTCCAGTTTGCAAGAGGCTCTCCTCCATAAAAGACAACTGACGGAGGTTTAGGAAAGTTTTGACCATTAATAACTCTGCTGAATTTATCAATGGCTTTTTCAATTATCTCTTCTGTCATGTTTTGTCGTTGATAATTTTTTGGGATACTACCTTCAATAAAACAGTAACGACAGCGAAGGTTGCAATAATCAGTAAGATGTAACACTAAGACTCTAATTCTTGGTCCAATAAAAACTATCTTTTTAACCTCCTCAAGATAGCTAAGCTCATCATAGCTGATTGGCACAAGAATATGGGCATTGCAGATTGCAGTTAATATAGATAGAAACTGCTCCTTTAAATTTTCAGGAATTTCTTCTAAAACTTTAGTGGTCGGAACTTCCGTTGTCCGAAGAATATAGGGATAAAGAATCACCTCAAAATAGATAGCAATGATCTTCAGGGCGTTATAAGCACAGCAAGATTCATCTCTTTGGAAGAAATGACCAAACACCGACTTTTTCAATTTTTCTTTTCCATGCTTTTCTATAGTAAACATTTTTTTCCTCCTTTTGTTATAAGTTGTCAATGTGCTTTTACTAAATTAATAGTATTCTTTTTAGATATTTTTGTCAATCAGAAATAACAAAATAAAAAACTGTTACGAATTACGAGTTCGCAAAGGCTAATCAGGTGGAGAATTTTGTATTTAATTCTTCTTCCTTAACTTCTACTCGTAGAAGGCGATCAATTAGTTCACACTACTAATCCTTCTTTCTAATCTTTCTTGATATACCCTTTAACTTCTTCCAATAAGCGATGGTTTGCAGATATAACTACCTTGCGGCATTTTGCCTAAAATATCTATCGAGCGTAGACCGCTAAAAAGTAAAGGAAAATACTTTACTAGCCAACAAAAGATGTTGTTCATTCGGTTGAATGGCAAAATTAATTTCTTTAATTCGGCGATAGAAGAAAAAAAATGAGATGTTTCGCATGCACATATTCTTAAAACATCTCGGAACATGGCAGTTAAAGGTAAGAAAACTTTCCTCATTAATATCTCGAGGGAAAATGGAAGTAATTCAAATATGGGCACTAAAACATATTCCTTTTTCCACTCTTAATTCAAAGAAATTTCCAAGAAAAAGATACCACCGATTTTCAATAACACTCCAACAAGTTCTGAAATTCTGCTGCGCTTAAAGCAGCCCTACTTGATTATTAAAATAAATCTACTTTTTCTAGAATTTCGTCTTTGAATTGAATTAAAAACAGGATATCTTTTCACCACGAGATTTTGCCACAATTTTTGATCTCTTTCCCAAATTATTTTAAAGGCTAAGTATCAAGTCTTGGATTATTAATATAAAACTGGGTTCGTGGAAGATTCGTTATGATATTATCATTCTTTTTCATCTTGTTTTCTTCTTTTCAAAAAAAAGAGGGACCTCTCTTTTTCAATAGCCTCAATGGTCATTGAATTCCGAGAAGTCCCTTATCTGTTAATACGCGTCTTCGGGTGGAAGATGTTCTGCCAAAAGTGTGTCCGCTGCTTCGCAGCAATAGCTTGCAGATTGATCCTTTTTCCCAAGTTGTCGCTTCATTTTGAAAGCATCTTCTTTAAGAAGTTGATCTACTTTAACTATTCCTGCAGACTCACAAATAACTTGCAGACTTTTCCTTTTTTTGAGGACGCGCTTGAGGGTTTTGGTTCTCATGGTTTCACCTCCTTTCTAAGGAACGATTTTGAACCAGTTTCTCTTGCCCACTTTGAGATTAATGCCATCTGCCGGCAAAAGAACTACCTCCTCTTGATTTTCTACAGTACGGTTACCCAACTTTACTGCGCCCTGTCTGATAAGCCGTTTAATCTCGCTGTTGCTTTTTTCTTGGGAAGTAAAACACCTCCTTAAAATTTCAAAAACATTAGCAGATTGTCTACCCAAAGAAATAATAGGTGCTTCTTCAGGAATCTGTTGTTCGCTAAATGTTTTCTTAAACCATTGTAGCTCTTCCTCGGCAACTTTTTCACCGTGGTAACGCTGAACAATTTCCTTAGCAAGCAGGAGTTTAAATCTCATAGGATCAGATGGCAAATCTTTTTCCATTTGAGCTATTTTTTCAAGTGGAACTTCAGTATAGACTTTGAAATATTCAACAATGAGATTGTCAGGTATACTCATTACTCGACCAAACTTCTCTCGTGGAGAATGTGCCAGACCGATGTAGTTACCCAAGCTTTTACTTTGTTTTTCTTTCCCATCAATACCCGGAGTAATCTTGGTGGTAATAATTACCTGTGGGACCTGTCCAAACCTTTTTTGGAAGAAACGACCCATCATCTCATTGTAGAGTTGGTCGGAGCCAATAATAGTGAGGTCGGCTTGCAACATTACTGAGTCGTAACCTTGTAAAATTGGGTAGACCAGTTCGTGCTCATAAATTTCTTTTCCTTCCTGAACTCTTTTCCGAAACATCTCGCGAGCAATCAGGCGATCGTGAGTAACCATGGACATTAAGGAAAGCAACTCTTTAGCTGATAGCTTGTCATACCATTCGGAATTTCTTCTTACCTCTATTAGATTGGGATCATCATGCAACACCATCTTTGTTTGTTTGATAAAAGCTTCGGCGTTCTTTTTAATTTCTTCCAACGGAATGATCTGACGCGTCTTACTTTTTCCCGTAGGATCTCCAATCTGTGTCGTAAAATCACCAATAAGAAAAATGATTTTATGACCCAGTTCTTGGAGTTTTCTGTACATCCACAGATTAACCGCATGCCCAATGTGTAAATCTGGAGCCGTGACATCAACGCCAAACTTCATTTTCAATTGTCGGCCAGAAGAAAACAGTTTTTTCAACTCTTCTAAAGAAAAGATTTCCTCAGTAGTTCTGGAGAAAGAATCAATAACTTCTTGTATTGTTTTGGGGTCTGAAACAACGTTTTTCATCGCTTTCACCTCCTTTTTTATTGTTAAAGAACTTTTAAGGTTTTTATTACCTTTAATGCTATATTCTACATTATAAGGTTGTATCTTGTCAAGACTCTGTCGAAGTTTTGAGTTCTTTCTTTTT
>ENA-UOYA01002505-UOYA01002505.1-activated-sludge-metagenome-genome-assembly--contig:-NODE-2505-length-17684-cov-7.812128_pt1 | contig 17684 bp, 13 predicted proteins | sample MGYA00238163_ERZ764804 | MGnify/ENA primary metagenome ERZ764804 (study PRJEB28919, sample SAMN05720223) | activated sludge metagenome | isolation source: Anaerobic digester | place: Hong Kong... | reverse complement strand
TCGTTGGCCGCCTTGTTGTTGCTGAACATCCGCTTGTTGGCGTCCCATTCGAGCTTGCCTTCGAAGTTCATGGCAATCACGCCCAGCAGCATCCACTGCACGAACGGGCCGGCCACGCTGAAGTTCGAGCAGGAGCGCTCGCCGCCCTTGCAGGCGCGGATCCAGTCACGGTAATGGCCGGGCGAACGGGTGAGAAGCTGCGGCGGCAGCTTGTAGTCCTTCATCTTCTCGTCGGGCACCAAGCGGGTGTCCTCGCCGTAACAGCCGGTCGTCACCATGCCCTTGCTGCCGATGAACAGGCTGCCGTTGTTGTCCTTGTCGCCGATCAGTGTGCCTTCGGGCAGGCCGTCGACCTTGGGCGGCGCGGTGACGCGGTCATGCCAGAAGATCTGCACGGGCGGCATGCCGGGCCGGGCGGGGAAGTCGAAACGGATGACGGTCTGCAGCGGGAACGTGTACTTGCTCTTGCCCACCAGCTTGATGCACTCGACGCTCGACGGCGCGCCCAGGCGCATGGCCATGTTGGGCGTACCGAGGATGTGACAGGCCATGTCGCCGATGGCGCCGCAGCCGAACTGCGGATAGGCGCGCCACTTGATGGGGATGTAGCCGGGGCTGAAAGGCTGCGGCTCGGCGCCGCCCAGCCACGCATCCCAATCCATCGTGGGCGGAACAGGTCCCGGGGTTGGCTCGACGTCGGGCCCCTGCGGCCAGTACTTGCCGGGCCGGTCCGTCCAGGCCAGCACTTTGGTCACTTCGCCGATGTCGCCGTTCCAGATGATCTCGCAGCATTCTCGGGCGCCCTTGGTCGAATAGCCCTGGTTGCCCATCTGCGTGGCGACACCGTACTTGGCGGCGGCTTCGGTGAGTTGCTGAGCTTCCCAAACCGTTCGCACCAGCGGCTTCTGACAGTACACGTGCTTGCCGCGGACCATCGCCCACATGGCGGCCGTGCCGTGCATGTGATCGGGACAAGAAACCGTCACCGCGTCGATGTTGTTGGTCTCCTTGTCGAACATGCGCCGGAAATCCTTGTAGCGGGCAGCTTTGGGGAACTGCTTGTAAGTGCGAGCCGCGCGCTCGTCGTCGGGGTCCACCAGCGCCACGATGTTCTCGGTGGAGCAGCCCATGAGGTCGCTGTAACCCTTGCCGCCCGCACCGATGCCGGCGATGTTCAACTTCTCATTGGGTGATTTGTAGCCGAGTCGCTTTAGCGAAGGGACGCGGCTGAAGCCCGCCTGCGGCACCGCGCCCGCCAGCAGGCTTCCGTAAAAGAAGTACCGTCTGCTGAATTCATGAGACATGATTTACCACTCTCCTAACAACGCGGTCTAACGCTGGATGCGCGCCGATCCGCCCTTTGCGAACGCCCGCACCTGCTCGACCGTCGCCATGGTTGTATCTCCCGGGAACGTGGTCAACAGCGCGCCATGCGCCCAGCCCAGGTTCACGGCTTCCTGCGGCTCCTCGCCGGACAACAGGCCATAGAAGAAACCGGATGCAAATCCGTCGCCGCCGCCGACGCGGTCCAGCACCGTCAGTTCGGCGGTCGGTGCGATGTAAGTCTTTCCGTCGATCCAGGCCACCGCGCTCCAGCTGTGGTGGTTGGTAGAATGAACCTCGCGCAGCGTCGTGGCGACAACCTTCACCTTGGGGTACTTGGCGATGACGTTGTCGATCATGCCGAAGAACGTGCTCGGGTCGAGCTTGGACTTCTTGGCGACTTCGGGACCGGGGATTCCGAGGCCCATCTGCAGGTCCTCTTCGTTGCCTACCAACACGTCCACGTTCTCGACGATGCGGCCGATCACGCCCAGGGCGCGCTCGTGGCCGCCCCAGATGTTCCAGAGCTTGGCGCGATAGTTGAGGTCGAAGCTGACCACGGCGCCGGCTGCCTTGGCCGCCTTCATGCCTTCGATGATCACTTCGCCGGTGGTCTCCGACAGGGCCGCGAAAATGCCGCCGCTATGGAACCAGCGCACACCGCCCGCGAAAATCGTCTTCCAATCGAAATCGCCGGGCTTCAATTGCGCGGCCGCCTCGTTGCAGCGGTTGTAGAAGACCACTGGAGCGCGTACGCCCTGGCCGCGGTCACTGTAAACGGTTGCCATGTTGGGGCCGCTCACGCCGTTGTGTTTGAACCGCTTGTAGAAGGGTTTCACGCCCATGGCGCGCACGCGCTCGGCGATCAGGTCGCCGATAGGGTAATCGACCATTGCCGTGGCGATGCCGGTGTTCATCCGGAAGCAATCCGCCATGTTGGCGGCTACATTGAATTCACCGCCGCTCACGTGGATGGCGCACTGAGTGGCTTTGCGGAACGGGATAACCCCCGGATCCAGCCTGTGCACGAGAGCGCCGACGCTAACCAAGTCCAACGCCGCGTCCTGACGTATGTCCAAACCGTATTTCATTCCACTCTCCTGTATGATCCAGACTTGCTGGCGTAAATCTCACTGTATCAAAACCGCCGCCATGACCTACTGATACTTCGGGTATGGCGGCTTGTGGTGAAGCGGCAGCGGGTTCTTCTTCAGATCGTCGAGCAGAACCTGAACGGCTTTTTCGAGTTGCGGGTCATGGCCCTGGCGGACCAGACTGGGATCCTGCTCCACTTCGATGTCCGGAGCGACGCCGTAGTTCTCCACTTCCCACTTGCCTTCCGGGGTCCAGAACCCGCGATTGGGAGCACTGACGGCACCGCCGTCCACTAGCCTCGGCACCGGCGCGTAGAACCCCACCAGGCCACCCCAGGTGCGCTTCCCGATCAGCGGACCCAGCTTGGCGCGGCGGAAGTAATACGGCATCGAATCGCCGCCCGAACCCGCGTATTCGTTGATGAGCATGGCTTTGGGGCCGAAGATGCCGGCGATGGGCGTAGTCATATCCCTGCCTTCCCGCGTGGTGCGATAGTTCTGCAGCTTGTGGCTCAGGTAGTCCACCACGTAGTCCGCCGAGAGCCCGCCGCTGTTGAAGCGTTCGTCCACGATGGCGCCTTCCTTGCCCGCCTGCGCGAAGAACCAGCGCGTGAAGTTCGTGTACGCGCCGGAGGACGTGTCGGGCAGGTGCATGTACGCCAGCCGGCCGTTGCTGAGCTTGTCCACCAGGCGGCGATTGTCCTCCACCCACGCCATGTAACGTAATTGCCTCTCGTCGGCGACCGGAACCACGGTCACCTCGCGCGAGCCATCGGTTGTCGGGTTCGGCCCCACGCGGAGGACAACGCTCTTGTTGGCGGTGGCTTCCAGGGCTTTGTAAAGGTTGTCTGAAGACGTGATGTCGCGGCCGTTTGCGGCCAGCAGGTACTCGCCTTCGACGACGTTCACGCCCGGAGGCGCGAGCGGCGCGCGCAACTGCGGCGTCCAGCTTTCCCCGTCGTAAACCCTTGCGAAGCGGTAACGGCCGTTCTCGATGCGGTAGTCTGCGCCCAACAGCCCGCCCGGCACCTTCCTGGCTTCGGGCATGTCTCCTCCCACGATGTAGAGATGGCCCACCGTGAGCCGGCCGTACATTTCCGTGAACAGGTAGTTCAGCTCGTAGCGCGTGGTGATGGTGTCCAGGTATGGTGCGAATTCCCGCTCGAGCGCCTTGAGGTCCAGACCGTGCAGGTTCGGGTCATAGAAGAAATCGCGCTCGATGCGCAGCGACTCACGGAACATCTGCTTCCATTCCTGGCGCGGTTCAAGCCACATTTCCATGCCATCCAGCCGCAGTTCACCTTCACCGGGCTTAAGCGGAGAGGACGACGGGGCGATGATCGTCTTCGCGCCCTGGCGCACCAGCATCTTCTCGCCGTTCGCCGAAAGGGCGAACGCGCCGATGCCTTCGGCCAGCTTCGTGGTCTTGCGAGTGGTCAGGTCGAAGCGATGTAGGACGTTGACGCTCGAAACTCCCACGGGCATCACGATCGGTCCGCCCTCGATCAGATAAAGAATGCCCGCTTTGCCCGCCACCAACTCGCGGTAATTCCGTGCCGGAATCGGCAGCGCCAGTGTGCGGCGGCCGATGCGGTCGAAGTCGATCGTGACTTTCACCGGTTCCTTTTCTTTGGATGGAGCGGCGGATGCGGTTTTCTCCTTCTCCTCGTCGCTTTCCGGGGCGAGCGGCGTCGGCAGATCCTTGCGCAGCACCAGAACGTACACGCTGCTCGACACCGGACGGTTGAAGCTCCACATGGTCCCTTCAACCACCGGGCCGATGTTGGTGCTGGCCGTGAAGAAAAGGTACTTGCCGCTTGCGTCGAACACCGGATCGCTCGCGAAGCTCATTCCGTCGGTCGCCTGGTGAGTTTTTCCAGTCTCGATCGAGTAAAGATGGATCGCCCGCATGTGGCTGGGCAGAAACTTCGTGTAAGCCAGCCAGCGGCTGTCTGGCGACCATTTCGGTGCCGGCACGCCATCGGGCGGTTGGAACAGGTCTTTGTCCACCTCAACCGGCGTCTTCTTTTCGAGATCGATGTACCACACCCGCAGGGACTTGTCGGTGTAGGCGATCTTCTTCGAGTCCGGCGACCACTCCAGCCGGTCATAGAATGACGGCGCACCGAGGCTGAACTTCCGAACTTGGCCCGCGCCATTCTGGGGGCGCACGTGCAGCTCATACTCGCCCGATTCGTCCGAGAAGTAGGCGATCCATTTGCCGTCGGGCGACCAGGCTGGGGAGCGCTCCGCCACGCCGGAGGTGTTCGTGAGGTTGCGCGCGTCGCCCTTCTCGGCCGGGACCGTGAAGATTTCGCCGCGGGCTTCAAAGACAGCACGAGCGCCGGTGGGCGACAGGCCCACTTTGCGGATGTTCGCCGCGGTCTTCATCAGGCGTGGGCGCACCTCGGGGAAGTCCGCCGCGATCCGGATATCCATTCGATGCGCTTTGCACGACTTCAGATCGTAGAGCCAGATCTCTCCGAAACGCTCATATACGATCGCGCCGGGACCCAGGGAAGCCGAGCGGATGTCGAGACCGTCGTTCACCAGGGCCTGGGTGACCTTCTTCGTGCGCGTGTCGTAATAGAACAGCGTGACGGCGCCGGCGCGGTCCGAGAGGAAGTAGATACGGTCGCCGGCCCACATGGGATTGAAGTCGTTCGAGTTCTCGCGCGGGATCTTCTCGATGCTGGAGTCAGCCAGTGTGGCGATCCAGATCACCGCCATGCGGCCGCCGCGATATCGCTTCCATGATTCAAAAGCGCGCGCTAGCGGCATGTAGGCGAGCTTGGAGCCATCGGGCGAGAAGGATCCCTCCTCGGCCATGGGAAGAGGGATCTCTTCCGGGAACACGCCGTCCGGCGCGATGGTGAAGAGGCGATTGGATCGTGTCTGGCTTGCACGGCCCGAGCGGAACAGGATGCGCTTCCCGTCGCTTGACCAGCCTTGAACGATGTCGATTGCTGGGTGGTATGTCACGCGACGGGGAACTCCGCCGGAGGCCGGCATCAAATAGACGTCCGGATTGCCGTCGTACTCGCCGGTAAAAGCGATGCGGGAGCCGTCGGGTGAGAAGTAAGGATCCGTTTCGGTGCCCACGCCCGTGGTGAGGCGTACCGCCTCGCCGCCCGAGCGCGGCACGCTCCAGAGATCGCCGGCGTACGAAAAGACGATGTGCGTGCGGTTCACGGCCGGCCGCCGGAGTAGCGGCCGAGGCTCGGCCGCGGCCAGTGCAGGCAGGGCGGCGCAGATCAAGACAAGGGAAAGTGAGAAGTGACGCATAGCTACCAACCATTCCATGGTAGCTATGCCGGGCCGTGTGCCGCTATTCGCGGAGACCGAAAACGCTAAGGCTTTGGCTGGGACGGAGGCTCGAACCTCACCTCGATTGTGGTCGCGACCTCCACAGGCTTGCCGTTCAGCAGCGTGGGTTTATACTCCCACTGCCTCACAGCTTCCATCGCTGCCGGAACCAGTACGGGATGGCCGTCCATGACCTGCATTTGCTGTACTTTACCTTCGGTGCTCAGAATCACGCTCAAAGTGACGACGCCAGTCACCTGGGCCTCGACGGCCGCTGGCGGATAGACCGGCTCGACGCGCTTGGCCAGAAGGGCTTGCTGCACGTTGCCTCCAACGCGTATCCGCATCGGCATGGACGCTGGCCCGGCTGCTTTAGGGACGGAGGCAGGCAAGACGTTTCTTAGCGTCGTGGGCGGCAGTGCCCTTGTGCCGGGCGGCAGCATTCTTGGCGCGAGGCCGAGGGCTTCGACCCGTTTCCACAGCTGATCGCCGTATTCAAGAACCGGCGCCAGTTCGGGATGCTCTTCAAGTAATGGCGAATGCAATGTGCGGGGCGGCAAGGCCCCTGACGGCGCTGATGAGCCTCGGAGCCTTGTGGCCACGCCTACGAGGAGGAAGTTGTCGGAAGTGCCTTCCAATTCTAGTCTGATCTTCTCGGCCAAGGCTGGGTTACGCAAAGGGTCATTGGCCTCGCCACCGCCAGCTTTCATGGTTGCGGTAAGTATGCGTGCATACAAGGATGCCAATTGACTGCGGGCAGCGAAAGAGACTTGGCCAGGGCCTCCCAATAATCGCGTATACAAGCCGATTGCCACTTCCACCCCCCTGCCACTACGAGAGAGAAAGTCAGCGGCGTTAGTCAGGACATGCCAGTTTTCGGGATGTAGGCGAACCTGTTGACACCATAGTTCCAGTGCGCGGTCGTAGTCGGATTCGTCATTCAGAGCTGTCGCTTCGGGAGAGACCGCAACCGAGTACATCCTGGCGACCTCATTCTCTGGGTGGTGTTCGATCAGCCAAAAAATATGATTGAGGCGCGGCTGCCGGATCGCGTTCAGAAAATAGTAGGCAACTACTTTTGCGCGCGCTTCGATATCTTCGGGATTCGTCCGCAGGTGTGCTTCGATCTCCTCGGCCTGTGCCGCAGTGAGTTTGTTCCCCGCTACAAGATTTTGCACGTAGGCGCCTTGCAGAATCACCTCGGGTTTTTGCGGCTCTGGTTGTACGAAGCGCACCGTCGCGGTGCCGTAGGCGAGCGGGACGCAGGCGAGCACCAGCGCGGCCCAGCGCGCCTTGCTCAGACCCGGTGCCAGACGACGCGTTTCGTCCAGAACCAGTTCGATCCGATGGCGCACTTCATTCGGACGGGCCATGGCCATGGCTTCCCAGACCAGGCGTCCGCGGCCGGCGCGTACGGCGGCGGCCATGTCGAGTAAGGCACCCGCATACTGTTCGCGGTTGCCAGTGAGGACGATGGCTTCATCGTCGCAGGCCTGCTCGGCGTTCGCGATGAGCGCACGTTCCAGCCACCATGCTAGCGGATGGAACCAGTACAGCGCGCGGTTCAGGTTCGCGAGTAAGCCCACGAGGTAGTCGCCACGCTTCACGTGCGCACTTTCATGCGCCAGAACGGCACGGAGTTTGCCTTCCCCCCACTCGCGCCAGCCGGCCGGCAGCAGGATTTGCGGCCTCGCCCAACCGATGGTGACGGGAACGGTGATGCCGCCGCATTCGGCCACCCGGATGCCGGTGGGGAAGGGTTCGTCGATGGCTTTGCTGGACCGGATGAGCCGCCTGGCCATCGCGTAGCCGCATACCAGGCGGCCCAACATGATCGACGCACCGGCGGCGTATAGCGCGCACAGCATGAATTGCCAGCTCCACGGAAGCCGCTCGGAAACCGGCGAGCTTGGCGGCGCTAAGGGCGAATCCGGCACCGTAGCCGAGACTACCAGCGGGACCTGCCGCGAGGGTATCGTATCGGGCGCCGCGGCCGGATGTCCCACGCGCAACGTGAGCGACGGTGCAAGCCACACGAGCAGCGGGGCCGCGAGCATTGCCGCCAGCACCAGCGACCAGACGGCGTGCCGCACATCCGCCTTTCGGACACGGCAGACAAACAGGACTACCCAGGCCAGCGCCGCCACTACGGCGACCCGCACACTCACACTGGCCAGAAGAGAAACGACTTCGGCATCGATAGACATCTCAGTCTCCTGTGCTCTTGTCCTTACGCCGGGCGATCCTGCGTCCCAGCCGTTCCAGTTCGCGCTCGTCTACGATGTCGTTGTCCACCATGCCCACGAGCAGTTCCTCCACCGAGCCGCCGCAAAAACGGTCGATGATACCCCGCACGGCGCGCGCCGCCACGCTCTGCGGCGTTTCATTGCCGGTATAGATGTAAGTGCGGCCGTCGATGCGGTGGCGCACGTAGCCTTTTTGTTCCAGCCGTCGCAAGATCGTACGGACGGTGGATTCCTTCATGGGGCGGCGAGCCTGAAGCGCCTCCCGGATCTGCTCGGCCGTGGCGGTGTTGCGGGACCAGACCAGGTCCATGACGAGGTGTTCGAGTTCGCTGAGGGGCTTGCGCGATTTATTTCTGTTAAACATTGTAGCGTTACAAAATGTAACAGTAAAGCGGCGCGATGTCAAGAGAAAAAGGAGCGTATAATCGCGGGTGAGGGCCTCTGTATGGCATTCCGATACCTTTTAGCCCCCCTGCTTCTGGTTGCGGCCATCTGTGTGTGTGCGGCCGAAACGAAACCGCCCGCCACCGCCCGCGGCGAGGGCGAATCGGCGGAGATCACCGCTACGCTCTACACGGACAAGTCCGCGATCACCACCCTGATCGGTCACCCGCTGGATGGGGACTACATCGTGATCGACGTGCGATTAGTGCCCCGCGGCGAGAATCCGCTCTCCGTTCTGCGCGACGACTTCCTGCTGCGTTCGTTCAAGGACGGACAGAAGTGCCAGCCTTTCGCCCCCAGCCAGATCGCAGGGCAGGGAACCCTGATGGTCTCGAGCGGCGGCGCCGGCGGAGCGATGATGGGTGACAGCAACGGCCCGGTTTGGGGCGGCACCGTGGGCCAGCCGGGACGCCTGGGCGGTACGGGCGGCTCGGTGGGCAACGCAGGCGGGGATACCGTGGCGCAAGGCACCGTGCAAAGCGGAGGCAAGACGAGGTCCAATCCTACCCTCGACGCACTGAAGGAGAAGATCCTTCCGGAGAAAAAGACCAGCGAGCCGGTCTCGGGGCTCCTCTATTTCTTCCTGGAAGGCAAGCACAAGCCCAAGGATCTCCAGCTGGTTTACAGCGGCGGTGGCGGCAAGATCGTTCTGCAGTTCAAATAAACAAATAATGCGCATTCAAGATCTGGATACACCAGTACTCATCATCGACCTCGACATCATGGAGCGGAACCTGCGGCGCGCGGCCGGTTACGCGCGCGAGCACGGCCTGCGCCTACGCCCGCACACCAAGACGCACAAGGTCCCGGCCATCGGCCGGAAGCAGTTGGAGTTTGGCGCGGCCGGCCTCTCGGTGGCCAAGGTAAGCGAGGCGGAGGTGATGCTGAGCGCCTCCCCCGAGGATCTTCTGTTCGCCTACCCGGTGGTCGGCAGCGCGAAAATGCCTCGGCTGGTCGAAGTCGCCCGCCGCACCCGGGTGACGGTGGCACTGGACTCGATCAAGGTGGCGCGCGCGTTGAGCGACGCCGCCAGCGCCGGGAAAGTTGAGCTGGGAATCCTGACGGAAGCGGATGCCGGGTACTGCCGGGTGGGCGTCCAGCCGGGCGAGGCGCTTCTGAGCTTGGTTCGGGACGTAGCGCGGTTGCCGCATCTCAGGTGGGAGGGCATCGCCATCTATCCCGGCCACATTCGGGACCTCCGCCAGCCGGAAGGGCAGCGCCAACTCGAGGCCGTTTCGAAGACGGTAGCTCGAATCCGCGAGGACCTGAAGCGCGCCGGGTTTGAACCGCGCATCGTGAGCGGCGGCTCCACTCCCACGCTCTACCATTCGCACCTGGTGGAGGGAATGAACGAGATCCGCCCCGGCACCTATGTCTTCAACGACAGGAACACCTGCGAGGTTGGCGCCTGCCGTATCGAAGACTGCGCGGCTACCATCATGTGCACGGTGGTTTCGACGGCCTATCCCGGGCAAGCGCTCTTCGATGGCGGTTCAAAGACGTTTTCCTCGGACCGCACGGATTCACCCACGGAGGTCAACTTCGGTTACGTGGTGGGCGATCCGGGCGCGGTCTTCACGAAGATGAACGAAGAGCACGGATACCTGGACATTCGCCGTGCCGATCGTAAATACGAGGTCGGCGACCGCCTGCGCGTCATCCCCAGCCACGTCTGCACCGCGATGAACATGCACGAGAGAGTGTACGGCGTGCGCGGCGATGAAGTCGAGGTTGTCTGGGAAGTGGCCGGGCGCGGCAAACTGCAGTAGCCGGACTACAACTCAAGAATCACGGGAATGATGAGCGGCCGGCGGCTGGTTTCCTTGGTGATATAGCGTTTCAGGTCCACGCGGATCTTTTCCTTCATCATTCCCCAATCGGCGCGCTCTTCGGTGGTGGAAACCTCGAACGTCCGCATGACCACCTGGCGCGCTTCCGCCAGGAACGCGGCGGAATCCTCTGCCACGAATCCCCGGCTAACGATTTCGGGCATGCCTTCGATGTGCCCCGTGTGCTTGTCGATGGCAATGATCGGGATGACAAAGCCGTCTTCGCTCATGTGGCGGCGGTCGCGGATCACCATGTCCTCGACCACCTCGTCCAGCGTGCCCGAGTCGATGCAGACACGCCCCACCGGAATGCTCGCTCCCCTACGGGCGCCCTCGCTGTCGATTTCAAGCGTTTCGCCGCTATCGAGAATGAACGTGTCTTCCAGCCCCACGTGGCGCAAGTGCGCGGCCAGAGCGGCGTGCCGCGAAAGCTGCCGGTACTCGCCGTGGATGGGCATGAAGTAGCGCGGGCGCACGAGGTTCAAAACCAGTTTGAGCTCTTCGGCGCTGCCGTGGCCGGAGACGTGCACCGGCGGATTCATGCTGCCATAGATCACTTCGGCGCCGCGGCGCGACATGTGGTTGATCATGCGGTAGATGGCTTTCTCGTTGCCCGGAATGATGCGCGAACTCAATACCACGGTGTCGCCCGGTTCGATGGATAGGTGCTTGTGGTTGTCCACCGACACGCGCGCCAGCGCCGACATCGGTTCTCCCTGTGTGCCCGAAACGATCACCGCCACCTCTTCCGGCGGGAGGCTCATGATGTCCTGGGGCCGCAGTAGAATCCCATCCGGAATATTCAGAAGGCCCAGGTCGCTCGCGATCTCGGTGACCGTATTGACGCTCCGGCCGAGCAGGGCCACTTTGCGCCCATACTCGTCGGCCATGTCGAGAATCTGCTGCAGCCGATGCACCGAACTGCTGAAGCAGCTCACGATCAGGCGCTTTTCCGCGCGGTTGAAAATCTCGTCAAACCTCGGGCGGATGGCCCGCTCGCTACCCGTGTAGCCCGGGACGTCCACATTGGTGGAATCGGACAACAGGAGAAGCACGCCGTGCTTGCCATACTTGGCCAGCGTGTGCAGGTCGAACAGCAGGTTGTCGGTGGGCGTTGGGTCCACCTTGAAATCGCCCGTGTGGATCACGACGCCGAGCGGCGTGGTGATGGCCAGCGCCATGGCGCTGACGATCGAGTGGGTGACGTGGATGAATTCGATCTTGAACGGACCGATCTCGACTCTCTCGCCCGGTTCAACCACATGCCGCTTGGTGTCGGCGAGCATCTCGTGCTCTTCCAGGCGCCTCTCGACCAGCGCGAGCGTGAAAGCCGTGCCGTAGACCGGGACGTTGATTTCCGAAAGCAGGAAGGGCACCGCGCCGATGTGGTCCTCGTGGCCGTGGGTCAGGATCAGCGCGCGGACGTGCTGCCGGTTTTGCTCGAGATAAGCGAAATCGGGCGTGACAATGTCCACGCCGAGCAACTCTTCCTCGGGAAACATCATGCCGGCGTCGATGACGATGATGTCGTCGCCGTAACGCAGCGCCATCGAGTTCATGCCGAACTCGCCCAGTCCACCCAGCGGAATTACCTGCAATTTCGCACCCGGCATAGAAGATTCAGCGTAGCACAGCAGGTTGCGCTCGCAGCCGGACGGCTCAATTGGTAAGATGACCGGGAAGTGGAGGCGGGTTAGATGAACTTACTGAAGCGAACCATTGTCATTTTGACATTCCTGTTGACCGGCGTGGCGGCTGCGCAGGTGCGCACCCCGTTGGATATTCCCGACGTGTCCGGCTACAAAGTCCTGAAGTGCGATTTTCACATGCACACGGTCTTCTCCGACGGCGAGGTGTGGCCGTCCGTGCGCGTGCGCGAAGCCTGGACCGAGGGCCTGGATGCCATCGCCATCACGGACCACGACAATTACCATCCGCACCGCGACGACGTGAAAGTGGACTTGTGGCGGCCGTACAAGATCGCGCTGCCGGTGGCCGAGGATACCGGCATCCTGCTGGTGCCCGGCGTCGAGATCACCCGCGGCAACCTACACTTCAATGCCCTGTTTGTGAAAGATCCGACGGTGTTCGGCGAACTCGAGTTGCTTCCGGCACTACGCAAAGCGCGCGAGCAGGACGCCTTTGTGTTTTGGAACCATCCGGGGTGGAGGGGGACTGCCGAGTGGTGGCCGCCCATCGCAGCGGCGTACGGCGAGGGCCTCTTTCAGGCGATAGAAGTGGTTAACGGGACGACCTGTTACGCGGAATCCTACCCCTGGGTCGGCGAGAAGAAACTCGGCATCGTCGCCAACAGCGACATTCACGCTCCGGCTCCCCTGGGCCAACCTGACAGGGAGCGGCCCATCACGCTGGTGTTCGCCAGGCATGCCAGTGTCGATGGGATTCGCGAAGCGTTGTTCGCGCGACGCAGTGCGGCTTGGCTGGGCGAGGACGTCTGGGGACCGGAAGCGCTGGTCACCGGACTCTGGCACGCTTCGGTGAAGCCCATCGCGCCCGAAATTACGGCTACGGCGGGCCGCCGCGCGGGTCTCCAACTGCGGAACTCGAGCGCGATTCCGTTCCAGATGAAAGTCGTCAAGCAACCCGAGTGGATGCGGGTGCGCGCCCGAGAGGTTGCGCCGCAGCGGATCACGGGCGTTTTCGTCGATATTTCGAAGGATGCGCCGAAGGGTGCCCACGAAGTGAAACTCGAATTGGAGATCACCAACCTGCACACCGCGCCGCACCAAAATGTGACCGTGACGCTGCCGTTCACGGCGACAGTGAAGTAGCTGATTCCAGCTATGCCACTCACAAGACGTACGATGATGGCCGGCGCCGTTGCCACATTCGCCGCTGCCAAACCACAGCGCCTCCGGGACGCGGGTTGGGTGTGGGAAGGCTTCACCTTCGATGCCGGAGTGACGCCAACGATCTTCGGGGTCGGCCAGGGCGCGGAGTTCTTCGGCTTGAAAAAGGTCGTGTGGCAGTTCGTGCCCAACAATGAACTGGCGCTGGACCATCTCAAGCGGATGGACGAAGTGGTGCTGCACGTGTTGCGGTACGAGTACAAGTACACGCGCATTGTGAAACCGGACGGCCGTAAGACGGACGCGCTCTACATGGATGTCGTTGCCACCGCCCAGGCCATGATCGAGGAGACGCGCAACGTCGTGAGCTTGGCCGCCAAACATCCGAACGTCACCGGCGGCTTCTTCGACGACGTGCTGTTGAGCATCCGCGACGGGAAGCTGACCCCGGAGCAGTTCCACGAATTGCACCGGACACTCACGGCCAACCGCCGCCTCAAGTTGTGGACCGTGGTCTACACGCACGAGTTGGACGCGGCGCGCTGGGCGCCCATCAAGGAGTCGGTGGACGTGGTGAACCTGTGGGTGTGGAGCGCCAAGGACCTGGTGAATTTGGACCGCGACCTGGATCGCTGCCGCGCCATCTTCGGCAATAAGCCCGTGAATCTTGGCTGCTACCTCCGCGACTACCCCGGGCACCGTGGCGTGCCCATGGATCTTTTGAAGTTCCAATGGGAGCGCGTGGCGAAATATCTTGGCGAGGGTTCCATTTCGGGTTACTCGATCCTGGGCACCACGCTGATTGACGAGCACATCGAGCAGGCGCAGTGGGTCCGCGACTTCATCGCGCGTCACTGACTCGATCGGGATGCTATTCTGAGCGTGTGCCGGAGAACAACGAGACGACCAACCTGGGCTACGCCGCCATCGTGGACGTCGAAACGACAGGATTCAGCCACGAATACGACGAGGTTGTGGAACTCGCTCTCGTGCTGTTCTCGTTCGACCAGGCGAGCGGGACGGTCGTCGAAATTGTGGACCAGTACGTGGGTTTGCGCGACCCCGGCCGAGCCATTCCGCCGGAAGCGACCGGCGTCCACGGCCTGCGCCAGGAGGATGTGCGCGGACACAGGCTCGATGAGGACAAGGTGCGCGATCTCCTTTCCCGCGCACAGTATCTGATCGCGCACAACGCGAAATTCGATCGCGGCTTCCTTGTGCGCCTGTTTCCTGAAGTCTGCCGCAAGCAATGGCGCTGCTCGATGGACGGAATCAACTGGCGCCAAAAAAGGTATCCGTCCAAGGGACTGCAACAACTGCTCGCTAGGCACGGCATCGCGGTCGATACCGCGCACCGCGCGCTCGCAGACGTGCATAGCACCCTGGCGCTGTTGAGGTATGTGCAGCCGTCCGGCCGTACCTATCTGGCCGAACTACTGCAAATCTAAGCCGGGGCCTGGGTTACGGAATCCGGGCGGCCAGGGCCTTGGCCCGGCCCTGCGCGTCGTCTTCGGGCTTCAGGTTGGCGAAGCCGGCCAGGTAGCGGCCCTTGCGGAATACGCAGAGCTTGCCGAGATAGCGGTCCGTCGCTTCAAAACCCTCGTCGGCGATCTGGACCGGTTGGGTCTCTCCGATGCGCGCTTTCAGCCGCTCAAGAACTTTGGTGGCCGAAGCGGGGCTTTCCTCCGGAATCAGGAACGCCTTGCCGCTCGAGTAGGGCGCCACGAAGCCGCGCTTGAGCATTCGCAATCCCAGCACGCTCTCCGGCACAAGGCGGATCGCTTCGGCGTCCAGTCCCTCGGGCGGGAACCATGCGAGCGCATCGGGGAGCGCGGTGCGCCCCTCGATGCGCTTCTCCATGGCCACCACGAAGTTCCGCAGCACGGGGCTGTGGTCTCCGGCGGGATTGGCGGCCAACTCGACGAAGAATTTGTCTTTGGCGAAGATCGCACGTTGGGGCAAAACCTGGCCGGCCATGCCGATCTTCTCGGTCTTCTGGCGCGGATCGCGGTTGGACACGAAGATGCCGAAAGCCGAATCGGCGCTGGCCATCTCCGAAATATCGAACACGATGGTTGTGTCGCCCGACGTGCAGGTGACACCGTTCATACGCACGAACTGGTAAATCAGATAGCCTTCCGAGTTACCGTTCATGTAGTCATAGAGGTTGTCGGCCGTGTAAGTGCGCGCAGACCCCTTCTGCTGCCACCCGGAGACGAGCGAGCAATCGGGCTTCTGAGCGAGCAGCGCGGCCGCCGCGGCAATCAGAATCGCGAGCCGCTTCATGCCAGCAATTCCTGCGCGCGCATAAGACGTTCACTGACGTGCACGCCGTTGGGGCACTCGATCGTGCAGCCCGAACACTCGCGGCAACGGACGCTGGTCACTTCACCGGGCAGTTCAAGGAAGCGTTCGCGGGCCAGCGGGTATTCTCCGTAACCGTCGGCATACATCAGGCAGCGCAATATGTCGGCTACCGGCAGACCCTGCGGGCACATGCCTTCGCACGCGCCGCACTGGCGGCAGTAAAGCGGCCGGATGTAGTCGAGCTGCTGGGCGAGAATCTTCTCGTCCGCCTCGGTGAACTTCGACGACATGGCTCTGAAATCCTCATCGAGTTGCTCCATGTCGGTGATGCTCGGAATGGTCGTGTCGATGTTCGGATTGTTCAATACCCACTTGAGTGCGGCCAGCGGAGCGCCATCTCGCTTCATCACATTGTAGGCGCGTTCGCCCGGTTTCATCCGGCGGAAACCTCCCGCCATCACCTTCATGCCCACGACCCCCAGACCTGCTTTGTGCGCCGCCGCGATGGCCTCTCCGACTTTCGGGTCGGTGGCGAAGTTGTATCCCACCAGCACCACGTCGATCATGCCGCACTTGATGGCCCTGTCGATCACCTGGTCCTGCCCCTTGTGCGTGCTGACGCCTGCGAAGCGGATCTTGCCGGCCTTCTTGGCTATTTGCTGGGCCTCGAGTAGTTGGTCGGTGACTTCGTCACCCGAGTTCTTGGCGTGCAGATACCAGATGTCGAGGTAGTCGGTGCCTATGGTCTGGAGACTTGTATCGAGGTCCGCCAGGGCCTGTTGCGTGGTCCCACCGTGCGACTTGCTTGAAACGACGAGACTCTTGCGCCGGCTCTTGAGCGCATTGCCCACCATACGCTCATTGTTGCCGCCTTGATAGCCGCGGGCCGTGTCGAAGTGGATAACGCCCATGTCGGCCGCGCGCTCGATGACGCTGGGGTCCGACGTGATCATGCAACCGAAGCTCACCGTAGTGACCTTCAGCCCTGTGCGCCCAAGGGTCTTGTACTGCGGTTTCGCGGGCGAAACGGGAGCAGCCGCGGGAGCTGTCAACGCAGCGTTCGATTCGGCTACGCTGGAGGGCTTAGCAAGTCCGGCAGCCGGCAGTGCAACGCTGGCGGCCAGGAATCTACGACGCGAAGAGTCCGATTTCATAGGGTCTCCAAAGGTCTCAGCTATACTACAAACAGATTTTACACTAAAGGAGGTTTCGATTCGCCCCATGCGAGAAACGATCTCCCGACGCTATTTCCTGGATACCGCGATCGGGGCCGGCTTGGCCGCGCGCGCCGCCGCGCAAGAGAAGCAGGTTTTGGAGCAGGTGGTCCCGAACGACCGGAAGGCCTCGGTGTCCATTGCGCATGGCGACGAGCGCCGGCGCATCGTCAGCGAGTCGCTCGCGGCCATTGACGATCAGATCCGCCCCGTTCTGAAACGCAAGAAGTACGTCATCATCAAGCCGAACATGGTGTCCACGGAGAATCAACTCGCCGCCACGCACGCCGACGCGCTGCATGGGATTCTCGATTACCTGGAGCCGCGTTTCAAAGGGCCGGTCATCATTGCCGAGTCCTCCGCCGGCGACACCATGCACGGTTTCGAGAATTTCAAGTACCAGCAGGTGGTCAACGAACACCGGCGCCGCAAGGTGAGCCTGCTCGATCTGAATCGCGACGGGCGATACCAGACCATACCGCTGATCGATTACGACTGGCACGTCACGCCGGTGCGCCTGGCCGCGCCGCTGCTGGATCCGGACGCCTACGTGATTTGTGCCGCCATACTGAAAACGCACAACGTGACCGTGGCCACGTTGTCGGTAAAGAATATGACGCTCGGCGCGCCGCTGCGCAGCGTTCCCAAGCAAGGTCCGGCTTGGAACGATAAGCGCAAGTACCACAACGGCGTGCGCGGCACGCACTACAACATGTTCCTGACCGCGCAGAAGATGAAGCCGTTCTGGGGCGCCACCGTCATCGACGGATTCGAGGGCATGGAGGGCAACGGGCCGTCAAGCGGCACGCCGGTGGCCTCGCGCATCGCCATCGCCTCCACCGATTACGTTGCCGCGGACCGCGTCGGAGTCGAGTGCATGGGCATCAACCCGGACTGGCTCGGTTACCTCCAATACTGCTCCCAATGCGGCATCGGCCAGTACGACCTGGCGAAGATCTCCGTGCGCGGAGCGAAGATCGCCGACGTGAAGAAAACCTACCGTCTCCACCGTGACATCGAACGCGAGCTGCTGTGGATGGGGCCGATGGAGGAACTGCCGCCCAAACTGGGCATGGGGCCGAGGCAGCCGGATATTCCCGTCGAGGCGTAG
>ENA-UOYA01002504-UOYA01002504.1-activated-sludge-metagenome-genome-assembly--contig:-NODE-2504-length-17691-cov-4.795022_pt1 | contig 17691 bp, 14 predicted proteins | sample MGYA00238163_ERZ764804 | MGnify/ENA primary metagenome ERZ764804 (study PRJEB28919, sample SAMN05720223) | activated sludge metagenome | isolation source: Anaerobic digester | place: Hong Kong... | reverse complement strand
TTAGCACCAATTTGTGGGATAGGAATAGGATTAGGATAAGGATCTGGAGGTGTGTCGCATATACTATCGTTCATCGTTGTACAATTTGAATTATCGGCTAAGCCAAGAGGCGTTTTAAATGTGTGCTCTAGTCCAAAATAATGTCCCATTTCATGTATCCACAATATACCGTCTGTAGCTCCAACGATTATAATTGGTTTATTTCTTGAGGCTATTCCGCCCAAAGTAGAATATCCTGTAGCTTTATATGGGTTCATTATCGTGTCAACTACGACTATATTTATAATTCTAGGTTCATTATGTAGGGCTTTAAATTCTGTCTCCATAGAGTCTTTGTCCCATCTTAGAAAATTATAATTCTCGATATATTGAATTTCACAGACATTAAATTTCATACAAATTGACTTCCATTCCTTATTGACAGCATTCATAGCCGCATAAACCGAAGCAGGTGTCTCAATGGGCACTCTTAATGAATCTTGTACTATATAGACGACTACAGCAAACTCTCTATCCACACATTCTAATGAAGTTCTCGTCTGAGATACTAAATTTAAACTAGATAATAAACAGATACCTATTATTAACTTCGAAAACATAATACTACAAAAATACAAAAAAAATGCTAGTTTTGTGTAAACAATTCAATGATAAAATTTTACAATAGATTATTTATTGTTTTTTTAATAGCTGTTTTTACAAAAAAAACATCGGGGCAAATTAGTGCCAGTATCAGTTCTGGATGTGCACCATTGGATGTCACTTTTACTCCTCCAGCCGGAATGAGTACCTATTATTGGGATTTTGACGATGGCTCTTCTAGTGAAGATGCTAGTCCTACCAATAAATTTATCAACCCTAAAACACCTTATACCATTACGTTAAGGGCATGCAAAACCTGTCCTGTTCTGTATTCGTATAGCATCAATGTAAGTCCAAAGCCCACGGTAACTACGGATGTAATTACAGGTTGTGCGCCTCTCTCTGCTCAAATCACACCAAATTATACACTTCCAAATGGCGTAACTACGACAAGTATTAAATATTTATTTGGAGATGGAAATTCGCAAACACTCAATTCTCCTACTTTATCTCCTGCATCAAATACATACGGTAGTGGAGTATATCCTGTGACGTTTGAGATTACTACTTCGCCCAATGCAGCAAATTGTGATCATTCTGTGACGGTTCAAGATGCCATAAAAGCTTCAAATTTAGTCGTTTCAATTTCAGCCAATCCCAGCGCTGGATGTTCTGTACCATTTACGACTACATTTATACCATCAATCACTGCAGATAGACCTATTGTAAGTTATAATTGGGATTTTGGAGACGGAGGTTCATCGACTTCTCCCAATCCTTCACATACCTATACTGCTTTGGGGTCATATACGATAACGCTAAAAGTAAAAGACGATTATGGATGTGAAAAATCGGCTTCTACTTCGGTAATTATTAAGAAAAATGATTTAACTAAAATTCTATGCAACGATACCGTCTGTATAAATACCATTTTGACAGTGGATCATGATGGTAATACCGGACTAAGTACGACATGGGGGTTTCCGGGCGCGTCATCTATCGGTAATTTGTATTCAAAAAGTAGTTTAGTAGTTTATCCATTTGTAGGCACTCAAACTATATCGGTTAGTACAAGTTATGCTCCGGGTAATGTATGTCCCAAAACTGTTACAAAGACAATCACTGTCGTGGATCCTGTGATTAAAATTTCATTGACACCTAAACCTTTATGCAATAAAATAAATACATTTACTGTAAACTGCCTAAATGCTAATCAATTTAATAGTATTAAATGGCGGTCGTATTATTTAGATGAAAATCAAATGAAAGTATATGTCAAAATATATGGTACTCAATTTAATCAAACCATTACTGATACTATAAAAGACTTAGATACATTAGCTTGGGCATATAAGCGATTAATTTTGGAAGCAGAAGGCGTCTCAAAATATGGCTGCACAGTTACGAATATCGATACGAATTTTATTTCTCCTATCATAGCCCACGTTGTCCCAACTATAACTTATGGATGTGCTCCTTTAAAAGTTGGCTTTTATGATAAAACTACGCGATATAGAGTAGATACCCTTCAGCAATGGATTTTTAATTTTGGGGACGGTACGCAGACGACTTATAATGTGCCACTATCAAGTGATACGTTCTTTCACACTTATTCGACTAGAGGAGAATACAATGTCATAGCGATTGTAAAAAATAAATATGGTTGTTTTGACACTACGTACGTGACCAAAGTGAAAGTAGGAACTCAGCATTCACCCGATTTTACCATTTCTCCCAATGGTGGTCTATGTGCTTCAGATACTAATTCGAAAATAACTGTTTCAAGTTTGGCGAGTAATGATTCGGCTCAAGTCACTAAATTTTGGGTAGATGGATTTCAGTGTTTTAATCAGAAAACATTGACTTATACACCAAGTAAAACCGCAGGAACATTTCCAATAAAAATGGAAATATCAGATAACGGTTGTTTTTCTACAGTTTCTAAGACAATAACCATGCTTGGTCCTATTGCGAAATTTATCGATACTCAATTCTGTGATACACCTAATAAAGTCGTATTTACCAATCAATCTCAAGAAGCTACAAATTACTATTGGGATTTTGGCGATGGCTCGAATTCTACTTTGGTAAATCCAACGCATTATTATGCAACTGATGGAAATTATATAGCTACATTAATAGCTTACAACTCTGGAAATGCCTGCCCAGCAGATACTTATAGGTTAAAAGTTAAAATACAAACCCCTTTGGCTCGATTTGATAAAGATTCATTTGTATTTTGTAGCTCCAATACGAGTAAAATTATTACCGCCAAAAGTTCTTCTGGTTATATGAATGATGGAATCAATACAGGATTAATTTGGGAATTTTATTCTGATAGAATTCCTTTTAGATCGAGTATTGATTCATTTGATTATAATTATATTGATACGATATTAGATACAGTCTATTTGACAGCTCGAAATTTTATGAATTGTGTCAGTAGAGATACTGTCCCAGTCAAAATCGATCGTGTAGATTTGAGTTTAGATTCTCCCATCTCAGCGACTATTTGCCCAGGTGATACGGTTTTTTTTAAAAGTAAAGTAATATCTAAATACCCTTCAGTTAAATATTTATGGACATTTGGGGATGGTGATTCTTCTACATCTAAAGATACCATGCATCAATATTATTTTGATAGAAATGCAAATTCATTTGGATATTCACTTTATGTCAAAAATTCGTTTGGGTGTGAGAATACATTTAATGGGACTGTTTATGTGAAAAAATTAGGACTGAATCTTACTTCTCAGTCTAATATTTGTCTTGCATCTGCTACAATACCATCCACTTTAACTGCTTCGACTAGTGTCCCTTGTAATATTTCATGGCTATTGCCCAATGGAAATTCAACTACTGGAAATACGATTTCCTATCAATTTTCAGCTAAAGGAACCTATAATTTTGAAATTTATGCAATAGACCTAAACAATCAGCGATGCAAAGATACAATAACCTCCAGCGTCAATGTTTGGGATAAGCCGGATTTTTCTATATTATCCAATAAAGATTTAGTGACCACCTTATGTGATCCTGTCAATATTGATTTATCATTTGTAGATTTGAAAAATACGGCACTCATTGGAGGATTGAGCTGGAAAATAGAAAATAGTCAAGGTACATTTTATTATACAAATATGACGGTATCTACTCCTTTGGCAAAGGGAATAAATAAAGTCACATTTATAGCTGCCAATCAATATTGTGCCGATACAGCAGTTAGAATATTTGATGTCAAAGCACCTAACGGAAGTATTAGTATTGATAAAAATGATATTTGCAAAGGCGAAGAAATTACATTTACTGTAAATAATTTAGTGGATGTTACAGATTTCTCAATAGATTTTGGAGACGGAAATCTGAGCAATAATGTAAATCCTGTAAAACATAAATACAACTATGTTCCTTTGGGTGGTCAAACGAAGGCAAAAGCTATTTTTGCTACTAATGTGAATGAATGTATCGGCGTTCCTAAAGATACGATTATTCGCATTCACGAAGTATTTGCTAAATTTGGGTTGGATTATAATGCCGATACGCCGATTTGTTTTAGACCTGTTCATATCAAGGATAGCTCTAAAGGTGCTGATAGATATCAGTGGACATTTGGCGATGGAAGCTCCAGTAACGTTAAAGAACCGGGATTCCGAACTTTCCCTAAAGCTGGGATTTATCCAATACAACTCAGTATTGAAAATTCGCAATTTGGCTGTAAAGATACTTTTAGAGATACCTTAAATATAATCCCTAAACCCATTTCAAAGCCAACGAATGATACAATTTGTCGAGGTGATACCGCAAGACTGATTCAGATGATAGCGCAGTCAAATGTGAATTTTTATTGGAATCCAGCCAGTAAATTTTTCAAAAATCCTTCTGATACGAACTATGTATTTACAGATAGCAGCATGAACTTTACAGCTATAGCTATAAATAAATTAAATGGCTGTGCTGATTCTGCTAAAGGTATAGTGCATGTGATTCAACCCATGCCATCTGTCAGATTAGATACGATTTTGTCTCCGGGTCAAGATTTTCTACTACCATTTAATCTGTTTCCTAATTATAGAAATACTTGGACGCCAGATAGTTTTTTGTCTTGTATTACTTGTAGCAACCCTATCGCACAGTATATTTTAAATCCTATTAAATATAGAGTGGTTTTTCAGGATATTTTTAAGAATTGCTTCTTAGACTCTTCAATCTATAATATTCGAATATTCCCTGATATTTTAGTAAATGCTCCTACAGCATTTACCCCAAATGGAGATGGTATTAATGATATATACTACGCTAGAGGATTTGGAATTAAAAAACTATTATCTTTTAAAATTTTTAATCGTTGGGGGCAGCTTCTATTCTACTCCACTTCTGAATACAATGGCTGGGATGGAAACTATAAAGATGTTCCACAGAATTCTGATGTTTACTATTATACTATAGAAGGAGAAGCGTATATTAAAGATAAAATTGTGACGAAAGAGGGTAATTTTATGCTGATAAGATAATTTAGAAATTATTGAAAATTTAACATTTGAGCATCGACATATTAATTATTTGTAATTCAAAGAGTTAGTGCATTTTGTTAAAAAAACAAGGTTAATATAGAATAACAAATCAAATTATTTCTCTTAAAATGTATAGAAAATAGTTATATTTGTATCGTAATTTATACACTGTATAATTTATAAAAGGATAAATATGTCAAAAACAGTAATTGCCGTAATCATTACAAGTCTTATTACCATTGGAGTAGCAAGTACATTCTTATTTCCAGTGACCAAAAATATAAATTCTATATTATCGGATGATGAAGCGAAAGCTGAAGAGAATAAAACTGAAAATACAATAACAGAGCCTGCCCCAATTACTACTCAATATATTTCAACAGAAAACAATCAGTCCAAAGATAATTTGAATATTGGCGTACCTGATACTAGTTCCAAAGTTGAAGTTTCTTCGCATGAGTATTTAAAATCGGATACTATCAAAAGCAATTATTTGATAGATGATGTACCGCAGACCAAGAGAAATTAATCTATCTCCAAAATTCATTTATTCTAAGATAAAATTTTATCTTTGTACTCAGCTAGATAACCGCTGTAGCCAAAGATGAAAAAATATTTAATATTCGTATTATTGGGTTCATGTCAGTATTTTCAAACTAAAAATACGGAAGAAGAATTACCTAAAGACCCTATTCAAAGAGAAATCAAGATTTTATCTAATAAGTTGATAGATTCACCCAAGAATGCTAGTATTTACTATCGTCGTGGAATGCTCTATTGGCAGCAGAAAGAAAATGAGATGGCACTTAATGATTTCTACAAAATGACAGCCTATGATTCTACAAAGCCGATGTATTTTGAAGTTTTGGCAGAATTTTTTGTAGATAATGCTAATATTGATCGAGGTATCAAGGCTTTGGACTATGCTATTAAATTAGACCCATATAATGCTAAATATCATATACAGCAAGGAAAATATAGTTTGTATATTAAGCGATATCAAGACGCTATCAATCACTTAAATAACGCTCTGAAACGCGATATTCATAATCCTGAAGCATATTTGTATAAAGCTTATGTATTTAAAGAATCTAAAAATATAGATAAAGCGATTTCCAATTTAGTGACAGCTACAGAACAAGATCCTACGTGGGATGCTCCTTATGAGCTTCTAGGGCAGATTTATGCAGATAAAAATAATGATTTGTGCTTAAAATATTTTGACAATGCAGCAATGGCAAATCCGAAAAATAGCTCTGCATTGACTCAAAAAGCGTATTATTTAAAATCTAAAGGTAAAGTTAAAGAAGCATCAGAAATTTACGAATCTGTCGTCAATCAATTTCCTCAGAATGCGACCGCTTTATATAATCTTGGTGTCATATCTTATGATATGAAAAATTATGAAAAAGCATTAAAGCAACTCGAAATCTGTATCAAAGTAGAGCCAACTTATGCTTTAGCCTATTATATGATAGGTAAAACGGAGCTAGCAATGGGAAATAAACCACTTGCGAAAAATGCATTTCAGAATGCAGTCAATTTTGATAGTACTATTGTAGAAGCTAAGCAGGAGTTGATAAAGTTGTAATAAACAATCATTATATTATGGGCGAAATTGAAGTCTTAAAATCAGAAAAAAAAGTAATTATCCACTCAGAAATCTTTCTATATGGAGATTCTGCTACAGAAAAATTGACTAAGCAGTTTGGTGGAGAAATTGAGCAGTTATGGAATGAGGTCGATGGAACAATTGAGTTAGATGGAGATATTTTTAACGTAGAGTTTTCGATTTCTTCATTTTTTTCTCCTAATTTGACAGTAGAAGAAGTGATGAATAATACCAATCCTCGAAAAAATTATTTTAGAGTAGAGGACTATTCGCCTATCAATATTTCATGGGTTGATGGCATAGGTTCAAATACAGGCTATATGCTTTTAGGGAATTTATACGAAGGCTCTACTACTGCCTCTCATGAATATGGGCATACCTTAGGATTAGAACATCCTCAAGACATAAATTATATAGGAAAGGGAAGACCAGGGATAATGTATCCTCGAGGGTCACTCGTAGATCCTGAATTTCAATATGATCCTACCAAACAACCAGGAGAGAATGGCGGTACGATTCATCCAATGCACAGAAGAGTAAACCAAGTAGATATTGATAATTTAAAATTGCCTCAATTGATTCAAAATAATTTTACGGTTTTAGGAAGTTTTACTTCCGTATTTCATCCTAAACAATTAAAACCAGAGGTAAGTTAAAGTAGAAATTGAGATTGAATATTTCTTTTCTTTTTAATTTTGGAGCTAAAATTCAACATTTCAATAATATTATAAATCAAACTAAATATAAAAAACTATGGCATATATAATGGTGGATATAGAAAGTGATGGTCCAATACCTGGCGACTTTTCTATGATTTCATTTGGAGCTGTTTTGGTTGATGAGTTACTAGACAAAACTTTTTATGGAAAATTAAAACCAATTTCTGAGAAATTTATTTCTGAAGCATTGGCTGTATCAGGACATTCAAGAGAGGAGACAATGAATTTTAGCGACCCAATGGCTGTAATGAATGATTTTGCTGTTTGGATAAAAGAAAATTGTAAAGACAGACCTATATTTATCAGTGATAATAATGGTTTTGATTGGATGTTTATTTGCTGGTATTTTCATCATTTTATAGGATCAAATCCATTTGGATTTAGTTCTCAAAATCTAGGCAGTTTGTTCAAAGGTATTGAAAAAGATACATTTAAAACGTTTAAGCATTTAAGAAAAACTAAACATACACATAATCCAGTTGACGATGCAAAAGGTAATGCAGAAGCATTGTTAACAATGAAAAAGGATTTTGGATTAAAAATAAAGTTTTGATTATCTTAAATCTTTTTTAAAGTAATGCTAATGAACTTTTTAATCCGAGAATTTGAAAATAAAGATATAGAAGCTATTACTATTCTCAATTCAGATTTAGGTTATCCTACTGATATAGAAACTATGAATCGAATCATGACCAATATTCATTTACAACCTAATACTAAAACCTATGTAGTTGAGATAGAAAATCTTGTAGTGGGCTATATTGGACTTAGCAGTAGTTTTGGCTGGGAACATGAAGATCAATTTGTAAGAATTCAAGCATTATCTATTTCAAAATTTCATAGAAGAAAAGGTTTAGGTCGAAGTCTAGTAAAGAAAGCTGAAGAATGGACAAAAGAAATTGGTGCAAAATTTATTATTCTCAATTCAGGAAATCGAGAAGAGCGAGAATCTGCTCATCAATTTTATCCAAGTTTAGGATTTGAGCCAAAATCTATTGGGTACAAAAAGTTTTACGAATATTGAATTGTATGCAGAGATATATAAGAGTATTTCTAAAGCATACGATTTAGAAATTATTTAGATATATTCTTCATTTTTTATTGTTGAATGCCAAAAAAATGATTTAATTTTGTGGTTCACAATTTATTAAAATTAAAAGTTATGTTAGAACAATTAATTGGAATGGCTACACAGCAGTTGAGCAAACAATTTGTAGAAAATCCTGATGTACCAAATGATCAATTTGATGTCAATCAAGTGGCACAGACTGCAGGTTCTTCAATTTTTGAATCTATAGCAGGTCAAGTTACGAGTGGTAATCTTGGTGGATTGCAAGAAATGTTGAGTGGTAGTCAAACATCGACTAGTAGCCCTGTCGTTTCAGGCATCGCTACTAATGTCGTAAACTCACTCGTTCAGAAATGTGGATTGAATCCCCAGTTAGCTCAGACAGTAGCTGCAGCAGCAGTTCCGTTTGTATTGAATATGTTTAATCAACAAGCGAGCAATGCTCAATCTGGTGGTATGGACATTGGAGGTTTAATCACAGGAGCACTTTCTGGCGGTAGTCAGCAGAGTGGAGGAGGTGGATTACTAGGTGGATTGCTAGGCGGTCTTCTTGGAGGTAATAAACAAAATCAAGCTGGAGGCGATTTAGGTTCTCAAGTGATTGGTTCTGTTTTTGGTCAATTGATGAAATAATTTCAGATTAAAGGATTGCTAATTAATGGCAATCCTTTAATTTTAGGAAATACAATTAACATAATAATATTTATTTACAAATAAAGTAAATTATGAATCCAAACTATTAGAAATACAAATTATATTTGCACCCAATGAATACGAATAAGATATTAAGTATTTTTGAAAAAGCGATAGAGGATTATCATATTGAAAATAGGATAGAGCAGAATGATAAAAATCCTTTTGAAGCCAACTCAATGGAGCATATTTTATACCACAAGACATGGATAGATACCGTTCAGTGGCACTGTGAAGACGAAGTCCGAAATCCTCAGATTAGTGCAGAAAATGTACGTTTGCTAAAAAACAAAATAGATTTTCTCAATCAAACTCGAACGAATATTGTAGAGCAGATAGATGATTATTTTTGGGAGAAATTCAAAACGATACAATATGATGAAAATGCAAGACTAAACACAGAAAGTCCAGCATGGGCTATGGATAGACTTTCGATTTTAGCCTTAAAAATTTATCATATGAAAGAGGAAACACTGCGCTCTGATTTATCAGAAGCTAATAAAATCAATTATTTACAGAAGTATGAATTGCTTTTGACACAGAGAAATGATTTGACGCAAGCTATACAACAATTATTTTCTGAAATTGAAGAAGGAAAGACCATTTACAAACTCTATCGACAGGTTAAAATGTATAATGATAGTGATTTGAATCCAATATTGAGAAAAGAAAATGAAAGATAATGATTTAATTGTCATTCGATTATCTTCCTTAGGGGATGTAGCAATGCTCGTGCCCGTTCTTATATCTTTTCATTTTAAATTTCCTAATTCAAGAGTTAAACTAATCTCAAGAGAGCATTTTAGACCCATTTTTGAGATGTTGACTTTTGTCGAATATATAGCGATTGATAAATCCAATAGTAAATTGTCTTTTATAGATTTGATTCATTTTTTTATAAATTTAGATTTAAAAAGAAATCATATCATTCTTGATCTTCACAATGTTATACGTTCCAAAATTTTGCGTTTTCTGTTTGGAATTTACAGAAATCCTTGCTATGTCATTGACAAGGGAAGAGAAGAAAAGAAAAAAATGATAAAATTCGAATCGAAAAAATTGGTACAACTAAAATCAAGTTTTGAAAGATATCGAGAGGTTTTCGAAAAAGCCAATTTTCACTTTGAGCTTCAGTCAAATGCTTTTTTAGAGAGAACTATTGCCGAAAAAAATATACCTTGGATTGGTATTGCGCCATTCTCAAAGCATAAATCAAAAGAATACTCGCTATCTAAATTGAGAAAAACCTTAGAATTGATTTCGAGTAAGCATGAAGTGAAATTTTTCATTTTTGGTTATGGGGAAAATGAATTAACCTTGACACAAGAACTTTGCCGAGATATTCCCAATACTGAGATTTTCATAAATTCGGCGAGTTTTACAGAAGAACTTAATATTATATCAAGCTTAGATTTGATGATTTCTATGGATAGTGGCAATGGGCATTTGGCAGCGAATTATGGCATTCCAGTTATCACGCTTTGGGGAACGACGCATCCTTGTCTTGGTTATGGCACTTATGCTCAACCCCTTGAAAACTCATTATTGCCAAATAGTAAGCGTTTTCCATTTTTGCCTGTTTCGATTTTTGGAAATAATAAAATAGCTTCATACGAAAGAGCGATTGACAGTATAGAAGTAGATACTATAGTCCAGCGCGTCTCTAAAATATTGAATTCCTAAACAACTCATAATCTTTTAAATATAAAAAAATATTGGAATATTTCATTCTAAATTGGTTAATTAGTATCTTTGTCAATTCTCAATTATAAAATGGAAATTTCTAATAAAAAGTCAGTAATTTATCTTATTAGTTTATGTAAGCAACTCGAAATCAATCAAATCGTAGTTTGTCCTGGCTCAAGAAATTTACCTTTAATTCTTAGTTTTACTAATGACCCATACTTCATATGTCATAGTTGTATTGATGAAAGAGCTGCTGGATTTTTAGCCTTAGGTATAATCAAAGCTAGTCAGAAACCAGCCATAGTCATTACTACCTCCGGTTCTGCAGCGATAAATTTGGCTCCAGCTATGGCAGAAGCATTTTATCTAAATCTACCTCTGATTGCGATTACGGCGGATAGACCAAAAGAATGGATAAATAAAGGCGAAAATCAAACGATTATTCAAAATGGATTATTTGCGAACTACGTTCAATATGAACTTGAAATAGATGAAAATATAAGTTTTGAAAATTTTGATAAACGAATTTCTACTTTAATTAAAGTATTGTATTTACCTGATTATAAAGGAAATGTTCATATAAATATGCCTTTTTCGGAGCCATTGATTAAGACAGAAAATATCATAGGCGATTTTAAATTTTCATTACCTAATCTCAATACTATCAATAAGGAATTGAATTTGAATTTCAATGATTGGATAGGTAAAAATGTGCTGATTTACTTATCTTCACATTCTATTGATAAAGAATTAGTTGAATTGCTAGATTATGGGATAGATAACTTAAATTGGATAGTTATATCTGATATCTATTCCAATTATAATCATCCTAAATCTGTGTATTCAATTGATTTAATATTTAGTTTAAATAATATTATTCAATCTCCTGATATTCTGATAACTATTGGAGAACAAATGCTGTCAAAAAAAGCGCGTTATTTTTTCAAAACGCTTTATAATTTAATGCATATTGATGTTAATATTAAAAATAGAAATTGGAATTCAATATCACATGATTACAAATTTGTAAAAGCAAGTCCGATTCATTTTTTGAAAGAGTTAATAGTCTCAAAGTCAAAGAATAAAAAGGATTTTGCTCAAGCTTGGCAAAATTATCAAACCTCAGCGCTTCAATATCATAACCAATTTTTTAGTACTCCCAGATATTCAGAGTTTTGTGTTACAAACTTTATAATGAATCATATAGAGGAAGATGCTCATGTTTATTGGGGAAATTCCTCTTTGATTCGCTATGCTAATTGGTGTAAAAATTTGAAAAACAGTCAAGTAATCTATCTTTCCAATAGAGGAGCAAGTGGAATAGAAGGCGTCCTATCTTCGGCTATTGGCTATCAAGTCGTTGAAAACAAAGATAATTACTATTGTATATTAGGCGATATTAGCTTTCTATATGAGTTGGGTTCGCTACATTCTCTGAAAGAAATCCATAGTATAAAAATCATAGTATTTAATAATCATGGGGGAAAAATCTTCGATAATATTCACAATTTATCGAAAGGGAATAAAAAGTCTGAACTTATGACACCACAAAACTATGATTTGAGTTTATTGGCTAAATTTATTGATATTGAGTATTTTAAATTATCTAATTTGAACGATTTTATAAGTAAGTTTACAGACTTAAAATATAAAACAGGGAAGTATTTGATTGAAATTGACTTTCCTGAAAACTCAAATTTAGACTGGAAAAAGTATTTTGATATCAAGATATAAACCTTCTAAAAATCTTTTAATAAACTTTGTTTGCTTACTGGGTATCTAATTTGAATAGAATATTCCTCTTCTTTGAATTCTGAGTTAAGGATTTCTATTTTTTCCTTTTTTGACAGCTTCATAAACTCAAAATAAGCAGTCTGACTCAAGTTTATCTCTTTTTCTAACATTTCTTCCTCAGTAATAATGATTGCTTGGCTTAAACAAGCTATGGAAGCCTCTTTGTATGCTTCTATAAGTCCTGGAATACCAAGCTTCGTTCCACCAAAATACCGAACGACGAGGATGATAGAATTGGAAAGTTTATGAGAGAGCAATTGATTTAAAATAGGTTTCCCCGCTGAACCAGAAGGCTCTCCATCATCATTGGCTCTTTCTTCTATAGATTGATAACCAATTCGATAGGCGTAGCAGATATGACAGGATTTAGGGTGCTCTTTTTTTAATTCTTGAAGGATAGTATTTAAGGTCGATTTATTGCGAAAAGGCATTAAAAACCCTATAAACTTGGAATTAAGTGATTTGTATTCTCCCTTGTATATTTGATTTATAGTTTGAATTGTCATTCTTTAGATTTGAATTCTAAATACCGTTTCGTTATATTCCAAAGGATTCATACATACTCGAATTAGTTCATTCGCAACATCTTCTGGCTTATAAAGTCTATTTTCCCTATACAATTCCACAAATTTAGGCAACATACTGAAGTTTTCAATATTGGTTTCTCGAATATACTCTTGCATAGCTGTATTCACTACTCCGGGAGCTATAGCGTAGCTATGAATAAGGAAAGGCATGTCTTTTTGTTCTTCTGCCAAACATCGGCTAAACATTTCTATCGCAGCTTTAGAGCTACAATAATTTGCCCAAGATTTATAAGGACTCGAAGATGCGCCGCTAGAAATATTAATAATCGTTTTTAAACAATTCTCATTTTGATATTTTTGGACAAATAATGTGCTTAAAATCATAGGCGAAGTGTAATTTACTTCAATTGTTGTTTCAATAGAATCTATCGCTATTTTATCCAAAGTGTTAATTTCGCCAATAATGCCAGCATTGTTAATGAGTGAAACACATTGATATCCATTATTTTCAGGCAATACTATCTTTTTTACCTCATTAATACTTCTCAAATCTATGTTCCAAAATTTAAAATTATCAGCCTGAATTTCATTTTTTCTAGAAATACCAATAATATCGTTTTCTGGATTTGAAATCAATTGCTTTGCAATGGCTTTCCCAATTCCGCTACCAGTTCCAGTGACGATAAATAGATTCTTTTTCAAAATTTAAACTTTTGGTAAAAATAGTTTTTTTTACTATAAACTCCCATTGAAAACTGAATAAATACTATTTTTGAGTCCTATTATTTATCTATTTTATAAATTAAAAACATGTCATTCGAGCAAGTAAAACAAAAAATGTATGAAATCAAGCAGTTGAGTTCCATTAGTTCTTTATTGAGCTGGGATATGGAGGTAAAAATGCCTCAGGGCTCCAATAAATCGTTTCGTGCAGACCAGTCATCTTTTATTAATGGTATGATTCATGAGCGTTCAACCTCTCTTGAACTTGAAAAATTGATTGATAATTTATTGAATGACAGCACGCTCACAGATGAAAATAAATTGGAAATTGCTATTCTGAAAAAACGAATTGATAAAGCCAAAAAATTATCTAAAGCCTTTGTAGAAAAAGAGAGCAAAGTGACGAGCGAGGCTTATTCTATTTGGGAACATGCCAAAAAAGATTCAGATTTTAAATTATTTCAACCTGCCTTAAGCCAAATTGTCGATTTATTGAAAGAAAAATGTGATTTATTGGAATATGAAGCTCATCCATATAATGCCTTGCTTGACAATTTCGAAGAAGAAATGACTGTAGCTAAATTAGACCCATTATTTCAAGATGTAGAAAAACGCTTGAGTGTTCTAATTGAGCGAGTTATCGCTAAGCAAAATGCCAAAACGAATTTTCTTACTCAGAAATTTGATATAGAGAAGCAAGTAGCCCTCAATCATCGCATTTTAGATACTTTAGGTGTAAATAGTGAATTATACAGAATGGATGTATCTTCACACCCTTTTTGTACTAGTTTTCACAATACGGATGTGAGAATTACGACTCGTTACAATGAAAATGACCTCATGTCTTCTATATGGAGTGCCATCCATGAAAGCGGTCATGCTCGATATGAGATGGGATTGGTCAATGGAACTTCTGGAATGCCTTCTACAGAAGCCGTTTCCCTCGGAATACATGAAAGCCAATCAAGATTTTGGGAAAATAATATTGGGAGAAGTATGGCATTTATTGAATTGATTTATCCATTGATAGCCGAGTTTTTCCCTCAAGAAATGAAGAATGTGAATCCTAAACAGCTATTTGATGAGATAAACTATATTGAACCAACTTTGATTAGAACAGAGTCTGATGAATTGACATATCATTATCATATTATGATACGCTATGAAATTGAGAAAAAACTCATCAGTGGCGAACTCAAAGTAGCCGATGTTAGAGATTTCTGGAATGATACATACAGAAAGTACCTCAAAATAGAAGTTCCGACAGATACACAAGGCTGTTTGCAAGACGTACATTGGAGTTTTGGAGGTATAGGCTATTTCCCTACATATTCATTAGGCTCGTTTTTTGCAGCCCAATGGTATCAAACTATTGGTAAAAATGAAAATATAGATTCATTGATTCGAAATAAAGAATTTACTAAGATAAATCAATGGCATTCAGAGCATATTCATCAATATGGTGCATTGTATAATTCAGATAATTTATGCCAAAAAGCAACGGGTAAATCACTCGATTTTTCTGAATTTGAAACATACATATTGAACAAATTTAATATTGTTTGATTTTGTCATAATTTTTCGCTATCTTTGTAGAGCACAAATTGAAGTGATATGACAACGAGACTTCTACTTTTAGTTATTTTATTAGGTATTGGGAATCAATCTAATACACAGACTCTTTACCGAATGAACAATGTTCCTATTTATCATGGGAATAGTTCTATTCAAAATCCATTTACAGGAGGGATGAATGCCTCTATTATCAATCAAATGGACTTAAATAATGATGGGTTAAAAGATTTAGTGATTTGTCAGCAGAAGGACGAACGCCCAAATCGAATTCAGACATATATAAACAAAGGGAATGCGAACTATACTTATACACCGCGCTATGAGGCATTTTTTCCGAAAAATTTGAATGCATTGTTTTTTCTAAGAGACTTCAATGAGGATAAACTAGAAGATTTAATTTTCAAGGTCAATGGTTATTTTATTCTGTATTATTCGTCTAGAATCAATGATTCGAGTTTTGTATTTACATTATATGATACGCTGGAATCGACCAGCTATGACCCTCTTTATGGCAAACAGACGATTACTCCAATTAATTTTTATTCACCAGTATTCAGAGATGTAGATAAAGACGGAGATGTAGATATAATCTATGTTCGCAATGGTTCTATGACCAAAGATATTTACTTTTATAAAAATTATAAAAAGGAAAAAGGCTTGCCTGCCAATCAAAATGATTTCTATAATGAAAATAAACATTATGGATTAAACACATTTTCATTAAATCCACTCGCATTTGTATCTAGTAGCTATAATGTGATAGAGAAGGGATTGGCACCGCCACAGAGAACACTGACGCCTCGACACGATGATTTTCAGATGATTTGGGATTTGGACGCCAATAATGATGGATTATACGATGCCGTAGCTTATAGTGAAAATCAACGAAATGGACCTCTCGGTATCAATAATGGCTCCAAAGATTCTACGCATATTTATAACTACGACACTTATTTCCCCAGTTATAGCAAACCGATTAATAATATTATGTCTGTAGGCTATTGGTATGATATAGACAATGATAGCAAAAATGATATTTTATCCTCATATTTTATTGAGAGAGACAATAATACGACGACCTTGGCAGGAAAGCTCTTCAATGATGATATTAATACGATATGGTATTACAAAAATTTTGGATTAAAATCGAATACCTATAGCGGAGGAAACCCTAATAATATAGATAGCTTTGGGCATATTACAGATAGTTTTCTGTCTAAAGAAACCATAGATATAGGCACAGGGTCTCAACCCATTTTTTATAATTATGACGAGGATAGCCTCGTCGATATTATAGTACCTAGTTATCTCAAGCGAGATTCTTGGGAAGTAGCTTCAATTGCGTATTATAAAAATATTGGATCAAAAACCCAACCTCAATATAAATTAATAACCAAAGATTTGTTTAATTATAAGGCAAAAAGCAGATTAAATATTCGAATGGCTTCTGGAGATTTGAATGGCGATGGAAAATTGGATTTACTGATAAGTTCTATTGAAAAAAATACAAATTATGCTAGGTTGACAAGTTTCCCGTCTAGCCCTTTGACGCCGATAATATATGATGTCTTCTATCAAAAAAGTAATAATGGCAATATCTTATTTCTCTCTGATACATTAAATATAGACTACGTGGATAAATACGGAAGATCCAATTTGTGTCTCTACGATGTCGATAAAGATGGGAAAACGGATTTATTCATAGGAGATTTGTTTCAGTTGAAATATTATAGAAATATGGGTACGGCGACCACGCCATTGTTTAATATAGTGACAGCTGACTCTGTTATCAGCCCATGCGAATTATATTGTACATCTCTCATGGATTTTAATTTTTTCCCTTCTGTATGGAAAGACAAATCAGATAACAAAGAATATTTGCTATTTTCATATTATCTAGATGGGGGCAAAATAGGCAAGGCTATAATAGACACTCAGAAATTGAAAAATAATCAGAGTTTAACTATTTCATCTTCTAATTTTTATTCAAATTATTCTTTTGGCATTTTACCAACTTTAAATATAAAAGATGTGACTAATGATGGTGTGGACGAAGTTATTTTTGGGAATTATGCTGGTGGTGTGCAAATGTTCTCTTTTGATAGTCTTACTGGGCTAAAAGACCCTCCGCCTCCACCGCCTTTAAGTATAGATCGGAAGAGCGTCGTGTAGGGAAAGAGTGTATGCCTGTGTGTAGATC
>ENA-UOYA01002501-UOYA01002501.1-activated-sludge-metagenome-genome-assembly--contig:-NODE-2501-length-17709-cov-6.683742_pt1 | contig 17709 bp, 16 predicted proteins | sample MGYA00238163_ERZ764804 | MGnify/ENA primary metagenome ERZ764804 (study PRJEB28919, sample SAMN05720223) | activated sludge metagenome | isolation source: Anaerobic digester | place: Hong Kong... | reverse complement strand
AACTTCTTTATTTTTGCCTATAACTTTACGTTGACATTCGAAGTTAAATGTGCCATCTAACATATTAGTTAATACAGGTTTAAAATGTCTGTATGAGTTTAATTTATTCATTGGGACTTTATCTTTATACATTTGTTTACTATAAAACTCACGCATAAATACTTCGATATATTTCTTATCATTTTGTAATACTTCATTTTGGATATATTGCATTGCATCAATAAGTTCATTAACTCGGATATTTCTATATTCGGCATCATGTAATTCTTGGTAAGTTAATGTATCATCAACCAATAATCGTTGCAAAAACTTGGAAACAATTTGGGTTCTAAATCTATTTAATGGCTCATCATTAATTCCGATGGGATCGGCTTTATTCTTCTTGAATCCAATATATACATTGAATTTTTCATTAACATACTTAGAATATTTCTTATATGAATTGTAATATCTGTGAAATGCAGCAGGTTTTTGGGCTACGATTTCATGTGCTTGTTTATTGAATTTGGGAAACATACGGGCATATGTATTTACTTCCAATATTGCTTCTTCTTGCAATGTTTTATTTACTTTATTATGTAACTCCTCATATTCATTATTCGGGAGTAATTCATTGTAATGCTTATCTTCCAATACAACTTCTGAGTTTGTGAGTTTACTAATCATTGAATTGTAATTAAACAACTCAGCGGATTTGAAGAACTCATTAACATCATCACTATCAATAACATCAAATGAATTACCTTGTTTATATCCACCACTTCGGAACTCAACTGAAGAACCATTATACTTAAATTGTCCGATAACATATTTGTAGTAATTCTTTTGGCTGTCTACTAAATATTCATCCGATATTTCTAATAGTCGATTACTTAAAGTATTTGCCTTTCTTACTTCACTGCCAAAATCTGAATGTATTTGATCATAATCCAGCATATCGGTATTTTCAAGTTTGTTGAATTGGGATAATTTGTTAAGTTCTTCTTCTGAGTATAATTGTGATTGGATCGTATAAGATCTTCCAAATGTAATATAATATTCGCGAGTAGAAATATCACGAGCTCGGTATAATGATTGTAATGTAGAAATATGGTTGGCATTAGGAAATCCAAGATAAAATACTTTATCGAAATTAGTTCCTTCAAATGATACTCCTGCAGTAATACAAGGTGAGTATGCGAGCAGATTTACATACCAATCAGAATCAATATTTTGGATAGATTCATCCATCTTACTTTTATCTAACTCGGAATTATATACCAATGAAGTTATTTTATCTACATCATAGTTATATAACTCGGATAATACATTGTAAACCTTATTAAGTATCTCTTTTTGCTTATCTTTTAATGCACTGGCGAATATAATATTTTGGCCTTTGCTTAATGATTGAGCCATTTCATTGATGAATAAATTAAAGTCATTCATAAGAATAATTTTATCATCTTTATGCGTCTTATACTCATTCATATACACATGTATTTTTTTATCAAATGCTTTGAAGTGTTCCAAACAATATTGGCTCGGATATGCATCCATAAGTATGATTAATCCAGAATTATGAATTAGTCGTTTATAGTTATCCAAGTTTTTGCGTCGCACATCTTTTTGACCCAATACTCCGACTGAACAAAAGTTAATTAACATACTCTCAACCTCATCAATAATGATAATATCAAATTCTGAGGTATTTACTCGATGCAATGAATATAAAGAAATAATAATCTTGGAATGATCGGGTTTGAAATCCTTATTAAGATAACAAGAAAAACCGAGATCTGAGAATCGCTCATGTAAATTGCGGGTAAACTTTGTTTGCATTGTAATGAAACACACTGATTTATTCATGTTTTCTTCCTTACTTAAGTACTCATGGATAGTTTTAGTCTTAGAACTCTTGCATGGTGAGACTAAATACAGTACATCACTATTAATCTTCTCTGGCATTTGAGCATTTATATTATTGTATAAACTTAAATTATTATCCGATTTCAAAAAGTTATAATTCAATGCAGTGATTTTATCGAGAAACTCGGAGAACTTCATTTTATTGGATTTAATCTTAAGTTTATTTTCGGATCGATAACATCTTAAATACACTGAAGATTTATGAACAACTAAATATAAAGTATCAGACTTACCATGACAACGGGAACATAATGGACATTCGGCATTTGAATCCGGTCGATGTAATGAATATAAATTGGTTTCCCCAATACGATTGGTTATGACTAATCCATATTTATCTAAATCGAGACCGGCTAATGATTCATCGGATAAGATTGATGGATCTGTTTGGTAGTTGTTGAGTTTCTTATAATTGGGTATATTGTAATTCGCAATATTTTGCGCATTAAATTCATATGGTTGTATTAAGTAAGTTTCATCGGAATTAATAATGCAAGTGGCTCGATCAAATACTTTAACTTTACCCGAGTTATCGGGTTTCATACCTCCTAATACTCTTAATGAACCAGTAGTTCGATACGGTTGTAAATCTACATAATCATCTTGGAACTTACTTGCCAATACTTTACACTGCTCAATATTGGGTAAAATAAGATTGGTTATAATAACATGTCGTTTCAAATCATTATTATTATTCTTAGTAACAATATATTCCAAATCCTTGCATACAAATTTGGATACTTTACTTACAAGATTCGATATATAAGTATCAACACCTTGTTGAGTACCTTCCTTAATATCCAAATCGAAAAACATACGAGTAGGTGTATCAGCTTGGAACATCTCATTTAAGTAGTTTCCTCCCAATCCATTGAATTCCTCAAAATGAGTAATGAAGTGAGAATATACTTGTTGCCAAGTTGTATTCTTAAAATAGAAGTTAATGAATCTCCGTTTATTTGGTGCATCATTTCTTAGTACTTTGGCAATATTAAACGTGTTAAGCTTCTTGTGTGTAATTGAAATAGAATACAATCCATCAATCTCATAAATATTCTCTCGATATTCAGTTGTATCAAACAAACGAAACTCGGATAACAATTTATGTTCTTTATAGTTGTTGTGGGAAGTAATATAGGCGGACATTGTAAGTTTGGATATATTAACCTGGAATTATTATATATATAGATAAAAAACAACTTGCTATTAAATACCCAAATTAGAGATGAGCATCTACTCGAATGCTAAAGTAAATCCCCAATCTGAGTTTTGATTATTTATTGGCCCAAAATCGGAAGTAAGTATTGGAGTCAAATATCCGAGGTTCTTTATTTCAATATCATAAGCTGAATTATATCCTGAATTCTCTGTATAATGAACTACATCACCAAAGTTGGCAACATTGATTGGTACTTGGAAATTAAATGATCCGCTCTTAGTATCGACAATGGGTCTATGTAATTCCTCAAATGAAATAAAGAAGTTGGGTGGCCCAGTTAATAATACATTGCGGACACCTACTTGCGTCGCACCTAAAGCCGTATCGACATTGTCGAATCCGATTTCAAACCATAGAGTATCAGTAACACCGAGTATTGGCGCAAATAATAATCTAAAATTAGCATTAGAACTCGTAATAGTTAATTTCAATGTTGTTAAATCGTATGAAAATGTGAAAGTATCGGGTGAGACTGCTTCCATTTGCGTCTTCATCTCAGTCATAAGATCATTTATATTATACGTTCCTGGTTTGATTTGACAATCGACGGCAAGGGTTGTTGAGTCTTCGAATCGAATATGGTTGTTGACCCGGCCATTTGCAGGAGCTGTTGCGCTTGAATTAAAGACACTAATGGTCCATGGAATAGTAGCAGAAACCAATCGGACACGTCGGGCGTATAAGACGTTATAACTGAGCTTAATCCTAAATTTTGTAGAATCTGAACTAGGAAACCCGTCCCTCTGAGTGCTATTAACATTTACAATAAAAGGTCTTGATGTTCCAACGCCTTGATATAAGGTTTGTGGTATGTTAGACATCCGTATATATATGTAGTACTTATTTATATAAGTAGAAATATTTATTTATTAATTTTAATTTTTGTAGTGAGTGTTATATATTAATAGAATACATTGTGTATCTAAACCCAATAACTTAATGGAAGACGCATTAACCAACTGTAAGGATTTGTCATGGGATCATTACTCATTCTTGGATGAGGGTATCCGAGCTGTGAATAAAAACAATGCAGGCCGAGTCAAAGGGCAGAAAGCCATTCAAAATGTAAGTGCCCAAGGAGGCCTTGCTTCAGTATTTCAAGGAGGAAATCCAAATGTTTCTTTCTTATTGCCAATCGGTGGAGCTAATCAATTGGATGTTTGTACAAGTATGATTTTGGAACTCACCATACTTAATAATGATGGAGCTAATGCCGCGACCCTTCTCGCCGGGCAAGCATTATTAACCAATATTATTACAATGACTGGAAATAATATTGAGAACTCGCAATTCGAAAATCAATTAGTAAGACGATTATATTCATCTTCAGCCGATGAGGAATTGTTTCAAAGAGCTACTTTGGAATACTTTAGTTATGCAGGCTACCCCGCTGCTTATACTACTTCTGCAACTACTATTGCTGCAGGTGGTTCTACTAAGGTTTATTTACAAATCTTTACTCCATTTGATTGTACTCAATGTTTCTTGCCTGCAATTACTACTCAGATTACTGTTCAATGTTATTTCAATGCTACGGGTATGACTTCAACCAGTTTGGCTTCATCTATTTCATTGACTGATGCTCGTTTAATTATGCATGGTATTAAATATCAAAATAATATACGAGCTGCATTACTCAATAAGTTCGCGGCAAAACCCCATATTTATGCCTATTATGCGGGTCAACGTGAAATCTTAAGTGGTGTATCTGTATCTGCTGCTAATGAACAAAACTTCCAAGTGTCTGCAATGTCTGGGTTTAATCTTGCTGCTTTGTGGCTCGGAGTTCGTGCAGCCAATGCAAGTCAAGAAGATTTATATACCTTTGAAAGTATCTTGACTGTTGATGAGCGTATTAATGGTACTTCTGTGTACAATTCTAAGCTTAATAAACAAGAGTTCTCTGCTATGGCTATGGATAACAATATCCAAACTTCTGTTCCCAATGGTAATACTAATTTAATTATGTTGCCTCACTCAGTTGATGTATACCAATCATTGAAATGGGGAAAACTCCGAGGTTATCAATTATATAATCCTAATGTCAATATCCTCTTACAAATGAGCTCTGTAACTGGTAATCGTGATCTTGTTGCAATTGGACTTGCTGCCTCTGTTATTATTATTGATAAAGGTACTGTCCGATTAGAATACTTATAATTTGGGTAAAAAATCAATCTACCATAAAAACATAGTATATTATCTTTCCATTGATATGTCGAGTCAAAGTTTTATATTCAACACCTTTTTTTGGTTGTCTTTGTCGGAATCTGTATGAGTGCGCTTTAATATCTACATCGGTTTTATAATGATGACTCGCCAAATATTCCTTTGCTTGTCTTAGACTCCATTGATTGCGTAAGAATATTAATGTTTGCAATTTGTATCCCATTCTTTTTTAATTAATAATTTTATCAGATGTATATATATACAAAATGAGTCTTGGAAATAAATACCTAAATAATACGATATTGGCACGATACCATGATGATACGACAGATGCAGTTCTCTCGAAAACAGCATCAAATCTTATGGAAACTTATGAACAACAAGGATATAGAATAATCAATACTAAAGATTTCTACCCCAATACTGTTCCAGAATCTAAGTATGCATGTTATGATTGTGCAAGTCTTGAAAACTTCTTACTATATCATGATGCATTCTTCCAATTGGCATTTGAGAAATATGATGATTTACACAAAGTATATAAAGGTATTGTGCGCCATTTCTTGGTTAAAGTAGATGGATCAATCTGGATTAAACAAGTAGTATTCGCATATCCCAGATCTATATTTACCCTAAGTGATGCGGATCGCGCTTCATATACTAAGTTGTTATTGGCACTACCAAGTTATGATGATTTTACGACTTATTATTCCTCAGTTTATGCATTAAGATTTGCGAGCCCAAGTTTGCCGATTCCATGTACTTTTGCTATCGGATCCGGTTGCTTTGCATCTGAGTTGGATTACTATTCTAGCCGATATAATCAAGAATCCGGGTTTGGTAATGTGCCTCAGGTTGTTAATGATCGTCAAGATCTTATCAATGGGTTTTACTACTTAGCAGGAGAAGATTTAACAAGTATTGCTTATCCAGTATCATCCAACTACATATATAATAATCGTTTATTTACAAAGCCATATTCTACAGGAGATGCCCCATTTTTACATGGTAATGGTATGTTGCATTATATTGCCGATAATCAAACAATAAAAAATAGTCAAACATTCTGGGATACTCAAAGCTCCTTGGAATATCATGAGCCACCAAGTGTAATTCAACAGCCTACGCAAGGCGGCGGGGGCGGATCGGGGCAAGTATCTACGCAAATCGACTCAAGTGGATATCAACAACCGGTAGGAATATCGGGTTCTGCATATGGAGATCAACCGGCTCAATATGGAAATCCTGTATTTGATGGAGTTAGCCCAGAAGAATTGGGATATTATGATGGAGTAACAATACCATCGGGATTGATTGGTATATATAATATGTTATGCCCGCCAGGATTCTCTCAGAATGGAGATTTTAATGCCAATAATTCAACAGATTATTCTATGCAACAAACTCCCCAAGGGGGATCAAGTAATTGCACTTGCAATAATACAGTCAGTTGAATTGTTTAAATTTAATTGTTATTATTTTTTATCCAATATATAAGTAAAAGATGTCTGAGTCTTCGAATAAAGAAAATGCATTAGATATATTCAAACGTTTAAGAGGTGATGAAACAAATCGCGATATATTGGAGACTCAAAATAATAGTATTAATGTTACAGCGGATGAACATAAACTAAATTTGGATCTATATAATAAAACTAATCCAACAGATACAGGTAATGTTGTTTATTTTGTTAAGAATGGTATGGGAAAATGGGTTGCTGTGAATCTAGATGTTGAGAATAAGTTTGGCAAAAGTAATGTTAAAACACTAACCTTAGTAAAATGCAATGGAATCTTAGTAAGACAATTGGATGTCAATGTTGATATTGTCATCTATGATGCTCAGGGTGTAAGATTAAATTTTATACCTTCATTAGTTAAGCGCAAAATTTATATGTATGTTAATCTTAGATATGCAAAAAAAGATAGTTTATTTTCAAAGAAAATAGATACAATTGCCAATGCAGAAACTCGCGAGACATACCGAGATCGAACAGCTAGTGAATTTATTGATTATGTTATAAGAACCTCACCCAATGTGCAAGTTGCTAGCAATAACAATTCGGATATACCTGAGAAAACACGATTGGATAATCAATATTTAAAACCACCTGCACCAACAACTGAAGAGCCCGTGACTGAAAATACTCAGAACAATGAATATACTCCAAGCCCAACATTTAATACAGTGCCACCGCAAGTAACTTATGTGACAACTAATTATCAAACTGTTACATATAATAGTAATGTAGGCGGGGATGTTAATTTGGGTACACAAGAAACAACAAATATTCAAAATACTAATTATGAACCACCAAGTTGGCCCGATGAATCTACATATCGAGTTCAACCCAATAATGAGAATATTGAGCAAGAAGATTTATCGAGTTGGGAAGCTAAATTTGGACCTCAAACATTTGAAGAAGAATTAATAAATACATTGCAAAATATGCAAGATAATATCAATGAAATTCAACAAGGTATTGAAGCACCAATGCCATTAACATATAATATCGAAAATGTATTGGTTAAGGGTGATATCCCTGATTTGAATCCTAATCCGCAAATATATGACCCAGAATTAGGAGCATTTCAAGATGCAGTACCTGGTAATTATGATGTATTGGGTAGAGAACCAACATTCAATGTGGGGCAATATGGAGTATATCTACCTGCATACTTAACAAATAAATGGGCAATATTGGGAATTACATCTGCTGTTATCGTAGGCTCATTTACTTATTTATTATACTTAAATCCGCAATATGGGGAAAGTATTAAGAATAAGATTTCTTCAATAACTACTAGTTTTATTGATTTATTGCGTCCAACAACTCCGGGTCAACCATATAAGTTGGTTAAATTAAGCCCCGATTCCGATGTGCGAGTCGAAGCAGTAGTGAGAAATCACCAAGAGTTAATTGACTTATATGTACAATATATTTTAGTTGATCAAAACTTGAATATACAAGAACATTCATTAGTAGACCCATTATTGAAAAATATGGTTGTTGATACTGTATCATATAAATCCGATGATTATGGAGAAACTGCAACATTTATTAATATGAGTGAGACATTGATTCGTGATGTTAATAATAAATCTGAACCATTTAATGAGTTTATTAAAGATGCATCAATAATTGCAGGAAACACACCAATACTTATTCCTGCATCCGATTTTGGTAGTGAGCCCCAACCATTACCCATAGATGTCGAAACGGCATTGATTGATGATACAAATAAAGAAAGTTGGCTAAGTTATCTTTGGGGAATTCTCGGATTTCTTGGTTCCAAGGTTATTGATTTACTCACAGCCGGTATCGGTGGGGCTTTATCATTTCTCGGCAATAGTACAGTTTGGTTACTTGGATTAGGTGCTGCCGCGATTGCTTATTTCACAATGCGTAAATAAATATTAATTTTTATTTTCATTTTTTAATTATAACAAATATATAGTATAGAGACATAGGATACAATGTTGAATATAAGTCAAGGAATTATCGCGGCAATTGAAGGTTATATCATAACCGGTAAAATGGATCAAGCATTATTATACGGTGGCAGCACTTTAGTTGCTACGGCTGTTGGTGGCTATGTACCTAATCTTCCAATGTTAGGAAATTCGGCTGTTGCAGAAAAACAATTACAAGAGCCATTGGCTGCGGCTGTATTAGCCATGGTTGGACAATGGGCCTTTGGTGTTAAAGGTGAAAGTCATGATGCAAAACATAAATACTTAAAAGTAGGAGCCAAATCATTTATTATTACAGGCTCATCTGCGGGTTTAAATGAAGTTATTGCAACTAAAGCTATCGGAGGTAATTCATATGCCCAAGCTCGTGAAGTATTAGCCGCAAAACGAGTTGCTGCACCTCAAGCCAATAACTACCGAGTAGAATCAACTATCGTTGCATAAGCCAATTTTAAATAACAATTTTTTAATCACACTTATATAAACATAAGACACCAGAATGTCTTCCAACGAAATATCAATACATACAAAAGATATCGATTATGAATTACCAAAAGGATTAATTGGTAATTTCAAATTGGTTACTGGTATATCTGATCCAAATTTAATAAGCTTAAATGATAATATCATTTTTATTGTAAGAAATAGGTCTGATTTATTAATATATGCAGATATATTGGATAGCAATCCCAATAGCTATTTAGTAATAGCCAATAGTGTTAGTGAGACATTGGAATTTGTAAACATCCCAGATGATGAACTGCGAGAAGGTTATGATTCAACTATAAGAATGCATTATATTATTGATGGTCCCAATGCACTTAGGGCAGCTATCCATACCAATCGTGTAATGGTAATACAAGATAATGATTTTAATAATGAAGCTTATATAAAAAAGTTATTGCAAAACATTATAAACAATATACAAAGTCAAAACATGCAAATATATGATATAAACAATCCAATACCCAAACCAAGTAATTATGTTGATCCAGTTAAATCAAATATTATTTCAAGTCAGCGAGTTAATATTAATGCATTGGCCGCTCAACTATCAGCAGATAAAGGAAATAACAATAATAATTTTGATTATGAGCGTATAAATCCATATCAAGATATTCCGCAAATGGGCGGGGTTGCTCCTATAAATCCAGCAAACTTAAATCCCATTGGTGCAATAGATAATTTGGCTTTGGCACTTCCAAATGTTGTTAGAAATAAATGGGTATTATTGGGTATAACATCATCAGTTATAGTTGGCGGGTTAATTTACTTGTTATATAAAAACCCAATATTTGGTAAAAGTATTGAAAGTAAGATACCAAGTGTCACTGAGGAATTTATCAATAAACCAGAAGTAGAAAGCAACTTACCAGTTAGTGGTAAACTTATGTCGGAATTATTTATTGAACATTTAAAGAATTCCGATACATTTAGTGATGATGAAAAAATGGTATTAAATCCTGCATTAGATAATATAACTATCGAAGAGAATTTAACACCTGGTGATACTAATATCACACCCGATTATTTGGTACCTACTTTAGTTGAACCAGATGAACAGGTACATTTGAATGTATATGAACCAATATTTAAAGATGGTGATGAATTATATGGACCCGAAAATATGCCATCATATGGGCGAGAGATTTCTACTTATGTAATAGATATTGGCAAAACATATAATAAAGATATTACACAAGGAATAATACCACAAACATTAAATGTAGAAATGGAAAGTTTAGATATATCAAAGAAAATGGAACAATATGAAAGTAATCCATATTTACTTTATATCGGAGCCGGTGCCATTTTACTTGGCATATTATACAAATTTGTTTCTAAGTAATTTTTTATTTGCATTTATATACCAATATTTATATACTCGCATTTGTGAATTATGACTGATCTTATTACTATTATTGAAGAAAAGAAGAATAACTTTGCTCGGTTCTTAGATGGGATACATTTACCCGATAACAAACATCATTTATTAGATGATTATATTAAACAAATCCGATCAAGTACACCGGAATTATTTTCATATTATGTTAAGGAAAAGATAATCAACTTCCATCGAGAGAATTGCACTGCTAATTTAGAGAAATATGTATTGGCAAAATTGAATGAGGTTGGAATCAAAAAAGAAGAATTGCAACCAGATGAATTCGAGCGATTCGTCAAATATCTTGAATTATTTATGTATATCTTGGAGTAATTTTCATTTTTTTGCTTAGAAATCCGAGGTACCCAAATCCCCCCTAATATTGACTTATACCTATATAATAGAATTAATTAGGGGGGATTTGTCGCCGAGCAAAAATTTAATTAATAGCATAAATAAGTCCCAGATTTTGGGTCCGGGTATCAAATCTGGGATAAACACTCCTTACATTTCCAATCTCGGATAACTTAAAATTACTTATTTTACTCACTTATTTTTAATTTGAATTTATATACCAATATTAAATATACTTGACCCAGATCCGAATCAAAATGGAGATTAATGATAAAACGAGTTATAAAGCATTAAAGGAATATATCAAAGAAAATGGATTTCAGAAGATATATTTGAAAGATAAGGGCAAACCTTATACTAAAGCAACAAAAGATGAGCTTCGAGACTTTGTTAAAGAACAACAGAACTTAAAAGAAATGGAGAATAATGTTGATACTTTATTCGGCAATACTATATTATCCGAATCTGAACCCGATCCCGAACAAATATGTATACCTCAGCCTCAACCCAACCCGGTTGGAGAAGATCAATGCGAAATAGAAGAAATACCCATATTTAAGAATGAGTCAAAATCCGGACCATCATTCCCATCTGATTCGAGCCCCGATGATTTACGAGGCATTAAATTGAATTCTGCGCAATTAAAAGTTAAACGATATATTACCCGATTTCCCGAGAAACTCCGATCAGTAACTTCTCGATCAACATTCAAATCCGATTTTGCAAAACTCCGAGATCCATTATCCGAGAAAGAATGCGAAGACCTTCAAGCCAAAGGCTTGAGAAAGGAAGAAGTGGAGCAAATAAATGAAGCAAATTCGTATCTGCTCAATGAAGTAGAACAAACATTAAATTCTGCCAATATCGGTGGATTGGTTAAAGATCAAGTCTTTGTCACAATATCATTCATCGAAGATATTATCCGATATATACGCGATAATAAAGATGGGAAGATTCCTGCATATATTACAGAGACTATCGGCAATGTGCGTATTGATGGGCTTAGTGTTGTATTGGATGCGAGACCCGATTTTCATGATTGCTTGGATGAATTGCTAATCAAGTATGATAACTATGGATCATTATTAAGTTCTATCTCAGTAGAGAAACGAATATTGCTTATTATTCTTGGTGCTGCAGTAATGACCCATAAAATCAATACTCAAGAATCATTGCAGTTAAAAAATGCTAATGTTCAGAAAAAGGACATCGGACAACAAAGCCGATTTTCGGGTCTTTAAATCCCAGTCAAGCATATATACATATGCGGACAACTCAGAGCCCTGTGAATTTTTGATTAAGTACCTTCATTTTTTCTTCATCCAATTTCTGGGTGCGAATCATCAAGATGAATTTAATGCACTTATTACACAACAATAGTGTGAGCATTGCAATGATTGCGAGAAGAAAAAGAAAGTTAACAATGTTGAAATCTTCAATTGAATTAACCATACTATATTTTTTTTTATTTACTTAGTAAATAAAAGGACGTATATATAATAGCTTCCCGAATTAAATTAAATATGTCTTACTTAGAAATACCGTGTAATTTTATTTGTGCGGGAAATAGCCGTTCTGGGAAATCCGTGGCGTTTAAAGGCCTATACTGGCCCATTTGTCAACGATTTAGGCATACACTTCTTTTCTCATCTACTAATCGATTAAATTGCGAATATGATGATCTTATTGCTTCATCTCAAAGTGTCATACAACGAGAAGAATATGATGATGATCTTGTTAAGGAAATAATGCATCACCAAGAAAAAGCAATAATGAAACTGAATAAGAAATATGGTTCATTTGATAAGATACCAAACTCAGTCAAGGAGAAACTTCATGTCTCGGTTGTTTGTGATGATATGATGGGTTTAATCCCGTTTCATCACTCAGTATTCAATCAGTTATTTTCCAAGAGTCGCCATTTGTATATCTCAGTATTCATCTTACAACAACATATAAATACACTAAGCCCAGCAATGCGGATTAATGCCCATTATACCCTGATAACCAAAATTAAGGATAACAATATAGATACATTATACGAATTAATACAAATGGAAGATATTGGTACATCAAAAAATGACTTACGTAGATTCTTGGCGCAATATTGTGTTAATTACCAAGTAATACTCTTTAGTGAGAGAATATTGGATAAGGAAAAAAATAGACATTACAAAGTAATGAAGTTTAAAATAGATTAATCATTTTTTTATATTAGATTGACCGAGAATATTGTCTCGCTAAAATTGTAAGTAGTCGCAGCACCATTATTCAATATTAAGCGTATAACATAGAGTTTCGCAGCGCTAAGAGTCAGGCGATCATTAAATGTGAATGTACTATATTGATTAATTACACCACTATTACAAGTAACCGAGGATAATACAAGCGCATCAGTTGTATTATATAGTTGAATATCGAAGTTGCATACTTCTGTATCATTACGACAAGTTACGCGTAACAATACTTCATAATTATTGGTTTGACTAGGTGTGTAAACTCCTGTACCTAAATCTAATGTGACACCTGCATTATTAAATCCCGGGTGATTTGTGGGATTACTAGTTGAATAAGCTACAGCGAATGCTGTTGGCAATTGATATGATGCAGCAAATGGGCCAGCTTGATTAAATGCAGGTGTACCAACTGAAAATATTGAATTACTAATATTAGCCGTAGTATATCCGATGCGCTTAGTACCAGTATTATAAGTGAGAACCGTATTAAGATTTAATACTGATATATTCCCAAATTCAACATTACCCGAGTTTATTGTCGTAGTATTACCCGATCTGCCAATAAGTACACTACTATTACCGACAGCATCCTGGATATTACAACCGTTTACAGTTCTTATAAGCATTTGACCAATGCCCTGCCAAGTTATATTATGACCTGCTAGATCTACAACTCTGTTGGATGCACCTGTAATAGATCCATCTGAGTTATATATATTAGTATCAACCAATGTTGTTGCAATAGTTATATCATTGGCCCCAGGTGTTAATGTTATATTTGATCCTGCAATAAGTGATTTTATTGACCTGGTTGTTGTCACGGGTAATACTCCTGTACTTGCTGCAGTAAGTAATCCAGATCCAGCGCCAACATTAGCGAAATCGGAGTTTGGTGTCGGAGATGATGATGAAATAGTTATATCATTTACGCCTGGTGTTAATGTAATATTGGTACCTGCTAATAATGATTTAAAGTTGCGTGTAGATGTTACAGGTAAGACACCGGTATCAACTAGGATTGTATTACCCGCACCGACATTCTCCAAATCGGAGTTTGGTAATGCTGCACCCGATGCAGCTATTTCGAGATCGGTTCCATTGTCTGTAATGGTTATATTGCTTCCTTCTTTTAAGTTCTTTATTAGGATGTTAGGATTGGCACCGGGATTTTGCACTAAGGAAGTAGTTCCAGGAGGTGGACCATTATTTATATTGTTTACTGATTGTATTACTCCATCGGCTCCGGGTATGCCTTGTTGTCCTGCAATCCCATATATATTATAATCAATCTTAGTGCAACTCAGATTGGTACACGCTTGTATAGATGCATCATTTCCAGGAGTTACATTATTTAACATTACTCGTAATACAATTTCATCACCAGGATTTACAATACTATTGGCCGATCCGGTTAAAGATTTAACCAATAAACCTGGAAGTACTGCACTGTATGCATCTCCTTGTGTTCGCGTCGATGCACTATTGGGAGGCGCGGCAAACACTACTTGATTATTTAATAGAATCATAGCTATTGTGCCATCAGCTTCATTAACTGAGTCAATAATATAAACATCAAAACTAAAATGGAAATGCCCACCTCGGAGAAACTTAACAACACCATTGGAGATATTAGATAAGTCAAATTCAGTGCCTGCACCAATAACATACGAAGTGCAAAGACCCGCACCATTAAATTGATCAGTTAGTGGAATATTAAACTCATTAGAAGGTCCGTAAGTATTTGGAGGTACAAGCAAACCACCTGTAGGACTAGGGTTAGAACTAGGATCAATATCAAGTCTAAAGGAAGCAATCTGTCCACTTGCATTTGTATCTTCGGGTAATAAGTCAACTCGCATTTTGCAATATATATGGGTAAAAAAATAAATGTTATTGTTTAATCATTTAATCATAATATGTATTTTCTTTGATATATGTATTATCTGAGATATACTCCATTGGTCTATGATATGTTGGTTTCCATTGAGGTGGATCATAAGTAAAGAAGTTTGTCATTTCTTCTCCAGTTGCATCCAAGAATACTTTGCGGATATATGCTCTTCTATTCTCCATTGATCCAGTATAATCCCCAGATAGGCAATATTTACCCGCATTCGAATATTCGAACTTTAAACATTGAAATTCACAACTACTCAACATACCTTTTGCATTATATGGAATTATAACTTTATCATATTGATCCGCGGTTACTATGATATTATACTCTTTAAAACCTGCATAATTAACCAATGATTCTAATGGTAGGGTTAAATGTGCGGGTTCTGAAAAGATACTTTGTTTCATTTTGATTAACCCAGATTTCTTTATCTTATAATGTCTCACCAATATTTTGATTAATGTACCTCGTTCATCTTCGCAAGCATAAACTTGATGAAATTCAACATCTCGGAACAATATATATTCATTCTCAAGATTTTGCCATAACGCTCCTCGATAATCTGGGTAATCTTCTTTATTCAATAATCTATACCCATGCGCTTTTAACTTCTTGAAGTGGGATTTATAAGTCTTTGTGCGATGAAATACCGACCAACCAAAAGGCTTGGGATCGGATTCTTCTAAAAGTCGAGATCTGAATATATCAATCTTAGCCAATTCAAGGTCTTGTTCTTCTTTAGGTTTGGGCTTTAATACTAATGGTTCCCCAGATTTGAATTCATCACCAAGTTTATCCATCATATTACGATGACTATTCATTGCACAGTTAGCAATTGCAAGATAAACCTCTTGTTCTAGTCGTTTATCTGTCATAAAATCGTTAATCATATTTTTGTGTGTTATACATATGAGCATCTATAATTGAAATTAAAAAATAAGTGTTAATTTATAATCTCAAATTTTGCCATTTATCAATAATGGATAGAACATTATCGGGATTGCTATATTGTTCAACCAACTTTTCTCGTTCTAAGAGGAATCGATCAACATCTTCTGATTGTTCTACAGCAAGATGAAATAATATGGGTTTGCTCAAAGTATTATGACCCAATGTTTCATTCAAAGTATTACATAAAAATACAAACATATAATGTTTCATATACTTACATATGTTTTCAACAACTCCCTCATATCCAACAAAGGGATTTGCTTTAATGAATTCGTAGTGTTGCGCAAAATGTTGATAATACTTAACACCTACTCGTATTAAATCTTCACCACCTTTTAAATATACTTCAACAATATATGAATCAAGCATTTCGAATTTTCTCTTATCATATCTCTCACCTGCAAGCATTCTAATAAAATCACAATGGATTGCGGCTTTTTTATTACAGAAATCGGCTAATATCTTTTGATTGGCATTCATATTTTAAGTTTGTTTGTGTTGTATACCTATATACCCATAAAACTCTTATTGAATTACTTTGGGAGATGCGCATCTCTTAAAGATAAATGCAAGAAGTATTGGAGTTAAAAAATAACTAACTATCAAATGAAATTCTCTTACATACTTTTAATGAATTCCTACATTGGTTATAAGCATATTCAAAACCCATTGTCTTCCTTTGTCTTTCTCCTAACAATAAATGTATAAGGGAATAATTAGCATTATAACAACTCATGCATTTTAATTTGTCTTTTTCCGCATCATATCGCATAACTGCAAATATGTCACCATACTTTAGACATTCATTAATAAAATCGTCAATGTTTATTTTATATTCTAATACTTGAATTAATCTATTGGTTAAATACTCTTCCATAATGGAAATATATGAATCGAAATTGTTTATAATATGTTGTCTCTCATCGAATATATCTTCCACAATGTTAATTTGTGGCTCAAAATTATCCTCAATATATTGTTGCTCTTCGAATGCTTCTTCCATATTGTATACATATGAGCATCTATAATTGGAATTAAAAAATAAGCATTAATATTTATGGCTCATACTTTACAATTATATCAAATCTTTCTTGAATATCCGCAATACATTCCTCAATAGTGGGTTTATTCCATGATATCCAACCCGACCAAAACCCTGCAGTATTTGGATCATCCCAATGTTCAAACTTCTGATGTCTATTTATGTATATTTGTTTTAATTTATCAATATCATCATCAATGGTTCCCGCTTGTTTCGCTGCGTATAATGTCGGATAATCTCGATATCCTGCTTGTCCAAAGTTAATTACTTTACCATAATTTATTCCACCTACTTTCTTTCCCGCACCATGAAATCGTTTATATGGATTATATTTCTTTTTTGTTTCAACGACTTCAACTTCTTGCTTCTCTTGCTTCTCTTCTTCTTTCTCTTCTTCTTTATCCGCATTAGTATTATTCTCGGTTGATTTAGGTGGTAATACTTCTCTTACGGACCATTTTTTTAGTTTATTCGTAGACTTCTTTAATACAAAGGTTCTTGTCATTTTCTATTGTATGCTCTTATACTGGGCTATATACTCGGAGATATGAAATTGAAATATAATTAATTAA
>ENA-UOYA01002500-UOYA01002500.1-activated-sludge-metagenome-genome-assembly--contig:-NODE-2500-length-17710-cov-6.063665_pt1 | contig 17710 bp, 25 predicted proteins | sample MGYA00238163_ERZ764804 | MGnify/ENA primary metagenome ERZ764804 (study PRJEB28919, sample SAMN05720223) | activated sludge metagenome | isolation source: Anaerobic digester | place: Hong Kong... | reverse complement strand
CCTATTGAATCGGGCGATAAAAAATTAGAAGATATTTTTCCTTTTAAACTTGTTCCTCTAAAAACAACAGGTTTACCAACTAATTCCGCGCAAGAAACAGATAAGACAGAAGACATCTTATATTTCAAACTAACATCTGAATACCATGCTCCATTATACCAATGACATTTAGTAACATAATATTTATTATAATTAGTTTTAATTAAAAAATAATCTGTTTTATTAAAATAATCGTTCTCTCTATATTTCATAATTATTCAAAATAAACACATTCTATTATATATTTTTCATTATACATTCTTTTTAGTAATTCATATACACCATCATAAAACTCATCTGAATAAAAAATTGGATTTATTAGTCTTACTTGGTCTACATCAGCTACTAATTTATTTTCACCAATTAAATAATAAAATTCCTGTATCTCCTCTTTATTTGGAAAAGGTAATACCAAATCTTTAGCTTCACTAATAGGTTTAAAAAATTGAGTATTTTGTATTTGTTCTAATGTAAAAGATAGTCCTTTGTAGTCCACTTTATAACTACTCCACTTCTCAAGTATAGCATCCCATACACAAAAATACCATTTCATTTGTGGCTCTTCTTTATTAGATACATGCAATAGTAATTCTTGCCCTGCTATCTGCCCTGTCGGTAAATCTACTAACAGTTTATATCTTTGATAATATTTCATAATTGTTCTTTTAAATCTGAAATAGACTTTAAAATTTCATCTTTAGTAAACCCATAATCCTCTTCAAAATCTTTATCTGAAATATCAAATTGAATTACAGCGTCTTTTAAACAACATGCTGTTCTTATGAAATATAATTGTAAGTCTGTTAATAATAATGTTCTCATATTAAATAAGGTGTAAAATCCGATTGAACACATCCAGGCATAGGAATCATATTATCCCCATTCATTGTAATAGTAAATCTGTCATCTTTAAGTTGACTAAAATTATTATACCATGATTTTTTAAACCTGTCATTTATTTTATCAAGTTCCACCAAAACATGGTAACCTCCTCTTGTTTTAATAATATTGTTTCTAACAGATTCTTCATTTATCAACTCATTTTCTAAAAACAAATTGTATAAATTCAAATGTGAAAGCTCCTTACCCTCTTTTAAATCTAAATCAATATCAAAATATTTCCTAATACCTGTAACTTGAATTTGATTCAAAGATATTGATTGGGGATTATAAATTGTTTTACCATCAGCTACCATAGAAATAATTTCTTTAGCTGTTTTTAATCCTGCTTTGTGCATATCACGAGGATTTGGTGTTATATACAAAGCTAAACTATTTTGATTAACTTTTATATCATCTACTTCGTAAGAACCTAATTCAACTTCTAGTTTTTTAATCTTACTATATAATTGTTCTTTAGAAGCAGTTCCTCGTTTCAATTGGCCTTTATCGGCTTTTAGTCCTTCAGTTGCTCCAAATTTTTTACGCGCAAAAAGACTAAAATAGTATTTCTGACCATCTTCTAATTCAGGAAGCCATTCTAAAAAATTATTAAAAGTTTCTTCACATTTAATTATTTGATAATTCATTATTTCTAATTTTAAGTTCTAATTCTTTTGTAAAACCAACATCTACTTTTTCAGGAAGACAACAGTTATCATATAACTCTTTTAATTTTTCAGCCCGCTCAGACCAAACGGAGACAATCTCTTTTAAATCAACCTTTCCTGTTTTTATATTAAGTAGAAAATCTCTCTCTTTTTCTCTTTTTACATTGATAGTTTTTTGTGTTGGTATTTCTTCGGCAGTTAAAATAAGTCTAACAGTGTGTGACAGATTTTTACCATCAAAGGATTGCCCATGTTCTTTATTTGTAGCTGTTCTATGAGGATTTCTATCTTTTAGCCATTTTTGATATTCTCGGTATTCTTTACAATTGGTACTATAGTTCTCTCTGTTCCAATATATAATACCCTCCCAATTATTAATCATATATTTTTCAATAATAGACTTTTTAGGTTCGTTTGAATTTTCATCTATAATACCTTTATAATTTCTATCTTCAAAAGTAAATCTATGATTATCATTTACCCATTTTATGTGGTCTACATAAACTCTATAGCAATCTCTAAATCCCTCAATATGCGCAAGTCCACATTGCTCTTGCTTATATTCGTTTTTCTTTAGCCATTGTTTTAATGGCATTGTCAGCCCATCTTTACGGTCAATAATTTTACAAAAATCAAGCACATCTTGTCTCTCTATTCTCTTATCTTCCCAATTAAATTTTTTATTAAGTCCTGTTGCTTTTTGAATTTGACCTTTAGCATAATTAGCATAAGTGTTATAACATTGTTTTGTTAAAAATACTTCTCTGTTTTTTCTTAAAAACTCATATTCAGGAGAAGTTTCTAAAATAAATTCGCGCGATAAAAATAAAAGCTCAAGAACATTAGGATTACCTGTTGAAACAAGTTCTAAAAACCGTCTTAATTCGTATCCAACATTATCCTTATCAAAATCAATTTGAGGAATATAATTATTGGAAAGTATATCTTCGTTTGATTGAAGATATATGCTTTTATAATCTACGTCTGATGTTTCAGTAGCAAGTCCATAACAAGTACTTCCTACAATAGCTTTAAATAGTAATCGTGAGTTTTGTGGAAGCATAGTTTATTTAAAAATATCATTATATATTGAATAGAACCCTTTGTATAGTAAGTACCCAGTAAAAAAACCGAGAGCGGAAATAAATATTGATGGGTATTTATTCTGATATAAAAACATCAAATAAAAAACAACAATATATAAAAAGACAGATAATAAACTTAGTAATTTCATAATTTAAATCTTTCAGAGTTATTCTCTATTTCTTTTTTCGCGGAAAAATACATTAAATCTAATATATCATCAGAAATAGTATTATTATTTTCTCTAATCCATTTATAAGCTTTGAATAATTCAGATTTCTTTTCAGAAATAACGTCTTGCTTACTTTTAAAAAACGGTTGCATAAGTTCTAACATAATTGTTTAAATTTAGTTGCCTCGGAGGAACTCGAATCCTCATGTGACCAATTACGGTTTCTATGCATTATGAGTGCAAGCCGATACGAGGCAGTTTGTATTTACTCTGCAAATATATAAACTATTTTAATACCATGCAAGAAAATCGCGCAAAAAAGAATAAAAAACAGTAGAAAAATAAAAAAGGACAACTAAAAAGATGTCATTGTGTTTGTTTTAAATAGGAAATTATTTAATTTTTATAGTAAGTGAAAAGAGAAGTGTCAAAATTAGGATTATCTATTAGAAAATTGTCTAAATACTGATAAGGTGTATTATTAGGATTTTTACCTTTTAATTTTGCACTTAGTGTTCCAATTTTAATACTTAACAATTTAGATAAGAAAGTGCAAGATTCATAGACCATTAAAGAATTTTTACAAATAACTTTCTTTTTGTTCTTATTTTCGATTATTTTGGGCTCTATTATTTCTAATGATTCTTTATTCTGATACCTCCACAAGAAGCCTCGATAAGATTTTTTATTACCATTACATACACTATATATTATAGACTTACCAACATCAGGGTATTTATCCTTTAGTTCTATAAAATTACTAAACACTTCTAATGTTTCTCCTGTATCCCTATCTATTTTTAATAAATTATTTTTAGCTATTTTTTCAGCCACTCTTATAGACATATCCTTTTTTAGTTGTGGATTTTCTTCCCATCTTCTATTTCTTTCTTTTATACTTTTGTATGTAGCTTCTTTACTTATTTTATATGTTCCGTTAGCATATCCCTCTTTTTTAAGTTTTGATAAATACTTTTTTTGCCAATCTTCCATTACTCTACCATATGTACTTTCACCTCCGTCAGTAAGGTTTACTAAAGTTCCTTCACAACAATCAGCACGCTTATACCAAGAGATTAAAATAGTTTCTAATTCACAAGCGTCTTCTTTTGTCAACCCTGTTTTTAATATCTGAACTTCATAGTTAGGGTATCTTTTAACTTTGTTTTTCCAATATATACTTCTACCTGATTTTTTATAAGGCCTTTTTAAATTTGAACCTATGCCAATGTAAAATACCTCTCCATTTGGTTTTAAATGCCTATAAATACAATAGATACCATCTTTTTTTATACTCATAGTTTTAATTTATTTAATTTACAATTCCCCGTCAATGTAATTAAAGAATAGAAGTGAATCATAGAAATATATTGTTTAAATTAATGAACTGAACCGTAAGATGTAGCAAATTCAGGTTCAGATTCAAATTTAATAGGTTGATTAAATGCATTATTTACTTTATCCATACTTTCTTTAACAATCTTTCTTGCCCAATCTTCTTCTCCTTTCTTAATGTAGAAGGATAATTCGTCGTGTATAGTCATAATTGGCTTAACACCTGCTTGAACTAAGTGCCACAAAAAAAGGTCGAATACACAAGCCCCAAAGTTTTGATTACAAGCTGAGAATTTAATATGGTCTGCTGTTAGTATAAGCCACAATTTAGTAAAAGGATTATATATCCAATTCCTACCATCAACTGTCTTTACCTCTAAGTCTTCTGTAAACTTCTTCACACTCCAATTCAAATCCCAATAAGTTTTATGTAAAAGTTGTCCCTCTTTTAAAGTAACACCTGCTGTTTCTGAAATTTTTTTTGCTGAGGCATTATAAGTTGCACTATAATTTGTTGTTTTGCAAGTGTGTCTCACTTGTGTCAACTTATTAAACTGCTCTTTTAATTCTTTTTCATTATATACTTTATAAATTTCAGGAATATCTTTTAATAAATCTTCTATAATTTTATTTTCTTGTTTTGACCATTTACTATAAATTTTATAGAAACTAATCTCTTCATTAGTCATAAAGTTACCTAACTCTGCAATACGTAAATGTGCATCGTATCCAGGAGTGTTTAGAGTTTCTACATAATCAGGGTCATAAGGATAAATACAACATTGCTTAGTTTTATCTTCAAGTGAACTTAAATCTGCATTAACAAATAACATATCTTCAGGAGCTATTAAACAGCTTCTGACTAACTCACCATATTGAGAGTTATTAGCAGGAAGATTCACTATAGGTTTTGTATGTTTTACGCGCCACGTTTTTGCCATTCCACTCCAAGAGGCTGTTACATACCCATCTTCTGTCATAGTGTCTAAAAACGCCTTTAGATACCCTGCTCTATGCTGCGCAACAGATAGACCATCTAAAGCCTCTAATTCAGGAACTTCTTTTATAAGCTCTTTAATACTACTACACAACTCCTTATTATCATCTCTTAACTGAGCAACTTTTCCATTAGCACCATCTTTAAATATTTTAGGATTCCACCCTTTTGATAATAAATAATTTTTCATTTGAGTTGTAGACTGACAGTTTGGGTCGGAGTATGACACAACTTCTTCTATAATCCCATCATACTCTAAAGGCAAATTACAACCATCTGTTAATCTTTTCCAACGCTTACCTGCTTCAGTTAACTCCCCATCCTTTTTATATAAAGAATTTGGTTTTTGACGTTTAACCTTATTTGGAATTTTAGGTAAAATTTTATTTAGTAAATCCTCTTTTTCTTTAATAATATCCTCTAAATAAGCTAAATTCTTTTTACACAATTCAATATCTAACTTAATTTTATTATTTTCTTGAATGTGTTGCAGTTCTATTTTCCAATTAGCCCTTGCAATAGGTGATTGAATTTTTTCATCATCTATGTATAGTTTTCTTAAAAGGTCTAATTGTTTATCCCACAACAAGGCATTAATTAAAACATCTCGTTCACAACGTTCAACAGCTTTTTCATAAGTTAGGTTAGTCCATTCATCCTTTTCAATTTTTACCTTATTAAATCCTAACTCAACACCCCATTCTTCAAGACCGTGTTTTAATCTATCATTAAAAAGATAGTGACTTAATGAAAGTGTATCAATAATATTTGCTTGAAAATTGATATTTGGGAATAATTTTTTAAGGGCGTGAATATCGTAACCTAAAAAGAAATGTCCTGCAATAGTATTATTTGGATTCTCAAAAACTTTTGCAATATCTTTCTCCTTATTTGTAGATTTAATATTCCATTTTTCATCGGATTTCCAACCTATAGACATAACATAAAAGTCATCTTTTGATTTTAATTCATGCAAAAGACCTTTACATTCTATGTCAACTATATAGACATTATTTAAGTTAAACTTGCTCATACCCTATTCTCTTGTTGTTCCATTTTTAATTATTTTTATAAGATAACATAGGTATATTAAAACGACCTAAATGTTTGTAATTACTTATCTGAATATTTTCTTTATAGTTTAATTGCTCTAAGTAGTTATCCAAGTTTTTCCACTCTCTGGGAAAGTTTGTCTCTATTTTTAGAGGTTCTAAGTCGTTGTAGTTAAATTTTAATATTTTTTCGACCGCCGAAAAAGAGTTATCATATAAATGAACATTATATAAATTTCCAATAACACCTAAAGGCTTCATTCCTAAATAGTGTGCAAAAACATAACAAATAAAAGAATAATACATAATATTTATAGGCAGTCCTAAAAAAGTGTCTACAGAATCCTGATTCCACTGTATTCTTAATCCTTTTTCATTGTTTTTTAAGTTTTCCACTATAAAAGAAAATCTAGTATGGCAAGGAGTTAATGCACAATTGTCTAAATCAGATGGATTCCACATTGTAATAATATTTTTTGTTGAATTAGGCTCTTTTTTAAGTCTTTCAAGTACATTATTTAATTGGTCAATACATCCGTTCCAATTTCTTATTTGGTGGCTGTAAATCTTTCCTAAATCACCTGTAATTAAACCATCATTATCGCTACCATTTTCTGATAACACCTCTTTTAGCCACGAGTCATATTCGTATGGATTTTCATTCACATATTTATTTTTTAAATAATAATTATAAGCATCCTCTCTCCAAAAAGTAACTCCTAAATCTTCTAAGTTTTTTAAATTAGTATACCCCATCATAAAAGCCTTCATTTCATTGAAAGCCATTTTTGGATAAGTTTGTTTTAATCCAATAATAGGAAATCCATTTTCAAAATCATACTCGAAATTATAATAAGGAATTTGTTTGCGTATTACACCTTTTCTGTTTGGGTCTTCATACTCAAAACCTTTGTAGTAAATTTTATGTAACAACTCTTGATATACTTTATCAATTTTACTCATAGTTTTGTTCTTTGCGGAATTTTAATATCATAAAAACTAGGATTTAGGTCAGGGTATGTTTTTGTAAACCAATTATATAAATTTTCTTCGTGGTCATGTGGAAGACCTTCCCTAAGATAGGATACGTTGTGACCTGTATTCCAATAAGTACTTATTTTTAATTCTTTGGGGTGTTCTTCTATTGGTTTGTATTTACTATTGTCTATAATTTCTTGCGGAATTAAAGACTCTTCCCACTCATCCACCTTTCCAGGATGAAACCAACTATCCGCATTGTAATCTAATGCATCTTTCAGTCTCTCAATATCTTTTTCTGTAATGATATATGTTTTCATCTATATGTAAAATTTTAATGTACTAATCTATATTTATTCGATTATCTTATTTGTAATTTTCATCAAATTCTTTATTTAAAGTTTTTAATTTACTCTGTTCTTTATCTTTTTTGGCGGTTTTTTCTAATTTTATTTTGTTAACTTTATCATATTCTTCTTCCCACAAAACACTTGGACTATCTATACTATCTACTTTTACAGAAAACTCAAAAATGCCGTCAGAAACATAAGACTGCTCTAAAAACAAAACTGAAAAAGGTAAAATAGCATATAAATCTAAATCTGTATATTGAACAGAAAATCTCTCTACGCTAACACCATCTACAACATTTCTTACTCTATAAATAGGGGACTTATTATTTTTTAAGCGGTTTATTTTAAATCTATACTTGACTGGTTTTTTAGTTATTTCATTAATCAAGCAAGTTATTACTATATATGTAAATGTTAGAAATATATAACCTATAGTAGATGTAAATGAAGCCTCTTCTTCACTTGTAGTTACTTTTGGAACTATAAATCCTATAAAATATATCCACAATAAAATCCAAATTACTGCTATAACACTAAATCTAATTTCTTTATTTTTCATAAGTATTTTTTATGTTATTCAGAATATCTTCTTTATTATCGAGCATTTTTTCTAAAATTTGTGCAAACCTTCCTTTTTTCAAAATAGTGTCCATAAATTTCTCATGTGTGTCCTTATTATACTCCCAATAATCAAAAGAGGCATCTTTATAACTAAGTGCTTCTTCAAATGTACTAAAAAGTCTGTTTTTCAAAGTTTTAAAGTCAAAACCATACTGCTCTTTGAATCCAATAGCCAGGCTATTTACTACAGCTCCATTTATAACAGCTTCCCATAAGCTATCATTCTCTCTTAGCAACCAATATCCATAACCTTTTTTGAATCTAACTATCAATTTCTCATTTATAGTAAATTCAGCTTCTTTTATTTCTTTGCTTAATCTCATAACACAGTTTCTTTTTCTGCAATCCCTAAAATAGGATTACCAAATTTATCATATTTCAAATGCTCTACTACTGTCCACCCTTGTACTTTTGGATTTCCTCCTGTATCTTTAAACTCCCAATTATAAGAGTCCCATCCTGTTTTTGAATATTCAGTTTCATACCAAAACTGTTCAACTATTCTACGCTCAACTATTTTCATTTAATAAAATATTATAGTATTCTTTATTCTTTTCTCGTTCGGCAATAAAATTAAAAAATAAATCTTTATCTTTTTGCCAAATACCTGTTAATTGTGGAAAAAATCCATAAAACATCCCAGAGGACACTAAACCACAATGTTCATTAAGAGCTAAATCAGCCCAATATTTTTTAATTATATTTTTAATAACTGTTTTTGACAAATAAGATATAGCATTATCAAAAGAAATTATAAAACTGTCTGTTGTGTCATACATATATCTCATAAAATCTTCTGCTCCTCTAGTACCATACATATTTTTATAATCTTTCCTAATAATATTATATTTTAAATCATTAGGAACTGATTTATATTTTTCAAATAGTAGTTCAATGTAGTCTTCTTCCCATTTCATAAATAAATAGGTATTGGAGTTTGTTTTGGAGGATAAATAAAAGTACCATCTGTGATAAAATCATTGTCTATATAAATAAACACTTCTCTAAAATCTTCTTCTGATGTCATATCTGTCCAAATATACATTTGAACACCGTATCCTTTTTGTATATATTCAATAGCTTTTGGATAATACTCTTTCCACAGTTTTTTTGCTTTCTTTAAAGAAATTAATCCTGTATCTTCTAGTACTCTGCCTCTGTCAGGAGCAAATTGGAAACAACTATTTTTCATAGTTTAAAATTCTTTTTTAAAAAGTTTATTAATTTTTCATCTGTTTCTTTATCTAATAATATTGATTCAACCTTTTCTGTGTTTTTAGCAGTTCCTCTTTCTAACCATTTACAACCATAGTAATGTATTTCAAGGCTCTTTTTATTTTCTATGTTTAAAAGTAAAGAGTAATCATCTTTATACCAATCTAAGTCAACAGAACCGTCTGGGCATAGACTAACTCTTGGACTAATAATATCACTACTTATATTATTGTTAATCCAATTTTTTACCCTTTGATAAGTTAGTTTGTTCATGGGTAATGCTTCATCATCATCCCAACCAAATTTTCGTGATAACATTACATCTAATTCCTCAATACTTTGTTGTTTAGTTCTCATAAATTAATTTAATTTTCCGCAACAAATATAAAAATAAAAACCGAATAAAAAAAAGAAAAAGCCTAAAAAATTAATTCTAGGCTTTAAAAAGGTTTATCATTATCTTCAAAACTAACACCAAAGGCTTGATGTGGATTAAAAGTTGGAGGAGGTTGTGATTCAAAAACAGGAGTTGTATTGGTTGTTTTAAATGGATATTTATTTTCTTCCATTATTTTATTTGCTTTTTCTTCAAACTCCTTATTTAATACATCACAAAAAAGTCTAGGGTCATCAAAAGAATTTAACAATCTAATTTTCAACAAATTATAGTAAATTCTATTTCTCCCTTTTAATCTTGTAAAACTGTTATCAGTTAAATCATCTGAAAAATGTTCTTTTAAATGTATGTTCCTTTCTTTATGTACCGCAACGTAATCATCTAACTCATATATTTGAGGGATAACCATAGAGAATACTAAGTCAGCAACCTGTTGAAGTACATCACTCATATAAATAAATGTTGAGTTTGGTAACATGTTTTTAGGATTTACTTTCTTATCCTTAGTCTCTCTCCATAAATCTTCTACATCTCTACGCAACTGAAAATAAATAATAAATGAAAGATTTTTATCTAACATCTTTAATTCATTACAAACTAATAGTAAAGAATCGATTTCTTCTTTACTTCTATATATATGTAAGTGGTCAATTAATGCAACTTTTTTAGTTTTAAGTGGTCTATGATTACTTCTTATCTCCGTTTCATTATCAGGATTTTTTTGAATTTGATTATTCAACTCTTTTTCATTTATTTGTTTATCTTGTTCATCTATTTCTGACAACCAAGATAACATAAGTTTTTTAAAATCCTGTGCTTGTAATACTTTTGAGATATTTTTAATTCTCTTATCCATAAAAGAATTGACAACCTCCGTAACTATTGGTTTGTCTTCTTCAGAATAAGGTTTTTCAAGAATTTCTTTCGGAGATTTTTTTAAAGACCTTGACAGTTGCTGTAATAATAACGTTTGAGTAGGCATTTCTAAATTAAAACGAATAATATTTATAGGTGTAGGATTTAATTTAGAATTTAAAAGAGCATTAATTGTTTTAGAACAGTGGGTTGTCTTACCATTACCTGGTCTTGAACCTCCAAAAATTATTTTATTGTTTAAACCACCTACTAAATTGTCATTTAACCAATCATCATCTAATAAAATTAAAGAACTTTTGTTTTTTTGTATTGATACTATTTCTTTATGTGCTTCTAAAGGTTCATTGTTTTCTTCACTTAATAGAAACTTGATTTGCTCTTCCGTCATTTTTAAAGAATAATATTAAATTAATTTTCTATTAAGAATTTAAATAACTATCTATAACATTTATTGGTATTTCTGGACAACTCCACTCGGTTTCACAATAATTAGCAAAATTAATTAACTGTTTTTTAAATAAATCTAATATCTCTTCAGCTATTACTTCTGTATGCATATCATATTTGTACCAACTATTTAACAGTTCAATTAATTTTTCTTTATTTTCCATCATTTTGATTTTATTTTCGTTCCTCTACCTTTATTTGAATTTTATTCCCTTTTTTACGTTAAATTTTATCTATAGCATCTGTCAAAATCTTTTCAAGTTCTTCTTTTGAGTAGTTTATCCAATGCGAAACTACTTCTACTTTATAAACTGTTGCCATAATTTAAATCTTTTCTAGCGCACTATTAAGTTCATACATTATCCTAGTACGTTCAGATGTCTCATCTTCTCTCTTCAAAAGATGCTAAAATATTGTCTATTTCAGTTAATTTATCTATGTTATGCATAATAAATATAATTTATTTAGTGAAATAAAAATTATTGTTAAAATTATGGCGATAAAACTACATCTTATAATTTTTCTAATAATTACCATACAACATCATCACAAGCTAACTTCACGGATTTAACCATCAACTCTTCATTGTTGAGATTAAGACTTCCATCCGCCCCTATTACACTTTGTTTTTCAACTTTACTTTCGGCATATATCATAGCTTTTTGTACTGCGTCATCATAAGAGCTGGCTATGACAAATAAAGGCTTTTGTCCGTTGCTACCGATTTCCCAAATTCAACAAGAAATATTTTATAATTTTTATTCATATTTTTAATATTTAAGTTCTTTTGATAATTAATATGATTGCAGTAACCCATCCACACAAAGCAAACCAATTGTGGTATTTTATAGAAATAATAGAATTGATAATTACTAAAATCAACGTCATAATTTTTATTTTATTCTTCATACTTTAATTTTCTGTTTCCAATACCACTCAACTTCACTTTTTCTTTGCTCATAAAATTGAAATAAAGCTGAATCTTCTATATGATTTTTAAACTCTCCATATCTAATTTTGTTTCTATCCATGAAAATATTTTCTAACTTTTTTGTAAAAATATGCTCGGACAAGAAAAACTCACAAAGATAGTAAAATCTATAAATATCCAATCCCAAATAACTCTGTAAAACACTTATGTAGATTCCAATTAATTTTTTATTACCTACTACTCTTTCCTTATCTTCATGTGATAAGTACATTTGTATCAAATAATCTCTCATTTTTAAATGCTCTTCTTGGACTTCAGGAGTTTCGATATCTTCTAGCCAATTTCTTCCTTTATCTGTAAGTCTTATTCTTTCAAAGTCTTTTTGCGATTTATTTTTCGGCTTTATAAAAGTGATAAGTTCTAAATCAATTAACTTTTCTAAAATAGGAAGATGTAATTCAGTTTCTAATAATTCTGTGTTATCTTCAAATTTTTGTTGCCGAATAATACATAATAAAGAATGCTCTAAAAGTGATAGTCCACGTTGAGTTAAGAGTTTTGCATTGATATACATAGATGTTCTACTTTTCTAAAACTTCACGTTCTTTCTTTAAATCCCTACTTAACGCTTTATCTTCTGTAAAATTTTCTGGAAATCTTACTTTTAATTTATTGATGTTTCTTTCTAAATCAGTATCAAAATCAAAGTTGCAATCTTCAAACTGAAAAGAATAAATAATACCACCTAAAGCTCTCTCTTCTAATTCTCTATCAATAGGTTTACCATAAGCTATGTATTTCTTAACATAGTCTGCTAACTTAGAGGTATAAACATCAAAAGTGCAAACATTTTCCTCTTCCCAATGTTCCAATTCAAACTCATATTTATATTTTTCAACTAGTTTATAAAAGTTATATCCTCTAATTGTACAGTAGTTAGCTAAATACCAACATATATCTGCCATTTCCTCTCTTTGATTTACTTCATCTTCATTTACTAAAGCTTGTAATAATTCTTCTTGCTCTGATATAATTCCCAAAACCATGTGAGATAAATCTAATTGTTCGTTTCCCAATGATGCACATGTCCTTTTTGCTAATTTTTGATACTCTTTTACTTGCATAACTCTTCTAATTTTTTAATGTTTTCTTTGTCTTTTTTATCTTTTAGTTTATTATAAACATCAAGAAGTTCATTATATTCTTGTTCTGTTATTTCTACTTCTCCAAAAGTAGGGCTGCTTATTTTGTAAGATGTTTCTGTGACATAGGTGAATTTAGGTATTGCTAAAAATGATAACTTATCAAAAACTACTTTTTGTGTAATTTTTTTTGCGCAGCCAAAATCCATACTCTCCATTTTTAAAAACAAGTAATTCACCTGTACCATCTGCATCCACAACGTCTTTTGCATTTTTAGCAGCACATACAAGTTTTTCTTTTATTTCCATTTTCTTAGTTTTTCAAATTCTTTTTTAGAAAGAACAATATCAGATGTTCTAACTTTGCCGCCAAATAAAATACACAACCGTTCAAAGAAAGTATATTTAGTAGATAAATATGAATAAACAGTCAAATAATATTCATCCTCTCCTTGATACTTTTCTACTTTTAATATTTCTGAGCCACATTCACAAGATAGAAATAATTCTTTTTTAACAACTTCTTCTTGAATGAAGTCTAATGTTTCATTTAATACCATTATTTTTTAATTAAGTTACAAATATATTTTGCTAAATTATCAATTACATTTCCTTTTTGAGTGAGGTCAATATATTCCACTATAAAATTAGGAAAATCTTCTTCAATATTAAAGTCTTTATCAATAATTAAACACTGTTCATATTTATCAGCCACAACTTTCCTGCCTTTTAGTTTAGCTATTTTAACTTCAACATCTAAATCAAAGTTATAGTGTTTTTTAATATCAGAGGCAAAAGGAGTAATATATTTAATATCATCTACTATAATAGATGGCTCTGCAAAAGAAGTAGGAGTGGTTTCAACGGTTACAACAGTACTATATCCCCACAAATGGTCTTCAATTGTTTTTATTTTTTTACCTGCAATTTTACAGTCTTTCTGTTTCTTTATTCTATCCATTAACCAATCGTAAGATTTTACATCTCCGTGTTGGTCATAAACTTCATAAGCTACTTCTTTAACCTCGTCTGATACATAGCTTGAATAAGAAACATCACTAGAAAGAAACTCTTTTTCCAACACTTTAAAATCAGCAGTAATGACTTCTCTTAAAAACTCTTTATTTTTACAGTTTTGTATAGCGTATGCAATAGATTGTTGTACTGAATATACATTACTTAAAATACGTCTCTCATCAATCTCTCCAAACTTTATATTCCAAGCAAATCTACTAGGGATGTTTTTATCTTCATAAACTAATATATTTTGTTTATAAATTCTCAAGTAACCTTCATCATTTTTTAAAACCTCAATAGAATCTGAAACTTTAAATAAAGGTTCTTGTTCATTAATATAGAGATGTCGGTTTTTCCAAATTTGGCTAAATTCACTATCTTCTTCAAACTCTAAAGTAAAGACTGTTCCATATCTAACTTCAGGATAATCATTCTCATAATAACAACCACCTTCATCAAGCATATTAGAATAAATCTCTCTTAATAACATATAAAGAGACCAATCTATTCCTAATTTAACTGAATATCCTGTTGGGATAATCTCAGGGTCAAAATCTCCGCCTCCATAATCAGTGCAATTAACTGAAAAGAAAGATTGTTTTGAAACTGACTTGGTAATTTGAATTAGCTCTTTTTCTTTGTCTGTTTCTTCACATACTTTATTATATGTACTAATAGTGTATAAAGTTTCACAATTTCTGTCTTCAATGTCATTGAAAGGCTCTTGGTAGTGAACTTTTACAGACATATCTATGTTGTTTCGCAAAGCTAATGCCATAGAATAACACAAACCTGAATTATATTTACCTATAGAACTTTCATTGTCAGCTTTATCTGAACCACCCATAGAAAATAAATCTAAATATGATAATAAAGTAGGTGTTATAAAGTGTACTTTCATATAGTTTAAAATAAGCCCTCTATTAAAAGAGGGCAAGATTGATATTAATTTTCCGAGATATACTCTTTCTCAAATTCTTTGTATAGTTCTAACATAGCTTTGTTATCAACAATACTTTGAAAAAGATTTTCTACGGTTGATTTGTCTAAAGGAGTGGAAGAAGATAGACGCTCCTCTAATTGAGTTTCTAATTCTTCAATAGTGTCTTCCAAATCTCTTTTAGCTCGTTTCAAAAACTTCTCATCGGCTTTTTGTGTTTTTTCTACAACAGAGTCTACGTTTTTTTGTTCTGTTAAAGATGCTTGTAACAATTCTTTTCTTTTCATTTTTTAATTACTTTTAATTTAACTTCATTTATTTTAACTATATATGTACCGCTAGAAACATTTGATAAATCTACAATAATTCTGTCTTTAAAAGAACTTTGTATTTTTACCGATACATTTCTTCCATACATATCTGTGACAAAGATAGAATTATTTTTTGAATTGTCAAATAAAATTGCAAAAATATTTTTAGTTGGATTTGGAACTATTTTATATTCTTGTTTTTCCGCGCCAAAAACACTTAAAGACCGTTGTTTGTAATGTACAGAAAACCTATCATTAAAAACACCTGATAAAGAATGAAAAACATAATCAGACATCAACAAATTATGAAAAATTCCTAAATAATTATCATATAAAAACACTTCTTCAATATTCTCAATATTATGCAAAGAAATTACATAGTCGTTTTCAATAAATGACTTATACCCTAAACTAACAATATCATCTGTATCAAAATCTCCCCGCGACTCTATTTCATAATCACCTATTGTATAGAATTTTATAGGCTCATCATAAACTCTAACTTTAGCATCCCACCCTTTATTATATTCAAAAGATGTATCTGAGTTATAGTTAATTAAAATTTGTTTAAACAATCCCCCTTCTTCTACATCATGTAAATCAAGCCATAATCTTGTAAAAGGAGAACTACTTCTGAAATAAATATTTGAGTTATTAGGATAACCCGCAGCCATATAAGATGGTTTAAACACAACATCTGTGCTGTTCTCAGCAAACACCATAAATCCTTGACAACTAGGAATAAATCCACTAGGAATATTTCCCCCAAAATTAGCAGCAATTCCGCCACTCAAATTATAAGAAGCATAATCATTTTGACTAAAATTATATTGAGCAGAACCTGTATAAGCAGTAGAGAGCGTTCCTGTATGTGTCCAAAAATATAATGTTCCTGAAATATTTGGCAGATTATCAATAATAAAACTGTCTGCTAGAATACTGCTTGAATAAGGGTTTCCAATTATATTAGGATTGTAATTTAAAGCAACAGGATTTCCACTAATAATAAGAGGAGTTGTTATGATTCCTGTATTTAGACACCCACTAAAACTAACTGTTTCTGTTCTTGGAAAAGTACCATTAATAATCATAGACGGATAACCTAAACCAGGTTTAAAACTATCTGAAAAAGGAGCTAATATCCAAGGTGATGGTGGCGCATCATCTTGTCCATCAGGTATATTTGAAATAAACGTATTCATATACCATGTCTGAGTATCAATAAACTTACTTCCATCAAAAGTGAAAGTTCTGTTTTGCCACCAATTAGTTAAAGAAGTTCCTATATTAGTGTTTTTAGTTGGGCTGCTAAAATAAGTGTAATCATATTTTTTTAAAAAAGGTGTTGTTCTCTCAACAGTAATATTATTTAAATTACAAGTTGATGATTCATTTACAGGAATTAATTTCCCCCCATTTTTTACTAAAATACTGCCTGTTCCCGAAACATCATTTTGAAAAGTTACAAATCTATTGGCATTAATTTGTAAAGTGGAGTTTACAATTAAATTACAGCAATCAAAATTAACTGTTGGGGTTACTCCATTAACTGTATAAGGGGCATTGATAATAGCGGTTGTATTTACATTTGGCGTTCCGTTAGACCAAGAAACACCATTCCACGTTGTGCTTCCTAAGACACAGGAAGAGTTATTTATATTTACAACTATATTTAAGTCATTATAGCCCTTTGCAGCCACCCAAACACCTGTATTGGCACATTGTATAGAATATAGAGGATTAGTTCTTAAAGATGTATTATAATCAGGCATGTTAAGGTATAAAGAATACGCTCCGTTAGGAAGGTCAGAAGTATCAATAGTCTCTGTAATTGTTTTTACCCCTAACAGATTTCTAATATCATAGGAAAGCACTTTTTTATATTCAACAGAAGTGGTATTATTTTTAAAAACAATTTCCATATCCCTTTTATTAAAAGGTGCTGCATATCCTGTATTGTTGATAGTAAGTGACATATTATTTCCTGTCATTGACAAAGAAACAAGTTCTAGTCTATACCCTAAATATTTTTTTACATCATCTATATTTGTTCCCCAATAAGATAGTACATCAGGATTCCAATCCTCATTTAAATATGTGTAATGGAATCCTCTTAATTCTTGCTCGGCAGTTGTATAGTTTGAGCGAGGTGGATATAAGTTACAGGTTTCACCTCCCATAGGCACAAATTTAGTTTCTTGTTGTAAATATGGATATTCGGGTGCAGGTGGTGTAGGGATATAAGTCCAATAAT
>ENA-UOYA01002497-UOYA01002497.1-activated-sludge-metagenome-genome-assembly--contig:-NODE-2497-length-17720-cov-6.252477_pt1 | contig 17720 bp, 8 predicted proteins | sample MGYA00238163_ERZ764804 | MGnify/ENA primary metagenome ERZ764804 (study PRJEB28919, sample SAMN05720223) | activated sludge metagenome | isolation source: Anaerobic digester | place: Hong Kong... | reverse complement strand
AATTGTGGAAAATCCCATGTAGTATGCTCACCTATCAAATGCTTGCCCGGCTGATTGGTATTGGTAGCACGAGCTAATTGATAGTAATGCCCAACATCCGTATTAAGCGCATTTGCATAGTTCACTGCATACATTCCTTTCAACGATAAGCCTTTGATAAAAGGGACATCGTATGTCAAAGAAAAATTGACATTATACCCATTTTCTTCATTGTATTTTCTTGCTTTGGATGCTTCATTCGCAAAAAAGTTCCATACAGCATAGCCGGAACCAATATTATCATTGGTGGAAGTATTCACATAATGAGGGCCGACCCATGGGGAAACCCAATAGTTTTTTGACTCGTTCGTTTCAGGATCGGTAATGGATACTTCCATAGGAATAAACTTCGGCATGTGACGCAACATCGGATAGTCTTGAGAAGGAGATTGGTTTCCCCAGGGTCCGGATGTTATTCTGGCCTGCTCCTTTATGCCGGTTTGTTTATTGTTATATCCCGCAATGGAAGCAGAAAGTTTGAGACCGGCTGCAACCTTTGCCTCTCCACCTGTACGAAACGTCCATTTTCCATAATCTTGAACTTTACCCAAGTTGGTTTCTTGATCCTGAAAAGAAAGACCACCAAAATAAGTAATCTTTTCTGTTCCCCCATTAACGGTCAATGAATGGCGTTGAGACAATGCAGAATGCCAGGCACGATCTAACCAATCGTAATTCAAATTTTTCATCGCATTCAATTCATCTTCCGAATACAAATAACTGGTATAGTTTGTGCCTCCATTAGCATAGATTTGATTGATCATCCTATTTGTGAAAACACCGGTTTCATATGCACTCATGGTCTTCGCGTGACTCACCGCATCAGAATTATCCAACTTCAAGGAATAAGAAATCTGAGGTGCACCAACTCTACCTCTTTTGGTTTTTACGAGAATAACTCCTTGTGAAGCACGTGAGCCATAGATAGCAGCAGAAGCATCTTTCAAGACGGTCATGCTTTCGATTTCTGAAGGATCCAACATGTTGAAAGTAGTCATATCGGGTTCTCCTAACTCATTCACTTGAACGACATCATCAATTACGATTAACGGGCCATAACTTACACCTCCAGCAAAAGGTGGAGCAGGTTCCCTTACGGTGAAAGATCCCGTAGATCCCGGACGCCCACTACTGGTAGACACGTGAAGTCCTACCACCTGACCGGCTAATGCATCGGCAATAGAAGCACCCGGTAAAGTGGCAACCTCTTCAACCGGTACAGGAGCAGCTGCACCTGTTAAATCCTTCACCCGTTGAGTACCATAACCAACAACCACCACTTCTTCCAAAATTTCCGCAGCCTCCTTTAAAACCACAGGTATTGATGTTCTGCCATTCACATCAATGACTTGGGTTTCCATACCTACATAAGATACTATGAGTTTTGCGTTGCGGGGAACATTAAGCAACGTATAGTTTCCTTCCATATCCGTTACCGTACCTATCGAAGTCCCTTGAACCAGAATGGTTGCCCCGATAAGAGGTTCACCTTTCTCATCTTTAACCGATCCTTTTACGGTTAAATTCTGGGAAAAAACACATAAGGAAAAGGTCCACAGCAAGGTGAATATTATTCCTTTCGTTAGATTTAATACATGTTTTCGTTTCATTCTTTCATTTTTTATTAAATTAATACGCAATGAATTTATAAATTTATTTTTCTTTCTCTTTTAAATACTTTTATCTTTCTCATTAATATGCTTTTATCAATAAATAAGTTCTTTCTCTAAAAGTAGGACGACACCCCTATTTTTTTGTACTCATTAGATCCTGTTTTTTTATTTTTTAAAACAAAATAATTTATCCCACTTTTTTACGTAATGAGTACAAAATCTATTTTGTGACGTCACTTCAGCGAATGCTTTATATTTTTGATAGGGTTGTTAAGATCGAAACAAAATGAAACATAATTTTTGGTTACTCTTCTCATTGTGGATTTTTCTTATTTTTGTATCTGCTTGCGCACAGGAAAAAGAGGTATATTTATTTACTTCCTTCCATGAACCGGCAAATGAAGGCTTGCGTTTTTTGTATAGTGAAGACGGAGTGCATTGGAAAAGTATCCCGGGCATATGGTTAAAACCTACGCTGGGGAAAGAGAAGTTAATGCGGGACCCATCGATTGCAAAAGGGCCTGATGGTACTTATCATCTGGTGTGGACAACCAGCTGGAAAGGGGATCTCGGTTTTGGTTATGCATCGTCAAAAGATCTCATTCATTGGTCGGAACAGAGAACGATCCCTGCAATGGTACACGAACCAACTACCGTTAATGTGTGGGCTCCCGAAATATTTTATGACGATACAGAAAAAGAATTTATTATCGTATGGGCATCGTGCATCCCCGGAAAATTTCCTTCCGGCGAAGAAGAAAATAGCAACAATCACAGATTATACTATCTTACTACCAAAGATTTTCAATCTTTTTCAAAAACAAAGCTTTTCTTTGATCCCGGATTTAGTGTGATTGATGGGGTAATCGTGAAAAGAGGAATAAACGATTATGTACTGGTATTTAAAGACAACACAAGGCCCAACAGGAATCTCAGGGTAGCTTTTGCCAAAACCCCTATAGGCCCCTTTTTCAATATATCGGAACCTTTTACGGGAGAATTCTCGGAAGGTCCTACGGTTGCTAAAGTAAAAAACGATTACCTTATTTATTTCGATTTGTATCGCAAAAAAATTTATGGCGCGATGAAAACACAGGACTTTGCTCATTTTGAGGATATCACAAAAGAAATAAAAATTCCCAACGGTCATAAACACGGAACCATAATAAAGGTTCCTGTTTCCATAGTTGAAAATTTAAAACGACAAAAAGAATAAATTCTTACGACTCAAAAAAGAAAAAACTAATGAAAAAATCTATACGCCAATTTTCCCTTTGTAGCTTTTTGATTTGCTTTTCTACCATGCTCAATGCACAAGAAAGAGTGCATTATACAGGAAACGAACTTTCGAATCCTGCCTATCATGATGGACAATTATCGCCTGTCATAGGAGTTCATAATATCCAGATTTTGAGAGCTAACAGGGAATACCCCCATGTTTCGAACGGCAATGGATGGACGTACAATCATCAACCCATGATGGCCTACTGGAACGGGCAATTCTATGTGCATTATATTTCAGATGTAAAAGATGAACACGTTCCCCCTTCGCAAACCATGCTGGTAACATCAAAAGATGGTTATAGTTGGACAAATCCCGTGGTTTTATTTCCTACCTACAACGTACCAAATGGTTATACAAAACCCAATAATCCGAGTGTTGCAAAAAATTTACTAGCCATTATGCATCAACGGGTGGGTTTTTATGTTTCCAAATCGAACCGACTAATAGCTATGGGTTATTATGGAGTTGCACTAGATGAAAAAGACGATCCTAATGACGGAAATGGCATTGGCCGAGTAGTGCGTGAAATCAAAAAAGACGGTTCATTCGGCCCAATATATTTTATCCGCTATAATCACGGGTTCAACGAAAAGAATACCGATTATCCTTTTTATAAAAGTAGTAAAGACAACGAATTCGTGAAAGCTTGTGATGAAATATTAAATAACCCGCTCTATATGATGCAATGGGTTGAAGAGGCCGACCGAAACGATCCCTTGATTCCCCTGAAAAAAGAATATAAAGCTTTTTGTTACTATCATTTGCCAAATGGCCATGTGGTTGGATTATGGAAGCATGCTTTAACTTCCATAAGTAAAGACGGAGGGAGGACATGGGAAGAACCGGTGGAAAGAGCTAAAGGGTTTGTCAATAGTAATGCAAAAATATGGGGACAACGTATGACAGACGGCATGTATGCTACCGTTTACAATCCTTCCGAATTTCGCTGGCCACTGGGAATTTCTCTTAGCAGCGACGGATTGGAATATACCACTTTAAACCTTGTTCAGGGTGAAATTCCTCCGATGCGGTACGGAGGAAATTATAAATCCTACGGCCCTCAATATACAAGAGGTATTCAAGAAGGAAACGGCATTCCTCCGGACAGCGATCTTTGGGTAACATATAGCATGAACAAAGAAGATATTTGGGTTTCAAGAATTCCTGTCCCGGTAAGACTAAATCAGCCGGCTCATGCCGATGATCATCTCGATACAAAGAAAAAACTATCAGAATTAACGGAGTGGAACATCTATTCTCCACTATGGGCTCCGGTATTGCTGGAAGAAAAAAAAGACAACACCTGGTTGACATTAAAAGATAAAGACCCTTTTGATTATGCAAAAATCGAACGAAAAATTCCGAAAACAACAGAATTGAGTGTTTCTTTTAAATGCATGGCAGAGCAATCTTCGCACGGCACATTGCAAATAGAATTCATGGATGAAAATGGTATTGCCTGCTCACGTTTGGAATTCACTCCCGAAGGTTTTCTCAGGATAAAAAAGGGTGCCCGTTTTTCTAACCTGATGAGTTATAATGTTGAAAAAATTTATGAAATAAAAGCGGATCTCTCCGTTACCGATCGCAACATCACAGTTTATGCCGATGGCAAAGAAATAGGTCAAAGTATGTTCTTTGCACCTGTCCATTCCATTGAAAGGATCGTTTTTAGAACAGGAAATGTTCGTCAATTCCCAACTCCGGAAACGCCTGCTGATCAGGATTATGATCTTCCCAATGCCGGTGAACAAGATAAAGAGGCTATATACCGCATACGCGATTTAAAAACGGTGGATCTGAAAAGTTCAATAGTACCTGCCATTTTAAGGTACGAAAACTTCATGCACTATGTGGATTATTTTAACCGCATGGAAGACGAGAATATCGTTCAGGCTATCCCCAACAGCGAAGCCAACGAATGGATGAAAAAAAATATTCCTTTGTTTGAGTGCCCTCAAGACAATTTCGAAGAAATGTATTATTATCGATGGTGGACACTAAGGAAACACATTAAAAAGACTCCTATCGGATATGTAATGACCGAATTTCTTGTTGATAGGCCCTACGCCGACAAGTATAATATGATCTCTTGTGCACTGGGTCATCACATTTACGAATCGCGATGGCTTCATGACCCCCAGTATCTAGATCAATATATTCATGCTTGGTATAGAGGGAACAATGGTAAACCCATGGAAAAGTTAAGGAAATTCAGTTCGTGGACTGCGGATGCCTTATATCATCGTTTTCTGGTCAATAATGACAAAAAATTTCTCATTGATATGTTACCCGATCTTGATTGGGAATATTGCAGTTGGGAGAGTGATCATCGACTGGAAAACGGATTATTCTGGCAGGAAGATGTAAGAGACGGTATGGAAGAATCCATCAGTGGCGGCAGAAAGAAAAAATATGCACGTCCTACCATCAACAGTTATATGTACGGAAATGCTCAAGCGCTTTCAAAAATATATTTGATGGCGAATAACAAAAACTTGGCAGAAAAATACCGACTAAAAGGAGATACTATAAAAAGATGGGTAGAACAACAACTTTGGAACGAAAAACATCAATTTTTTGAGACACTTCGCGAAGACTCACTTGCAAATGTAAGAGAAGCTATTGGATATCTTCCATGGTATTTTAATCTGCCCGAAGATGAAAAATTTAATGTTGCTTGGAAACAAGTGATGGACGAAAAAGGGTTCTTGGCTCCTTACGGATTAACCACCGCTGAACGCCGCCACCCGCTTTTCCGAAAGGCAGGATGCTGCAACTGCGAATGGGACGGGGCTATTTGGCCTTTCGCAACTGCACAAACCATGACAGCGATGGCCAATTTCATGAACAACTATTCGCAAAACATTCTCACCGACAGCGTTTATTTCAAATTACTCGAACTTTATGTGGAATGCCAATATCATAGAGGTCGTCCCTATATTGGGGAATACCTGGATGAAGTTCACGGCTATTGGCTGAAAGGCGATCAGGAAAGAAGCCGGTATTACAATCATTCTACCTTCAACGATCTGATCATAACCGGCTTGATCGGTCTTCGTCCACGCGAAGACAATACGATAGAAGTTAACCCTTTACTACCACAGGACAAGTGGGATTGGTTTTGTCTCGATAATGTATTGTATCACGGAAAAATTCTCACTATTCTGTGGGACAAAAATGGCGACCATTATCATCAAGGAAAAGGGTTTAAAATTCTAGTGAACGGTATCGAAATAGGAAAATCGGATAAATTAGAAAAAATGATCTGCAAAAACGTCTTATAATGCTCATAGTGTAATGAAAGAAAAAAATCTCTTTTTGTCCTTTTTTATATGTTTTTGCTTACACATGTTCTCCGTTCGTGCTTTGGAAGTGGTAAATCTCTCATGCGAAATGAACGATACACCTTTAACGGTTACCGCAACCCATCCTTATTTCGGTTGGCAAATCCTCTCGAAAGAAAACGGTACTTACCAAACGGCTTACGATATTGAGGTGTATGAGAAGGAGAACGAACGAGAAACCCTATGTTGGAAAACGGGAAAAATCCTTTCTTCCGAAAGTCAGTTTATTGTTTATTCAGGAAATAAAAAATTAAAACCTTTAGCAAAATACTTTTGGCGTGTAAGAATCTGGAACGAAAAAGGCGAATCATCGAAATGGAGCAAAAAGGCAACATTTCGGATTGCACCTGAAAAGGAATGGTTAAATGCCAAATGGATCGGAGCCATTTCAAAAGAAGAAGCAAATTTACCTGAAGGAAGAAATTTTCATGCTACAGAACTAAAAAAACCGGAAATCAAAGCTTTATGGAGTAATGTTCATCCCATATCGAAAAAAAGTATCTATCTTAGACAGGTTTTTGAATCGGACAAGAAAGTTCAGGAAGCAATAGCTTATGTGTGCGGACTAGGACTGTATGAATTTTCGCTCAACGGTAAAAAAGTGGGTGATAGTGAATTTTCCCCTTTGATTAGCGACTATGATAAAACTGTTTATTATAATGCCTACGATGTTACCGAAAAGATAGATACAGGATCTAATGCCATAGGAATCTTATTGGGAAACGGATTTTATAACGTGCAAGGAGGAAGATATGCCAAATTGCTTGTGAGTTTTGGCCCTCCAACATTATTTTTTAAAATGATCATAACTTATACAGACGGTACAACACAGGAAATTTTATCCGACGAAAACTGGAAATATAGTTTTAGCCCTATTACGTTTAATTGCATTTACGGAGGAGAAGATTACGATGCGACACGCGAACAGCCGGGATGGAATCGACCCGGATTTAATGATTCTGCATGGGAACCTGTTATCGTCCAACGCCCACCAAAAGGTGCATTACGTCCTCAGCAAACCACACCTATCAAAATCATGAAACGATACAGGGTGGAAAAAATAAATAAACTGGACGATAATAAATATGTGCTGGATATGGGGCAAAATTTGGCAGGTTTCCCGGAAATTGTAGTAAAGGGGCAGAGAGGTGACACCGTTCGACTAATTGTGGGCGAATCGTTAAACGAAGATGGTTCGGTTAACCAAAAACAAACCGGAAGTAAACATTATTATACCTATATTTTAAAAGGCAATACAGATGAATATTGGCATCCACGTTTTTCATACTACGGATTCAGATATATTCAGGTCGAAGGAGCAACGGTCGAAAAACGCCAATCCTCATCTCTACCGATAATCAAAGAAATCAACTCGTGTTTTGTGTATAATGCTGCAAAAAATATCTCCTCATTTAGCTGCTCAAACCCTATTTTTAACAATACACACAGGATAATAGGTAATGCAGTAAAAAGCAATATGCAAGGGGTATTTACCGACTGTCCGCATAGAGAGAAATTAGGCTGGCTGGAACAGGTTCACCTAAACGGCCCGGGGCTTTTTTACAATTACGATCTCCGAACCTTTATTCCCAAAATCATGCAGGACATCAGCGATTCACAACTTGCTAACGGATTGGTTCCCAACATTGCCCCGGAATATGTAGAATTTGAAGGTGCTTTTAGAGACTCACCCGAATGGGGAAGTACAGCCATCATATTGCCGTGGATGTATTATCTCAATTATGGAGATCATTCGCTGATAAATGCTTATTATCAAACAATGAAACGCTATGTCGATTATTTGTCGTCAACGGCAGATAATTATATTGTTTCTCACGGACTCGGCGATTGGTATGACTATACGGGTGAAAGAGCCGGTTTCTCGAAAAATACACCAGTACCATTGGTGGCAACTGCCTATTACTATGAGGATATCATACTGCTTAGTAAAGCGGCACAAATGACAGGGAACCCAAAGGACGAAAAATACTATTCGCAATTAGGAGAGAAAGTGAAAAGCGCCTATAATTCCGCTTTTTTCAACGAACAAACCCGACAATATGGCACAGGAAGCCAATGTTCAAATGCAATTTCTCTTTATTTCAATTTGGTAGAGCCAGAAAATAAATTGGCCGTATTGGAAAATTTGGTGACAGATATCCGTAAACATGGCAACCGATTAACTACAGGCGACATAGGTACGAGATACTTATTTCAGACACTGGCAAGCAACGAGCTGAACGAACTGGTATATACGATGAATAATCATGAAGATGTGCCCGGATACGGTTTTCAGTTAAAATTTGGAGCTACAACCCTGACAGAGCAGTGGGATCCGAGCCAGGGAGCATCGTGGAACCATTTTATGATGGGCCACATCGACGAATGGTTTTTTGCCTGGCTTGCCGGCATTCAACCCGATCGGACTTCTCCGGGTTTCAAGAAGTTTATCATTAATCCGCAGGTAGTCGGCGATTTAACTTTTGTAACTGCATCCACAAAGACCCTTTACGGAAGGGTTACGGTGGATTGGAAAGTAAAAGACGAAATTTTCACATTAGAAGTCTCTATACCGGTAAACACAGCTGCCGAGATCATTCTGCCTGACCAATCATCGCATAGAGTGGGAAGCGGAAAATATTCTTACAGAGTAAAAATGTAATCACCATTATAATTTGCATGCGCTTATGAAACATATCTCATTTCTATTCATTATCCTCCCTCTCTTTTTCCTGCCCTTAAACGGCTATTCGGAAAATGTGAACATGAAATTGCAAGGTGCAGACGACTGCGGCAAAAAACTCAACACAGAGCTCATTAACCAAACCATTATTGATTTGTCTTCAAAAGGCGGAGGAACACTTTATTTTCCTGCAGGAACATATTTGACGGGAGCAATAAAACTCAAAAGCAATATCACTATCGAATTGGAAAGCGGCGCCATATTGCTTTTTTCCGACAATTTCGACGACTACCTTCCTTTTGTAGAAATGCGATATGAAGGGGTTATGATGAAAAGTTTTTCCCCTCTTTTTTATGCGATAAACGAAGAAAACATTGCCATCAAAGGACGGGGCACCATCAATGGACAAGGAGAAAAATGGTGGAAAGAGTTTTATCGGGTAATAGAAGACATGCAAAAAAACGGGATAAGAGACATCAATACATACCAATCTCTGTGGGAAAAAGAAAATAATATAGAGGAACTATACAAAAACACCAATGAAGATTATAAAAACACGTTGCAAAGGAGGTTTTTCCGACCGCCGCTATTTCAACCTATTCATTGCAGAAACATTTTAGTGGAAGGAGTTACCATTATCAATTCACCTTTTTGGACTATTAATCCAGAATTCTCCGAAAACGTAACAATTAAGGGGATAACCATCAATAATCCACTTTCTCCCAATACTGACGGTATAAACCCTTCGTCATGTAAAAATGTACATATTTCCGACTGCCATATCAGCGTGGGTGACGACTGTATCACGTTGAAATCGGGACGCGACAAGCAAGGACGCGATTTAGCAACACCCTGTGAAAATATTACCATCACCAACTGCACCATGCTTGCAGGTCATGGAGGAGTGGTAATAGGTAGCGAAATGAGTGGTGATGTGCGAAAAGTTGTAATATCCAATTGTGTTTTTGATGGCACTGACCGTGGCATCCGTATCAAATCTACCAGAGGTCGCGGCGGCATTGTGGAAGAAATCAACGTGAACAACATTGTAATGAAAGACATAAAAGACGAGGCCATTGTTTTCAATCTGTTTTACACCAACATGGATCCTGAGCCGGTTTCGGAAAGAACACCCGTTTTCCGCAACATTCATATCTCAAATCTTACCGGCACGAAGGTTAATGCCGCCGTTAAAGTACTGGGATTGGAAGAAATGCCTGTTTCCGACATCACTTTATCGAATGTTTATATCCAATCAAAAATAGGATTGGACATAAACAGAGCGAAAAATATTGTTTTAAACAATGTCCGTATCGATGCATCGACGGGAAGCCCATTCGTTTTATCAAACGTTGAAAATGCGGTATTGACCAATGTGGCTACCGGGATGCCAAATACTTCTGTTTCGCTAATAAATATCAATGATTCAAAAGAAATATATATACAGGGATGCTTTCCCCAAGCCGGCAACAAAGCATTCTTGCGAATGCAAGGGGAAAATACGACCATTATTTTAAAAAATAATTACTTGAAAAGATTGCCCCAAACATTGGATGATGAAAGTAAAGGCAACCGAAAAAATCTGATCATAGAATGAACAACCGTCATAAAAAACTATAGATGAGATGAAGAAAAAATTTAAAACAACAATCATTTGCATGGTCTGCTGCATACCATTGATCAATGCTCAATTAACGGTCGAAAATCAATTTCAGCGTCCTTTAAGCGATGTTTTAACGGAAATATCTCAGCGATTCGGGATTCGATTAACTTATAACATGGATACAATAGGCAAAGTACTTCCCTATGCCGATTTTCGAATCCGACCGTATTCAGTGGAAGAATCATTGACAAATGTGTTGGCTCCTTTCGATGATAAATTTGAAAAACAGGGCGATCGTCTTTACAAACTAAAACCTTACGAGTATTACCGACGCACGGTGCAAGAAGGCGAAAAGATGTTGAATTACCTAAAATCGCTTTACTCAGACAAAAATCAATGGGAAAAAAGAAAATCGTGCCTTTATCATGAGGTAAGAGATATTCTCGAAATAGACTCCTTGCTGGCTAAACGGGTTCAGAAGAAACCCATTTTATCCAACGTAAGAAAATTTGACGGGTATACTGTTCAAAATTTTGCCTTAGAAACATTGCCCGGACTATACGTAGCGGGATCTATTTACAGTCCTCTTGCTAAAGGAGATCATGCGCTAATTATCTGTCCGAACGGGCATTTTAACGACGGGCGTTATCGTGAAGATCAGCAAATAAGAATGGGCACCTTAGCTCGGATGGGAGCAGTTTGTGTAGATTATGATCTTTTCGGCTGGGGAGAATCGGCACTTCAAGTAGGAAATGCAGCACATCGCTCTAGTGCCGCTCAAGTTATTCAGGCTATGAACGGAATTACCATACTCGATTACATGTTGACACGAAAAAATATTGACAAAGAAAAAATCGGCGTTAACGGCGGCTCAGGTGGCGGAACACAAACTGTATTGCTGACCGTACTCGATAACCGCTATGCTGCTGCAGCACCGGTTGTAAGCCTTGCCTCTCATTTCGATGGCGGATGTCCATGCGAAAGTGGACTACCCGTTACATTGGCATGCAGCGGTACCAATAATGCAGAACTAGCCGCTCTTTTTGCACCACGCCCCCTTTTAATTGTTTCGGACGGCAAAGACTGGACTTCCAGCGTACCAACCTTGGAGTATCCTTATCTTAAAGAAATTTATCGTTATTACGATAGGGAAAAAAATGTGCAAAACGTACATTTGCCCGACGAAGGACACGATTTTGGCATAAACAAACGAAAAGCAGTATACGATTTTTTTGCTTCAGTCTTCTCGTTGGATAAAACGCAACTCGACGAAAAAAAAGTAACCATTGAACCGGAAGACAATTTAAAAATCTTCGGTAAAAACGGTGAACTCCTTCCCGAAAATGCAGTTCGCTCCTTCGAAGAGTTATTGATCTATTTCGACAAAAAACGGTACGCCGAACTCCTGTCGGATTTGTCGCTCGAAAAGAAAGCTACCGAATGGGTCGCTTCTTTAAAGTTGACAAACCACACAGATGCAGTATTTTTAACAACACTCATTTATAACCACTTGAAAACGGTAAAAGACTGGCATAATACGCACCCTTATACACTCGTTCCTGCAGGAATTAACCCAACAACCGGGAAACCGCTCACGGAACTCGATCGTCAGTTAATCGCAGACTCGGCAATGCCAAAAGAAGTACATGAAACATTGATGAACGGCCTGAGAAAAGTACTCTCTGAAGATCAAGTTGAAGCGATTCTGGATAAATATACTGTTGGAAAAGTTGCTTTCACGATGAAAGGTTATCAAGCAATTGTTCCGGACCTCACCAAGGAAGAGGAAACGGTCATTTTGTCTTACTTGAAACAGGCACGCGAACAGGCCATAGATTACAAAAGCATGAAGCAAATATCGGCTATTTTCGAAATTTACAAAACAAAATGTGAGCAATACTTAAACAGTAACGGTAGAAACTGGCGTCAACTTTACAAAGCCTACGTTGAAAAAGTGAAAGCCGAAAAAGCTGCACAACAAAATACAGACTAAAATAATACAAAAATGAAACCGTTTTTTTCGCGACTCCTTTTTATACTCCTCATCTGCTTATCACCGATGGCACATGGACAATCCTACAAACTGTGGTACGATAGACCTGCATCGACATGGACAGAAGCTCTACCATTAGGCAATGGCCGATTGGGTGCAATGGTATTTGGCAATCCTGCCATTGAACAGATTCAATTGAACGAAGAAACCCTTTGGGCAGGACAGCCAAACAACAACCCCAATCCCGAAGCATTGGAATACCTTCCCAAAATAAGGGACTTGGTGTTTGCAGGTAAATATGTCGAAGCTCAAGACCTTGCAACGGAAAAAGTGATGTCAAAAACCAATTCAGGCATGCCATATCAAGCCTTCGGCGATCTACGCCTATCTTTTCCCGGACACGGTGCATATACCAATTATTCTCGAGAATTAGATCTCGATTCGGCAAAGGTCTCTATCCGCTATAACGTCGACGGTACCACTTTTACAAGAGAAATTTTTTCATCTTTCACCGACCAGGTAATCATAATCCGATTAACAGCAGATAAAGCTCATTCCATTAGCTTTAATGCCCAAATGACTTCTCCTCATCCCGATGTGAAAATAGGAACAGGGGATGATTTTATTTCTTTGTCGGGCATTTCTTCTTCTCACGAAGGACTCAAAGGTAAAGTCAATTTTCATGGAAGGGTTTCGGCAAAAACAGTGAATGGTAATGTTATTTATAGAGATGGCGTTCTTTCAATAAAAGATGCAGATGAAGCTATCCTATACGTTTCGATAGCCACCAATTTCGTGAATTATAAAGATATCAGTGGCGATGAGGTGAAAAGGGCAACTGATGCTCTTGCCAAAGCCAAAATAAAAAATTACGATATGGCAAAAAAAGATCATATCACCTTTTACCGCAAATATTTTGACCGTGTCGCTTTGTTTCTTGGTGAGGATCAGTATGCAGATGTGCCAACGGATACCCGTGTTCGCCAATTTAAGCAAACTAACGACGCTTATCTAGTTGCTACTTACTTTCAGTTTGGGAGATATTTACTCATCTCGAGTTCACAACCCGGTGGAGAACCGGCTACGCTCCAAGGGATATGGAACGATAAATTGTTTCCGCCGTGGGATAGTAAATATACGTGCAACATCAATCTAGAAATGAATTATTGGCCATCCGAAGTCACCCGTTTGCAAGAATTAAACGAACCCTTGTTCCGCCTGATTAAGGAAGTTGCTGAAAGCGGAAAAGAAACAGCAAAAATCATGTATGGATCGGATGGGTGGGTTCTCCATCACAATACCGATATTTGGCGCATCACAGGACCGGTCGATAAGGCGGCATCCGGTATGTGGTCATCGGGAGGAGCCTGGCTGTGCCGCCATCTTTGGGAACATTATCTTTATACAGGTGACATAGAATTCTTACGCCAAATATATCCAATTATTAAAGATGCCGCATTATTTTTCGATCAAACCATGGTTTACGAGCCGGGAAACAACTGGCTTGTAGTTTGTCCTTCCAATTCACCTGAAAATGTACATGCAGGTAGCAATCGGAAAGCAACCATTGCCGCAGGGTGTACCATGGACAATCAGTTGATTTTCGATCTATGGAATTACGTAATTTATTCATCCGAAATACTAAATAGGGATAAAGCCTATGCCGATCATCTAAAAAAACGGCTAACAGAAATGGCTCCCATGCAGATCGGGCGATGGGGACAACTACAGGAATGGATGCACGACTGGGATGATCCTAACGATCATCATAGACATGTATCGCATTTATATGGCTTATTTCCAAGCAACCAAATCTCTCCTTATCGTACTCCGGAATTATTTTCAGCAGCCAAAACATCGCTATTGGCCCGTGGGGACGAATCTACCGGCTGGTCGATGGGCTGGAAAGTTTGTTTGTGGGCTCGACTACTGGATGGCGATCATGCGTATAAATTGATAACCGATCAATTGCGTTTGGTCAGCGACAATAATGGCGGCGGAGGAACTTATCCCAATCTTTTTGATGCCCATCCACCTTTCCAAATCGACGGCAATTTCGGATGCACAGCCGGTATCGCCGAAATGTTAATGCAAAGCTATGACGGATTTATTTATCTTCTCCCCTCCTTACCTTCGCTATGGAAAAACGGATACATCCATGGCTTACAGGCACGCGGAGGATTTACATTGGATATCGACTGGGAAAACGGGGAAGTAAGTAAAGTGAAAATCCGCTCTCAAAAAGGTAGTAATTGTCGCTTGCGATCACAAACAGAATTGAAGGGTAAGGGATTGAAAAAAGCCAATGGAGTCAATCCGAACAAATTGTACGAAGTACCCACTGTGCCTCAACCCTTGATTCATGCAAAAGGACCTATCCCCCATCCGGAAATAAAGAAAACCTATTTATATGATTTATACACGGAAGCAGGTAAAGAATATATACTCTACAAAAAATAGAAAGGAAAATTCATGAAACTTCATTCGATTTCGAAAATAAGCTTGCTATGCATGCTTTTGTTGCCAATATGGGTTGCATGCGGTCAAAAAAAGGGCGAATCTCCATGGTCTGTAAAAATGGCAGATTCTCAAATAAAACGTCATCCTGAACTATGGATGACAGAAAATGCAAAAACTCCTCGCTGGGGCTACACATTCGGACTGATAGCCAAATCGATGATCGAATTGTGGAAACATACAGGGGACGAAAAATATTATTATTATGCAAAAGCCTATGCGGATACATTAATTGACAAAAACGGGCAAATCAAGACGTATTCCATGGATTCTTATAGTTTGGATAACATCAATGCAGGAAAAATTCTTTTCGATCTTTATGACCAAACGCAAGATCCCCGCTACAAAATTGCTATGGATACACTTCGCGAACAGCTGAGAAGGCAACCGCGCACGTCGGAAGGAGGTTTTTGGCATAAACTGATTTATCCACACCAAATGTGGCTCGACGGAATATATATGGCTTCGCCTTTCATGGCACAATACGGCATGATTTTTAAGGAACCGGAACTTCTGAAAGATGCTGTAAACCAAATCAAAATTATTGCGCGACATACCTACGATGAGAAAACCGGCCTTTTCTATCATGGTTGGGACGAATCCAAACAACAACGATGGGCAAATAAGGAAACCGGGACATCGCCCAATTTTTGGTCGCGCAGCATTGGGTGGTATGCCGCCGGCGTTGTGGATGTACTCGATTTTTTACCTTCAGATATCGAGGGCAGAGATAGCCTCCTTGCCATTGTCAATTCCCTTGCAGAGGGTATTGCCAAATATCAGGATCCACAATCGAAAGTCTGGTATCAAGTTACGGACCAGGCGGGCCGCGAGGGTAATTACCTGGAGTCTTCAGGCTCTGCATTTTTTGTGTATTTTCTTTTCAAATCATTAAACAACAGCTACATCGATCCACGTTATCGACAAGTAGCGTTGAGTGGATTTGACGGCATCATTAAAAATTTCATAAAAGAAGAGGAAGACGGCACATATACCATCACAAATTGCTGTGCCGTAGCCGGTTTAGGTGGAGAAAAAGTTTACCGTGACGGGAGTTTCCAATATTACATCAGCGAGCCGGTGATAGAAAACGATCCCAAATCTGTCGGAGCCTTTATTTTAGCAACCATCGAACGCGAAAAATTTGAATAAACGAAATAATTTCATACTATGAATAAATCAGCACTTATAATCGCGATGTTCTCTTTTTTATTCATCACCACACAAATTCCCGCACAAGAAGACGAAAAGAAAACTTATATTCCTTGGCGTAACGGCAAATTGGTGGTAGACGAAGGAAAACGTTACTTGAAACATGAAAATGGAACGCCTTTCTTCTGGTTGGGAGAGACGGGTTGGTATCTGCCTGCCCGATTAGACAGAGATGAAGCGGAATATTACCTCGATCAGTGCATGCAAAAAAGGTTTAACGTAGTTCAGGTCATGGTCATGAACACCATCCCGGCTATTAACACCTATGGGAAATGGGCTTTACCCGAAGGTTTCAATTTCGAGGAAATCGATAAAAAAGGAGATTACGGCTATTGGGATCATATGGATTATATCCTTAAAACTGCCGAACAGAAAGGCATATATGTCGGGATGGTTTGCGTTTGGGGAAGTCCCGTAAAACAAGGGAAAATGAGCGTAGAGGATGCAAAAAAATACGGAGAGTTTTTAGCAAACAGATATAAAGACCAACCCAACATTGTTTGGATTATGGGTGGAGATATTCCGGGAGACGTGAAACCAGAGATTTGGAATACCTTGGCTACCACCATCAAATTTATCGATAAAAACCATTTGATGACCTTCCATCCCAGAGGAAGAACCATGTCCGCTACATGGTTTAACAATGCACCGTGGCTGGATTTCAATATGTTTCAGTCAGGACACAGAAGATATGGTCAGCGCATGGGCGATACAGATTATCCTATCGAAGATTATACCGAAGAAGACAATTGGCGATACGTAGAAAAGAGCCTCGCCATGGAACCGACAAAACCGGTCATTGACGGGGAACCCTCTTATGAAAACATTCCGCAAGGACTCCACGACTCCAATGAAGTGTTATGGAAAGACCACGATGTCCGTCGCTATGCATATTGGTCGGTTTTCGCGGGTTCTTTCGGACACACTTATGGAAACAATTCCATCATGCAAATGAAGAAAGACGGCATTGGAGGTGCTTATGGAGCAAAAAAACCTTGGTATGAAGCCATCAACGATCCCGGTATGAATCAAATGAAATACCTAAAAAACCTGATCCTTTCGTTCCCTTTTTTTGATAGAATTCCCGATCAATCTGTCATTGCAGGGGAAAACGGTGTTCGCTACGAACGTCTAATAGCCACACGAGGAAACGACTATCTTTTAGTTTACAACTATATGGGACGCCCGATGGATATCGATCTTACCAAAATATCGGGACAAAAAAAGAAAGTCTGGTGGTACAGTCCCATAAACGGATCGTTATCCTATCTAGGAGAATTTAAAAACAAAATCACGCATTTCATAGACGAAACCGGATACCGATGCGGGAACGACAAAGTATTGATAGCCATTGACGCATCTAAGGAATACATCAAAACAGACTGGCCGGAATTACCCGACGCTCAAGAAAAATGGAACAAATAAAAC
>ENA-UOYA01002494-UOYA01002494.1-activated-sludge-metagenome-genome-assembly--contig:-NODE-2494-length-17732-cov-6.863891_pt1 | contig 17732 bp, 11 predicted proteins | sample MGYA00238163_ERZ764804 | MGnify/ENA primary metagenome ERZ764804 (study PRJEB28919, sample SAMN05720223) | activated sludge metagenome | isolation source: Anaerobic digester | place: Hong Kong... | reverse complement strand
TGGTGGTTTTTCAGGGTTTACACGGTATCAAAAAATTCTTGTTGGACTTTTTACAAACTTCTCCCAATTACTTGATACTGGGTTTATCGCTAATCGGTCTTATGGGTTTATATCTTTATATAGCCCGCTCCGGTAATACATCAGGCGTATCTGTTTCCTCCCTGGAGCTGCGCACCAGAGAAATTCTGGAAACTGTCTTCATTGCCAGGCCTCGCTTCAAGGAAATAATTATAGGATATCCGGCTCTCTTTGCTTTGGTTTACCTGTATCATAAATATAAACAGGAAGCCATTGTATTTATATTGGGCCTGGGAGTGGTCATGGGTTCCATATCAATGGTAAACAGCTTTTCCCATGTTTTCACTGCCGTTACCATATCTGCTCAAAGAACACTGGCAGGATTGATCATCGGAATTGTTATAGGGCTTTTGACGTTACTGGCAATTTGGCTGGGGGAACGTTTATATCAGCGGTGGGAGTGAAAAAGCAGAAATATCTTAAAAATCATATAAATAGTCATATATACTGCGGAAATGTAATTTTTCGCAGTTTTTAATGGTGTATAGTGTAAGTAACAGAGTAAAAAAGCAGTATAAAATACAGCGATGACGATTCGCCTTCCCTGAAGTTGGCATATGGACAAGCGGAGGGGGAGGGTGTTAGAATGAGCCTATACCGAGAGGGGAGAATTATTATTTATTATGTCATATTTAACAATAATTGCCCTTATTTTAGCTTTTTGCATAACTTTTTTTTCCATGCCGTGGGTCATAAAATTAGCTGGAAAAATTGGTGCTATAGATAAACCGGATCAGCGCAAAGTACATGCTACAGCGATGCCCCGCCTTGGAGGCCTGGCTATTTTTATTGCATTTATCGTTGCCTGTCTGACTGCTTTCGACATATCAGGCCCTTATACAGGACTGATAATCGGAACTTGTATCATATTTCTGGTCGGCATGTTGGACGATATTTATCAATTATCAGCATGGGTCAAGCTTTTTGGTCAGATAATCGCTGCTGCTGTAGCTATTTATTTTGGTATTATCGTATATTTCGTAAATAATCCTTTTAATGGTGTTTTAAATTTGGGATTATTAAGCATACCGGTCACTTTTTTATGGATCGTTGGTGTAACCAATGCCATAAACCTTATTGACGGCCTGGATGGTTTGGCAGGAGGAGTATCCGGGATTGCTGCAATAACCATGGGAATCATTGCACTTTTACAGGGTCAAAGCCAGGCTGCCTGGGCTGCTTTTTTGCTGGTTGCGGCCATTGCGGGATTCTTGCCATATAACTTTTATCCCGCCCGAACATTTATGGGCGACGGAGGTTCGAATTTATTAGGATTTGTACTGGCTTGTCTTGCTATAATGGGAGCGACGAAAAGCGCAGCTTTAATTTCATTGTTTATCCCCATCGTTATTTTAGGTATACCAATCTTTGACACTTTTTTCGCTATTATCAGACGAATCAACAACAAAACACCCATTTTCAAACCAGATAAGGATCATTTACATCACCGCTTACTGGCTTTGGGAATGAGCCAGCGCCGCAGTGTGGTGATCATCTATTTACTCAGCAGTTTCTTTAGTATCATAGCGATAACTTTAAGCTTTACCACCAGTCCCAAAGCTATGCTTATATTGGCACTCTTATTACTCTTGATGGTGATGGGAGCCGATAAAATTGGTATGTTTACCAGTAATCATGAGATTGAGCCGGGGACTGTTAACACCAGCCTTAAAGGTTGAAAATTTTCAATTGCCTTAATTTAACGGGAGAAATGTTTAATCATGAAAAAAATGAAACCTTATTTAAAGTTTATGTTGGCCGCGGGATTGGCATTTGGTATTTTCTTCGGTATTGGCTGTGGATTATCGGGGCTTTTTGTATCCAATGATACAAACGACTCTGCTCCTGTCGATAAGGATATAGTTGATCAGCAAGAGGGAGAAAGAACCAATATTTTGCTAATGGGAGTTGACGCCCGCCCGGGCGAAGAACATTCGCGCTCAGATACCATGATGCTGGTTTCAATTGATCCGAAACTTAATAAAGTGGCGGTTATATCGATTCCCCGTGATACCAAAGCGCAAATAAAAGGAAGTACCACCAATAAAATCGCTACCGCTAATTTTATTGGCGGCCCCGAACTTGCAGTGTCAACCGTGGAAGAGCTTCTGAATACGGAAATAGATAATTATATTACGGTCGATTTTAATGGTTTTAAAGATATCATTGATACATTGGGAGGGGTGACCATTACCGTACCTCAACGGATGTATAAGCCTTCGGAAGACATAGACCTGAAAGCCGGCACCCAAAAGCTTAATGGAAAGCAGGCTTTAGCCCTGGTTCGTTACCGGGACTATCTTATGGGTGATATTCAGAGGACCGCGCAACAGCAGGAGTTTATCAAAGCTTTGGCAGCAGAAGTGCTGAAACCTTCTACGATCACCAAACTCCCCAAGTTGATCAAGCAAACTGACCAATATGTGCAAACTGACCTGGGCATCAGTGCTATGTTGCGTATGGCCAGTTGGGCACCAGGATTTAACGCAGACTCAATTGTTACACAAACTCTGCCGGGTTATTTTTACGATGAATTTGACCAGAATGGTAACCTTACTCAAAGTTATTGGATTGCAGACAGCAGCAAAATCAATAATCTGATCGAAAACCTGTTTGCAGGAAAAAACATTGCAGTGGTAGGTGAATCTCCTGTGCCGGTCACATCTTTTAATAAGCAGCAGCGTGAAGAAACAGACGATAACTTAATTGAAGAAGAAACTGAAGATGATAATGAATTGAATTACCAGCGCAGCACACTGCCCAGTGTTGGCCATACAAACGGAGCTTCCTACCCATCAGGCAACATGAATACCGGACCTGATGGCTACATATGATCAATACATAAATATTTTCGAAGATCCTTCCATCACCATCTGCAAGTTTTGGCACAACTTATCTGATCCCGTGGATAAAACCTTCTGCTTTTACTTGTCCGCAGAATAAATAATAGCAACAATTCAGACACCTCATTCTCCTAATAATATTTAGGAGTGGGTTGAAAGTTTTCAAGCGCCGTATAGTATGTATTAATGTATTGACGAAATTTGCCAGCAGGAATAGTACTTATTTTAGAGAAATGGGCTTTTATAGGCTGAATTTTAAAGAACAACAGGAAGGAAAGGGAAAAGATGAACCAAAAGGCCCCAGTTTACATAGTAAAAAAGTTAGGTATCATCCTTACTTTGGCAATAATGACCGTAGTATTTTTTTCGGTTGATGTATATGCAGGAACCGGAAAAGTAAATACGGGTGTTGCGAATGTGAGATCAGGGCCTGGAACCAATTATGAAATATCAGGCAAAATCTATGCAGATACGGAAGTAAGCATTCTGGAAACCAGTAATGGCTGGTATAAAATAAAGTTCGGCAATCTTACCGGATGGATGTCTGGTACTGTTTTAGATATAAAGGAATCGGAATACGTAATCGTTACAGGTGAAAAGGTAAACCTACGTGTCGGGCCCGGCATGGATTATGAAATAGCAGGACAGGTTGTAAAGGGTGATAAGCTAGAACTGCTGGCTTCTGAAGGGGATTGGTCCAAAGTTAAAACCGGCAGCGGATCAATATACTATATCTCTTCCTCCCTGGTTCAAAAGGCAGGAACCGCTGCAATGGAAGCCCCAGTTGCTGACACTGCACCGATAGCCAAAACAGAGAAGTATATACAGGTCATATCAGGGACGGTCAATGTCCGCAGCGGACCGGGGACAAGTTACGCAGAGATTACAAAAATTGATGCCAGCCAGATTTATGTTGTTACGGCGAAAGAGGGCGAATGGCTGAAAATCAGCCTTGCCAATGGAACCATTGGCTATGTAGCAGGCTGGCTGGTGAAAGAAGTAACCGGAGGCAATCAATTGCCATATTATCCTGGTGAAAGCAGTACCATTCCCGCTGGAGTTACCCATACAGGAACTCCGGTAGTATATTTGAACGGGCAAAAATTGAATTTTGACGTTGAACCAATAATTGAAGAGGGCCGTACGCTGGTGCCGCTGCGTGCAATTTTTGAAGCTATAGGTGCCAATGTACAGTGGGAACAAAGTACGCAAACGGTCAAAGCGGTCAAAGGAAGCACTGAGGTAATTCTGAAGATTGGTTCCCTGCAGCCGGCCGTTAATGGAAAAATATGGTCTTTGGATGTTCCTGCAAAGATTGTGAGAGACCGGACTCTTGCTCCCCTTCGCTTTGTGGGAGAAGCTTTTGGCGGCCAGGTTGAATGGGAGGAAGCAACTCGAACAATCAAAATTTCTATGGAAGAGAACAATCAAAAAGCAACCGCCGTCAAAGTTGCCAGCGGCATAGTAAATTTGCGCAGTGGACCGGCGACCAGCTATGAGACTCTTGATACCGTTGCAACAGGCGAGACACTTTCTGTTTTGGCTGAAAAGGACGGATGGTTTCAGGTAAGCAGAGCCGGGCGTACGGGATGGGTAGCCGGTTGGGTGGTAGACGTGATCCGGGAGGGAAATGATCCGTCTGCTGAGGTTCCAGTAATTGGGACTGGTCCTGACTCAGAACCTGAAAAGGAACCAGTATCTGAACCTGTGAAACCAGACAAGCCTGGTGAAGATGTGGTGTGGCTGTCTTCGGCCATCGATGCAGGCGGATTACATATTTTCATGGAATCAGGTTCCAAGCTTAATAGTAAACCGGTCGAAAAATCTGCCAGCATTAAATATACATTTAAGGACAAACAGATCGAAGGACTATATTTAATGAAAAAAGCCTTTGGCTCCAGTTATATAACAGCAGAAGCGACGAATATAGAAGATGACTTATTAATAGAAATTTCACTCCCCTCTGGTGCTGAATACGAAACGGAATTATCAGATAACGGGAAAAAAGCCACTGTGACTATCTTTAACTATATAACTTCGGTAGAACGCAAGACCTTTGCCAATACCGGAGAAAGAATCATTATCAACACTGCCTTGCCAGTTGATTACACTTCCGAACAAGATGGCGAAAAGTTACTCATTACCTTGAATAACATATTAATAGGGAAAGCAGAAGAACAATATAAATTCCGCAGTGATTTAATAAAAAAAGTTACCTTTGAAGCAACGGATGATGAGAAATCCACTCTCTTAACCATATATACTGATAATATGGGCAAGTATGCTTTTGCTGAAAGCGGAGCCAACCAGGCTTTTACTGTGCTTATGATCGAAAAAAGCGCTATGAAACCTCGGAAGGAAAATCTGGTGGTATTGGATCCCGGACATGGAGGCGGGGATACGGGAGCCAGAGGGACAGAACTGGATGAAAAAGATGTGAATCTTGATATCGCCCTTAAAGCCGGAGCCATTCTGGCCAAACAAGGAATTGATGTCGAATATACACGCAAGACGGATGTTACAGTAGGATTAGAGGAGAGGTCTTTGATAGCCAACGATTTGAATGCCGAGTTGTTTGTTTCGATACACAACAATTCCGATACGGCAAACGTCGGGCATGGGACGGAAACATATTTCTATGCGCCTTTAAGCACCCCTGAATTATATATGCAAAGAGACGAAAGACAGTTATTGGCGCAAAAATTGCAGCAGCAGCTGATCAGCAAGCTGCAGCGAACTGATAGGGGCGTAAAAGAAAAGAATCTGGCTGTTCTGCGAAATACCACCATGCCCTCAGCCTTAGTTGAGGTAATGTTTATCAATTGTCCCGATGAACAAGCATTGTTAAAACAGGAGAAATATAAGAACCTGGCGGCCGAGGCCATAGCACAGGGGATCATGAATTATCTGGATGCCAAATAAGAAATTATTAAAAACGGGTGATCCCGTTTTTTTTGTGTTAATCGGCGTTTATAATTTTCTGGGAAATGGGCAAATTTTGCGCAATGCTTCCATAAATAATTTGTTGATAAATACAGGAATAGAAGGATAATAAGCAGAAAATCTTGAATTCTTAAATATTCTAGAATTCATACTGAGGAACGGTCTATGAATAAGAAAATCAGAAGAATCTCATCAATGCCGCCAGGCAAAACATATACAGCTTTAAGTCAGGGACTGCTGATTGCAGTCTGCGTCCTGATCTTTTTTCCGCCCATCTGGCGGGGGTTGTATGATGAACTGGATTTGGCGGTTACTTCAATATTAACTGCCCTGCTGGTATTGGGAGCCATCGCGTTGAAAGTTCAAAGGAAAGATTACAGATTCCTGAGAAATCCGCTGGATATCGCGATTCTATTATATGCTGCCGCCTATCTGCTGGCCATGATTAATGCTGTGCATATTGGTGAGGCAGTCTGGGGTTTCTTAATAGCGTTGAATTATTTTCTGATTTATTGGTTGGTGGCTCAAGTTATTCCTGATCTGCAATCAGCCCGTACTATCTTAAATACTTTGCTGGCTTCCGCAGCAGCGGTTGCGGTTATCGGACTGATGGCTGCTACCGGCTATTCAAATTATCCCGGCGCTTTTGTCGAGGGACATATAATGTCGACCCTGCAATACCACAATACGATGGCTGCTTATTTGGGCGCATTGAGTTTTGTAGGTATCGCCCTTTTGCTTACCCAGTCTGCTATGAGCAGGAAATTGATTTACAGCGGAACCATCTATTTGCTGTTACTGGTAACGGTAACTGCCATATCAAAAGGCGCTCTCCTGGTCGTTATGGCAGCAGCACTGATATTTTTTCTGGTGATACCCAAAAAATACAGGTGGGAGTATTTATATAATCTTATCTATATATTTGCCATCTCCTTTGCAGTTTCCAGCCTGTTGGTTCCTCAGATCACCGGTGCAGAACCCGGCCGTGGAGTCATCGTTATTCTGGCAGGATTACTTCTCACTTTAGCGGGACAGTTCCTGGGGAAACATTTATTGCTGATCAGCCGGACCCGGTATTTTAAGATTTCAGCCCTGACCATAATTGTAGTCCTGATCATGGGGACAGGCTTGTTGATAATGACCCCGGCGGGCCAAAATCTTATGCCGGAAGATTTAAAAGAAGAGATTTTAGAAATAGCGGATTTTTCGGATGCCAGCTATATTTTACGTAGTGACTTCATCCGCTGGGGCACGGACATAGCCCGTGACTATCCGCTGACCGGTTGCGGTGCAGGCGGTTGGGGAGCCTTAATGTCCCAATATCAGGAGTATAGATACTTTGCAGCTGATGCACATAACCATGTTATTCAAGTATTAGTGGAAACAGGATTATTCGGTATGATGAGCTATATTGCAATCTGGATATTGGCCATAATCGCTGTTATCAAGTATCGCAGAAGAAGAGCGCAAAGCCAGTTTGAACCCATCGGCGAAGGCAGAACTCTGCTGGGGGGGACATTAACAGCTGCTGCTGCGATCGGGCTGCATGCCTTGATCGATTTTGACCTTTCCATCCCGGCTATTTTTATAGTAATGGTGTCTTTACTGGCAGTACTTAGTCAGCTCAGCAGTTTTAACAACACAGGCACCAGTACTGCAGAGCATCAGGCATGGCCCCGTCTTATACCGCCAGCCCTGTTGGCCATAATATTATTATATGGCAGCAGCAGGGCAGCATTAGGATGGATCTACGCTAATGAAGGTATTGAGGCACTAAAAAATATTAAACAGGATACAGAGACCATTGGAGCACAGCGGGAAACAGCTATTACATATCTGGAAAGGGCAGCAATTTTTAATCCGCTCAATGCTGAGGTCCAGGTCAATTTATCCAAATGTTACGCCAGCCTTTATCTTGATTTAGCCGGACAGGAAAGTCCGCAGGCATCAAAAGCTTATCAGCAAACCCTGGAAGCCATTGAAAAAGCAGAAAATCTGATGCCTTTTGATCCTGAGACAGTGAATGGAGTTCTGAATTCAGCTGCATCAATAGGAAATTTGGAAGCTTCCCTACGCTTAGCCCGGCAGACTGTAATAATCGGGCCTAATAACAGCCAAAGCTATGAAATTCTGGGGGAAGTACTCTATAGTGCTGCACTTTACTATCTCGAGACAGGTGATCTGGAAAAATCTCAGGCCGCGATTGATGAAATTAAATCTTTGCCGGCAGCTATCGCCAAACAGCAGCAACGATCTCAGGAAATGGAATATATCCATCCTCTTAGAAAAGCACAGGTAACCGAACAATTGACAGAAATTATAAACAGAGCTGAAGAATTAAAATTCACACAGGATATTTCCAGCAGCGGTTCTGGGAGGTAACTGATGTCCGATAGACAAATCAGCCATAGCATGAGAAAAGCTTTCGCTATCTGCAGTCTGCTCATAATCGACGCCCTGGCCTTGCTCCTGGCCTTCTTTTCCAGTGTACAGATCAGGCTGCAGATACTTCCGGCTTTTTTCGGTTTTTTTCCGGCTGATTTCCCGCTGACTTATACGACTCATTTGTGGTGGATACTGATCCTGTGCCTGGGCTGTTTGGCTTATGCAGGTCTTTATACCAAACGGCGGTCATTTTGGCCGGAGACAAGGCATCTGTTTGTCAGTATAAGTCTGGCCTTTATTCTGATCATGGCAGTTGTTTCCCTGGCCAAATTAAGCGGTGAAGTCTCACGAACCAGTATCGTTATCAGCTATTTGCTGGCTTTGATCATCATGCCTCTGGTTAGATATGGAGGAAAAGTGCTTTTATTCAATATTGGGATATGGGAAGAGCCGGTATTGATTCTGGGTTTTAACCACACCGGTTGTCTTGTTGCAGAAGCATTGCAAAATGACCAATATCTGGGTTATCGTCTGGCCGGGTTTCTGACCATGAATGGTGAATCAGATTATAAGCCGCAGAAAGACTATAATATAGCGGGCAGCTATGAACAGGCGAAAACCATCATAACCAGCCAGGGAATCAGGCATATCATCATAGCAGCACCACATCTGCCCGGCTCGGAACTGGTGGAGTTGAGCAATGGTTTACAACCCTATACCCGTTCCATCATTATCGTACCCGATCTGGTTGGTTTGCCAATGGTTGACGGGGAAACAGATTATTTCTTTAACGAACAGATCTTAGCACTGCGCATAAAAAACAATCTGGCGAGCCGGATGAATATGGTCATCAAAAGGATTTTCGATTTGGTGATGGCTCTGCTGCTGCTGATTCCGCTGGTTTTGATCATGTTCATATTTTCAATCTTAATAAAAGCTGATTCTGCGGGCCCGGTTTTTTATATCAGCAAGCGAATTGGGCGCCAGGGAAAAGAATTTAAATGCTTAAAATTCCGGACTATGTTTTTAGATAATGACAGGATACTGGAAGAGTATTTCAAAAGCAATGCAGATGCGCTGCAGGAATGGCAGCAATATTACAAACTCAGAGGTGAGGATCCGCGGGTCACCGGAATGGGAAAATTTCTGCGCAAAACCAGTCTGGATGAGTTACCTCAGATCATCAACGTGCTCAAGGGAGAAATGAGTCTGGTAGGTGCCAGACCATATTTGCCGGAAGAAAAGTTATCCATGGGCAGCTTTGCTGATACGATATTGTTAGCTAACCCCGGCATGACTGGTCTTTGGCAGGTAAGCGGCAGGAGTGAGATAGATTTTGAAGGCAGATTAAGGATGGAAGCCTGGTATGTGAGAAACTGGTCAATTTGGCTGGATATATCATTGATGTTTCGGACGATAAGTGTCGTATTGCGCCGTGAGGGGGCCTATTAATATAATAAACCGGATTCGGTTGCTTTTATTGATGGAGAATTGGCCAAATAAATCCTGTTTTCAATCAGAGGGAGGAAAAAATTGAATGACAGTTGGCTGCGAAAGAATTGTCAGGGATTGTCTGAAGGCGTATTTTAATGGTCAAATAACGAAGGAGATAGAATCTCCTGCCGGTGAGGAAGAATGGGCAAGCCTGGCTGCCTTTATTATGAAACACCGACTGGCTTTTTTTTTCTATGATGAAGTCAAAAAAAACCGGATTCCATTGGATGTTCCGGATGACATATTAAACAAGTGGTCTGCGGATAGCAGGAAAACCATTGTTTTTAATACTTTACTGCAACAGGAACTTAAGAATATTTTAGCAGGATTAAAAGAATTAGATGTTTCTCCGGCTTTATTAAAAGGATTTGCCCTGCATTCTTTGTATGATGATATATTAGCTCGCCCTTCCAGTGATATTGATCTACTGATCAAACGGAATGAATACAGAAAAGCAAAGGACTTCTTTACGGAGAATCTTTTTACCCATGCGATGATTTGTGGTTTTCGCGGAACTATGGAACAATATATCGATTTACATGAAAACTATTTCACAGAAATATCATTCCAAAAAAAAATTGGACTCCTGGCCATAAATATCGACCTGCACTGGGAATTGGACGGGATTTACGATGGTTCCCCCCTGGATAAGTTGTTTCCCATCGATAAATATCCCTGGCAGCAGTACATAGAAGTTGACCATTGGGACGGTGTATCTTTTCATAATTTGATCCCGGAAATGCAGTTTATTAACCTGGCAGTTCATTTTGCGCTGCATCATCAATTCCAGGGAGCCAAATGGTTTTTGGATATTTTATTGTTTATATTTCGCAAAGGCAGCGATTTGAACTGGCGGTTCATTGATGAGATCGTCCAGGAACCTGATTGTCGTAAGATTTTAGGTGTTACTTTAAGGTTGATCGAAAGCTGGGAGATCGATTTGCCGTCGGGAATCCCAGATTGGCGACATTTTTGGAATGGGAAAGCATGGCCGTATGAGTTCCAATATTTCCAGAATCGGATATTCTCAGACCCATCTAAAATCGGCCACCATTTTGCCAAGGTATTAATGCCGCTGAATTCTATGGATAAATTAAAGGTTTTAGCCTATTACATGTTTAATAAAGAAGCGATCATTCTTTGGCGTACAGATCAGCAGACAAAAAGAATTCCAGGAGTCCTGCAGCCGTTTTATATAATGCTGCGGGTATACCGGGAGCATCGAAATAGAAAACACCAATAATGATATACTTACCAATAAAGGATACAGGTGGAGTCATAAAATGCTTGACATGCTGAGGAAAATTCTTTCTATCCTCTCTAAGAGAGAAAAGCGTCAAATGGTGCTCTTGCTTGGGCTGATGCTATTAATGTCACTTTTTCAAGCAATAGGTGTGGCTTCAGTGCTGCCCTTCATTTCCCTGGTTATGAATCCGGACCTGATTAACCAAAACCAGTGGCTGCAGATGTTTTATCAATATTTTCATTTTAAAGACACCAATAGCTTCATTATTGTATCCGGACTGATCATGCTTTTTTTGATCCTGTTCGGCAATTTTATTTCAGCTGTAGCTACCTGGGCAAAATTCAAATTTGTCTGGAACAATAATCATAATATTTCCCTGAGGCTTTTACGTCATTATCTATATCAGCCTTATTCATTCTTTCTCAACCGCAACAGCTCGGAATTGACCAAGGATATACTTAATGAAGTACAGACATTATCCAGCGGTTTTTTGATTCCCTTGATGGATTTTGCTTCCCGAATGCTGATCATAATAGTAATTGTGACCATGGTGTTGATCGTTAATCCGCTGATAACAATAATCGCGATTATAATTCTGGGCGGGTCATATCTGCTTATTTATTGGCTGATCAGAAAAAGATTGAGTATAAAAGGAAAAGGAAGGTTGGCTGCTAATCGGGAAAGATTTAAAGTAGTAAGTGAAGCTTTTGGCGGAATCAAAGAAGTCAAAGCCAGCGGACGTGAACAGTTTTATCTTGATAAATACACCAGGCCTTCTTCATTGATCTCCAATCTGCAAGCCTGGAATGCTTTGGTAGGAACTATTCCCAAATATGTTCTGGAAAGTGTAGCTTTTGGAAGTGTTATTGCATTGGTCTTAATACTGCTGATCTTCAAGGGGGAAGCACAAAACGTTATCCCGGTTGTGACTTTTTTTGCTTTTGCCGGGTACCGCCTTATGCCTGCTATCCAGGATGTATTTCAGACCTCCACCCAGATCAAGTTCAATCAGGCAACTTTAGATCATATTTATAAGGAAATGATCAATATAAAAACTCAACCTGTGACATCCAATGAAATAGCCGGGGAGCCTGAGCCACTTGAGTTTAAAGAACAAATAAGGCTGGAAAGTATCACCTTTTCCTATTCTTCCATGGGGGAGAAGGTACTGGAAGATGTTAATATTGCCATCAGGAAGAACCAAAAGGTTGGCATCGTTGGTGCCACTGGGGCGGGCAAAACCACTCTGGTCGATATATTGTTAGGCTTATTCATTCCTGAACTGGGACAGATATTTGTTGATGACATACCGGTCAACGCAGATAATGTGAGGAGCTGGCAAAAAATTATAGGCTATGTGCCCCAGCAGATATATCTCAGTGATGATACGATCTCGGGCAACATCGCCTTTGGTATACCGGTAGCCCAGATAGATCCTGACCGGGTCACAAAGGCTGCTGCCATAGCCCGTCTGGATGAATTCATCGGCCGTCTGCCGGAGAAGTATGATACGATCGTAGGGGAACGGGGGGTTAGACTGAGCGGCGGGCAGATGCAAAGAGTGGGCATTGCCCGGGCAGTATATAATGACCCCCAGATATTGATCCTGGACGAAGCCACCAGTGCCCTGGACAGCATTACTGAACAGGAATTCCTGGAAGCACTGGAAGCAGCGGCAGCCATTAAAACTCTGGTGATCATTGCCCATCGGATCAATACCGTTAAAAACTGTGACTTCATCATTATGCTGGAGGAAGGACGGGTGGAAGCGACCGGAAGTTATGAAGAACTGCTGCAAAATAACAGTAAATTCAGGGCTTTAGCCTCAACCCGACAGAAAGTCGCGGAAAATATATAATCAAGTCAGGGGGGATAATATGCAGGTATCAACACTTGATAATAAGTCTAAAATGCCACTTTACATAGCTGCTATTCTGTATTTTATCATCTTTTTCTATCTAACTTTCCCCAAGGCAGGGATCAAAATTGAAGGCATCCCCATAGCTTTACACGATATTTTGTTTCTATTTTTGATCCTTTTCAGCCTGACCAGAATGGCGGACTGGTCTGCTACATTTCTTCAAAATAAAAGGGTAATTATTTTAATGATGATATTTGCGATTTATGCATCATTAAAGCTTGGTTACTCATTCTGGCATGCAGGCTTATTAGACGTAGGAATAATCATTCCGCTGCTGGTATACCCGGTGATATTTTTGCTGCTGTTATTGTTTGATCAAGTCTATGAGATGCCATGGGATACCCTGTTGCTGATCCCGATTGCCGCTTTTTTTATTTTATGTGTTTATGCCCTAATGCAGTTTTTTATGGGTATAGAAAATGTAATGGTACCAGGTTTAACATATAATTGGACTGATGCTCAAGATCCCAACATTTTATCTACCAAGCACAATATCTATGGCCCTTATACTAAAATATTTTCCACTTATCAAAATGGCAATATTTTTGGTGTCAATTTACTCTTGATCTTCCCATTGGTATTCGAATTACTGTATGAACGAAGAAAAAGCCTGGGCTATTTAGCGATGGTTGTTTTTATAACCGTTGCCTTTCTGACTGCTTCCCGGGCAGTTTGGGCAGGAGTATTTCTTTATGTTTTGATCCGTTTCTTTCTATTCAAGCAAGGCTGGAAAAGGGTTTTGGTTATATTGCCTTTGCTATTTATGAGCTCTTTGCTTCTTTTTATTGAGCCTTTGCGCTACCGGGCCAATATGTTCCTGGGGAAAGATACGATACCAAAAATCATTGAAGTACCAGGAATGGACAGTATTTCTGAGCAAGCGGGAGGTACAGATCAGACATGGGCTAGACTGCATACTGATGAACCTCCGCAGATCGAGAACCTGTCAGGGCGTCTGGACAACTTATACAGGCTTTGGGATGCTACCTTTGGCACCTTAAACTGGGGAGCTATCTTTTTCGGGGCCTATGGGATATTACCGAAACGAAGCTATGGTATTCCCTTTGAAATTATATATGCAGCTATTTTCGGCTATCTTGGACTAATAGGACTGGTTCTTTGGTCCTTGCCGATCCTGTTTTCTCTTTATAACTTTTTTAAACTTCGCGATGATCTGGTTATCCGTGGAGTTTTATTGGGATTGATTTGTTACTTTATTGCGGCAATGGCTGAGGGAGCCTACTGGCTTACACCAACAGTTTTCAATCTATGGTTGATCATCGGGATTGGATGGCTACGGTTTAATTATCTGAACCAAACAACCCGAGCCGCAACAATATGAGTTATAGGGCTAGTTTGTTGTCTGCGCTAGTATTTATCACGTAGGAATGATTTCCATCAATATTACTAGTAATAAAAACAAGGAGGGAAGAGGGATTTGACTATGAAAGTATCTTTGGTCATATCGACCCTGAATAGAGTACAAACTCTGGAGAGATTTTTGGAGCATTTGGATCAACAGAATTATGAAAATTTTGAAGTTATCATTGTTGATCAGAATGATGATGACCGACTGATTCCGCTGATAGATTATTATCAGGACAAGTTTACGATTTTGCATATTCATTCTGCTCGGGGAGTTTCCCGGGGCCGAAATACAGGAATCAAAAAGATCAGCGGTGATTTAGTTGCCTTCCCAGATGATGACTGCTGGTATGAAGCTGATCTGCTGGCAAGAGTGTTTAAGTTATTTACAGAACATCCAGAGCTCGATGTGATCAGCGGAAGAACAGTCGATGCTAAAGGTCATACCAGCCTGGGAAGATTTCGCCTCCGATCAGGTCTTGTTACCCGAAGGAATGTTTTTAACAGTGGGAATACCAATAGCTTCTTTTTCCAGCGAAAAGTTGTGGAAAGGATAAATTTTGATGAAAGCCTGGGTCCGGGAGCAGGTTCCAAATGGGGCAGCGGCGAGGAAACCGATTATCTGCTGAATGCCATGCAAATGGGGTTTTCGCTTTATTATTATAATGATTTGACGGTTTTTCATGATAATCCTATTGTTGGTTATGATGAGACCTCCATTCAAAGGGGTTATTCCTATGGATGCGGGACGGGGCGGGTTTTAAAAAAGCATCACTACCCTCTTGATTTGGTTTTGTTTAAACTTATGGAACAATTTGCAGGAATGATGATCTCTCTGCTGCAGATGAACGGGAAGCGTTTCAGATATCATCAGGCTACGTTTAAAGGCCGCCTGACAGGATGGAGAAGCTCCGTAGATGAGGAGCTGCAGTAAAATAAGGAGCAGATTTATGCGGATCGCACTAGTTCATGATTGGATAGTCAGCAAAGGCGGGGCGGAAAAATGCCTGGAAATTTTCCATCAGCTTTATCCTCATGCCCATTTATATACTTTGCTGTACAAACCGGAGACAGTGAAAGACTTAGGTTTCAGTGAAGATCAGGTTACCGCTTCATTCCTTAACAATAGACGAGGAATCATAAACAAATATCGCAGGTATCTGCCTTTTTTCCCTTTTGCCATTGAACAATTGGATTTGTCCGAGGCGGAAGTCATATTATCCAGCAGCCATTGTGTGGCGAAAGGAATCCTGACCCGGTCAGATCAATTACATATCTGCTATTGCCATACCCCGGTACGTTACGCCTGGGACCTGACCTTCCCGTATTTACAAGAGCATAATCTACACAAAGGCCTCAAGTCCACCCTGGCCAGAATTGTTTTACATTATCTGCGGCTGTGGGATGTGAGCTCCGCCAACAGGGTAGACCATTTTATTGCCAACTCTCATTATACGGCCCACCGAATCTGGCGTACTTACAAGCGGGAAGCCACGGTGATCTATCCGCCGGTCGACACTGAAAAATTTACCCTGCAAAATGAACGGGGAGACTATTTCCTGTTTGTCTCCCGATTGGTACCTTATAAAAAGGCTGATATGGTTATCCGTACCTTTATAGAACTGGGACTGCCGCTAAAGGTGGTGGGTGATGGACCTATGATGAGAGAATGTCAGCAGCTGGCAACTGCCAATATTGAGATTTTGGGCGAGTTGAGCTCCGATCAGATAGTCCGGTTGATGTCAGGGGCGCGGGCGTTGGTTTTTGCCGCCGAGGAAGACTTTGGTATTGTTCCTGTAGAAGCACAAGCTTGTGGTACCCCGGTCATTGCATATGGACGGGGAGGAGTTACCGAAACCGTGGTACCAGCAGATGGAGATAACTGGGGAGAAGCTACCGGAATATTTTTTAATAAGCAGAATCCGACTGAATTGCATAAGGCCGTAGAACAATTTCTCCTATGGGAAGTAAAATTTGACCGCCAGGCGATCAGAAGAAACGCCGAACGGTTTTCCGCAGAACGTTTCCGCCGTGAAATAGAAGAGTTTATAACTGCCAGACAAATGGAATTGCAGGAGAGGAAATGAGTAAAGCAAAAAAAATAAAGGCCAGAAAAGGACCTGAACAATTACCGGATCAGATCAACAGGCAAGGGATGATCCTGATTCTGCTGGTTGGCATGTTGGTCTTCTACCCGCCTTATTTTCAGGGGCTGTTTTACAAACAGCATATGTTTGTGACCCATATATTAACCAGTTTAGTATTTGTCCTGGTATGGGCGGATAAGTGGAAACGAAGAGAATTTTCATTTATCACCGGCCCCCTTGACTGGGCGGTTCTTGGTTATACGGCTGCTTATGCTTTATCATTGATAACCGCTGTGGTTATTGGTGAAGCCGTTTACGGATTTTTAAGGGCATTGAACTATTTCATGATTTACTGGATGATCACCCAGGTCATAAAAGATTTCAAAGACATTAGGTTTATATTAAAAACAATTATCATATCGGCTTTAGGAGTGACCGTTATTGGGATCCTGGCCGCCGCTGGAGTGATCAATTATCCGCAGGCGTTTTTTGATAATCATATTGTAAGTACGATGGGCTATCATAATACACTGGCAACCTTTCTGGTGATTGCCCTCATGCTGGGTTTCTCCCTCCTGGCAGGAGAAAAGAACCGTTGGTGGCAATTGTTTTATTATATAGCCAATTATCTGATGATGCTGGTCGTCATGGCGGCTGTTTCAAAAGGAGCCTGGCTCATCCTTGTATTTGGTTTGGTCCTCATGTTGATCGGTGTGCCCAGGGAATATAGAGTCCGGCAGATTTATTTTTTGACACTGAGCATGCTGCCTGCGATTATCACCAGCAGTTATTTCATGACTGCTGTTTCTTCTGCAAGCACGACTGCTGCAATCGGTTTTGTAGTGGTTGGAATATTGCCGGTGCTGGCTGGATGGTTCTTATGTAAGTTTATTGAGCCTTGGCTGGGAATCTTAAAAATATCACGTCCGGCTTTTATGGCACTGATCAATGATTCTCAGGCTTATCTGAAAATTGCAGAGTTATGGTGGGATGTCTGCCAGAAGCTTAAAGCCGATGGTCAGCATGAACCGGCGCTGGAGTTCGCCAATGAAATCATTGTCCTGCATTTTGATCTTCAGCGGCAGATGAGCAGAGTTAAGATCGATCATCACTTATGGCAGGGAGAAAAATTGAAAATAACGCCTGCTGTGGAGGAAATATATAATCAGGCTCAGACTTTTATTGCTGTTGATAAAAATCCTGAATAATTTAGATTATTATAACAAGCATATAAGAGAGTACGGGAGACATCCGCGTACTTTTTTTGTGCTTTAATACGGAAGTGCCAGGCAAAAGAATAAAATTTTCCGCCAGACTGGAACCTTTTTCATCCTATAAGCGTCCTAAAGACTAGCCATAGATATGTGGCC